>Ga0184612_10000438_pt1 | contig 19315 bp, 14 predicted proteins | sample PLM3_60_coex_FD_133163 | JGI IMG/M metagenome (GOLD analysis project Ga0184612, IMG submission 133163) | Groundwater sediment microbial communities from an aquifer in East River, Colorado, USA - PLM3_60_coex | ecosystem: Environmental > Terrestrial > Soil > Riparian zone | place: USA: East... | reverse complement strand
CGCCCAGCAACGCGAGCTCGTCCTCTCGCGAGCGCACCCTGGACCCCGCCGCCAGCCTCGCCAGGAGCTCCTCCTGGCGGACGCTGCCGACCCGGCACGGCACGCACTGGCCGCACGATTCGTCGCGGAAGAACTGGGCGATCCGACGCAGCGTGTCGACCAGGTCGGCGGTCTCGTCGAAGACCATGATGACCCCGGAGCCAAGCGACGCCCCGGCGGCCCTCGTCCCCTCGAACGTCAGCGGCATTGCGAGCGCCTCGGGCCCGACGAAGACGCCTGCCGCGCCGCCCAGGAGGATCGCACGGACGGCCCGGCCGCCCGGCACGCCGCCGGCGAGCTCGATGAGGTCACCCAGGGTCGCACCGAACGTCACCTCGTATACGCCCGGTCGTGCGACATGGCCGGACAGGCAGAAGAGCTTCGGGCCCGTCGAACCCTCCGTGCCGATCGCCGCGAACGCCGGCCCGCCGTCGAGGACGATATGCGGCACGTTCGCCAGCGTCTCGACGTTGTTGACGACCGTCGGCTTGCCGAACAGGCCGACTTCGACCGGGAACGGCGGCTTGTTGCGGGGCTCGCCACGCTTGCCCTCGATCGACTCGAACAGCGCGGTCTCCTCGCCGCAGATATAGGCGCCGGCACCGCGACGGAGCTCGATGTCGAAGGCGAAGCCCGAGCCCAGGATGTCACTCCCGAGCAGCTCCGCCGAGCGGGCGGCATCGATCGCGCCACTGAGAAGCCGCTCGGCCTCCGGATACTCGCCGCGGATATACAGGTACCCGTGGCTGCCGCCGGTCGCGAACGCGGCGATCGTCATCGCCTCGACGATGGCGAACGGGTCGCCCTCCAGGAGGACGCGGTCCTTGAAGGTGCCCGGCTCCGACTCGTCCGCGTTGCACACGACGTAATGGGGCTGCGCCCGTTGGCCGGCGACGGCCGCCCACTTGCGTCCGGTCGGGAAGGCCGCACCGCCGCGGCCCATCAGCTTCGAGGCGGTCACCTCGGCAATGACGGCATCGCCGCCCATCTCGATGGCGCGAGCGAGCGCCGCATAGCCGCCGTGCGCTCGGTAGTCGGCGAGCGATGTCGGATCGACGACGCCAACCCGAGCCAGCAGGCGCGATCGCTCGGCGGGGGACTGGGGCAGGTCGGCGGCCCGTGTGGCCGCGGTGGCCGTCGCGGTCGCGGGGACCGACCCCTCCAGTGACCCGACGACACCGACTGCGTCGACCGGCGCGATCGAGTAGACCGACGGCGTCTCTCCGGCCACGGTGACCATCGCCGCGGGTGCCCGGTCGCACAAGCCCAGGCACGGGCTGCGCAGCCACGTGGCGCGGCCGTCCCGGATCGGCTCCCCGGCCGGGCCGACGGCCCGAGTCAGATCCGCGCAGAGTGCCTCCGCGCCCGCCAGCCGGCAGGCGATGTCGTCGCACACGTGGGCGACGACGGGCGGTCGTGGGCTGGTCGCATAGAGCGTGTAGAACGTGGCCACGCCGTATGCTTCGGCCGGCGCGACGGCCAACCGCCGGCAGACGTAGTTGAGGGCGGGCTGGCTGATCCAGCCGATCCTCGACTGGACCGCGTGGAGCGCCGGCAGGAGCTGTGAACGGTTGGCGCGCGCCGCATGGCCGCCGCGCGACGCGTGTCCGTCGGTGCGCGAGTCGCGCATCCCACCGACCCATCCCGAATCCGGCGGCCCGAGCACCGCATCGACCGCGGCTCGCTCGGCCGGCGACGCCAGCGGACCGATGACGTGCAGATCCATCGCCCGCTCAGTGTAGTCGCGGGCACCCCCCCGCGAGGCCTACGTCCAGAAGTTGTTGATCGCTGCCTGGTCGTCCGCGACGCCCCAGAACTCGTAGGCCTGGCCGTTGGCGTCGAGGTGGAAGACGTTGGCCTCCTTGACGTCCATGTGCTTGCCAGGGCGATCCGGCCGGTCGGCCTGGAGGCGGACGAGGGAGATCGCGTGCGTGTCGTCGGCGAAGACCTCGTTGATGTCCAGCTTGAACGTCCCGCCGGTCGCCTGGTTGAAGGTCCCGAATTGGGCGATCACCTCCTCGCGGCTGGCCGGGCCCTTGCCCCACGGGCTGATCCAGCGGACGTCCTCGCGAAGGAAGCGCTCGATGTGGCCGATGTCCTCTGGCCCGAAGGTGTTCCGTGCCCGCGCGTCCTCGGTGGCGCGGAAGATCGCGACGTTGGGGTGCTCCGCCACCGGCTTGCCGCTGGCCAGCGCCTGGGCCACGACGGCATTCCCGGGGATCGCCCAGATCTCGGTGGCCTTCCCCTCGTCGTCGAGGTGGAAGATGTTGGCCTGCCGAACCGCCCGTCCGGATCCCTCGCCGGCCGAGACCTCCAGCACGGCGACGACATGGTTCCCGTCGGTGTAGACATCGCCCACATCGATTTGCGGCGCGCCCTTGTCGGACTTCGTGAGCTCGTTCCAGCGTCGGATGAGCTCGGTCCGGCCGCGAGCGTCGCTCTTGGCGTCGAGGCCGGCCCCATGCCAGACCGCGTCTTCGGCCAGGAGCCCTTCCAGCAGGGCGACGTCGTCCGCCTCCAGCGTGTCCCGATAGCGGGCGTCAAGTGCGTGGCGGACCTTCTCGACCACGGCGGCTCCCGACGCACCCGATGCGGCCGCCCACATCGCCATCTCGTCGGCGAAGGACGGGGTGTGGATCCCGAACCCGCCGTCCACGGGGATCGTGGCGCCGGTGATCCTCGCTGCCCGGTCGGAGGCCAGGAACACGATCGCGGCGGCGACGTCGTCTGGGGTCGCGAGCTCCTGCGTCAGGGTGTGCCGCTTCATCATCTCGAGGATCGGCGGTGGCACGTTGGCCGCGACGGTCGGCGTCATCGTCAGGCCCGGCATCACGCTGACGCAGCGGATGCCCTGCTTGCCGTACTGGGTCGCGACACTGCGCGTGAAGCCCATCACCGCGGCCTTGGAGGTGCCATAGGCCGAGCGGACGAGCTCGCCCAGGATGCCGGCACCGGACGAGGTGTTCAGGATGACGCCGCCCCCGCGGCCGAGCATCACCGGGATGACGTGCTTCGCGCACAGCATGTAGCCGCGCACGTTGACGGCCATCGTCGTGTCCCACAGCGATACATCGAGGCCATGGATGGGGCCGTCGCGCATCATGAAGTCAACGCTCGTGATGGCCGCGTTGTTGTGGAGGATGTCGATCCCACCGAACGCGGCGACCGCGGCCTCGACCCCGGTCTTGACCTGCGCCTCGTCAGATGTGTCAAACCCGACCGCGATCGCCTCGCCGCCCGATGCCACGATCGAGTCCGCGACGGCCTGCGCGCGCTCCTTGTTCAGGTCGGCGACCACCACCTTCGCTCCCGCGGTCGCAAGCCCCCGAGCCGATGCCTCCCCGATGCCGCTTCCGGCTCCGGTCACGATCGCCACTTTGCCGCTGAGCTCGGCCATTGGGTCCCCTCCGATCATTGAGCCGGTGGTCGACGCACCATCGGTACCTGAAGCTCGAAGTATCGTTCGACGACCGTCGCCATTTCAAGGATGGCGGTCGCGCGGCACGATGCGTCAGGGCGGACCGGCGGCCACGACGGGTGCCTCTACCGGGCCCGCGCCACCGGCGTGGGACGGCAGCCCACGGGTGAACCAGAGCCCGAGCACGGCGAACAGGGCGACTGCCCCGAAGGCGAGTCGCAACCCGGCGAGCTGCGCCTCGCCGTAATCGGCGGTGATGGCCGCGACCTGCTCGGGCGGCAGTCCGGCCGCCGTCGCGATATCGGTGACCTCCTCCACGGTCACGATCTCGAGGCCGGTCGCGCGAGCCTGTGCGGCCAGCTCGGTGCGCATGTCCTCGGGCAGGGCCGGGTCGTCCTCGATGATGTTGGCGAACCCGCTCGTCAGTCCGACGAGCAGGAGGGCGCCGATCAGCGCCGTCCCGAGCGACGCCCCGAGGTTCTGGGCGGTGCCCTGCAGCCCGCCCGCCTCGTTCGTCTGGTCGGGCGGCGCGGCCGACATGATGACGTTGCCGAGTTGCGACGCGAGCAGGCCCGCACCGATCCCGAACAGCGCCAGCCCGATCGTGAAGCCCGCCTGGTTGAGCTCGACGTCGAGCGTCGCGAGGACGACGACCGCCCCGGCCGCGACCGACAGAAGCCCCAGCTGCGCGACCGCCCGCGGCGACCGGCGGGCGGCGAACCGCGGTCCGGTCACCGCGGCGATCAGCATCGCGACCGACATCGGGACGAGCCGCAGACCCGTCTCGAACGCATTGAACCCGAGGACGACCTGGAGGTAGACCGGCAGGATGAAGAACGTCCCGAGCAGGACGAGTTGCTGGACACCAAGGGTCAAGAGGCCGGCCTTCAAGTGCTCGATGCGGAGCAGCGCCAGATCCAGCAACCGATCCCGTCCGAGCCGCTCGAGGCGCCCCTCCCAGCTCGCGAACGCCCAGAGGATGCCGAGCCCACCAAGGATCATGAACGGCACGATCGAGAAGCCGAGTGGTTCGATCGGGCGCCCCGCGATGACGAGCGTCTCCCTCGGGAAGATGAGCCCGAACGTGCTGCTGGCGAGGATGCCGAACACCACGAAGGCGAGACCGAGCGCCGACAGGGCGGCGCCGACGATGTCGAGCCGCGGTGGGTGCTCGACGCGGGGACTCGACTGCATCCGCTTGCGGAACAGCAGGATGACCGCGACGATGACGACCTCCCCGACGAACACGAGGCGCCACGTGTAGTACGTCGTCACCCAGCCGCCGATGAGCGGCCCCGCCGCGATGGCGGCGGCCGCGACGCCCCCGACGATCCCGTACGCCAGCGCGCGGTCCTTGCCCTCGTAGTTCGCGGCGATGAGGGCCGCGATGGCTGGGATGACCAGGACGGCGCCGAGCCCCTCGACGAGCGACCAGCCGAAGAGCAGGACCGTGAGGTTCGGGCTCAAGGCAGTCGTCAGCGACCCCGCGCCATACACCGCCAGGCCGAGCGCGAACGCACGGTCGCGACCCCAGATGTCGCCGAGCTTGGCCCCGACGAGCATGAACGCGGCCATGACCAGCGTGTAGGCCGTGATGGCCAGCTGCACGCCCTGGATGGTCGTGTCCAGGTCCTCGACGATCTGCGAGATCGATACGTTCATGACGCTGCTGTCGAGCACCATCACGAACTGGGCCGAGGCCAGGATGACGATCGGGACCCACTTGTTGCGCATGGGCCGGAATGGTACGCGCCGGAGGGGCGACGAATGACGCAGGACTCACGCGGCATGCCCAGCCGGGGCCGGACGGTTTATCGTGCGCAACGGGAGGGAACCGATGTCCGCAGCCAACACCAAGTCGCCGGCGGAGCCGACGACCGGGAGCGCCCCCGACAACGCGCAGCTCGTCCTGCTGTCGCTGATCCTCGTCGCGGCGGTCGCCAACCTCAATCTGTCGGTCGCCAACGTCGCGCTGCCGGCTATCGGGGCCTACTTCGATGCGTCGCAGACGGCGCTCGACCTCGTCGCCGTTGGCTACTCACTGGGGCTTGCGGCGTCGGTGCTGTGGCTGGGCGCGCTGGGCGACCGCTACGGCCGGAAGATGATGCTCATCCTCGGCGTCCTGCTGTCGATCCCGGCCTGTCTGCTCGCGGCGTTCGCGCCGACGATCGAAGTGCTCATCGTCGCGCGGATCGTCGGCGGGATCTCGGCCGGGATGGCCTACCCGACCACCCTCGCCCTCATCGCCGCCCTGTGGTCCGGCCCTGGCCGAACACGGTCGATCGCCCTGTGGTCGGCGCTCGGCGGCGCGATCGCGGCGCTCGGTCCGCTCGTCTCCGGCTTCCTCCTCGGAAGCTTCGACTGGGGCTCGGTCTTCCTCGTCACGCTCCCGCTCGCCGCCGTCGCCCTCGTGATGGCCATCCGCTTCGTTCCGAGCCACATCAACGAGACGACCGAGCCGGTCGACAATCTCGGCGGCATCCTGTCGGCCGTGCTCGTCGGCTCGGCGATCCTTGGGATCAACTTCGCGCCCGTGCCAAACGAGGGCACCCTCGCACTCGCGCTGTTCGCCATCGCTGCGATCGCCGGGGTCGCCTTCATCGTCCGCCAGAAGCGGGCGGCGAGCCCGCTGTACGACCTCAAGATCGCCGGGCGGCGCATCTTCTGGGTGGCGGCCGCGGCCGGCATCATCGTCTTCGGCTCGCTCATGGGCGCCATGTTCATCGGCCAGCAGTACCTGCAGAACGTCCTCGGCTACTCGACGTTGAACGCCGGCGCGTCGATCATCCCTGCGGCCCTGGCGATGGTCGTCGTCGCGCCGCGGTCGGCGGCGCTCGTCGGGGCGCGCGGCGCCCGGTTCACGCTCCTGCTCGGCTATGTCTTCGTCCTGCTCGGCTTCGCAACGATGCTGGTGTTGTGGACGGACAGCAGCCCCTACTGGCAGGTCGCGCTCGGTTATACGTTCGTCGGCATCGGGGTCGGGTTCGCCGGCACGCCGGCGTCGCATTCGCTGACCGGCTCCGTGCCGGTCTCGCGGGCGGGGATGGCGTCGGGGACGGCCGACCTCCAGCGCGACCTCGGCGGCGCGTTCATGCAGTCGATCTTCGGCGCGCTCTTGACGGCCGGCTACGCGGCGGCGGTGTCGGTCGCCATCGCCAGCGCACCGAACGCGTCGCAGATCACGAGCAGCACCCAGGCCGAGCTGATGAAGTCGTTCTCCAGCGCAGAGGCGGTGGCGGCGCAGTACCCGCAGTACGCCAGCGCGATCACGGCCGGCGCCAAGACATCGTTCCTCGCCGGGGCCGACTGGGCCTACACCGCGGGCATCATCGCGGTCCTGGTCGGTGGCGCGATCGTCTTCCTGCTGTTCCCGAAGAAGGCCGACGAGGAGCGGCTCCTAGCCGAGTACCACGCGCAGGACACGGCGCCGGCGACGGCCGCGTAGGCACGTCGCCGGCTGTCGGCCGTCCGCCGCGTCCCCGTCAGTTCCTGAGTTCGTCGGCCATGTCGGCCAGCGCCCCGGCCGAACCGATCTCCTCCATGCCCTGGCCGGCCTCGGCGAGACCCGCGGCGCCGACCTCGACGGCCGCGCGACGCACGCCCTCGCCGACCGCCATCTCCTCGAAGCCCTCGTAGGTGAGCGCGGCGCCCTCCTCGGCGAGCTCCTCGCTGCGTTCCGCGATCCCCTCGGCGATGACGATTCGGGCGACGCCCTCGGCGGCCTCGGTCGTGCCGAGGACCTCGACGCGCTCGCCGGTCTCCGCGAGCGCCCGGGCGATCGCGCGGGTTCCGCCGGCGCGCACGATGGCGTCGACGGACACGTCTCGAAGCTCGGCGCCGCGGTCGGCGAGGAAGGTCGCGAGGACCGGCATCCCGATCCGAGCCACCACCGCGGCCACCGCACCCAGTTCCCCGCTGACCCGGGCGATCTGCAGCCCACGATCGAGATCGTCGCGGCTGATCGCACCGACGACCGCCCCGAGCATCGCGATGTCCTCCGACGTCGCGAGGAGCTGAGCGCCCTGCTCGACGTCGTTGATGCCGGCCGCGGCGACGACTTCGCCGAGGGCGGCGACACGGCCCGCGACCATCAACTCGTCGGTCCCGCGTGTCAGGTCACTCGCGCCCTGGACCACGGCCGCGCGCCCCGCTGCGGCCGCGTCGGCGGCCGCGGCCACGACCTCCATGCCGGCCACGACGCGCTCGGCGCCGTCGACCGCCTCCGCCTCGGCGACCTTGCGCGCGAGGGCGGCGGTCTCCTTGGTCGAGGCCTTCGAGATCTTCGAGGATCTGGCGGCGGCCTTGGTCGTTGCCTTTGCCGTTGCCTTGGCGGCGGCCTTGGTCGTGGCCTTCGTCGCGGCCTTGGTCGTCGCCTTGGCGGGCGCGCTCGTGGCCTTGGTCGTCGACGTCTTTGCCGAAACCCTGGCCGGCGACTTGGTGGCCGCCGCGGCCGTCGACTTGGCCGGGCGCTTGCCGTTGGCCCCCGTCTTCGCTGGCATGAATTCCCTCCTTGGTCCCCTCACCGGAACGTGGCGCATCGCGCGGAATCGGAAGGCTAGCACGTGCCCGACCGGGACCGCGCCGAGGTCAGAAGCGGGCGATCGCCCCGCCCAGCCCGCGTCGGTAGCTCGAGCCGCTCAGGCGGCGCCAGGTGGGGCCGAGCTCGCGCTGGAGTCGGGCGGTCCGCGCGTCGAGTTGGCGTTCCAGGCGGGTCGTCGCCGAACGTTCCCCGCGCCCAAGGCGGTTCCCTCCGTCGACGAAGTCGTGGGCGAGCGTCGCGGCGCCGTGGATGTCATGGATGTCGCCGAGGTGGTCCTGGAGGGCGACCACGCGCCGCAGGAGCATCGTGGACTCCGGCTCCAGCGGCTCGCGCACGAACTCCAGCGTGTAGCGGAGCCACTTCGCGCTGATCCGCAACTGGTGGAGGCTGACCATGTCGGCGGCCGACAGGTCTCCGTCGAAGGTCCAGACCGCCTGGTAGGCGTCCCAGATCGTCGACGGCATGCGAGTTCGGACGGTGGCTGGCTCGTGCTTCGCGATCGGCCGCGCGTCACGGCCGGGCTCGGCGGCGAGCGCCGTGTACTCGGTGACGAAGCGCTGGAACATCGTCGAGCGCACGAGGTTGACGAGCGCGGTGTGGCGGGCGTCGCGTTCGATGGCCCAGGCCGAGCGCAGCGGGTCGAGGGCGGCCCGCTGGCGCGCCGGCCGATTCTCGGTGTACGCATCGAGGATCTCGAGCATGACGTCGAAGTCGCGGACGGCGCCGAGCCGGGCCCCGATCGCGCGAAGGTCGCGACGGTAGCGGCGCCGTGCCTCGGGGTCGAAGCCGTCGCCGAAGACCCGCCAGGCGGCCCGGATGCGGCGACCGGCGACTCGCATCGCATGGACGTCCTCGGGGTCCCCGCCCGCGATGACGCCGGGGACATGACCAAGCATCCGGACGAGGTGGAAGCGGATCACCTTGCGCCCGGCCTCGGCCCACGGATCGTCGGCCCGGACATCCACCGTGCGCGCAACCTCGAGGCGTTCGAGGGCGAGCCGGGCGGTCTCGTCGGGGGCGACCGCGGCCGGCTGCGTGGCGGGATCGATCGGGTCGGCCATCCCCGGCCATCGGTCGTGCTCGCCCAGTTCGTCGTAGACCCGGATCGCCGTCATCGTGGTCGCGCCTGGCCCTCCTTGTTCGTCGATAGGCGGGAGGATACACGTCCCGTCGGACCTCGCTCCTGCTACCCTTCGGTCCCCGCCGCGTGGCCGGGATGGGAGGGCGGACGATGGACGCGACGACGACAACGACGGTCGAGGCGACGAACCCGCGTGCACCCCGGCGACGCCGGGTCCTCGCCGGGGTCGCGCTCGTCCTCGCCGTCCTGACGATCCTCGTCACGACCGTCGCATTGTGGGTCCACCAGGTCGCGTTCAACACCGATCGGTTCACGGCGCTCGTCACGAACGTCGTCGACGAACCGGCACTCATCGACCCGCTCAGCTCCGCGATCAGCACGCAGGTCGTCGACGCGCTCGACGTCGAGGCCCGCATCGAGGCGCGTCTGCCCGACACCGTAAAACCACTCGCCGGCGCCCTGACCGTCACCGTCCGCGATGCGATCGACAAGCGCCTCCAGGTGGCGCTTGCGAACCCTCGCATCCAACAGGCCCTGATCAAGACCGTGTCGTTCGCCCACGCCGCGGTCATGAAGCTCCTCCGCGCCGAACCCGAAGCCGTGAGCGTCGTCGACGGGTACGTCGTCGTCGAGGTGTTCCCCGTCGTCGAGGCGGCCCTGACCGAGTTGCAGGCGATGGGGCTCATCCCCGATGGGGTCACGATCCCCGACCTTTCGACACCAGCCGCCCCCGGTGTCCTTGCGCAACGTGTCAGTGCCGCCCTGGGCGTGACGCTGCCGGAGAACTTCGGGACGATCCGGCTCATGCCCGCGGACCGACTGCTCACGGCTCGTACGGTCGTTCGGGTGTTCGACCTGCTCGTTGTCGCGCTCATCGTCCTGAGCCTCGTCCTCGTCGCGCTTGCGATCTGGCTGGCCCGAAATCGGAGGCGGATGGTGATCTACCTCGGGGTCGGCACGATCATCGCCTTCCTGCTCGCGCGGCTCGCGGGCAACACCTTCAGGGATGTCCTGATCTCAGGGATCGCCGATGAGGGGCTGGCGACCGGGGTCCGGACCGTCGTCGATGCCACCATCGAGGACCTGCGGCGCCTGACCACGATCATCCTGGTCGCCACGGGGATCGTCGCCATCGCGGCCTATCTGTGGGGCCGGCCGAAATGGGTGGTGGCCGTGACGTCGCAGGCGAGCGAGGCGGCCGGGCGTGCTGGATCCTCGGCCGCGGCCGCCGGGTCGGCGGGGATCGGTGCCGCCGCGGCCGGCCGGCCGTCGCGCGCCTCGATCGAGGGGACCGTCCGCGAGAACCGCGCGTCGGTCGAACGGATCGGCCTCGGCGTCGTCGTCTTCATCGTCGTCTGGATCGCGCTGGGGCTCGAGATCGCCCTGGTCGGCGCCGCGCTTGTCATCGGCTTCGAGTTGGTGCTCCGCGCGATCGCATCGCCCGACGAGGCCGAGGACGAAGAGGGCGCGGCGGGGGCGAGTCCAGCCCCGCCGCCGCCGGCCAGCGATCCGCCGACCTCCGGGGCCTGAGCTTGGCCGACGAGGGTCGGCCGATCACGCCGACCGAACCCGGCGATCTCTCGCCCGAGCCCGATGGTGCTCGTCGCGGGATCGCGGCGGCGGCCCGCGAGGTCTGGCAGGACGAACGGGTCGAGGTCGTCGCGGCGATCCTCCTCTCCCTCGCCACGGTGCTCTCGGCGTGGGGTGCCTATCAGGCGACCCGTTGGAGCGGTGTGCAGGCGGACAGCTACGCGGCGTCGGCAGCGCTACGTGCCGAGGCCAACAGCCACGGGGCGGTGGCGTCGCGTCAGCTCCAGATCGACGTCGCGACCTACCTCGCCTGGGCCGACGCCGCCGCAAAGGGCGACACCCGCCTCGCCGATTTCCTGGAGGCCCGGTTCCGGACCGAGTTCAAGCCCGCGTTCGGCGCATGGAAGTCCAGCGGGTCACTCGACGGGGCCGGTATCCCGCAGGGGACGCCGTTCGATCGCGCCGAATACAAGCTCGCCGAACAGGGGATCGCGAATGACAAGGTCGCGGCAGCCGACGACGCGCTGCTGGACGCCCAGGAGGCCAATCAGGTCAGCGACAACTTCGTCCTGACCGCCGTCCTCTTCGCATCCGTCCTGTTCTTCGCGGGCATCGCCGCCAAGTTCCGCCCGCAGTGGATCCGTTGGGCGATGCTCGGCGTTGCGGTGGTCGTCTTCGGGCTGGGCCTGATCGTCGAGTTCTCGCTGCCGCAGAACGTCGGGTTCTGACTCAGACGCCGTCGTAGTTGGTGTAGGTCGACTCGCCGCGGTTGGTCCACGCGCTGCTGCCATACGACGCGATGTCGACGACGAGGCCGATCCCCAGCCACAGCCAGTCGAGACCTTCGACGCCTCCGGGGAAGACGAGGACGTACATGATCGTCGTCCATGGCAGGAAGAGCAGGCCGATGATCGGGACGAACGCCGACTGGAACGTCAGCTGCCAGCGCGCTGGCTCGAGCAGCCACCAGAAGAAGATCAGGGCACGTGGCCCAAGGAGGACGAAGATCGCGAGGAGCAGGCACATGGTTCGACGACCCTCCACTTCGGTCGCCGACGGCGTGGCGCCCGGGACCGAGGCCACTGTACAGGAGCCCGGATCGCCCGATGTGCCAGATCAGGCCACGGGACGGACCCGCCGCCGTCAGACGCGGACCACGCGGACGTCGAGTGGTTGGGTGCGTCCGCGCAGGTTCAGATGCCGGGTCTCCAGCGAGGCGTCCAGCCCCGCCCTCTGAGCGGTCTCGGCACTCACCAGGATCTCGCCGGCGGCCGCGGCCGAGGCCAGTCGGGCGGTCACGTTGACGGTATCGCCGAGCGCGGTGAAATCGGTGACGGTGTCGCCGATCGTGCCGACGTACGCGGGCCCGCTGTGGACCCCGATGCCGAGCGGCGCCCACGGTCCGCCTCGATCGTGGTGGCCCGTAGTCGCGAGCAACCCGCGGGCGGCAGCGACCGCGCGCGCGGCATGGTCGGCGCCGGTGAGTGCGGGGATGAAGAGCGCGACCACCTCGTCGCCGACGAACTTGTCGACGACGGCATCGTGGGCGACCAGGACGCCGGTCGCATCCTGGTAGAAGCGGTCCATCAGGCGCCGGAACTTTCCGGCACCCATCGATTCGGCGAGGCCGGTAGAACCGCGGATGTCGGCGAACAGCAGGCTCAGGTCGATCTCGGCACCGCCGTGATTCCGCTCGAGTTCCCTGAAACAGAACCCGCAGATGTCCGGGTTCTTGTCCCACGGACCGCGACCGACCAGCCGCATGATCGGCGCGCCAAGCCCGGCGAAGGGCGCGGCGCACATCTTGCAGCGCGGGGACCGCGGGATCATCCGGAGGAACCGACGATACGAACCAAACCCGGGAGAGGTGCCTTCGAGGATGTCCCGCCAGACAGGGTCGGACGGCGGCAGCGGGGGTTCTGGGGTCTCGTCGGCGCCGGGCTCGGTCACGGCCGGCGCGCCGTCGAGAGGGGCGTGGTCCGATCTGCTCGGGATCGTCGCAGGGTGCCCATCGATCAGGCGGGAACGGCCTCCCCGAGCTTCTCGATCCTGATGGCCGTGGCCTTGAACTCGGCCGTGCCGGACTTGGGATCTGTGGCGTCGATCGTCAGCAGGTTGACGGCGACGTCGTCCTGGAAGTGCATGGTCATGAATGTCAGGCCCGGTCGCAGCGAGGGGTCGATGCGGATCGGGGCCTCGACCTGGCCGCGGCGCGACACGATGCGGACCGTCTGGCCGTCGTCGAGGCCGTACGTGGCCGCATCCTCCGGGGAGATGTCCAGGCTCTCGCCGCGGCGGAGCGGCGAGGTGTAGCTGGCGGTCTGGACGCCGGTGTTGGACGACTCCAGGCGGCGCCCGGTCGTGAGCCGGATCGGGTAGTCGTCGGTCAGCTTGTCGACGGGCGGGTCGTGGTCCACCGGCACGAACGGCACACGGTTGCCCGGCACGGGGTCCTCCCAGAGCCGCGAGTGCAGGAACAGCTCACCCGGGTGCGTCTCGTCGTAGCACGGCCACGGGATCCCGCCGAGCTCCTCGAGTCGCTTGTAGCTCATCCCGGCATGGACCGGGGAGAGGCGCCGGACCTCGTTCCAGACCGCCTCCGGGTCTGCCTCGCCCCAGCCGCCGCCCATCCGGTTGGCCAGATCGAAGATGATCGCGAGGTCGTCACGGGCGCCCGGAGGCGGCTCGACGGCCTTCCGGACGCGCTGGACGCGGCGTTCCGAGTTGGTGACGGTGCCCTCGCTCTCGGCCCATGCCGCCGTCGCGGGCAGCACCACATCGGCGAGCTCCGCGGTCTTGGTCAGGAACAGGTCCTGGACGACGAGGAGGTCGAGGCTCTCGAGGAGATGGACCGCGCGCCGCTGGTCGGCTTCGGACTGGACGGGGTTCTCGCCGATGCAGTAGACCGCGGTCAGATCGCCACGCTCGATGGCGTCGAACATCCCCGACAGGTGCCAGCCGCGCTTCGGTGGGACGGCCACGCCCCACTCGGCATCGAACCTCGCCCGAAGGGCGTCGTTCTCGACGTGCTGGAAGCCGGGCAGCCGGTCCGGCAGCGCGCCCATGTCGCCGCCACCCTGGACGTTGTTCTGGCCTCGCAACGGGTTGACGCCGCTGCCATAGCGGCCGACATGGCCGGTCAGCAGGACGAGCGAGATGAGCGCGAGGACGTTGTCGACCGCGTTGTGGTGCTCGGTGATTCCCAGCGTCCAACAGATCATCGCGCGCGGCGCCGTCGCGAACGCGTGCGCCAGCTCGCGGATGGCCTCGGCCGGAACACCGGTCTCGCCCTCGGCGTACTCGAGCGTGTACGACTCGACCTTGGCCTTGTAAGCATCGAAGTCGACGGTGGCGCGCTCGATGAACTCGCGGTGCTCGAGACCGGCGTGGATGATCTCGCGCGCCATCGCGTTCGCGAGGGCGATGTCGCTGCCGACGTCGAGGCCGAGCCAACCGTCCGCCCATTCCGCCGAAGAGGTTCGGCGCGGGTCGACCGCGTACAGGCGCGCGCCGCGATGGACGGCCTTGAGGACGTGGTGGAAGAAGATCGGATGCGTCTCGCGGGCGTTGCTGCCCCACAGGACGATCAGATCGGTGTCCTCTACCTCCTGGTATGAACTCGTGCCGCCACCGGCACCGAACACGGTCGCCAGACCGGCGACGCTAGGGGCGTGTCACGTCCGGTTGCAGCTGTCGATGTTGTTGCTGCCCAGGATCGTCCGGCTGAACTTCTGCGCCGCGAAGTTGACCTCGTTGGTCGCTTTGCTGCAGCTGAAGGTGCCGAATGTCGTCGGGCCGTGCGCCGCCTTCGCGGCCCGGAACCCTTCGACGGTCCGGTCGAGCGCCTCGTCCCATGTCGCGGGTCGAAGCTCGCCGCCCTTCGCATCGCGGACGAGGGGCTGGGTCAGTCTCAGGTAGGGCTTCGCCACGCGTTGGCCTCCTGCGGTTCGACGACACGAGGAGTGTAGCGCGGCGACCAGTCAACGCCAGCGCGCTGGTACGGCCTCAGCGATCGTCGCGGGTGGATGGGGCGAGGAAGACGCGGAACAAGACCACGAAGCTGACGACGAGCGTGACTGCGAAGGCGATCATCGCGAGATACGCGAATCCCTGGAACTGGGTGAGCTCCGGCTGGAGCATGATCGCCATCACGATCGCCGTGCCGATGAGCTGGCCGACGACGATGACGCCGACCGTTGCCTGGCGTCCGATGTCGCTGACGCTGGAGATCGAGCGCTCGAGGCCCTTGGTGTCGACCTCGACGACGAACTTGCCCTTGTTGAACTGGTCGAGCCAGCTCAACGCCGCGCCCTCGAACGACGGCACCCGCCGGGCCAGTTCCTTGCCGATCCGGACGACGCTGCCCTGGAGCTGCTGCTGGATCTTCTCCGGCGTGAACGATTCGAGTAGCGCGGCCCGCGCCTCGGTCACCGCGGCCTCGCCGAGGTCGATGTCGAACGACAGCGCGCGGGCGGTCTCCTCGGCCTGGATGACGGCCTTCATCGCGAGGGTCAGCTGGCTGTCGAGACGGAGGCCGTTGTTGAAGACCGCACCGAGGAACGCACCGAGCGCGTCGCCAAGCGAGCTTGCCTTGCCGTAGATGAGGTACTGCCGGGCGAGCTGATCGATGTCGTCGCGAAAACCCGCCTCATCGAACTGGCGCGTCGGTTTGCCGAGCGCCATGAGCCCGTCGCCGATGCCGGGAATGTCTATCTGCTTGATCGAATAGATAAGGCCGAGCAGGTCGACCCGCTGTTGTGAGTTCAGTTGCCCGACAAGCCCGAGGTCGAGGAAGATGATCTGCTTGGAGATCGGGTCGGCCAGGATGTTGCCGGGGTGCGGGTCGCCGTGGAAGAACCCGTCGACCAGGACCTGCTTGATGATCGAGCGGATGAAGACAGTGCCGAGCTCGGTGGTATCGAACCCAGCCTCGCGGAGCTGGTCTGCCTTCGATATCTTGATGCCGCTGACGAACTCCATCGTGATGACCCGCTCGCCAGACAGGTTGTCGTAGACCGTCGGGACATGGACCTCCGGGAACCGCGTCATGCCGTCGGCCAGGCGTCGTGCGTGGTAGGCCTCGTTGCGGTAGTCGAGCTCCTTGAGGACGCCCCGGGCGAACTCGGCGACGATCGCCTGGAGACCGACCTTGCGCGCCACCGCCAGCCGCCTCTCGGCGACGCCGGCGAGCTCCTGGATGACGCCGAGGTCGGCCTGCGTCTTGGCGACGATCCGTGGGCGCTGGACCTTGACCGCGACCAACGTCCCGTCGTGCAGCGTCGCCTGGTGGACCTGCGCCGTCGATGCCGCCGCGAACGGGATGGGGTCGAAGGTCGCGTAGAGCTCTTCGGGTGGCGCGCCTAGTTCCTTGGATACGATGGCCACGACATCCTCGTAGGCGAACGGGGCGGCCTCGCTCTGGAGCTTGGAGAGTTCGGCGATCCATTCGGGTGGCAGGACGTCGCTCCGGCTGGCCATCATCTGGCCGATCTTCACGTAGGTCGGGCCGAGGCGCTGGAGCATCTCGCGGATCCGCTCCGGTCCGGTCGCCTCCGCCAGCGGATCCTTGTTTCCGATGATCCGGCGGTCGAACCAGCGGCGGATCTGTCCGACCGGTGTGCCCTCGAGTGCGATGTCCAGGCTCGTGGTGTAGATCGCGTTGTAGACCTGCGCGAGGCGCAGGTTCTCGAGGATCGAGTTGCGCCGTGGGGTCGGCAGTGATTCGAGGAAGCTCCACATCCGGCGGCTCGTCTCTGAGCCAAGGTCCGGTCGGTTGAGGCCCAGCACCGCGTCCATCACCGTCGACAGGCCGGTGTACAGGGCCGCTGCCACGATGATCCAGAGCACGACCGGATCGGCCACGATCCCGATCTTGATCGGTGCGATGACCGAGGTGAGCCAGATCGCGATCGCGTTGATGATCACCACGAAGAGGCCCATCGTCGAGAACAGCAGCCGCCCGGTCAGGGCGACGAGGACCGGTCGGGCGAACTTGTTGACGAGGACAAGGACGGCCGCCCACGAGACGAACCCAATGACCCCCGCGTCCCTCAGTTGGACGATCGGCACCGACGTTGGACCGAACGGGAACGGCTGGGCGACCGAGATCACCCCGAGGAACAGGGCGATGACGACGAGCAGGAGGGCGTCGAGCGCGACGTCGACGATGAAACGGCGCATGGAGCCCTCCTTCAGCGATCCGGACGCGACGACCCCGTGACGGCCGGTGGCCGCCCAATTGTCGCGCGACTCTGGCATCGGGATCGGACGGACTCGCCCGGATGACTCGGGGAGCCTCCGGATCCTCGTATCGACGACCGATATTCGGTTATCGTCCGGCGATGAGCCGGCGCCCCGGAAGCTGCTCGGTCCGCGGGCCGGCCTCATGAACGACAAGCCCCGGTCCAAGGACGCACAGATCCTGCCGCGCCCGCTGTTCCTCTGGCTGGCCTTCGTCGGCCTCGTCTTCGCGGTCGTGACCCTGCCGCTGATCGTCCGGGCGGGTGACGCCTACGACGAGATCATCGCCCACACGATGGGCCTCGTGACGATCTCGCTCCTCCACGTCTTGGGCGCCCAGCCGTTGTGATCCTTTGATCAACTGTGCGCGGCGGCCTTCAACTCTGCGGTCGTCGGTAGCATCGACCGTCCGCGCCTGGCCACCTTCAGGAGGATCCAGGCGAGCGGGATCGGCAGGAACCAGTAGTACAACCGGTAGAGGAAGACCCCAGCGGTGATCCCTGCCTGGTACTCGGCTCCGGCGATCGCAGTGAAGCCTGAGATGAACAGCAGCTCGGGCACACCGGCGCCACCGGGCGACAGCGGGATGATCGTGATCACCATGACGAGCGCGTAGACGGCGAAGACCTCGCCGGGGCTCAGCACGCTCTCCGGGATCCCCATCATCCGGAGCGCGACGATGAGCACTATCACCCAGGCGAGCTGCGAGATGACCGCCGTGCCGAGGGAAGCGAGTCCGCGGCGACGGATGACGAGGCCCAGCTGGTCGCGGAACCGGTGGATGGCCCCGGCAACGTCCGGGGCGTCCTTCCGGCCCAGCCGAGGCGTCACCCATAACACGACCCGCTGCCCGGTCCGGCCGAGCCAGTCCGCGATCCGCTCAGACCGGACGATCGCGATGATGAGCACGGTCGCGATCACGAAGGCGATAGCGCTGAGAATCGCGATGACCCAGGCCGTCCCGGCGTTACTCGCGCCAGCCAGCCCGCCTGTCAGGGCGAGCGTGACGATCGCTACGAGCGGCAGGAACAGGCGACTCAGCTCGTTGACGACCCCGTAGAGGGCGATGCCCGAGGTGGCGGCAGTGTTCGAGATCCCCCATCCGCGCACGATGACCCACAGGACACCCATGTTCCACGGCCCGAAGGGGATGCTCGAGCCGATGCCCGACAGGATGAGCCACGATGTCGGTCCACGGACGATCGACAGGCCCGGGATGAGGGCACAGAACACGAGCCCGCTCGTGACCCAACCGATGGCGCCGAGCACGGAGATGACCACGATCTGGTCCAGCGTCAGTGACTGGAAGGCGGCGGCGACCTCCGCGTAGTCGACGTACTGCGGCAGGATGATGACGAAGACGACGAAGAGGACGCCGACGATGAGGCCGGACCGCATCAGCGCCGCACGGCGGCTCGGGGGTGCGGCGGCCGAGGCCGGGTCCGTGCCGACCGTGGGCTCCTGCCCCGCCTCGACGGCAGGCGACGCGGCGGCGTCGGGCGGGTCCGCTCGGCTCACAGGAGGTCCGAAACGCCCAAGGAGGAGACGAGGCTGACGCCAGGTTCGCCGGCGCTGACGCTCCCGATCCACCAGCGTTCGAGACCGGCCGCATCGAAGGCCGCCTCGAGCGCGTCGACGCGATCCCGGGAGACTGCCGCGAGGAGCCCGCCCGAGGTCTGGGGATCGTGGGCGATCGTCACGAGATCGTCGGTCACGTCCGAGCCGACCTCGAGGGACGGGGCGACGAATCGGCGGTTGTGGGCGGCGCCACCGGTCTCGACACCGGCGGCCGCAAGTTCGCGGGCGCCTGCCAGGATCGGGAGGGCGGTCGCATCGAAAACGAAGCGCGTGCCGGATTCGCGCGCCATCTCGAGGCCGTGCCCGAGGAGGCCGAAGCCGGTGATGTCGGTGGCGGCTGCGATGCCGGTCGCGACGAGGGCGTCGGCTGCGTGCCGATTCAGCCGGCGCATGCCGTCGATGGCGGCCGCCAGGTCCGCCTCGCTCGTCTTGCCCTCGCGCGAGCCGGAGACGAGGACGCCCGTCCCGAGCCGCTTTGTCAGGACCAGCCGATCGCCCGGTCGGGCGCCGCCCTTGCGCAGCAGTCGGTCGGGGTGGGCGGCGCCGATGACTGCCAGGCCATATTTCGGTTCAGGGTCGCGGATCGTGTGGCCGCCGGCGAGCGTGCCACCAGCCTCGCGCACCTTGGACGAGGCGCCCGCGAAGATCTCGGTCAGGACGTCGCGCGGCAGGTCCTCGGGGAAGGCCGCGATCGACAGCGCGAACAGCACCCGGCCGCCCATCGCGAAGACGTCCGACAGCGCATTTGCGGCCGCGATCTCGCCGAACGTCCGCGGGTCGTCGACGAGCGGCGGGAAGAAGTCGAGCGTGCCGATGATCGCGAGATCGTCGGAGACCCGGTAGGCGGCCGCGTCGTCGGGCGGCGTCAGACCGGCGATCAGTTCGTCGG
>Ga0184612_10000436_pt1 | contig 19331 bp, 13 predicted proteins | sample PLM3_60_coex_FD_133163 | JGI IMG/M metagenome (GOLD analysis project Ga0184612, IMG submission 133163) | Groundwater sediment microbial communities from an aquifer in East River, Colorado, USA - PLM3_60_coex | ecosystem: Environmental > Terrestrial > Soil > Riparian zone | place: USA: East... | reverse complement strand
GTCTCGTAGCCGAACTCGCCGGGCCGCGGCACGGTGTGGAAGGTCCAGACCAGGGCTCCTGTGCGTACATCGAACGCCCGGATGTCGCCTGGCGCCGAGGCGTACTCCTGATTTGTCGCCGAGCCCAGGATGATGAGGTTCTCGAACACACGCCCAGGTATGCGGCTCTGCTGGTTGATCGTCGACGGCTCGCGGTCAAGACCCACTCGCAAATCCACGCGGCCGTCCACTCCGAACGAGGCAATGGCCTGCCCGGTTTGCGCGTCGATCGCCTGGAGGAAGTTGTTCGCGCTGAGAATCAGGCGGCGGTCTTTGCCGTCCTGGCTCTCCCAGTAGTTCACGCCTCGACCGCTGAAGCCCTGAAGGCCCTCGTGGATCCAGATCTCCTTTCCGGTCGCCGCATCGAGCGCCACGAAAGAGCCCTTCGGGCCGCGGCCGTAGACGGCCCCGCGCACGACGAGCGGATTGAAGTCGGTCTGGCCGGCCGGGTACGCCCACGCCACTTGAAGCTGGCTCACATTGGACTTGGTGATCTGCTTGGCGGCGACGAACCGGGAGCTGTCGGGGCCACCGGCGTAGTCGCGCCATTCGCGCTGGCTCTGGCCGGAGACCGACAGGCCCGTGACAGCGGCCAGCGCCAGCAGCATCGCTGTCCTGACGATGCCGACCATCTGCCGTGCGGTTGACGAAGGCTCTTTCCTGGCCATCGACGGGACCTCCTCGGTCTCTCGAGCTCGAACTACCTGGAGATCCCGGCTTCAGTTCACATCTGGGACCTGCGCGGCCGATCATTCCGCTCGAAGGGCCACCATCGGATCCACGCGAGAGGCACGGCGCGCGGGCAAGTATGCCGCGAATGTGGCCACGGTGGCGAGTGCTAGTGTGGCCGACACAATGGTGAGCGGGTCGGTCGCTTCCAGCCGAAACAGGAGACCCGAAATCTGGTTCGAGGCGAGCCGCGCCACCGCGATCGCCGCGGGAATCCCGACCGCGATGCCAATCGCCACGAGAAGCCACGCTTCGCGGACGACCATCCACACGACGTTGCGGCGCTGAGCCCCGAGCGCCATCCGAATGCCCAGCTCGCTCGTCCGCTGCACCAGCGCAAACGCGAGCAGCCCGTACAGTCCGACGCACGCGAGCAGCAGCGCGAGCCCGCCGAAGAAGCTCGAGAGCAGCGCGACCAGGCGATGCTGCACGAGAGCCGCGCCCATCTCTTCCTCGAGCGTGTGAACGTCGAACATCGGCATCGACGGATCGACAGCCCCAACGCCTTCCCGGATGCGCTGCAGCACCTCGCCAGCGTGCTCGCCAACTCGCGCGTGCAGAACCATCTGCCCCCGGCCGGTAGCGGTTTGCAGAAAGGTCATGTAGATGATCGGCTGGATTTCACCCCGCGGGTTGCTGTACCGCGAATCCTTGACCACGCCGACGATCGTAAACGGTTCCCCTGCGGCAGGCGGTGGCGTCGGCGACGAGTTGAGCAGCCTCCCTCGGCGACCCGTGTAACAAGGCTTGCCGACCGGGTCCTGACCCGGGAACACCTGACGGACGAACGAGTCATTGACGATGCAGACCGCGGGCGCGAATTCGGCCAGGTCTGCCTGACCGAAGTCACGGCCGCTCGAGATCGTCATGCCGATCGTGGCGAAGTAGTCGGGGTAGACCATCAGCAGCGGCACGCGGGTCTGCTCCCCGGAAGCGAGCGTGATCAGCGCGCCCGCGCTCGACGTTGGCTCAGTGGGCGTGCCGTTCGCCATGCTCGCGAAGCGGACGCCCGGAATCTCCTGCGTTCTTCGAATCAACTCCCGGTAGGTCCGATCGAGCCGTTCGCTGGTTCCGGGAATGTTCCGCTGGTCGCTGCCTTTGGGTTCCACTCGCAGGATCACCACGCTCTGCCGTGCAACGCCCGCTTCGTCACCATACAGTTTCTGCAGGCTGCGCACGAAGAGTCCCGCCCCGACCAGCAGGAGCAGCGAAAGGGCAAGCTGCGCCACCGCGAGGATCCGCCCCGGCCCGAGGCCGCGCGTCAGCGAGTTGCGGACATTCTTCAGCGCCGGGATGAGGTCGATGCGTGTCGCGCGCCATGCGGGCGCCAGGCCGAACAGGACGCCGGTGACGATCGACACGGCGAGGGTGAACATCAGGATCCGGAGATTGGGTGCAAGGTCCAAGGAGATCGGCGTGCGTCCCGTCGACATGTACAAGACGAGCAGACGAGTCGTCCAACGGGCCAGCACCAGACCGCATACGCCGCCCAACGCCGCCAGCAGGATGCTTTCGACGAGCAACTGGCGCATCAGGCGGTGGCGCCCGGCGCCGAGCGCGAGCCGCATCGCCAGCTCCGGACGTCGCGCCGAGGCCCGCGCCAGAAGCAGATTGGCGGTATTGGCGCAGGCGGTCAGCAGTACGACGCCAACCATCGCCAGGAGGATGAACAGGGGCCGCGAGAACTGCTGATGGAGCGAAGATACCGCGGCCGTCGGAGTCAGCACGAGCTTCGCGGGCGGGCCCGTCGGCCCCCTTCCTTGAGGAGCGCGTCCCTGCAGGTCTTGTTGACTCTGCTGCGCCGCGTTCATCGCCGCAGCCGCCTGCTCGGGCGTGACGCCGGGCCTGGTGCGCGCGATGGCCTGCACCCAGCTCCTGTTGACGATCGGCTTGTCGAGGAGATTCTCGAAGGACGGCATGACGGTCGGCTGCATCATGAGCGGCAGGAAGACGTCCGGCGCCGTGCCAATCTCGACGCCGAAGAACTCCGGCGGCGTGACGCCGATGATGGTGAACGGCACGGCCGAGAGACGGATCGTGCGGCCGACGACCGACGGATCGCGCGCGAACCGCCGCTCCCAGTACCCATGGCTGAGCATCGCCACCGGATGTCCGTTCGGCACCCGGTCATCGTCGGGGCCGAGGGCCCTGCCGATCGTCGGGCTGACGCCCAACAGCGGAAAGTAGCCGCCAGAAACGAGCTGGCCCTGGATGCTCGGCTCGGGTGGTCCGTCAACGCTGACGTTGATCGGAGCGGTCGTATAACCGGCCACGTCGGCCAGGCCATTGTTCTCGTGCAGCAGCCGGTAGCCCGTGTAGTTGAATCCTGTTCCCACGTTCGCACCCCGCTGCTGCCCGACGACGAGCAGATGTTCGGGGTCACGTACCGGGAGCATGCGCCACAGGACGGCGTCCAGCAGGGTGAAGATGGCCGTGTTGGCTCCGATCCCAAGCCCAAGCGACAACACGACGGCTGCGGTGAAACCCGGGTTCCGGCGCAACACGCGAAGCGCGTAGAGAATGTCCTTCGCAACGGATTCCACGACGCCCTCCTATCGGGTACACGGATTAGACCAATCACACGGACCACGCGGTCGGCCCGAATCGGGCTTCACACTGTTTGGACGGAGACGTCGGTGAATTCGATGATCCAATCCTGGCAGTCTACGGTTCCGCAGGCTGTATGAATGCGAGCGCGATGGGGCCAGGGATCTCGGCTTCGCTCGTGTTGTTGCTCGTCGGCGGAGCGAGGCGACGCTCGAACGAGCCGGCTGGTGAGGTTGTGTTAAGGTGGGCGTACCACTTCGGGACACAAACTGATCGACAGCAACAAGCAGGGGCTGATGAGTCGACGGCTGATGATGCTCACCGCGGCCCTGCTTGTGTCCACGGCGACGCTCGTCGCTCAGGGGACGTCGCCTGCACAGCCTCAGCGCACCGATCAGGATGCGCCAAAGCCGTTCCGCGTCGCCGTGGACGTGGTGGCGGTGGATGTCCAGGTCATCGATCGGGAGGGCCGACCGGTTCCCGATCTCGGGCCCGAAAAATTCTCTGTGACGATCAACGGCCGACGGCGGCGCGTCGTGTCGGCCGAACGGATTGCCAGCGACGCGGCGGGAGGCGCGGCCGACACAACGAGCGCGGCGGCCGCATCGGTGCGTGGCCGCGTGATCCTCCTCGCGGTCGATTGCGTCAGTTTCGACGCGACCGGATCGCGTGACGTCATTCAGTCCGTCCGCCAGTTCGTCCGGCAGCTGTTACCGGATGATTTCGTCGGTCTCTCTGCCTACCCGAACGGTCCCAAGCTGAATCCGACAACCGACCATGCCGCGGTCCTTCGGGCCCTCGACACGGTCGTGGGGCAACGGGACCTCGCCGAACTGAGTCAGTTTCACGTCAGACCGTCAGAGGTTATCGACATCACGCGTGAATTGACAAGAGGAGGAGGGCCCACGGTCGAGGCCGTAGCCAAAAGGGAATGCGGCGATCCGATAGATCCTTTTTGCAGGGAGCGCCTCGTCACGGACGTGAACGGCACGGCCCTCTATTACGAGGGCCAGGCGACCGCGAGCCTCGGCATGCTTCGGTCGCTCGTGGCAGGCATGGCAGGCGTTTCAGGCCGTAAGACGCTGCTGCTGATCAGCAGCGGCATGATCGCGAGTGACACGCCGGGCGGACGCCCCGATCTCAGCGAGCTCGGGATACAGGTGGGGAAGGAAGCCGCTCTCGCGAACACGGCGATCTACACCTTGTACATCGATACGAGCTTCCTCGAGCGGTTCTCAGCCCAGACGAGAACGGGCGACAAGAGCCTGACCAACTGGAGTCGCGACAGCACCGTACTCGCGCGCTGGCTCGAGCAGTTCTCGGGCGCTGCGGGAGGCGCGCTGTTCAATGTTCAGGTGGGCAACGCCGAGTCGGCGCTCGCTCGCATTCACACCGAGTTGTCCTCGTACTACCTCCTCGGCGTGGAGCCAGCCGACGAGGACCGCGATGACCGCACGCACCAAATCACTGTGAAGACCACTCACCCGAACGTCACGATCCGTGGGCGGCGCTGGGTGATGGTGCCCAGGCGCAGCGGGACTGCCCCTCGCTCGGCGACGTCGGCCAAAGCCCCGGAGCCAACAGCGCCCGAGCCGTCGACTCCCTCAGTCCCAGCGCGGCGGGTAGTGCCGGCCGAGGTGCAGGTCCTTGCTGACGCCTTCGATCGCGGAAAGAACGACGTCGTGCAGAAGGCGCTCGCACGGTCGAACGATGTGGCGAACATCATCCGTGGGTTCCGGATGTCTGACAGCCCGTGGCCGAACGATCCAAAACGGACGGCCGTGTTCGCCTTGGAGTTGGCCTTTGCGGGACTTCGCAGCGACAACGTTCAGGCGCGTGAAGAGGGCGGCCGGCTGCTTGCGGAATACCACACGCGCGTACGACAGCCGCTCGGGGCAGATGCCTTCGAATGCTGGTGGTTCCTGACCGAAGCCGCGGCGCTCGAAGGCCTCTTCCTGCCGGACAGCGCGATGCTCTTCATACCGCGCGCCCTGCAGCGATGTCCGGCGATGCCCAGGCTTCACCTGGCCTATGCGTTCGTGTCGGAACAGCAGTGGCTGCGCGGCGGACTGACCCCGGCTCAGGAGCTCGACGTCGTGCGCCGGTATGAGGAGGCCATGAAGTTTCCCGAAACCGAGCCGGAGGCTCGCGTGCGGGCGGCGCGATTCCTGTATGCGCTTGGGAACTTCGACCGCGCGCTCGAGGTGCTCAACGGCGCGACACGTCAGTCGACGGATAAAGAAGTCCGGTACTTTGCAGACCTGGTTCGCGGCCAGATCCTTCGAGCCCGTGGCCGCTCCGACGAGGCAGTGGCCGCGTTTCGCGCCGCGCTCGCGACGTGGCCGGGCGCGCAGTCTGCACGGGTAGCGCTGATGACGCTGCTCGTCAATCGCGGCGATCGCGAGGAAGCGGCTGCGCTGGCCGAAGCCACACAGAGGGCCTCCGAAGACGAGTTCGACCCCTGGTGGACGTATTGGTTGGGCGACTTTCGCGCATATCCGGCCATCCTCGACAAGTTGCGCGAGCTGGGACGATGACCTGTCTGGGGGTGCTCGCCGGAGTTGCTGCCGCCGGCGCGACGGCGCTGATGGCGGAATCGACGATCGCATGGTCGTCGTCTCCCCCGCAGGATCCGGCTCCCATCTTTCGTGCCAGTGCCGACATCGTCGCCGTCGAAGCCTCGGTCCGGCGCGAGAAGCGACCGGTCATCGGGTTGAAGGCTGCAGATTTCGAGCTCCTCGACAACGGCGTGCCGCAGGAGATCACCGACGTCAGCTACGAGAAGCTGCCGATCGACGTCACGGTCCTCCTCGATGTCAGCGCAAGCGTGACCGGATCGACGCTCGACGAGCTGCGTCGTGCGCTGCGACAGCTGCGGACCGATCTCGGCGCACGCGACCGGCTGAGGCTTCTGACGTTCAATATGCGAATCCGCCGGCTCGTCGACTTCACCGATCCGGCGTCGGTCACCGACAACGCGCTTGCGTCGCTGGGAGGCGCTGGCAGCAGCGCCATCTTCGACAGCCTGGCCGTCGCGCTCACGACGCCTGTTCCGGCCGGCCGCCGGCAGCTGATTGTGCTGTTCAGCGACGGACAGGACAGCAGCAGCATCAGCGATGCCGACACGCTGCTCGACGTCGCCAGGCGCAGCGCGCCGACCGTGGCCGTGGTGCTGGCGTCGCCCTCACGCCAGCGTCCAGCGTCGCTGCTCCGCACCGCCTCCAAGCTGGCCTCGGCGACGGTTGGCGATCTGGCCGATCAGATTGCCGGCGACACCGGCGGCTTTGTTGTCACCATCAGTCCCGGCGACAATGTCACGTCGACGTTTCGGCGAGTCCTCGAGCAGTTTCGCACCAGCTACGTCCTGTACTTCACGCCACGCGGTGTTGAACGGCCGGGGGCCCACACTCTCGAGGTGCGCGTGAAACGCGCCGGAAGCGACGTGCGCGCCCGGCGCGGATACGTCTGGCGCTGACACCGGCGCGCACACAACGCAGACGTGGCGGACGAGTGTCGCGGAGCGGAGCGAATCGATTCATCGGTTGACACGTCCTCCTCCGCTCGACCACGATTGGGTCCGCATAGCAGTCGAACTGAGGGGGTGGCTCATGCGTCATCGAGTTGCCTGTTGGACGTTCGCGGCGGCGATCGCATTGGCGATGGCAGGATTCGTATCCGACGTCGCCCGCGCGGCTCAGGGCTGTGTAACCGGCTACGATCCATCGCCGGTCAGCGTTCCCGGCTCGGGCGGCATGGTCACGTTCAACGTGCTGACATCGAGCCCCACCTGCCATTGGGAGGCCAGCGGCTCTACGCCTCCTCCGGTCTGGCTTTTACCGCTCGCCAATCAATCTGGTGACGGTCCCAGGACTATCCAGTTCTTCGCCCCTTCGAATCCCAATCCGACCCCGCGAAGCGGCGTGGTCACGTATGACGGGCGGCCACTTACGTTCAATCAGGCCGGCGGACCCTGTCAGTTTACTTTCTCGACTCCAGCTCCCCAGTCCGTGAATGGCGGCATCGGCACCTTTACCGTCAACCCGATCGGTTCATCGTGCACGTACACCGCGCAGTCAGCCAGCAGCAGCCTCACGATAGTCTCCGGCGCGAGCGGATCCACGTTTCCTGCAACGGTCACGTTTTCCTTGACAGCCAACCTGACGCAGGATGCGGTCACACATTTAGTGCAGATTTCGAACGACGGCACGTTCACTCCTTTTACCAGCGGCATATCGATCGTGCAGAACGGCCCGCCGATCTCTACGGACCTGTCTGCGACCTTGATATTTGCAGTGCTTCGAAAAGCGTCCGGTCCTCCGTACGTGTCGCCGCCGGAGCCGGTTCGGATCGTCAACGCTGAGGACCCATCGGCTTCGTGGAGCGCCAGCACGGGGCAACCTTGGTTGAACGTGTCCCCATCATCCGGGGCCGGACCGGCCACCATCACGATCTCTGTGGACGCGGCGGCGCTGAGCGGCACGATGACTGGCGGCTCCGGAACGATCGATATCGCGGCGTCCAACGGACCGGTTCCAAAGCGGCTGAACGTCGGTCTGCGAATATTCGACGAGACGACAGAAATAACGCAGCCGCCGGGCGGCAAGCTCGATATCCCGACCGACAATTCGTTCGGGTTGAGCGGCGCGATACCGATGGGCGGGTGGGCGATTGACGATGTCGGCATCGCGCGGGTCCAGTTGTATCGCAATGCGGTTGCTGGCGAGGGGGCCGGTCCGATTTACCTGGGCGACGCCACGAGAGTCCGAGGCGCGCGGCCCGACGTCGTCGCCTACTCGAGCAGCCCAGGAGTGAGAAGCGCCGGATGGGGATTCATGATCCTGTCGAACGTGCTGCCGAACGGCGGCAACGGCACGTTCACCTTGTACGCCGTTGCGGAGGATGTCGAGGCTCACCGCACGCTGATCGGGCAGACGGTGGTCACGTTCGACAACACGAACTCGATCCGCCCCTTTGGCACGATCGACATCCCGATGCAGGGGGGAACGGTATCCAGCACGATGGCCGTTCATGGCTGGGTGCTCGCGCAGCCCAATCAGGGCCGGTTCATTCCTTTCGATGGAACGACGATTCGCCTCCATCTCGATGGCGTTCAAACCGCACTGCCCGCAAGCTACAACCACCTGCGGCCTGACGTCCGAGCGCTCTTTCCGCCGCCCGCGTACGCAAACGGAGACGGAGCCGGTGGGTTCTTCCTGCTCGACACGACCACGCTCGCTGATGGACTGCATACGATGGCCTGGGTGGTCACCGATAATCTAGGCACGATCGAAGGGATTGGGAGCCGCTACTTCAACGTCGCGAACGGCGGCAGCAGCCCGGTGGTCTGGGCACCATCAGTCACGGTGGCACGAAGCGCCCGCGAGCTCGCAACTTTGGCACGGGCATCGAGCGAGATGTCGGTCAGGATGCAATTCGACGATCCATTCTGGTCGTCGCCTGTGGACGTCGTTGGCGAAGCGAGAGAGATTCAACACGCGCGAGGCGAACGGCTCGAGGTGACGCTCGACACGTGGGAGTGGCTGTTTGGGTGCGGATCCTATTCTGCGTACTTCGTCACAGGTGATGCCGCAGGTCCGCTGCCGCCCGGCGCCTCGTTCGAGACAAACCGCGGGATCTTTCGATGGATGCCGCCTCCGGAGTTCGCGGGGACGTTCGACTTCGTGTTCGTCCGCCGCGAATGTGGCGGCCAGGAAACGCGCATGCCGCTCAAGATCGTCATCGCGCCCGCGCGGATGTAGTGTCCGGCTTAGACCTGAGTCACGACGGTGCCTGCCGCCCTGGCACACGGCTGATTTTCGTAGGAAATAGTGGCGCGCCGGCAACCTTCGCCTGTATTTCGCGAGCGAAGGTTGGTGCGCCCTGCAAGAATCGTACTTGCGACCTCCTGGTTCGTAGATTCGGCGAGATCCCGCGTGGCTCGAGAAACGTTGGGCGTCATCTACCACGCGCGCTTGTGCAAAATGCGCGTCATCTCGCAGACGCTGGGCGGGCAACCTGCGCGCCGTTCCCCTCGTTTAGAAATCGAGCCGCGTCGAAACGCCGAAGGTGCGCGGCTGATTCGTAAGGAAGCCGATGCGCGCCCGTGTGCCGCGTTCGCGGTCGAGGGACAGCAAGGCCCGCTCGTCGGTCACATTATTGATGAAGGCCGCGACGTCCCAGTTGTTGCGACGGACGCCCGCCCGGAGATTGACAATATCGTAGGCGGGCATCTTGGGGTTGTAGGTAAAGACGCTTGCGGTGAGCGGGGCGCCTATTGTGTTGGCCCCGAACGACAACAGGTCGAGCGTGCCCAGGTCCTCGTCGCCGACCTGCGTAAAGCGTGAGCCGATGTGCTGATAGGTACCCGTGACGTACGCCAGCGCGCCCGGCTTCACCTCCCACTGGTACGTCGCTGCAGTGGTAAGCTGGAATCGCGGCACCGTCGGCAACCGCCGACCCTCTTCGATGCCCGATACCACGCTCACGGCGCCGCTCGCGTCGGTGGACGTGAGCGTCGAACGCAGCTCGGAATCGTTGAAGGCTGCGGAAATCGCAAAGTCGATGTTGCTGTTGGGCGCCGCCTCGAACTCGACCTCGAACCCTCGGGTCCTGGCCTTCGGCACGTTGAAGACGACGCGCGAGGAGCAGGAGCCGGCGGTGACGGTTGCCTGAAGGTCGCGGATGTCCATGTAGTACGCGGCCGCTGTGAACGCACCGTTGCCGTTCAGCACTCTGGACTTGACGCCCACCTCGTAGTTCCAGACCTTCTCGTCTCCCCAGGTCTCCTGCCCGCCGAACGTGACGAGATCCTGCGGCGTGCACAGCGGCACATTGAGCGGGTCGTTGATTCCACCGAGCCGGAATCCCCGCGAGACCTGCGCGTTCACGTGTGCAGCGTCCGACAGGTTGTACGTCGCGATCAGGCGCGGTGCGACGCCGTTCGCGTCGGTGGAGCCGGGCTGCGACACGAGCGACGTGCCGGTGTTGTCCTGCGCGAAGATGCCGTCGAAGATCTGCTCCTTGTCCTCGCTGAAGTGGTAATAACGGAGGCCGCCCGTCAGCGTGAACAGCTCGGTCGGGGACACGCTCATTTCGCCGAACAGGGCGAACTGATTCAGCTTGTAGCCAAGGTCGGAGAAGAACAGGCTGTCCTTTGGCGCGCGGAGTCCACGAGTAGGAATGCCGCTTAGGTCTTCGAACCCCGCCACCAGCAGATTCTGGCCGTAGTCGCGATCCGTGCGGCTGAAGAAGCCGCCGGCCACCCAGGGATAGCGGTTTCTGCCGCCCGCAACGCGCAACTCTTGCGTCCACACTTGTGCCCTCGTCGCATCGTCGAGCGGCGAGTCGAGCGTGTAGATGCTTTCGTCGAGTCCGATGCTGCCGCCGGTGATGCTGGAGGTCAATGCGCCGGCATCGCGAATCACCAGAATGTCGCGATAGGTGTAGGAGGTAATCGATGTGAGCAGCAGGTCGCCAAAGTTGTACTCGATGTTGACGTCGCCGAGCACGAAATCGTCGGTGAACTTCTCCTCGAGCTGCGTGAACTGCCTGCCGCCGCCGAGCGTGACCGCCGGCCGAGTCGTGGTGAAGGGATTGGCGAGGATGTTGAAGTCGTCTATGCGGTTCCAGCCGTCCATCCCGACGCGCTGGTAGACCACGCGCGGGGTGATGGACAGCTGGGGGCTCGGAGCGATTCTGGCCGACGCCCGCAGGCCTGTCCGGAAGCCGTCGTTGACGTTGTCCTTCACCATGAGGTCGGGCTGCACGGTGTCGATATAGCCTGCGATCCGGTCGTAATACGACGCGACGCGCAGAGCGGCTTTGTCGCCCAGAGGGACGTTGAAGCCAAACTTGGCGTTGCCGCCCGCACTGCCGCCGTCGACGCCGCTGAGACCCAGTTCGGCAAAGCCTTTCGTGACGCGCAGCTCCGGCTGGTTGGTGATGTAGCGGACCGTGCCCGTCAGCGAGCCGGAGCCGAACAATGTTCCTTGAGGGCCGCGCAGCACCTCGACGCGTTTCGTGTCGAACAGATCGAGGTCGGGCGTGAAGAGCGACAGCGAAATGACCGATTCGTCGAGGTAGACGCCAACCTGCTCCTTCACTCCTGGCTGATCGCGCACGACCTGCCCGGCGGAGACTCCGCGGATGGCGACCTGACTTTGTCCGGGCCCGAGGTTCTGCACCGTCAACCCGACCACGTTCGCCGCCACACCCTCGATGTCTTCGACGCCGCGAGCGCGCAGCATCTCCTCGGTTGGCGCCGCTACCGAGAACGGCACGTCGAGGATCGTCTGCTCGCGCTTGGTGGCCGTGACTGTGACCTCCTCGGTGAGCTGCGTCTCCAGCGAGAAGTCGAGCTGCTTCGACGCGCCGGCCGAAATTTCGACATCCTGTGCGGTCCTGCGGAAGCCTGTCAGCGAGACGGCCACTGAGTATGTCGCTGGCGGAACGGAGATCGAATAGCTGCCGTCGGCCCCCGTCGTTGCGGTCTTTGAATCTCTAGTGGTCTGATTTGTGGCGGTGACGGTTGCTCCCGGAACCACTGCGCCGGTCGCGTCCCGAACAACGCCGGTGATCCGGCTCTCTGATTGACCCCACGCGGGCTGGCTGAAGGTGAAGGCCACAAGCGCGACCGTGACGGCGAGGCGGGTAATCATTGAGCCTCCTTTAGTTGGCGTAGGTGATACGCCTGGTTATGGAGGTTGTCAAGCAGAGCCAGCCGGCTTCGGTCCAGCTAGCCTGCGAATCGTGCGAGCGCGAAGAACGGGTCCGGCTTAGAGTCTTCGAGAATCTGCCGCGCGAGAATCTCTCCGAGGGCCGGTCCCATCTTGTACCCATGACCACTCCCGCCACCGGCGATCCAGAGGTCGGGCATGGCGGGGTGACGATCGATGATGAAGTGGCCATCGGGACTGTTTTCGTATTGGCACACTTCGGCGCCGAGAACGGGCGCGTGCTTCAAAGCGGGGAAGCGGCGGCTGATGAAGGAACGGACTGCGCGCTCGACGTCGGGAGTGGAATTCCGATCGCCCTCGGTCGGATCGAACTCGGGTCCTCGCGTATCATCCGCGACCTTGAACCCGCGGTGCAGGTTGCCGGGGATGCCGTACATAAGACGGTCGGCGAGATCGACCCACACGGGCAGCCGCGGCTCGATGAATCGCTCGTCGCCGGCTGGGGTGCCGAAGTAGAAGACCTCCTGCCGCGTGGCCTTCACACGCGGTCCGATCACATCGGGGAACAGTCGTCCCAGCCACGGGCCGCACGCGAACACGTAGCTGTCCGCGTCGAGCCGGGTGCCGTCGCTGAGCAGGACGTTGGGCCGCCGGCCATCGGGCCTGACCCACGCCACCGCGATCTGGCGGTAGCTTCCTCCGAGGCGAACCAGCTGGCGTGCGACCGCGTCGCACGCATGCCTCGCGAGGAGATAGCCCCCCTCGTGCTCGAAGAAGACCTTCGTGATCCCGTCGAAGCTGATTTGGGGCCAGCGCTTTGCGGCAGCGTCTGGATCCAGTTGTTCGTATTCGAGTTTCGATTCGCGGAGGAACGGCAGCGACTGAGTCACGTAGCTGTCGTTCGCGGCCGTCATCCACAGGACGCCTGTGCGCCTGTAGAACTGTTCCCCACTGGCGCGGTCCCATTCGCGCCACAACGTGAGCGCCCTCGCCGCCATCTCGACGTACCGTCGTGTTGGGCCGTAGATAGTTCGAGTGACTCGTGTTTCGCCGCCGGAGCTCGCGCGGGCGTTGCCCGGACCCCAGGCGTCGACGAGCGTCACCTCCGCGCCGGCACGACGCAGGTGCAGCGCTGTCCACCCGCCGAAGGCGCCGGCGCCCACGACGATGACGCGACGAGGCGTGGCTCCGCGACGCTGTGCGGCGACGCCCGCAGATGACAGGATCACAGAAGACTTCAAGAAATCCCGACGCGTCACCATGGGTACCTGCCGCGATCGGCACTAGTGTCGATCGTAGGCCGTTCGACAAACATATCCGATGATCACGGAACCGCGACACATGCTGTCAAAGAATTGAGCTCAAGCGAAAATTACAACATCGTTGGCTTTATCAGGCTGTGCATGCATTTCATGTTTGCCTGCACGGTGCATGTGGGTCGGCGAGGCAAGCCGGAGACTTTCGAGAGACTCCCCGGGGCGAACGGAACGGAGCGAGCCGCGAAGGGCGAGATCGCTTGTCAACCCTGACTACACTTGTGCCGCTAGACGCGGCTGGACATTTCCGCTTCAGTGGATCAGTTCCAGCCGGCCGTTGCGAAGTGGTTAGTTACGGGTGCACCGGACGCAAGTTGTTCTTAACGACCTCAGTTGCGACGGCGCGTCCGAGAACATTGCCGGCCTCCTGGTCGTAGCGCCAATGGATCCCGCCATAGACGCGTGCGTCATCCACATCGTCGCCGATCTCCTTCAGCTGGCTGTAGTACTTGGTGATAACCGTCGCTGGCAGGGGACCGAGAGCGGGAACGCTGTTACTGATCGTGATGTCGTGACCGGCGGCACCGAAAAGGCGCCTCATCGCCTCGAGACCGCCGTTGGTGCCGCTTGCGTGGTTCGATGGATAGCTGGGAAAGCACGGCGTCAGGATGAACGTCGTGAAGCCCGGGTCGCCTTCGGTCTTGTTATTTCCATCCGTCGCGCCGTTGCGGATCCCCGTCTCGGGACGCCAGTGATTGTAGTGATACTTGTTCATGAACGATGCGACGAGGGCGTCGCTGATCGCCATCTGGATCAACGCGAGAGCCCGCGCGTTCTCAGAAAGCGATGTTCCCTTTGCCGTGGCGATTTGCCGCGTCGCCATGCTCAGCACGAAGCTCGGTGACGAACCGGCGTAGAGCCTCACGACCTCAGCTCGATCCGCCGGGCGATCCAAGCTCGTGGCGGCACCCACTGTCTTCACTTCGAGGTAATCTTTCGTGTATCGGTTGCTCGTCAGGTACGGCGGTGGCTCCAGCAGAAAGTCCGAGGCGTCCGCGATGCCGAACGGCGTGACGAGCTGCCAGCTGTAGAAGAGGCCGGCAGTGCAGCCGGTTGTGAGACCGTACTCACCCGCCGCAGTCGGCGTCGGTACGATACTCAACAGGGGCGACGACCCGTCAGACGCGCGCAGCGCGATCATCGCATTGGCCGCCGCCAGGCCCACCGCGATACCGGCTGTCTTGGCCGGACCACTTGGAATGACGCCGAGGTCGCTGTCACGAGCGGCGTCGAGCGCGGCGACAACGGCGGGAGCCGTGAAGTACGTCGTCAGAACCCTGTGTGCCGCGGTGATGACCGCTGCTTCCACGGATGCCCCTGCAGGTGCCACCGTCGCTGGGTCGAGATAGGGCTCATACCCTCCGGTGACGGCGTTGACTGCCTCGAAGACCGCGAGCTGAACGATCGCCCCGATGCGCGCCTGGTTGAAGGGGTTCGTCGCCGTCGCGGTTTGCGCCGCAATCTCGTTCCAGCGCAGCACGATGTCGTCCGCCCTTGCCGTTGTCGCTCCCGACACTAGACACACGAACAGCATTACCGTCGACACTCGCAGGATCGATCGGCTCACCTCTCCACGGAAACTCCTGATCACGGAATGCATAGTGCTCTCCTCCGGTGAATATGTTTGAGATTCCGTCAGAACGGCAAGCTGCCAGGTCGTCGTCCCGGCACGAGCGCCTTTATACACCCGAGACGTCCGGACACTTCAAGATTTCTTAACGGATGGTTTCAGACTTGAAGTCTGCCCAGAGCAAGACTTTGTGCACTCGCAAGACACGCGAGTTGATGCGTCGTTCGTGCGTCACGATGGACCGAGAGACTGCACAATACTCAGGTCGTCTGAACCTTTGAGAAGAAGTTGCGAGGCGTACGCTTGAGACGATAGGAAGCAGTAGGGCCGTCTCGCGGTTAGCATGACGCTCCTTCTCGGTCCCTGGTCAGCCCCCCTCCGAGGACCTCACCTACCCCTTTCACGCGCTCTGCCACGCGGAAAAAGAGGGGTGCGGACGCGCTCTGATGGAATGGGACGGAAGCCCTAATCTGCGATTCCGGAATGATTCGGTAGGTATTGGTGCGCCCTGCACGACTCGAACGTGCGACCTCCTGGTTCGTAGCGTGAAGAAAGGAGACTACCTGGGGCAGCGGGACACCGCTGCCCCAGTGTTTATCGGCCTTTTCCACAATTGGGTCAACCTGAAACCACTCCGAGCCGCTACCGATTGTCAGTCATTTGTCAGTCAATGGATGAGTCGCCGTGAAATGTAGTATCATCACTACATGCGCCTTGGACTCCGTGAAGCCAATCAGCGTTTCTCCCAGACCATCAAGGCCGTGCGGGCGGGCAAAGAGGTCATCCTGACCGACCGCGGGCACCCGATCGCGGTCATCACGCCGATCAAAGGCGAAGGCGCTCGAGAAGCCGTCCTCCAGACCATGGCTCAGCAGGGCTTGATCACCGTGGCCGCTCGGAAGGGACCTATGCCAACACCCCGCTGGCGCCCAGTGAAGGTCAAGGGCAAGCCGGTCTCTCAGACGATCATCGACGATCGCGAAGACACCGCCTAGCATGTGGGCGTACTTCGACACGAGCGCGCTCGTCAAGCGCTACATCGATGAGGCGGGCCGACGCCAGGTCCTGCAGCTACTCCGACAACACGAGTGCGTCGCGTCGGCCATCCTGCCGGTCGAATTGCGAAGCGCACTGAGGCGGCGCGTGACCGAAGGCACGCTCGAGGCCGCACGAGTGCCAGAGATCCTCAAACGGGTCTTGGCGGATCGTGCGTACTGGACGCTCGTCGAGGTTGGAGCCGAGGTCCTGGGTGCCGCTGAGAAACTTGTTGCGGTCCATCCCCTGCGGACGCTCGACGCCATTCACGTGGCGTCCGCCCAAGTGTTTGCTGTTGGTGTGTCCGAGTCTGATCTGATGTTCGTGAGCGCCGACAAGCGTCAGACGGAAGCCGCGACCGTGATCGGACTCGCTACACGGTACATTGCGTAATGGGTGAGTGCGTCCGCTCAGAAATCGGCACGTCTGGGGAATTGGAATGAATACTTCATCATCACCGATTGAGATTGCGGAGGCGCGGGCGCAGCAGGTGTCGCTCACAGACGATTCGCTGGTCGTTGACCTCGTCGATGGTCGGACGATCGCCGTTCCGCTGACGTGGTATCCGCGGCTCGCCCACGGTAGCCATGCCGAACGTTCGAACTGGCGGCCGATCGGCGAAGGCGAGGGCATACACTGGCCCGATCTGGACAAGACATCAGTGTCGAATGCCTTCTCGCAGGCCGACGTCCCGGTGAAACGCAGGCGTCCCTCCGCCGCTGGTTTGAGAGCCGCCGTGAGGCCTAAACATGGCTCGAGCGACAGTTCTATACACGGGCGGGTTGGCGAACAAGGCGTTGCAGCCGACGAGCCGACGCGCGCGCCCGCGGAAGGGCCGGCGCGCGCAGACGGCGCGCGGCTGAGCGCCTGGTCGTGATATGGCGGACAGGCCAAGCACCGCGGCTGTCGTGCACAGCGATCCAGAGATTCTCGGCGGTACTCGCCGACAGAGGATAACGAGATTAGAAGGACGCGTGTTCTGCGTCAAACTGTGCTGGGCCGGCGGCTCGCCTTGTCACACGTCCCGATAGGTGCCTTGCGAGTCGAACACGACGATCTGGTCGGTTTTGGGATCGCGCTTGAAGACATAGACATTGTTCTGCGCATCGGTCGTGACCGCGGACACGCGCCCGAACTTCATGCCCTCGGGCATCGTCTCTGGCTCTTCACCAAAGCGGATCTGCACGCTGTATTTGAGTAGCGAGCCGGCATGCGGGTGCCAGCCTTCCGGCACGTATCCCTGTTCAGGCGCTTTCCCCTTCGGGAGGTTTGGTCCCGGCGTGCCGAGAGGCGCGGCGGAGCCCTGACCGGCCGGTTGTGGCGCCTGGGCAACTAAACCGGTGGTGAGGAACGCGATTGCCAAGAGACTCATGTTGCGCATGTTGTTGGTCTCCTGATTGCCGCCGACGTGCTACTTGCCGACCGCTTTCCAGAGATCCGCCTTCGTCAGCGGCGTGGCCGTGCGGTGCACCGAGACGTACTGCTCGAAGTCGAGGTTCAACTTCTCCACGAACGACTGGAGCGCCTTGACGTGATCGTTCGGCTGCTGACCCGCGGCCGGGAGCGTGTAGTCCGCCTGGAACAGGATCTTCTCCTTGGGGATGAACGCGATAGTCAGGCCGTTGGAGTGCGGCGACGGAAAGACGTGATGGAACTCGACGCTGCGGGTGCGGTCCGAGTAGACCTTTTTCTCGCCAATCGTCTCGATGCGCACCTTTTTCGGGGTCTTCGCCAGCGCGTCGCTCAGGAGCGTCCTCTGGGTGTTGAGCGCCTTCTCGAAGAACGCCTTGTTGTTCTACTGCGTGACAATCGTCACGCCCTCGGCGACGACGGCCGGCAATCCGCCGGTGTGATCCGAGTGCGGGTGTGAGTTCCACACATAGCGCAGCGGCTTGTTCGGAAAGAGCTTCCTGGTCTCCGCGATGTACGCTGCGCTGCGGGCCTGGGACTGGCCGGCTTCGAGCATCATCACGTGGTCCCGGAACTCCACGAGGAGCGAATCGTAGCTGCCGGGGCCGGTCGTAAGCCGATAGAGACCGTCGCCGAGCTTCTCCGCCGTGACCGTCATCGCGGGCGGGGAGGCGGGTGCGCCAGCCGCAGGCGGACCACCGCCGCGACCGGCTGGCGGTGGCGGGGCGGCCACCAGCGTGACCACATCCGGCGGGTTCACCTTTGCCGCCGTGACGTCGGCCTCGAAGAACGGCCATCCGCCGCGCGTCTGCACGATCTTTGCCGGCGCCATCGCGCCGCCAAAGTGCTTCCACCCGCTGTAAGTGGCGACGACGTGCATGTCGCCCATCAGGTTGTCGCCCAGCCACGTCTCGACCCGTTCGACGAGGTTATTCCGGTTGACGTAGGCATTGATGACGTAGGCTTTGCCCGAAGCCGCCTTGACCGCCGGACTCCAGCTGAGAACGGTGACGTTCCCCTGTCGCCGCGAGGTGGCGTTGTTCTCGGCCGCACCTTTCAGGTATCCCCACGGCGTGAGGTAGAGCTCCACCGAGCCATTCCACGGCTGCGAGACGTCGGCCTGCTGCGGCGTGACCTGCTGAAAGAACGTACCAGGAGCGATAGTCGTGGAGCCGCCGGGGCCGATGTTGTTCGTCGCGCCGGTATGCCGTGACGCGGGCGCCGCGAGATCGATGACGCGGACGTAGTTGCCGATCGGCCGCATCGGGTCGTGCATCCCCTGGCAGGTCATCGCGGTGGCATTGGCGCTGCACTGCTGGAAGGCCACGTCCTTCGCCGATCCGGAATAGGTGATCGATTTCGGATCACCCAGTGCCTTTCGGGCGTTGGCGATAACGGCCTTGGCGTCCTGCGCCATCACGCTCCCGGACAGGGACGCGAGGCAGACTCCGATCAGTGCCAGTCTCTTCACCACGGCTTCCTCCTCCTTTTGCGCCCGGGTACAGGTCACGCTGCGTGGGCGTCGTCATTCTACCCACGAAGTGTTGCCGCACGGCCGTAACCTTCCCTGTCAGCCGCGCCTGTCCACCCGCCGATCGCTGGAGATCAGCCGTCGCGCAGCGCGACGTTCGGATCCACACGGCTCGCCCGCCGCGCCGGGACGAACGACGCGACGATGGCAACGGCGAGCAGGAGCGCCGGCACGCCCGCGAACGTGATCGGATCGGTGGCGCTCACGCCCACGAGGAACGAGCTCGCGACGCGGGTCAGGGCGGCGGCGCCAGCGAGGCCGAGCCCGATACCGGCGAGCGCCACGACCAGGCCCTGGCCGAGAATCAGCCGCATGACATCGCGCTCGCTCGCACCGAAGGCGACACGCACGCCGATCTCACGCGTCCGCTGCCTCGCCGAATACGAGATCACGCCGTAGAGGCCGAGCGACGCCAGGCCCAGCGCCAGGGCGGCGAACGCGCCGATGAGCGCCAGCAGGAACCGCGTCTGCGACATGGC
>Ga0184612_10000435_pt1 | contig 19366 bp, 19 predicted proteins | sample PLM3_60_coex_FD_133163 | JGI IMG/M metagenome (GOLD analysis project Ga0184612, IMG submission 133163) | Groundwater sediment microbial communities from an aquifer in East River, Colorado, USA - PLM3_60_coex | ecosystem: Environmental > Terrestrial > Soil > Riparian zone | place: USA: East... | reverse complement strand
GTGCAGGGCGGCACCAACAAGATCGTCGAGTACATCGGTCCCGGCGCGCGCACGATCAGTGCCACCGGCAAAGCCACGATCACCAACATGGGTGCCGAGCTGGGAGCAACAACCTCGATGTTCCCCTATGATGAGCGAATGGCAAAATACTTACGGGCGACGGGCCGAGGCGACTTGGTACCGCTTGCCGAGCGATATAAACACATGCTCGAACCGGACGAGGAAGTGGAGGCCAACCCTGACAAGTACTACGAGCGCGTGGTCGAGCTTGACCTGTCGAAGCTGGAGCCCTATGTGGTGGGACCTCACTCCCCGGATAGAGCGCGCCCGATCTCCAAGCTCGCCGCCGAGGTGACCGATACAAACAATCAGTTCTGCGACGACATCTCGACAGCCCTAATCGGCAGTTGCACCAATTCCTCTTACGAGGATATGAGCCGCGCGGCAGATGTGGCCGAGCAGGCGAAGGCACACGGCATCAAAGCAGCCGTGCCCTTTCTGGTCACGCCAGGATCGGAGCAGGTGCGCGCCACCATTGAACGCGATGGCCAGATGCAGTCTCTCAAAGACATAAACGGCGTCGTTCTGGCGAACGCTTGCGGCCCCTGTATCGGCCAGTGGCGTAGAGCCAATGAGATGCTGGGGATACCCAATACCATCGTGACCTCGTATAACCGCAACTTCCCAAGACGCAACGATGGGCAGCCGACAACTATGAACTTCATCGGCAGTACCGAGCTTGTGACTGCCTTTGCGCTGGCCGGGAGGCTGTCCTTCAACCCGCTCACCGACACCCTCGTCGGTGCCAATGGCAAGCCATTCAAACTGGAGCCTCCCAAGCCGGCTCCTGAAGTGCCGGCACAGTCCTTCGCCCGCGGTCGAAGCGCCTATATCGCGCCTCCCGAAAACGGCAGCAACATCGTGCTGAAAGTGGATCCCCACAGTGAAAGATTACAGTTGTTGGAGCCTTGGCCCGCCTGGGATGGCAACGACTTCCTGGATATGCCGGTTCTCATCAAAACCAAGGGCAAGACCACCACGGACCACATCTCTCCTGCCGGCCCCTGGTTGAGTCTGCGGGGACATCTCGACAAGTTCAGCGACAACATGTTCATGGGCGCGACCAACGCCTTTACCGGCGAGGCCGGTAAGGGCGAAAACGTTCTGACCGGAGAGACCGGGCTGGCCATCGCCAAAATTGCCAGGGCCTACAAATCCAACGGGATCAAGTGGGTCGTCATTGGCGACCATAACTATGGCGAGGGCAGCAGTCGCGAGCACGCTGCCCTCTCTCCGCGCCTTCTGGGCGGTGTGGCAGTCATTGCCCGGAGCTTTGCGCGCATCCATGAGTCGAACTTGAAGAAGCAAGGACTGCTGGCACTGACGTTCCAGGACCCGACAGACTACGACCGCATCCGCGAAGAGGACCGCATCAGCCTCCTTGGGCTCGCGGCGATGGCACCCGGCAAAGCTGTGGAGTGCCTTGTCAGACACGCAGACGGGACGACCGAGCCGCTGCGGTTATCTCACTCCTTCGCCGCGTCTCAGCTGGAATGGTTCCGTGCGGGATCGGCCCTGAACCTGTTCCACGGCGCCTAACCAATGACGAGAGAGGGTCACGGCGTGACCCGTAGAAGGCAGGTCTGCTTGATTAGGTGAATGCTTTGCTCAATAAAATCTCTCTGCAGCTATGCAAGTCTAATTGTCTCCTGAGGTGTCCGTTAAACCCGGCGCACCTCAGCCTGACCCCGTTTCTACTCACGTTTAGGGACGTCCCCTTTTTTAGCAAATCGCTGCGTGGCGTTCCATGACATCTGTATACTGCCCGCGCAATTTCTGCTCCGAATAGATGTCTGCGCGTTTTTGTGCCTATAAGCTTCGCGGTGATCTATTGGTTTTTACTAGGGGGTAGCGCGTTTGTGGCGTCCACGGTAGCAGCGGTCGCTGGTTTTGGAGGAGCCGCGGTACTTTTGCCGATTTTGGTCTCCATGTTTGGGGTACGCGACGCGATCCCGATTTTAACTGTGGCACAACTGATTGGGAATGCCAGTCGCGTCTGGTTTAACCGCCGTGAGCTTGAGTTGCCGGTCGTCGGTTGGTTCGCCGTCGGCGGTGTGCCTGCCGCGCTCATCGGCGGATTTTTCTTCGCCTCTGCGCCACTCTCTTTCCTCATGCGACTTTTAGGTCTATTCCTGATCATGACAGTCTTGTATCGCCACATCGGTAAAGCTACCGTGCTGCGCATTCCCCTGGGTGGATTTGCCATCCTGGGCGCTGTATTCAGTTTCCTTTCGGCACTCTTGGGCAGCATAGGACCGATCATGATCCCCTTTTTCCTAGCGTATGGACTGGTGAAGGGCAGTCTTATCGGCACTGAAGCGTTGGCCACAGTCGTGATGCACGTCACCAAGCTAGTGGCGTATCGACGAGTCTCGATTCTGACATCCGACAGTATTGTGATCGGTCTTGCCCTCGGGTCGATCATGATTTTCGGTTCGTTTGTGGGGAAAAAGATCCTCGACTCCTTACCTGAGCGACTATTCATCCTGCTCATTGAGACGACGCTCATCGTTGCGGGTATCGGATTTTTGGTCCACGGGTGAATCTCCACGTACCGAACGTCATGGACACGTTTCGATTTCTTGACACTACGCCCTCTTTTTAGAGGTGAGGAGCAAAGCTTATGCTGATATTTGAAGAAAATGAGCTGCTGACGCGGACGGGGTCGGGTACTCCGATGGGCGATTTGATGCGGCGCTATTGGCTTCCGGCGGTGTTGTCCTGGGAGCTGCCGGAGCCCGATTGCCCGCCGGTGCGGGTGAAGCTCTTGGGCGAGGCGATGGTCATGTTCCGTGACACTCAGAACCGCATCGGGCTGCTGGATGAGTTCTGCGCCCATCGTGGGACATCGCTGTGGCTGGGTCGGAACGAGCAGTCTGGTCTGAGGTGTGTGTGGCACGGCTGGAAGTACGACGTGAATGGTCAGTGCGTCGATCAATTGAATGAGCGCGGTGGGACCAGCTTCGCTCAAAAAATCCGGATCAAGTCCTATCCCACCTTGGAGCTGGGAGGAGTCATCTGGGCCTACATGGGGCCGCCCGAGAAGAAACCACCTGCACCTCGGTTTGGTTGGACTCAGGTTCCCGAGACTCACCGGCACGCGTCGAAGGTAATACAAGAATGCAACTGGCTGCAGGGCCTCGAAGGAGGCCTGGACCAATCTCACGTCGGGATACTGCACAGCGCGTTCCGTGTGGACCCTATCAATCCGGGATCCGGCCCCGCATCTTTTAACGCTCGAGGCGGTGCTCCGACATTCGACATAGAACCGACGAAGTTCGGCCACCGATACGTTGCCATCCGACCCCTAGCAGGAGAGCAAGTTTACGTTCGCGGCTACAATTTCGTTATGCCCTTCACCCAGATCCGACCCTACAGCCCGAAGAGTGAAGCGGACGCGGCGAAAAAGTTTAACCCTGGGCACATGTGGGTCCCCAAAGACGACGAGAGCTGCACGGTTTGGAACTGGATGTATAGCTGGGGAGAAGAGCCGCTGACCGAAGAAGACCGGCTGGATCGTAACCTTGCTAACGGCCCCGAGGACGTGGATCAGAAAACTTTTCGCTCGCTTCGCAACAAAGACAATAATTGGCTGCTCGATCGCCAAGCCCAGCGCACTCAGAATTTCACGGGCATCGTTGGAGTCAATACGCAGGACCGCGCGGTGCAGGAGCTTCAAGGCCGCATCGCGGACAGAACCAAGGAGCATCTCGGGCCAGCGGATAAGGCCATCATCACGGCGCGTCAAGTACTTCTGCAGGCGGTAAAGGCCGTACAAGCAGGCGACGACCCTCTGGGAACAGACACGAGCTACTACCGCGCCCGCAGTGCGGTAAAGATTATGCCGGCAAAGGCTTCATGGCGGGAGGCTATGCTTCCGGAGATGTACCCGGAGGATGCAGCGGATATCTCAGAAGTTCATTAAAGTAATCGGCATCGCTCTTTGGTCATTCCGGTGCAACAAAAACCCCCACTAAATCTCCCCCTTTGCTAAGGGGGAGAGAAAGAGGGGGTCAAAGATTCGGCTCGCGCGAACTTCACCCTTACGCTAATCCGAAACATGATATTTGGCACCTACCACAAAATCGCGTCCCTCATCTTGCTCGCACTTATTGCAGTACTTCCCAGCACCCTCTCGGCTCAAGAGAAACGCCTCACGATAGGTTTCACGAACCCGACGGGCACCGCCGCGCTACCCTATGTCATTGCCGAGAAAAAAGGGTTTTTCAAAAAAGAGGGGCTCAACGCTGTCATCATTATTATGCAGAATCAGGTGGTCGTGAACGGAGTCCTGAGCAAGAGTTTGGATTACGGCGCGACCATTGCCAATTTCATCGGTGCTGCAAAGGGCGGCTTGCCGGTCCGGGTTGTTATGGCGATCATGGATGGCCTGGACCACGTGCTGGTCGCAAACCCGAGCATCAAAAGAGTGGAAGACTTGAAGGGGAAGAATATCGGCATCAGCAGCTTCGGCGGCGCACCCCACAACCAAATGGTGATAATTCTCAGAAAATACAACATGAATCCCGATAAAGACGTCACATTTCTACAAATCGGCGGTGGAGCCACCCGCTACACTGCTCTGGAGAGCGGCTCGATTCACGCCACGATGTTGGTCCCGCCAATGAACAAAGTCGCGCGTGAGAAAGGCTTTAATGAGCTTCTCTATTTTAACGAAATTATGAAGGTTCCCCTTTCAGGCCTAGCTGTCCATGTAGACAAAATCAGGGAAACCCCCGACGAAATTGTGAAGGTCATCAAGGCGCTGTTAATAAGCGTTGAATTCATCCGGACCAATAAAGCTGAGATCCTTGGGTTCCTCAATAAAAACTGGGGAATAAAAAATCCGGCTGTACGCGAAGGATTTTATGGAGATATGCTCGGGTTGTACAGCCGTACGGGTATCGTGTCCGATGACACGATCGCTAACGTAGTTCGTTTCACTCAAGCAACGCGGAAAACCCAGGAAAGTATTTCCGTGGCCGATATCACCGATTGGACCTTCGCGAAGAAAGCCAACGAGGAACTAAAACGATAAGGCTGCGACCCCTTGGCAGAGATCATGCTGGAGCGGCAGGAGCGATCTCGTAATCAATAACCCATCGCGTAACCATCGCGCCGCGGATCTGCAGCGCCCATGAACACCTTTCCGTTGGGGTGCAGGCAGATCGCCTCCACGCCGCCGAAGGCGAATTCCCATGTTCCGCAGACTTTAACATCGTAGCCTGCCCCCACGAGAAACTCACTGACATCGCTGGGAAACCGGCTCTCTAGGTCCCCGTGACCACCGCCACGCGACCGGCCAATCGCTGCATGCGCAAATATCCTAGACGGGCCAGCCGTGTTGTGACAGATCGATGGGATTGCCGTCTGGGTCGTGAACTCGATATTCCGCTTCCCGGTTCGCAGGTCTCTTCTGAACCTCGGTGGCCGCTCCCAGTTCCTTACAAACCGGTTTGAGCTCCTCGATGTTTTCCACTTCAAACCCGAAATGATAAAGCCCTTCCTTATAGTGTGGGCGCTTTTGAATGATGGCCACGTTGAGGTAACCGTCCGACAGGTAAATAGCCGGACCGACTCCATCGATAACCTTCATGCCGAAAGCGGTCGTATAAAACTTCACCAGCCTTTCTCGGTTTTCCGTTACGATAGCTAAATGACGAATGCGTGCCATAGGATAACCCTCCTTCTTTTATTTGATTGTGCGGATTACTTGTATAATCGATCGATAAATCCTTCTTCAACTAAGCGCTGCACCGGGGAAAAATAGAGGTAGCGCTTGATGTCGATACCGGCGAGCTTCGGCGCAACTCGATTGCTTATCTCGACGGTGTTCTTAATCGCCTTTTCCGATGGGATCGGCACCCGGTCCAATTCTTCTTTGTACCGCTCGTAACCGTTTTGTACGATCCGCGGGTCCGAGGTGCGCATATATTTCCGCAACACCTCCAGCGATTTGTCACGGTCTTTCACCAGTACGGCGATGGCCCGAGTATAAGCCCGCACAACATTTTGGACGATTTGCGGGTTCTCATCGGCGTATTTTCGGGAGGTCCAGAGAGCGTCGATAATGAAAGGAATAGACTCGATTTGCATAATGTTCAGGCCACGCTCTTCCGCGATGGGAACCACGACCTGAGAAATCGGCGCCGCGTGAACTTTGCCGGTCCCAAGAGCCGCCAGTCGCGACATGGTTCCGCCCACGGCCAGATAGGTTACGTCCTTATCCGGATCGAGTCCCATATTACGAATGACCATGCGGGCGATTTCCCCCGCTCTGCCGCCGATCTGGGAGGTTGCGATTATTTTGCCCTTCAGATCTGCCGGACCGCGGACGTCCTTGGCCACAGCGAATACGTAGGGCAAAACGTTTTTGGCCGAGGCTAACAAAACAATATCGGCGCCACCGGCAATCGCACTCAAGGCGGAGACGGCATCACCCGTCATGAACTGCGTCGTGCTTGAAAGCAAACTCTGAATCGACAGACGACCGCCCTCCATATAGACAAGCTTGGCATCGATGCCATACTCCTTTAGAATTCCCGTTTCCCTGGCTATCCACAACGGGGCAGACTCTCCCGTAAGTCCCGGGTAGGACATGTAGATCTCCTCAGCAGCGGCGAACCTCAATCCGATCAACAGCAATATCGCAACCCAGACGAAAACGAGAATTTTGCGTTTCATAAAAACCTCCGGATGCTGAAACTGTCTAGACTAGCAGGCTGCGGAACAACTCTTCGTCGACCCTTCGACGGGGCTCAGGGTGAACGGAGGGGTATTGAAAATACGAAAGATTTTCCGTTCATGCTGAGGCTCTCGAAGCATGCCGTACCTTTTTTCCGCTGCTAGACCATGGAAAGAAGTTTTCCGAAACCTTGAATCGGGTTTCGGATATCTAAGGCTTTCAAAGCCAGCCAGATCTCCGATGTTAGGTGACCTACAGCCGGGACCCGCAGATCGGTCTCGATGGCATCGATAACATCCAACACAGGAAATTGCGGGCATGGCAGATACAAGCCCTCGAGCTTAGGGGATTGTTTGACGGCTTGTTTCGCAGCCGCGTACACATCGGCTTCTGAAATATCGCCGATTCGGGTAAAATCCGCTCCCAGGCTCACCACGGCCTCAACCTCGAAGCCATGACCTTTCAGAAACGCAACGACCGCTTTATTGAGGTCGGACGGATAGGGATTCACCAGGCCCACGCGTCTCACCGACAGAGCCCGAAGCGCCTCCATCCCGGCCACGATACTGGTGGTTGCCGGCACCTTTGCCAGTGTTTCAACCTTGTTTATCACCTCCCTTTCATAACCCAGGCCTTGACTAACGACGAGGGGAACGCCGGCGTGGATTATAAAATCGCAGTTTCGCCGGCCCAGCTCTCTCGCACATTCTTCGATTCGCGCCAATCCTTTTCTATACGCGTCCTCCTGCCAGCCGTCGATCATGCAAGTTACGCCGACGAGACCGACTCCCGGAGGAACGATACGATAGAAATCGTAGGCAATCATCTCGAACACGGACGGACATAAATAGCCTATTCTTGCGCGCCAACCGAACATCTTGCCTCTCGATTAAACTACGTCACTCTGTTTAGTCCTGCTCAAAACCGCTCTCTGGATGCCGCTCCTGAATTTCGCTGATATACTTCTGCAATTGACCGTTGAGCTCGGAAGCGTCCGCCTTGAATCCGGTGTGATGTGCTCCCAGAAGAAACTCCACCCGCCCGTCGTCCTCGACTATCTCCAGGAAATAATTCGTGCCGAACAAGACCTGCACCCTTTTGTATCCATGTGCGCGATCCCCTTCGACGACAACCGCCCTTATTTTCGCCATAAACTGCTCCTCCCAAAAAACTCTGCCGCTACAGCATGCGCATTATTTTGCCGTATCCGCTTATTTTCTCCCGCATTCCAATCGCTTTAAACGCGACATAGAGCTGGGACGTAATATTGCTGATGACCGGCAAGCCAAAGTCCGTTTCTATGTCTTCAATGACGTCGACCACCGGAAAGTTGGCGCAGGGTATGAAAACCGCTTCTGCCTTACCCGCTTCTCTAACGGCCCGCTTAGCCGCCCGATAAATGTCCCCGATGGATGCAACGCTCGATTCAGTAAAAGAGGTTCCTAGACTCACGAGCGACGCGACTTCAAAACCCCAATCCTTCAGGTAGGCCGTCATTTTAGCGTTGAGATCTGCCGGATAGGGATCGACCACCGCCAGTTTGGAGGCGGAGAGGTCGCGAAACGTATCCATGGCGGCAACAATCGAGGTCGTGCAAGGAACTCCGGTGATCTCTTGCAGTTGCGCCAGGAGTTTCGATTCGAAGCCTTTACCTTGACTCAAGACTAACGGCGCGCCGCCATGAATGACAAAGTCACACGATCGGCGAGCAAGTTCCCGCGCGCAGGATTCCACTTGTGATAGGGCTCGTTTGTAAGCGTCTTCTTTCCAACCCTCCACCATACAAGCGACGGCGATGAGACCGACTCCCGGCGGAACGATCCGATAAAAATCATAGGCGTTGAGCTCGATAACGGACGGTGAGATGTACCCTATCCTAGCGCGGTAGCCAAACATGTTGTTTCCTTTTCTAGCCGATATCGCGGCTCCAGCAGAGGCCATCATATGGGTTGCTATTTGATTGCGACGGACAGGGAACTGCGAGCTGCGAGGCAGCGCCCGCAGCGGGAAGCTTGTGACAGTTGCGTCTAGGCACTTGCTCTCACTTTGTTTCCTGGACCAAGGAAAAATCGAAAAGTTGATTGGCAGGAATAGACGTTTTCACCTTCATTGTCTCTCTTGCCGTTTCGAGAATCTCTGCGATTGCGGAATTGTCGATTTCGCCATTTTCCGTCCGGTTCGCGGCATCCTCTTCGTACATTCTTTGCGCTAATCGACCGTCTTTGACGGCAAACTTTTTTTGAATATACGAAACCATTACCGCGGGATTGGCCCTGTAGTAATTAACACTTCTATTCCAACCCCGTAGGAAACGAACTAAACTGGATCGTTTTTGCTTTATCTTGCTCTCGGACGTTACGACGCCCTCGGTCAAGTAACGCACGTAGTCTTTGCCCCTGCCGAATACTTGGTATCCCCGGTCTGCAGCCAGGAAAGTGTAGGGCGGGCTTAACATGGCTCCCGCAATAGTGCCGCTTATCATCGCCTGCAAACGCACCTCAGTCGCCATGCTGATAAACGTAACATCTTTGTCCGGATTCAAACCTTTTGCCTGGAGAATACGCCGAACAATTATTCCCCCGGTGCCTTCCAATGAGCCGATCCCGAGTGATTTTCCCTTCAAGTCCTGAGGCCCGCGCACCGTCGGAACAACCAGCATTTCATGATTGGGCCGCTCGTTGCTTACCGAAATAAGCCTCACCGGCAAGCCCCGAATCGCCGCCGCAACCGCCGTCCCCGCGTGAGTAATCGCATCGACTTCCCCGGACGTCAGGCTGGCAACTCCTATCTGTCCCGCTCGAATGGCTACCACCTGCAAGTCGATTCCTTGCTCCTTAAAGAAGCCCGCGTCGACTCCGTAGTGGAGTGGCGTGTAAGGCACCGAGGGGCCGGGAGTCATAATGATGAATTTTTCAGCCGCAACCGCAGCCGTCAGCGAAAGAACCAACCACCAACATGTCACCATTAAGAGTCTAGGTAAGCGGTGCATCGAAGTCCTGGAAATCGGTAGAGGTTAAGTTTGGCCAAGATCCCTCTCGGAGTTTACCCTGAGCATGCTAGTCGAAGGGTCGGGATGACAAATCCTCTAACTGTCATTCCCTTCGGAACGAAGAATCTTTCTTGCTGCCAAAAGCAGGCGGCGATTCTAACTGACCCCTACCTGGAAATCCTAATCGGGTTTTTTCTCCTCGAAAAATGCCTTCGTCTCCTCGGTCACGGGCAGGGGCCCATCGTGAAAGTAATGCTTGATGTCTTTCCTCGTTTCGTAATTGATGTGCTTGATCGCATCCTGCGGACCGGACCGGTTGCCCATCAAGACCATCGGGATTTTCCCTGTGTTCTCCAGTTGATAAAAAGAGCCGCCCTGTATAGTAGCCACCATGCCGGGCACGAGCACGGCTTTACCCCCGTCCGGGAAATGCATGGTGCACTCCCCCTCAAGCACGCAGAACGTCTGATCCGCGTTGTGGCAATGCATGTCATCTTTATCGCCGGTATTGGGATAGACATGCACCCACGCGTGCAAGCGTTCAGTGTTGAAGATACGAGTTCTATTTCCTTCTTCGTGGGCGATCTTCAGCAAGTCGAAGATTTCTACGGCCATAGTTCCTCCTATTGTAATTGCAACGCAATCTCTTGCGATTGGCTTATCCAAAAGCATACTATCTGTCAATCCAAGCTTTCTTGATATAAATATCAATTTAATCGATGAAGCTCTCCACCGTAACGCTTTCCTATTTTACTGAAGTTTGTCGCGCGAAAGGTTTCAGCCCAGCCGCGACAAAATTAGGAAAATCACAATCTGCCGTCAGCACCCAAATTGGTTTACTGGAAAAAGAGTTGGGGCTGAAACTCTTCGACCGGTCGAAACGACCGTTGTTCGTCACCGAAGCAGGCCGGGTGTTTTTTGATTTTGCTACGGAGATCCTAAACAAGTCCGAAGAGTTTGAGCGTTACCTGGCGGAACTTTCGAGCGGCATAGCCGGCGAGGTGAGGATCGGGGCAAGCACTTCAGTGGGAACGTATATTCTTCCCGGTATTTTAAGCCGTCTCCTGCGGCGCTATCCAAAGCTGCAAATTAGCTTGTCGACCCAGCCCAGGTCGTCAGTCTTTGAATCGGTTAAGCGGGCCGATGTCGATTTTGGACTGGTTTTGTCTGACAAACCTCCGGAGGGGCTCGCGGTTAAGACTCTCAAGACAGAGCGACTGTGTCTTTTCATATCACCAAAGCATGCCCTGGCGAAAGGAAGACGGGTCAGCATGAGAGACTTGAGCGCCGTCCCCTTCGTGGTCGGACCCAAAGGCACTGAATACACGGAAATGATAACCAGAGTGCTCGCCAACCACCATCTGTCCAGCTATGGAGTCGCGGCTCGAATCAGCAACTTTGAGGGCGTGAAGGACGTCGTTCGCGCCGGACTAGGCATCGGTCTGCTGCCCTACTTTATGATTCGGGAGGACATTAGGGCACGTGCCCTAAAGCAACTTACCATTACAGAGTTTAGCGCCAGCGCGAGCATCATGTGCATCGAACGTTTCCAGCATCTCTCGACGCCGACGATTACTCGGGTACGAGATTTTCTAACGGCGGCTGTGGTCAGTTTCTAGTGCAGTGTTACTGAAATCCGTTGAATAATTTGGGCGTCATTCCGGGCAAGCTGGCGATAGCTACCGCGACCCGGAATCCAGGTGTAAGGGCGGGTTTGAAACCCGCCCCGAAAGAAGACACGGCATGGTTTCAAGAACCCAGTTCGTCCTGAGCCTTGTCGCCACAAACGCTTCGGAAACCTCTTGTCCCGTTATTTAAAGAAGCCTTCCTGCTCCAACTCTCGCACCGCGCGGAGATCGACAAAGTCATCAAACTTGGCCGTTTGGACTTTGGCGGGATCGATGGCACGTAATTCATCTAGCGCCGTTTGCATGGCAGCAGCGGTCGGCACCGGTTTATACTCCAACGACTTGCCCACCCGCGTGGCCGTAAGCTCCAGTGTCTCCGGATCGTCGGTTCTCAAAGCAGCCTTGATCACGGCCTTGGCTGCGGCGGTATCTGTTTGAAAAATTCGGACTCCCTCCGAGATGCTCTTGATTAAGGCCTTCACCGTTCTTCGATTGTTCTCCATGACCGGACCCATCACGAAAAAACTAAGCACCGGATATTCCACTTTTGATTCGGTGAGATCGACCAGAACGTGCAAACCTTCCCGCCGCGCGCGGGGCACAAAATCTATCGAAATAAGGGCGCCCTCGATGCTTCGGGTCATGATGGCCGCCAAGCGGGCAGCGGAATTGCCGATTTGTAATACTGTGACATCTTTTTGCGGGTCTAGTCCCGCCTGCTTGAGAACCAGGTTGGTTAGAATGTGCGAGCCGGAGCCGAAACGGCTCACCGCAATTCTTTTCCCCTTCAATTGTTTCACGCTAGTGATTTCAGGCGCTGCCAGAAACACATCATTGAAGTGATTGCTGTAGTTGGCGACGATGTATTGCTCCGATCCGCGCAGTTTCCCCAGCATGGGGGTCGTGCCGCGGGTGAGGGCCACATCAAAATTTCCGGCGATTAACGCCTGACTCAAGAGCGATCCGCTGGTGACATAGACAATCTCCGGATCCAAGCCATTTCTGCGAAAGACGCCCTGCCGGCGCGGCAGCTCGAGGATATATTGGGTATTACCGGTACCGCTGTACCCGATTTTCACCTTTGTCAATTGCTGTGCGAGTGCTGTAGTGAAAGATAACAAACAGCAGAAGCCAACCCAGCTGACAAAAAACGTTCCGCCGTGTGCGCATGAAAGCTTTCATTGCAAAGTTATCCAAGGAAGATTGGTCTTAATGGGGCTTGAGGATATCTGACAAGCTTCTTCTACGTCAATCTCACTCGCAACGAGGAGGCCGCCGCGCGTTCCTTATAATGGATTGCGACTCTTACGCAAAGCGAATTAGAGTTTGTGCGAATGTGTGATTGAATTCACCGTCGCTAGCCAATATGATTCTTCTCAACTATAGATCGGGAGAACACATGGACAGCATTCGATTCGTTGATACCACCATTCGTGACGGCCATCAGAGTCTTTGGGCCGAAAACATGACCACGGGGATGATGCTCCCGGTGGCGAAGCGGATGGATGATGCGGGATTTGAAGGCATTGAGTTGATTTCGGGTTCTCACCTCAAAAAATGCGTCCGCGAGCTGAAGGAGGATCCGTGGGAGCGGGTCCGGCTGGTGGCCAAAGAAATCACCAAGACTCCGCTGCGTCTCATCGCCGGCAGGGTCAACACTTTCGAATACAATCCGCCCTCCATGTACTGGCTCTTCATCGAACGGATGTTTGCCAACGGCATTCGCGAGGCACGCATTTCCGACGAATGGAACGATTACGAGGGGTGGAAATTCAGAGTCGGCGTGGCCCACGCGGTGGGAATGAAAGCGATATTGAATCTTATTTACTCCGTCTCGCCCAAGCATTCGGACGAGTACTTTGCGGAGCGAACGCGCCAGGCGGCTTCACTCAAGCCCTACCGCCTCTGCCTCAAAGACCCGGGCGGGCTGCTCACCCCGGAACGAATGCAGACCCTAGTGCCGATCATTTTCGCCAACGCCAACGGTGTACCGGTTGAGCTGCACACTCACTGTACCACCGGTCTAGGTCCCCTTTGCTGTTTGGAGGGCATGAAGCTCGGCATCCGTTCCATCAACACCGCCCTGCCGCCGCTGGCGGATGACTCCTCAAACCCTTCTCTATTCAACGTCGCCAAAAACGCCCGCGCGCTCGGTTACAAAACCGAGATCGATGAAGAGATTCTAAGGCCGGTCTCCAAACATTTCACGGCCATCGCCAAGCGCGAAGGCTTCACCATCGGCGCTCCGGTTGAATATGATTTCTCCCAGTATCAGCATCAGGTGCCCGGCGGCATGCTTTCGAACTTGCGCCATCAATTGCGCAAGGTCGGCTTGGAAAACAAATATCCCGAAGCTTTGGAGGAGACGATCCGGGTACGAGCGGAATTCGGCTTTCCCATCATGGTCACTCCCCTTTCGCAGTTTGTCGGCAGTCAGGCGGCGATCAACGTGATCGTCGGCGAGCGCTACAAAGAAGTCACAGACCAGGTAATCAAGTTCGCTTTGGGACATGCCGGGGCGGAGGGCGCCCGCGACATGGACCCGAACGTGAAGGCCAAAATTCTCGATCGCCCGCGAGCCAAGGAATGGGCCAAATGGCAGCCGGATGAGCCCAGCGCAGACGATATGCGGCAGCGGCTCGACGCGGTCGGAACCTCCGACGAGGAGTTGCTGCTGCGTTGGATCGTCGGCAAGGAGGACATCGACGCCATGCGTGTGAACCCGCGTCCTCGCGAGTACCTCAATGCTGAACAGCCGCTTGTCAACCTGTTGCAGCAACTAAGTAAGCGTTCTGATTGCAGCCAGATACATGTGCAAAGACCGGGGTTTTCGATCACGTTGGAGAAGCGGATCTGAAGTTCCGAGTTCAACGTTCAATGTTCAAGGTTTCAGATTTGAGCTCCGGATTGAGGGTTCAAGAATCATATAATGTAAAGGAGCGGAATCCGGGAATCGATCCTTCGGCTTCGCTCAGGACAAGCTTTTGAACATCGAACTTGGAACCTTGAACTTGGCCCTCCCGGCCGCCTTGAACCTGGAACCTTGAACTAAATTCCTACCAGTGCAATAAGGATGGATAATTAAATCGTCAGCCGTAATAGAAGGCAAAACCAAGGAGGACACAAACTATGGCTAGCGACATCGTCGCAATCGACGTTCACGTTCACTTATCCGATGAGTTCACTCAAAAAGCCAAAGGCTCTCGCACAGCCCAAATGGCGAAATACTTTGGCCGTGAGAGACCGCCGGTCTCCATCGACGAGATGGCGGACCAGTACCGTGCGCGCAAGATGATGGCCGTCATCATGAATACACGAGACGAAACGGTTACGGGCCTCACGCCTGTGCCCAATGATCACGTTGCCGGCGCAGTCAAAAAACATCCCGATGTGTTTCTGGCGTTTGGCGCCATCGATCCTTGGACCGGGAGGATGGCTCTGGACGAAATCAGACGTTGCAAAGACTTGGGATTGTCGGGCATGGGCGAGCTTAATCCCGCCCGGCAACATTTTTTCCCTAACGATGTGCGCTTTTACCCTCTGTGGGAAGAGTGCGCGAAACTCAATATGCCGATTCTCTTCCACGGCGGCATGGCAGCGGCCGGCGCGGGGACTCCGGGGGGCATGGGCATCAAGTTGAAATATAGCCAGCCCATCGCCATCGACGAGGTCGCGGCGGATTTTCCGGAACTCAAAATCATCAGCGCTCACCCGACCTGGCCGTGGACAGCGGAAAGCTTGGCCATCGCCCGCCACAAGGCCAACTATTACATTGATCTTTCCGGTTGGGCGCCTAAGTATTTTCCAGCGGAGCTCGTCCACAATATCAACACGTTGCTCCAGGACAAAGCCATGTTCGGCTCCGACTGGCCGGCGATCGGCGTCGAGCGCTGGCTGGAAGAATTCCAGCAGGTTAATATGAAACCGGAAGTGCGCAAGAAGATCATGCTGGATAACGCTAAGAAGTTCTTCGGTCTGGAATTCTCGCAGGCTGCTGAAAAGGACTCATAGGCTTCGTTGCGCTCAATCGCCTCGCTCCAACGTACTGCCTAAGTACGCCTCCGCTCGTCGATTTGTCGCGCGCCTCGCCTCTGAGATCCTTTTGAGCACCCTGCGAGAAGGAAGTAAGAAAACCCTAACCGCAAGAAGCGCAAAGGACGCAAGAAATGTAGGGGCGGGTTTCAAACCCGCCCGACTTCGTGGTGAGTTTCATTGGGCGATTTCATCAGAGGCTTGGAAACGTGAGTACGGACGGCATTAAATTCGTCGACACGACCATCCGCGACGGGCATCAGAGCCTTTGGGCGGAGAACATGACCACCGGGATGATGCTGCCGGTGGCGGAAGCGATGGATCGGGCGGGCTTCGACGCCATCGAGCTGATCTCCAGTTCGCATCTAAAAAAGTGCGTGCGGGAGCTGAAAGAGGACCCGTGGGCGCGTGTCAAGTTAATGAGCCAACGAATCACCCACACGCCGCTCCGGTTAAACGCCGGCCGCTTCAGCGCCTTCGACCTTACCCCGAGGTCGATGTACCGGCTCTTCATGGAGCGGATGGCCGCGAATGGCATCCGCGAAGCGCGTATTTCCGAAGAGTGGAACGAGCTCGAGGGTTGGAAGTGGAAGACGCAAGTGTCTCGGGACGTCGGCATCAATCCTGTTCCCAACATCATCTATTCGGTCTCGCCCAAACACACCGATGAGTATTTCGCGCAACGGACTCGGGATGCCGCGTCGCTCAAAGTGAATCGGCTCTGTCTCAAAGATCCGGGAGGTCTGCTTACGCCGGAACGGGTAAAGACGTTAGTACCGATCATGTTTCAAAACGCCAACGGCATCGAAATCGAGCTTCACACACACTGCACCACAGGACTTGGACCTCTGTGTTGTCTGGAGGCGGTCAAGCTTGGTATTAAGATCGTAAACACCGCTCTTCCACCGCTGGCCGATGGCTCGTCGAATCCGTCACTGTTTAATGTGGCGAAAAACCTCCGCGCCCTTGGTTACAAGACATTGATCGACGAAGAGCTGCTTAAGCCGGTTTCCGATCATTTCACTATTATCGCCAAGCGCGAGGGATTCCCTATCGGCGCGCCCGTGGAGTACGACTACTCGCAGTATCAGCATCAGGTGCCCGGCGGCATGATCTCCAATCTGCGCCACCAACTACGCAAGGTCGGCTTGGAAGAAAAGATCGATCAGGCATTGGAAGAGACCATGCAAGTGCGCGCGGAGCTCGGCTACCCGATCATGGTAACGCCGCTGTCCCAATTCGTCGGCAGCCAGGCGGCCATCAACGTGATCGTCGGCGAGCGCTACAAAGAAGTGACCGACCAGATCATTCAGTACGCGCTGGGTTACTGGGGACGCGAAGGGGCCGAGTTGATGGAGCCCGCCGTGAAAGCAAAAATCCTCGACCGTCCCCGTGCCAAGGAGTGGGCCCAACAGCAACCGCCGGAACCGACGGTTCAAGAACTGCGCAAGAAAATGAATGCCGAAGGCGTATCGGACGAAGAGTTCTTGCTGCGCTGGAATCTCAACGTCGATGAGATCGCAACCATGCGTGCTGCCGGAGCGCCGAAGGAGTACATCACCGCGCGCCAGCCGTTGGTCAATCTCATCGACGCGCTGAGCAAGCGTAACGACTATCGCCAGATCGTCATACAAAAGGGGGAAATGGTTGTCTCACTGCAAAAAAGCGCTTCGGCATAAACCACATCGTCCGTAGCCGCAAGGCGTGCCTTGCCTTTAGATTAATCCCATGGATCGCTTCTTCTTCGTCGCCGGATCTTTGCTGGCCTTTTTAGCGGTAGCACTGGGCGCCTTCGCGGCCCACAGCCTCAAAGCTCGCCTCTCCCCGGATATGCTCACCATCTTCGAAACCGGCGTGCGCTATCACATGTATCACGCCCTTGCTCTGCTGGCCGTCGCCTGGGCAGCCTCTCGCTGGCCAGAAAGCAGCGCCGGCACCGCAGGCTGGGCTTTCATTATCGGCATCGTCGTCTTCTCTGGTAGTCTATACATCTTGAGCTTCACTGAAATGCGTTGGCTGGGAGCCATCACACCCATCGGCGGCGTTGCCTTCCTTTTGGGTTGGCTACTACTCGCCTGGGCTGCTTGGCGTTAGCAGACTGAAAAACCTTTAGACCGTTCATGCTTCGACTAAGCTCAGCACGAACGGTCAATGATTGTCGTTGCCAATACTGAGCCGATCACCCTGAGCATCGTCGAAGGGTGCGCTCAATTGCCTCGCTCCAACGTACTGGTTAAGTACGCCTCCGCTCAGCCTGTCCTGAGCGAGCCGAAGGATCGATTTTTCGCGCGCCTCGCCTCTGAGATCTTTTTGAGCAATCTGCTAAAGTGATGCATCTATAAGCCGCAGTATTCCAGTATTCCAGTATTCCAGTATTCCAGTATTCCAGTATTCCAGTATTCCAGTATTCCAAATCCGCATTCTCACCACGTTGACTCCCCATAGACCTTCGCGTACCTTGAGTTTGTGATCGTCGGCGTTCCCAGAGAGATCAAAATAGAAGAAAACCGCGTTGCGGTTACACCTACCGGTGTCGCCGGTTTTGTCTCCCGCGGGCACAAAGTTATGATCGAAAGAGGCGCGGCTCTCGGCAGCGGCCTCACGGATCGCGCCTACGAGGTCGCCGGAGCCACACTCGTCCAATCGGCTAAAGAGGTCTGGAACCAGTCCGACCTGATCATGAAGGTCAAAGAGCCTCAGGTATCGGAATTTCCCCTGCTGCGCAGGGGGCTCATTCTTTTTACCTACCTCCACCTTGCCGCCAGCGAGAGCGTGACGCGTGAGCTGCTCGAGCGAAAAGTCACGGGCATCGCCTACGAAACCATACAGCTCGACGACGGCTCATTGCCGCTCTTAACCCCCATGAGTGAAATCGCCGGCCGGCTTTCGATTCAAGTGGGCGCCTGGTGTCTCCAGGCGGAAAATGGCGGACGCGGCATCCTTCTCGGCGGCGCCTCCGGCGTCCGTCCGGGCAAAGTGGTCATTCTCGGCGCAGGCATGTCCGGCACCGCCGCCTGCCAGGTTGCAGCCGGCATGGGCGCTTATGTCAGTATTCTGGACATCAACCCAACCAAGCTTCGCTACGTGCACGATATTCTCGGCGGCCACGTGACGACGCTGATGTCGAACCGCGCCAATGTCGAAGAAGAAGTCGTCGATGCCGACCTGGTGATCGGCTCCGTGCTGATTCCCGGCGCCAAAGCACCTAAACTCATTTCCCGCTCTTTGGTTGAACACGGATGAAGGCCGGTTCGGCGTTCGTCGATATTTCCATTGATCAGGGCGGCTGTGCCGAGACTTCACGCCCCACCACGCATCTCCAGCCGATCTATGTGGAAGAAGACGTCGTTCATTACTGCGTGACCAACATGCCGGCCAGCGTGCCCCACACCTCGACCTATGCGCTGACGAACTCGACGCTCTCCTACGGTCTGGAGCTGGCCAATCGCGGCTTTCCGCAAGCGCTTTTCAGAAACAAGGCGCTGGCCAAGGGACTTAACACCTATGATGGGAAAATTACCCATGAAGGGGTCGCCACGGCCTTCAACTTGCCGCTGACACCCGTTGAGGAGGTGATTCGCCAATGAGACTGGTCACGCGGGCTGATTTCGACGGGCTCGTCTGCGGCGCGCTTATCACGAAGTTCGAGGATATCGACTCTTACCTTTTCGTCGAGCCCAAATTTATGCAGGACGGATTGGTGGAAGTGCGCAATGGCGATATCATCGCCAACCTGCCCTACCACCCCAATTGCACGCTTTGGTTCGACCATCACATCACCAACACGACGCCGCAATTCGACCGCCCCATCATGCCGGGCAAAGGGGGTTTTCGATTGGCGCCCAGCGCCGCGCGCGTCGTTTGCGAGTATTATACCGAAACATCAAAGCCCAATGATTCTGAAGGCGCGGCACGACTGGCGTTCCTGAATTCCCAGCGGATGAAGTATCTTCTCGAGGAGACGGACAAAAT
>Ga0184612_10000434_pt1 | contig 19388 bp, 17 predicted proteins | sample PLM3_60_coex_FD_133163 | JGI IMG/M metagenome (GOLD analysis project Ga0184612, IMG submission 133163) | Groundwater sediment microbial communities from an aquifer in East River, Colorado, USA - PLM3_60_coex | ecosystem: Environmental > Terrestrial > Soil > Riparian zone | place: USA: East... | reverse complement strand
CCGGTGGAGGATTCCAGCAGGCAGGGCCGCCGCGCGCAACGATTCATCGCGCAGCAGCAATTCGGCCGCCGTGGCCGCGGCAATCACCGGTGGCGCCTTGCCGCCGATCCCGGCGATGCCGATCGGGCAGACCAAAGTGGCGATACGGTCTTCCGCCAAGCCGGCTTCCCGCAGGCGCTTGGCGAACCGCGACCGCTTGGTGGCGCTGCCGATCAGGCCGACATAGGGAAAGCGCCCATCGGCCAGCGCGCCGTGGGTGATCTCCAGATCGAGCCCGTGGCTGTGGGTCATTATCAAGACAAAGCTGCCGGCGGGCGCCGCCGCCAGTTCGGCCAAGGGCGCAGAGGAGACGACGGCACGTACGTTCCCCGGCAGCCGGCCGGGAACGGCGTCTGATCGTGAATCGATCCAGGTGACTTGCAGCGGCAACGGGGCCAAGGCCAGCACCAGCGCGCGGCCCACATGGCCGGCGCCGAACAGCAGAACGGAGCGGCAGATTTCACCGAAGCGCTCGGCGATACTGCCATCGGACGAAAGGCTGACGGCAGGTCCGGCCTCCGCGCGATCATTGGCCTGTAGTTCGCGGCGCATCCGCCCATCGGCAATGCGGCCGCGGCTGACAAATCCCTCGGCCGCTTCCAGCGTGGCGAACGCCTGCGCCTGGGTCATCGACGAAGCGTCGAACGCTTCCAGCAGCAGCGTGACCCTGCCGCCGCAGCATTGGCCGAGCTCCGGACCCAGCGACTGCCGGATCCAGCGCGCTTCGATTGCGTCCGACTCCAGGGCCCTTTGCGCCTCGGCCAGCGCCCGCCATTCCAGCGTGCCGCCGCCGATCGTGCCGTGGAATCCGCCGCCGGGAAGCACAATCATCCGCGCCCCGGCCTCCCGCGGCGCCGAGCCGTCGACGGCAGCTATCGTCACCATGACGCAGCGCTTCCGCGTCGCCAAAGCTTCGGCAATGACCGGCCAGACGCGCATCCCTATCCCTGCCCTTTCAGCGCATTGACCGCGCGCATGATCGCTTCCGGTGTGGCCGGCGCATCCAAGGGCGGCACCGTGCCCGGCTTCAAACTGGCGACGGCATCGGTGATGGCGGAGAACACCGCGATGCCCAGCATCAGCGGCGGCTCGCCCACGGCCTTGGAACGGAACACCGTGTCCTCGCGATTGCCGGGTGACTTGAAGAGCGCGACACGAAAATCCGCAGGCACATCGGAGGCCGTGGGTATCTTATATGTCGAGGGCGCATGTGTCTGCAGCCGCCCCTTTTCATCGAAGACGAGTTCCTCCGTCGTCAGCCAGCCCACGCCCTGAACGAAGGCGCCCTCGATCTGACCGATGTCGACGGCCGGATTTAGCGAGCGGCCGACATCATGCAAGATATCGACGCGATCCACGCGCATCTCTCCGGTCAGGGTATCGATGGTCACCTCGGCGCAAGCCCCCCCATAGGCGAAATAGAGGAAGGGCCGGCCCTTTACCTTCTCCCGGTCCCAATGGATTCGGGGCGTGGCGTAGTAGCCGGTGGAGGATAGAGAGACTCGCGCCAGATAGGCGCGCTTTGCCAGCTCGGCAAAGGACAGGGATTTGTTGCCGATGAAAACTTGGCCGCCTTCGAACCGGATTTGTTCCTTCGGCGTGTCGAAGGACGCGGCGGCAAACTCGACCAGTCGTCCGCGGATGGATTCGGCCGCATTCTTCGCCGCCATTCCGTTGAGATCGGATCCCGACGACGCGGCGGTCGGCGACGTATTCGGCACCTTGGCCGTGGTGGTCGCGGTGATCTTCACCCGGTCGAGCCCGAGGCCGAAGACATCGGCAACGACCTGGGCCACCTTCACATAGAGTCCCTGCCCCATCTCCGTGCCGCCATGGTTCAGATGGATGGAGCCGTCGGTATAGACATGCACCAGCGCGCCCGCCTGATTCAGATGGGTCAGCGTAAAGGAGATGCCGAACTTTACTGGCGTCAGCGACAGCCCTTTCTTGAGGAAGCGGCTCTGCTGATTGAAGGCCCGGACCTCGTAGCGGCGGCGGCGATACTCGCTGCTCAGTTCCAATTCATCCACCAGCTCTCGGATGATGTTGTCTTCGACCCGCTGACCAAAAGGCGTGAGGTCACGGCCGTCGGCGTAGAAATTGCGCTTGCGCACATCCAGCGGATCGAGCCCCAGCTTGATGGCGACCGCATCCATCATCCGTTCAGCGAACAGCATGCCCTGGGGACCGCCGAAGCCGCGGAAGGCGGTGTTGGACACCGTGTTGGTTTTCAACCGCCGCGAATGAATCCGCACTGACGGATAGAAATAGGTGTTGTCGGCATGGAACATGGTGCGGTCGTTCACGCCGAGGGAGAGGTCGGCCGAGATGCCGCAGCGGGAGAGGAAGTTCACGTCGGCAACACGCAACGTACCGTCGGTTTCGAATCCGGCGTTATAGTCGACGCGGAAGTCGTGGCGCTTGCCGGTCATGATCATGTCGTCATCGCGGTCCAGACGCATCTTCGCCGCCCGGCCGGTGACACGGGCCGCCAGCGCCGCCAGCGCCGCCCATTGCGCCGCCTGGGATTCCTTGCCGCCGAACCCGCCGCCCATGCGCCGGCATTCGCAAACCACGGCGGCGTTGGGTATGGCCAGCATCTTGGCGACGCAATGCTGCACTTCCGACGGGTGCTGGGTCGAGGAATAGACCAGCATCTCGCCGCCTTCCTGCGGTACGGCCAGTGCCACCTGGCCTTCCAGGTAGAAATGCTCCTGGCCGCCGATGCGGAAGGATTCGCCGAAACGCCGCGGCGATTCCGCCAGGGCGGCAGCGATGTCGCCGCGCAGGAACTGATAGGACGGCAGCAGATCCATTTCGGCCGCGACGGCATCCTCCACCGTAATGGCAGGCGACTCCGATTCCACCTCGATGACGGCGAGGCGGGCCGCGCGGCGGGCCTGATCGCGGGTCGCCGCGACCACGGCGAAGACGACCTGGCCATGGAAATCGATGCGGCCCGGCGCGAGCACGGGATCGTCGCCTTTCGCCGGGCTGCAATCGTTGATGCCCGGGATATCGGCGGCGGTGAGGACGGCGATAACACCCTCGGCGGCGCGGACCGGATCGAGATCCAGCTTCACGATGCGGCCGCGAGTGGCTTCGGCGTAGGCGGGCGCCACATGAACCGTGCCGGCGGGTTCGGGCATGTCGTCGATATAGGTTGCCGTTCCCTGGACGTGGCGCTCGGCGCTGTCATGGGCGATGGCCGCGCCGCTGACGCCCGCGATGGCCGGCGCCGCCGGCCGCGCCGCGCTGTGCCTTTCAAGCGGCGCCGACATGGTTCGCCTCCCGATGCCCGACGACGCGGGTTGCCGCCGTCGGCGTCCCGGCAATCTCCAGCAGGGCTTTGGTCAGCAATGCTTTGGAGGTCGCCATGCGATAGGTCGCCGAAGCTCTGAAATCGTCGATCGGCTTGTAGTCATGTTCCAGCGCGGCAATGGCGGCGCTCCAGGTCGCCTGCCGGATCAGGTCGGCGCCGGTCAGGGTTGTTTCGGCGACGCGGGCGCGGCGCGGCGTCGCCGCCATGCCGCCGAAGGCGATGCGCGCCTCGCTGATCTGGCTGCCTTCCAGCGTCAGTCGAACGGCGCCCATCAGCGCCGAAATATCCTGATCGAACCGCTTGGCGATCTTGTAGCTGCGGAAGAATTGCTCCGGCTGCAGTTTCGGCACGACAATGCGGCTGACGAATTCGCCAGGGCGCCGATCCTGCTTGCCGTAGGCGATGAAGAAATCCTCCAGCGGCATCGATCGCGTCGAATTTCCTTGCCGCAACTCCAAGGTGGCGCCGAGCGCGATCAGCGCCGGCGGCATGTCGCCGATGGGCGATCCGTTGGCGATGTTGCCGCCGATAGTGCCGGCCGCGCGCACCTGCTTCGAGCCGAGGCGCCGCAGCAGTTCGCCGAGATCGGGGTCGATGGCGGCCAGATGGGGTAGCGCCGTTTCGTAGCTGACGGCCGCGCCGATGGCGATGTGGTCCTCGTTATCGGCGACCGTGGCGAGATCGGCGGCGCGCCCGAGATGGATAACCTTCGGCAGGGTCCGCAACTGCTTGGTGATCCACAGACCCACGTCAGTCGCACCGGACACCAGCACCGCGTCGGGATGCTCCGAGTAGAGCTTTGCCAGAGCATCGGCGCTGGCGGGCGCAGCAAAGAAGCTCGTGGCATTGCCGATGAACACGTCTTTGCCATCGGCGAGGGCGCGCAGCGACTTTGCGGTGGCGCCGGCGGCACGCGCATAGGAATCGACCGCGGCGCCACTGCATGCCTTCAGCCCGGCGTCGACAATGGGCCGATAACCAGTGCAACGACAGAGATTACCGGCAATGCCATCATTGACCTGCTGCCGGCTCGGCGGTTCGTCGCCGTGATAGAGCGCAAACAGACTCATCACGAATCCCGGCGTGCAGAAACCGCATTGCGAGCCATGGGCCTCCACCATCGCCTGCTGGACCGGATGCAGGCCGCCTTCGCGAATATGCAGATCGTCGACCGCCACCACCTCCTTGCCGTCCATCATGCCGAGAAGCTGAATGCAGCTATTCACCGGTTCATAGACAACGCGCCCCTCGCGCAACGCACCGATGGCGACCGTGCAGGCGCCGCAATCGCCTTCGCCGCAGCCTTCCTTGGTACCGCAGGCGCGCTCCTCCAGGCGCAGATAATCCAGCAGCATCGCCATGGGCGGGACGTCGCCGAGCTGGACCACCTTGCCCCGGCGCAGGAAACGAATGGAGCGGCGGACGGCCATCAGCTCCCCCTGTAGGTGGCATAGCCATAGGGCGAGAGCAGCAAGGGCACGTGATAGTGCGCCGCCGCATCGGCGATGCCGAACTGAATGGGGATGACGTCGAGGAAGGCCGGCTCCGGCAGCCGCGCGCCTGACGACCGCAGATAGTCGCCGGCATGGAAGCGCAGCTCGTAGCGGCCCGGAGTCAGCGCCGCGCCCTCGAGGATCGCGCCCTCGCAGCGGCCATCGGAATTGGTGACGACGGTCTTGAGCAGCGCCACCGTTCCATCGAGGCGCCAAAGCTCGATGCGAAGCCCCGCGGCCGGCCGGCCGGCCGCCTGGTCGAGGACGTGCGTCGTCAAACGCCCCATGATCTCTCCCTGTGCATGACCGGCGTCCTTCCGGCCTTGTGCCATTGTAGTCTGTCACAGGGCGGATGATCTAAAAAGAAGAGTTATCCTTACGATTGATGCCCTGTAGGCATCATTCAGCGGCCGCTTTTGGCAGCTTTCAAGCCGTCCGCGCTGGCCTGTATGTGACCGCGGGCAAATTCGACGAACGCCGTGAGTGCCGGATTCGCCGTTCGGCCCTTCTCGCACATCACGACGAAGCGGTTCACCGGGATCTTCCGGTCGTTCAGCGGGATGAGGACCAGCGATTTCTTCCGGAGATCGTCCTCGATGCCGATTGTGGTCTGAAAAGCGATGCAGCCGTCGCGGCGCGCCAGCGTGGCCATGAGCCGGAGCGAATTGCTTTGGATGCGCGGCCGCTTGCCCACGGCGCGGCGGGACAACACCCGGTCCAAGGCCGCTCGCAGACTCAGTCCCCGCGCCGGCAAGGCCAAGGGGAATTCGATGCAGTCCATCACCGACAGAGTCTTGCGCGACGCCAGCGGATGACTCGGCGACATCAGGGCGCCGATGCTGAACGGCCGCTCATAGACGACGACCAGGCCCTCGATCGCCTTGGGGTTGAAGGTGAAGCCGATATCGGCCTCGCCGTTCTGCACCAGCCGCGTGACGCCTTCGGCGCCGGTGACGGTGACGGCGATTTCGATATCCGGCAGCTTCTGCCAGAAGGCCGCGAGCAAGCCCGGCAGCAGCCCGACGGAGATGCTCTCAACCGTCGCGATCTTGATCCGGCCGCGCTTCAGTCCCTTGAGCGCATTGAGCGCGGAGACAACATCGCCGTAGGCGGACAAAGTGCTGCGCGCATTCTGCAACAGCAGCGCACCCGCCTCCGACAGTTTCAGCCCGCGGCCGACGCGGTCGAACAGCTGGATGCCCAGCAGACGCTCGAGCATGCCGATCTGGCGGCTCACCGCCGAAGACGCGATGTTCAATTCTTTTGCCGCCGCGCGCACTGATCCATTCTCCGCCACCGCAAGGAAGTAGCGGAAGGCGGACGCAAGAATGGCGGAATCGGCCTGGGACATGGGACTCATCAGGCTAGCGGCCGCCTGCGGCAGGTCAAGGGAGCCGCGACCTGCTATCAATGGCGAAATCCACGGGGACTATGAACTCGAGCAAACGCCCCCGCTGCTCCTCATCGGATCCGCACGCGATTTGACTGACGTGAATTTTGCGACCGCCCAAACTGCATAGTGGACTGCGCGGCGGCGACGGCACGACGGCCGCGTCATCTCCGACGCTGCACGCCGCGTTCCGGCGCACGGATTATTTATTGAGGATCATCCCACCCTTGCTTGTGATCTTCAGGCGATAGCGATGCTGCTCATGCTGGATCACCACCTCGCGGGCGCCGGCGAAGAGATCGCTGCTGGTGACATAGCGGACACCGTCGCTGTCAACAGGCAGAGACGGCCGGGCTGCATCGGAACTTGCGGCCAGGCCCGGCGACGGCGCCCTGCCGAATTCACGATCGCTTCCAGACATCGTGCCTGATCCCCACCAGTTCGACCTGCGTCCGCCAGGGCCCGGCCGGCGGAAAGCCCGGTAAGCCCCTCCTGACAAAGGCAGGATAGTCCGGGACTGAGGGAATTGCAACTGCAAATCATTTGCATAATGGCACCGCGCTTCGCGACCCCGATTCGCGCCAGACGCCAAAGATCCCGCCAGAGTTGCCTTTAGCTGCTCCGTCGGGGAGGCTGTGCGCCGTCGATCCGGCGGGATTGGCCTTCAAAAATGGCGCCCGATTCAACCGCCAGCGTCTGGTGCGTAACGTCGCCAATCAGCTTTGCGGTCTTCGCCAGAACCACCGACTGGCCTTTGAGCTGTCCGTTGAACGAACCGTGGACCCGAATACTGTCACTGGAAATCGTCCCGCGCACGTCCGCGCTCTCACCGATCGTGATCGAGCGGCTCTGGACGTCGCCCTCGACCTCACCGTTGATCTGAATATCGCCATTGCATACCAGATCGCCCTTGATCTTTAGATCATGACCGATGATGGATGGCGTCGGGTTGCCGGTGCTCCGCCGTGCAGCGTCCAGTGTCGCAGCCGTTGTTGCCTCAGGTGCGCTGGTCCTGCCCTCTTTTGAAAACATGGTTCTCAGCCTCCGACTAGTTAATGGGATCTACGTCCAACGTCCACGCGCTAGTTCTGGAGAAACATCGTTAATGGGTCGTAAAGAAAAGGCCCGTTGTGATTGTCATTCTTGAACGCGCGCTGGCGCGCTGGTACCTGGGTGCACGTTGGGCACCAGAGGAAGTATCGAAGGGGCCGTCGAAGAGATTTTGCAGAAATGGTGGTGGGGCTGCACTTGGCGATATTTCCTGAGAAACTCGTCGAGATCGGCGCGAAGATTGCGCCATGTCGATCCGCCAGACCAGCGCGAGGAAACAAACCATGCAAAAGCCCTGCTCCATGCGCGCCCTCGAGGATCTGGGGCGGGTGCGCCTGAGTCCCAACTTCTTCCTGCGCGACTTTCTTCATTCGGAGATCGCCAATTTTTATGGCGTGCCCAACATCCCGGAGGATCCGGATCTCGCCATCGCCGCCGGGAGCCGGCTATGTCAGGAGCTGCTAGAACCGCTGCAGGCCACGTTCGGGCGCGTCGGCGTCCGGTCGGGCTATCGCTCCACGAAGGTGACGAAGTTCGGGAATGCCCGGGGACATGGCGCGCGGATCGAGGCCAATGCGGGTTATCACATCTGGGACCTGCGAAATAGGGACGGCCATAGGGGAGCGGCCGCTTGCGTCGTCGTCCCCTGGTTCGCGGACCGGTATGAGAAAGGCGCGGATTGGCGCGGGCTGGCCTGGTGGGTTCATGACCATCTTCCCTATTCGCATCTGGAGTTCTATCCGAAGCTCGGCGCGTTCAACATCCAATGGTGCGAAAGGCCGGCGCACCGGATCGACAGCTTCATCGTGCCGAAGGGCTGCCTGACAAGACCGGGCATGCCCGGTCACGCGGACGGTCATTCCGATTGGTACGAAGGATTTCCGCCTTTGGCGTCGCCGGTCCCATGAGCACCGCCTTTGGTGTCGCCGGTCCCATGAGCACCGGCATTGCGTGCGGCCAGGGCCCGGTGCCGATCAAACCTTCAGCACCCCCGGCACGCCGGTCTTGATCATCATTTCCCGGCAGCGTTCGCGGTACTTGGTGCGGACGTCGCGGGTAGGCGGACGGCAGCGGCTGGAATCGAGGCCGATCAGTTCCATGCAGAGCTTATCCAGGTATCCGTCGCCGCTGGTGTAGGTCTTCTCGATCTCCACCCAGAGTTTGTAGAAAGGCATCGCCTCGCGGACCAGCGACAATCCGACATCACGGTACTTTCCGGCTTCGAGATTATCGATCAGACCGATACCCCATTCCGGCCAATAGTTGCAGAGATGCACTTCGAAGGCCCGGGCGCCCAGCATATGGCTCGTGGCGAATTGCAGATTGTTGTCGATGATGCAGAAGCGGCCGGAGAATCTCGATACGACATCCTCGAACTCCATGGCGTCAGTGCGCGGAGTCGCCCATTTCAAGCCGACCACGCTGGGAATTTCGGCCAGCCGCTCCATCAGACGGAACGAGACGGCGGCGCTGGTCCAGAAGGTATTGTAGATGATGAGCCCGATGTCGGCCGCCTCTGCCGCCGCGGCCACATGTTCGAAGAAATCCTCTTCCGTATGGGTGAAATAGAAGGGACAGGATACCTGCAGGAACTCGACGCCGAGCTCCGCCGCGGCCTTGGCCAGCCGCCGCACCTCCATCGTGCTGGTGGTCTGGCCGCCCATGGCAATGGGGAGCTTGCCCGCAGCTTCGGCCATCACCGCCTCCGCCACCCGCAGCCGCTCCTCGAACGTCATGGTGGAGAAATCGCCCGCGGCGCCGCCCGCCAGCAGCACGCCATATTTTTCCGTGATTCCGCGATCCAGCAGAAAACGCACATGGCGGCGGATGGCCGGCAGATTGAGTTCCAGGGCGGAGTCCTCGAACATCGTGGGAATCGTGATGTAGCATCCCTCGAGGCGTTTTTTGGCGCGCGCCAAATCCATGCTTACGTCTTCCTTGTTCGCTTGCGCCGCATGAGCCCGCCGTACCAGCGATGAGCACCTGACCGCAAAATTATTGCTGAAACCCGGCCGGGACCGGTCGACCAAATCGGACTGGAAATTGATGATTCCTCGCACCGGAAATGAACGATCGGGCGCGGGTAGTTATCGGCGCTATGGCACATGCTGCACGCCGACGCGCTGGGAGATATGCCAGGGTATCAGCGCCCGTTCCACCAGCACGACGGCCCAGAACAGCGCCAGCCCCAGCGCCGCCAAGGTGATGATGATGGCGAAGGCGATATCCATGCGCAGATCGCCGGTGGCGATCTGGATGTAGTAGCCGAGACCGGCATCGCCGCCGACCCACTCCGACACCGTGGCGCCCACCGTGGCGTTGACCGCCGCCCCCTTGATGCCGACGAAGAGCTGCGGCAGTGCCGCCGGCAGCCGCACCTTGAAGAATGTGGTCAGCGGCCCGGCACCGGTTGAGCGGCTGAAGCGCAGCAGGTCTTCGCTCAACGACGTGAAGGCGAGGATGCCGTTCAGCAGGATCGGGAAGAAGCAGACCATGAAGACGATGATGATCTTGGGCACGAAGCTGAAGCCCAGCCAGGTAACGAACATCGGCGCGAAGGCGATCTTCGGCACCATCTCCAGCGACACAGCCAGGGGATAGAAGGTCCGTCGCAGGATCCAGGAGAACGCGATCAGCAACGACAGCGGTATGCCCAACGCCACGGCGACGAAGAATCCCGCCAGCGTCTCGCCGCCGGTGACCAGCGTGTAATCCCACAAGAGGCCGGCGCGCAGGATGAACTGGGCGAATATCTCCGACGGCGCCGGCAGGATGTAGCGGGCGATATCGAAGCCGCGCACGAAACCTTCCCAGGCGACGAAGAGGCCAACCATAAAGGCGACGGGCAGCCAGGCCTCTCGCGCGAAGCCGCGCCAACGCCGCGCCCATCCGCCGCTGCCGATCGATGCCATGACCGCCTGCCCCTTCCTACAAGACGCCGTAGCCGAAGAAGATTTTCTTGATCTCATCGACGAGCCGATGATAGGTGGCGCTCTGCCGGACTTCCATGGTGCGCGGGCGCGGCAGATCGACTTCGAAACGCCGCACGATCACACCGGGCCGCGGCGAGATGACGATCACCTCGTCGGAGAGCTGCACCGCCTCGTCGATGCTATGTGTGACCAGAACCGCCGTCTTGCGCCGTTCCATCCACAGCCGCTCCAGGTCGGTGCGCAGTTGCTCCCGGGTCATGGCATCGAGCGCGCCCAGCGGTTCATCCATGAGTATCAGCGGCGGATCGTGGATCAGCGCCCGGCAGAACGCCGCCCGCTGCTGCATGCCGCCGGAGAGCTCGAAGGGATAGCGGTTGGCGAAATCCTTGAGGCCCACCGAGGCCAGGAGATCCAGCGCCTGCGGCAGATAATCCTGTTTGCGCAGCCGGCGCATCTCGATCTGCAGCATGACGTTGCCAAGCACGTCTCGCCAATCCACCAGCACATTGCCCTGGAACATGATGCCGACATCGGTGAGCGGCTTGACCACCCGCCGCCCCGCCACCGCGATCTCGCCGTCGGTGATGTCCAGCAGCCCCGCGATCATCATCAAGAGCGTGCTTTTGCCGCAGCCCGACGGGCCGACCAGCGATACGAAACGGCCGCTGTCGATCGCCAGATCGACCGGGCCGAACGCATGCACCGGCCCGCCCGAGCTGGGATAGATCTTCCGGACGGTGCGGATTTCGACGGGAACGCTCACGGCACTCTATGGCTGGGGCGGGCGAGGCGCCCGCCCCTCGCGGATCATACGCGCCTTACGCCCCCGGCAAAAACTCATTCGTGTAGAACTGATCAGCCGTCATGTCGGTCTTCAATTCCGAATACTGCTTCAGCAGATTGAGGGCGCTGTCCCAATCCTCCTTCACATTGAGGCCGATGCGGCCTTCCTTGTTGTTCGGCGAAGTGAGAATCGCCAGCGTGACGTCCAGGACCTTGCGGGCTTGGATTTTCTCCTTCTCATCCTCGGTATTCGCCTTCCAGCTGATCAGCGCCTGGATGGCCTCGTCGGGATTGGCCTTGGCCGCCTCCACCGCCGCGATCGTGCCATGCACGAAACGGCGCACCAGGTCGGGATTGTCCTTCACCATGTCCTTGTGGGCGGCGATGGCATAACCCGGCTGATAGACGCCATAGTCCGCATAGTTGAAGATGACCGGCGGCTGGCCGCCATTGGCCTCGATCTCCGCCGGCTTGTCGTCCATGCCGCCCAGCATCGCCGGCGCCAGGTTCTGCAGATAGCTCTGCACCAGCGCGCTTTCGGCGACATTGACGATCTCGATCTTGTTGATGTCGACGCCGGCGTTCTGCGCCGCGATCGGGAAGAAGGTATTCACGCCGGCGCCGGCGGTGGTCAGCACCTTCTTGCCTTCCAGATCCTTGAAATTCTTGATACCGGAATCGGGGCGCACCAGGACCGCCTCGGTGCCGGTTGCATCGATCGTCGCCACGGAGATGATCGGCGCATCCTGGGCCGCGAGCTTGATCAGCGCCGCCGCCGAGACATAGGCGAAGGTGCTGTCCTTATTGGCGACCAGCCGAACGGTGTTGCCGGAGCCGTTGCCCTGCTTCACCACGACATCCAGGTTCTCCTTCTCGTAGATGCCCTTGTCGATGCCGAGGAAGAAAACCGCATGCGACCCGTAGAACAGCCAGTTGGTGCGCAGCACCACCTTGTCGGCGGCGAAAGCGGGCCGGTATGGCAGCGCCGCCGCAGCCGCGACAGCGCCGACTCCGACCAGCGCCCGGCGACGGCTGACGCCGCGGCGCAGCAATTTGATCCGTGAATCACCCATGTTGACGTCCTCCCTTTCTGTGGAGATGACAGACTCCCTGCGCGGCAGGATCGCTTCCGCCGCTTGATGGATGAACGATGTACGATGCATCGCATCCTTGTTCTTGTGAGCGGATTATCGGCCGGCGCGGCGCAATCCCGATTGACAATTTCGACCATAAACTTGACGATTCCACGCAAGTCGAGGACGGGAGGACGATCGTGGCCAATAACAAGGAGCGGCCGCCAAAGGCGATCAACGGCCAAAGCGGCAAGGACGTCGATACCCTGCGCTACGGATTCCTGCTGCTGCCGGAGTTTCCCATGTATGCGCTGATCCCGGCGGTGGAGGCGCTGCGCATCGCCAATCAGAACAGCGGCAAGAAGCTCTATAGCTGGCATTTCTTCTCCGGCGACGGCAAGCCGGTGAAGGCGGGCAATGGCATGTCGATGCCGGTCGAGGCGGCCGTCGCCGATGTGCCCTGGTTTCCCACGGTGTTCGCCTGCGCTGGCAACCATCCGACGCAGCATTTCTCCAAGCGCGTGCTGAACTGGCTGCGCCGCCTCGCCCGGCATGGCGCGACGCTGGGCGGCATCGATACCGGAACCTTCGCCCTGGCCGCCGCGGGACTGATCGACGGCCACAAGGTGACGCTGCATTGGGAAGCGATGACGATGTTCAGGGATCAATACCCTGACATCGCGACATCGGAGCAGCTCTATGTCATCGACCGCGACCGCATCACCTGCGCCGGCGGCGTGGCGACGCTGGATCTCATGCTGCATCTCATCGCGCGGCGGCACGGCCCGGGCCTGGCGCAGATCGTCGCCAACGGTTTCGTCGCGCAACGCATCCGCCGCGACGGCGAGCCGCAGCGGCTGCTGGCGCAGCATATCTCCGGCGACAGCCAATCGCCTTTCACCCGCATCCTCCACGATATGGAGGAAAACCTGAAAGCGCCGCTACCGGCGCGGGAACTGGCGCGCCGCGCCGGCATTTCCGTGCGCGCCCTCAGCCGCGTGCTGAGCGACCGGGTCGGCGAGTCGCCGATGCGCTACTACCTCAAGGTCCGGCTGCAGGCGGTGCGCAATTCGCTCTTCTACAGCGACATTCCGATTCAGGATGTGGCGGTTTCCTGCGGCTTTTCCAGCCCGGAGGTGCTATCCCGCAGTTTTCGCGCCCATTTCGGCATGTCGCCGCGGGAGTTCCGCCAGCAGGTGGCCAGCGAACAACTGCGCCGCTTCCGGCCCGAACTGGAGCAGCAGATCTGGAGCTGAGAGGCGTAGCAGTGCCAAGGATTTCCGCCGCTAGCCCGGCCTGACGGCGTTCTGACCACCGATAATGCCATTGGGCGGGGCCCTCGCAGCCATAATGGAACGAGACGCGCTCCCATCCGTTTATCCACTGAGCTCTATGCCGCGAAACTGATCTGGCCGAGCCTGCCAGACGTCAGCCGCGGCTGCATGCGCTATCCGGCGGGGCCTTCCCACAAGCCCAGACGATCGATCGGTCAATTGAGGTGCGTCGTGACAGTTCAGTTCCAGAACCGAGGGGTGCCGCGTCTGTCGCGGGGGCGCCTGGCCGGAAAATTCAGCCGGATCGGCCCGGATTGCGCCGAATCCAGCGTATCGGCGAATGCCGACTCGCTGTTCCGGTTGGGACACAACGCCTGGCGCGTTGAACGAGCCGACCGCGCGACCGTGCTTGTCGATGGCGCGGCATATTACGGCGCACTGCGAAGCGCCCTGCGAAACGCACGGCACACGATTTACATCGCCGGCTGGGACATCAACAGCAGAACGCGGCTGGTGGGCGAAAGCGGCGAAGCTGACGACGGCCTTCCGGAATGTCTCGGCGATTTTCTCACGGCACTGGTCCAGCAAAGGCCAAAGCTCTCGGTCCGGTTGCTGCTCTGGGATTTTTCGTTAGTCTATCTGCTCGCCCGCGAACTGCCGACCCTCGCCTTGCAATGGAAAACGCCGCGGCAGATCGAACTCTGCCTGGACGACGATCTGCCAACGGGCTCTTGCCATCATCAAAAGATCATCGTTATCGACGACGAGATTGCCTTCAGCGGCGGATTGGATCTGACCATACGCCGCTGGGACAGTAGCGAGCACAAACCGGTGAATGTGCGCAGAACCGATCCAGCGGGCGTTCCCTACGCACCGTTTCACGATGTCCAGATCCTGGTGGATGGGCCTGCCGCCAAGGCACTCGGCAGCCTGTTCCGGGAACGCTGGGCCTGCGCCTCGCTTGAGAGACTGCCGCCCCCGCGGGGCAGCCGCGACGTCTGGCCGGAAACCGTCATTCCGGACTTCCACGATTCGTCGATTGCCATATCCAGGACGGAACCGGCTTATCTGGACCGAGCCGAAGTTCGCGAGGTCGAACAGCTGTTTTTCGACATGATCGCTTCGGCGCGGCAATTCATCTATATCGAGAACCAGTTCCTCACCTGCGAGAGGCTTGCCGAAAGCATCGCAGCCGCCCTTCAGGACAACCGGGATTTGGAAGTGCTGATCATCCTGCCGCGCGCGACCGACGAGTGGTTCGGCCCGCGCGCCTTCCTCGCCGGGCGCGGCCGATTCATGAACATCCTGCGCGCCAGCGGAGCATCGGACCGGGTGCTGCTGGCCTATCCCAGCGTTAAAGAGGGCGAAGCGACGGCAGAAGTCATGGTGCACTCCAAGGTCATGATCGTCGATGATCGCTTTCTGAGAATCGGATCGGCAAATCTCTGCAACCGCTCGATGCGAACCGACACCGAGTGCGATCTGACCATCGAGGCAATGGACGCCGAGGATCGAGGGGCGATAACGCGCATGCGGGACCGCATGCTGTGCGAGCATGCCGGCCTGGCGCCGCGCGAGCTCAATGCGCGCGCCAAGCGGACCGGCTCGATTTTGAAGGCAATCGAGTCGTCCGAGGACGAGCGGCACCGGCTGGTGCCCATCCCGGACCATCCGAATACCGATACCGAGGCGGTTTCGCAAATCGAACTGCTGGCCGATCCCGAGCGGCCGATCAATTTGGCCGGCTTTGTCGGCGAGGGCGGCCGAACGTTTCGGTCGCGCCGCCGCAACATCGCGAAGGTCGCCATCCTGCTGGCCAGCTTTCTGTTGTTGGCCCTGGTCTGGCGCTATACGCGTCTGTCCGACCTCGCCCAACCAGGGGCGATGGCGGCACTCCTTGAGGTGATCGCCGAGAGCCCGTGGGCGCCGATTGCCGTTGTCGCGGTCTTTGTCATTGGCGGTCTGATTGGATTTCCCGTGACCGTTCTGATCGCGGCGACGGCTCTATCCTTTGGCGCCTGGCCGGGATTCGCCTATGCCGCCATCGGATCGCTGGCCAGCGCTTCAATCACCTATGGCCTCGGACATTGGCTCGGGACCAAGCCGCTACGGCGCTTCATGGGCCCGCGGCTCAATCGCATCAGGCGCGCCATCGCCCGGCAGGGCATTCTCGCCATGACAACGATCAGGCTGGTGCCGGTCGCGCCCTTCACGGTCGTCAATCTCGTCGCGGGCGCCTTCGGCATCTCCTTCAGGGACTACCTGATCGGCACGACCCTGGGCCTTACGCCGGGCCTCCTCGCAATGACGCTGCTCGGCGATCGAATCCTCCGAGCGGTGCAGAATCCATCGCTGCTCCATATCGCGATACTCGTTGCACTCGCTGTTGCCTGGATCGGACTCTCACTCGGCTTGCAGGTGCTGATAACGCACCGGGGACGGCGCGGCGGTGACCGGTGACTCCCAATCCGTTCGGGTCCTGACCTGGAACATCCATGGCGGAATCGGGCCGGACGGCCGTCACGACCTGGCGCGAGTCGTGGCGCTGGTCCGGCGACATGATCCGGACATCGTTGCCCTCCAGGAAGTGGATTCGCGCGGCCGATCGGGCATCGGCGCGCCGCTCCTCTCATTCCTCACGCAGTCGCTCGGCAGCCATGCCGCCGAAGCGCGAACGATCACCGCGCCCGACGGCCATTATGGCCATGTTCTCATCAGCCGGTGGCCGCTATCCCAACAGGTCCTGCATGATGTATCGGTATCCGGCCGGGAACCGCGCTTTGCCATCGAGGCGATAGCGGCCACCGCCCATGGGCCGCTCCATCTCACCGCCGTGCATCTGGGGCTGAGCTTGGGGGAGCGTCGGCAGCAGGCCAATATGCTCGCGCATCTCGTCAAGACCGCACCGGAAACATTCGTCATGCTCGGAGATTTCAATGAATGGCCGTGGCGGGATGCCGTGCGGCGCACATTGTCAGCCACGCTGCCGGGCGCTACCCAACTCCGATCTTATCACGCGCGCTTTCCCATGTTCATGCTTGACCGCGTCTATTGTCGTCCCCGCATCGCGCTTCTGCGAAGCTGGACAGACCCGACCGGCGCGGATGCGTCCGATCATCTGCCGGTGTTTGCCGATATCCGTCCCTATCCCTTGCGGCGATTCAATTCGGGATAGGGTGGCGGGCCGCTCGACTACCGCGCCAAGCGGCTCTTGCCGATGATGGCAAAACGCAGCTTGGAGGAGATAAAGTCGATGGCGGCGACGGTCACCAGGATCATCAGGATCAGAAACGCCACGCGCGGCCATTCGGCCTGCTGGATCTCGTTGGCAAGATAGAGGCCGATGCCGCCGGCGCCGACGATGCCGATGATGGTCGCCGAGCGGGTGTTGGATTCGAAATAGTATAGCACCTGACTGGCCAGGACCGGGAACACCTGGGGCAGGATGCCAAACCAGATGCTGTGCAGCGCCGAACCGCCGGCGGAGCGCACACCCTCCACGGGCCTGCGGTCCGACGCCTCGATCGCCTCGGAGAACAGCTTGCCGAAGCTGCCGGTGTCGGACAGGGCGATGGCGAGAATGCCGGCGAACGGGCCGAGGCCGACGACATTGATGAAAATAAGCGCCCAGATCAGCGTCTCCACGCCACGCAGCGTATCCAGGCTGCGGCGTGCCAGGAAATGCACGATTCGGTTGGCGATCACATTCTTCGCCGCCAGCAGGCTGATCGGGAAACCGAGAACGGCCGCGATCAACGTGCCCAGAAAGGCGATGGCGATGGTCTCGGCGAGGCCGCCGAGATAGGTCATCAGCATCGGGCCGGGGGATGGCGGAATCATCAGACCGATCACCAGCCCGAGCCGGTCGAGACCGTCGAGCAGCTTTGCAAAGCTGAACCCGACGCGATCGAGCCCGAAGATCGCAACGCCCGCCATCAGCAGCACCAGGCCGGCACCGAGCATGTGGCGGCGCGGCGACGGCCGGATCATCCTCGGATAGCGTGCTTCGATCTCGGCGCGGCGGGACAACGCGGCATTGCGGATGGCAGAGGTCATGGCTTCTCCATGGAGCCGATGAGTCGGTGCCGTAACGTCTCGGTCAGCATGTCGATGACGATCACGGTGGCGATGACGATCAGCAGGATGGCGCTGACATCGCCATAGTAGAACTGGCGGATGGAGGCCATCAGCTCCTTGCCAATGCCGCCGGCGCCAACAAAGCCCAGCACCGACGCGCCGCGCACATTGATCTCGAACCGTAGCAGCGCGTAGGAGGCGAAGCCCGGCAGCACCTGGGGCAGTACGGCGTAGCGCACGGCCTCGAGCCAGCTCGCGCCGCAGGCCGTAGCACCCTCTACCGGCTTCATGTCGATATTCTCCACCACTTCGGCGAACAGCTTGCCCAACGCGCCCATGGTATGGATGGCGATGGCGATAACGCCGGGCAGCGGTCCCAACCCGAAGGCGAAGACGAATATGAGGGCGTAAACGATTTCCGGCACGGTGCGGCAGAGCTCGAGATAACGCCGCACGGAAATGCGCAGCCAGCGGGACCGCACCAGATTGGCGGAGGCGAGAAAGCTGAGCGCGAAAGCGCCGAGCGCGCCGAACAGCGTGCCGAGATAGGCGATCAGCAGCGTGTCCAGCAGCAGGCCCAGCCATTTGCGCCAGCCCCAGAACCACTCCGACAAGTCGGCGCCGAGGGTCGGCCAGCGCAGTATCGGGATGATGTCGGAGATGTAACTGGTGAAGCGCGGCAGGCCGGTGACGAACCTTTCGATATTCACTTCGCCGGCGTAGCCCGAGGCCACGATGCCGACGACGAGACCGGCGCCGATCAGCAGCGTGCGGCGGCGCTTGGCGGCGGCAGCGCTGCGGTAAGCCTGCTCCAGAGACTCGCGCCGGCGCTCGGGCAGCGAGATGACGATGCGGGACGCGGCGAGCAAGGGAGAACCTGGGGGATAAGAAGATTGGGGCCGCGTCGCTGCGGCCCCACAGTTCACGTTGCGATCTAGCTGCTCTTGCGCTGGGTCTCCAGCCACTCGTTCAGCTTGACGAAATCTTCGTAGTCCTTGTGGGTGACCGGCGAAAAGGCCTTGTCCTTGCCGTCGGAGAGTTTGGCAAAGGCATCCGGCGCCTTCTGCGGCGCTTCGACGAACGCCTTTTGGATCGCCTCTTTCAGTTCCGGCGGCATGTCGTTCAGATAGGCATAGGGCGAACCGGCCAGCAGCGGCGATTTCCAGACGACGCGGAAGTCTTGTGAGGTCATGGCGGTGCCATCGGCCTTCTTCAGCATGCCCTTGTTCAACATGCGTGTCAGATTCGAATCGATATCGGAGTTCCACCAATTCAAGGCGGCGTCGACTGTGCCCTGAGTTAGGGCGATCACGGCGTTTTCATGGCTGCCGGTCACCTGGGCGTTGGCGAAGTACTTGTCGACAGGCTTGCCTTCGGCCTGCAGATAGTAGCTCGGCGCCTTGAAGCCAGAGGTGGATTCCACATCGACCATGCCGAGATTTTTGCCCTTCAGATCGTCGATGGATTTGAACATGCTCTCGGCCATGACATACATGACGGAGTGATAGCCGATCGAGCCGTCCTGGTTCACCGTGGTGACGAAGGCTTCCACATTGCCGTCGGAAACCTTATAGGCCTTCGCATAGGAGCCGGGGCCGTAAAAGCCGATCTGGATCTGCTTGTTCTTCATGCCTTCGATGACGGCCGTATAGTCATTCGCCACCCGGAGCGTGACCTTGGTGCCAAGCTCTTTCGAGAGATATTCCGCGAACGGCGTATAGCGGTCGACGACGCCCGCCGCGTTCTCCGACGGGACAACGGCAAAAACCAATTCCGGATATTGTGATTTCCAGTCGGCGGCCTGGGCGCCGATGGCAGTCAGGCCGAGCATTGCGCCGGCAGCAACGCCGATCAGGGTACGACGATTCAGCATATTCTCCTCCTTGTCATTGGGGTACGCGTCTCAGCAACGGCGGCCGCCTCCGCGCAAGGGCGGTTCAGGCGGCGACCGGTT
>Ga0184612_10000433_pt1 | contig 19399 bp, 23 predicted proteins | sample PLM3_60_coex_FD_133163 | JGI IMG/M metagenome (GOLD analysis project Ga0184612, IMG submission 133163) | Groundwater sediment microbial communities from an aquifer in East River, Colorado, USA - PLM3_60_coex | ecosystem: Environmental > Terrestrial > Soil > Riparian zone | place: USA: East... | reverse complement strand
GGACTTCCGGAGCCACGGCGCGCTCGCCACTCCTCGCACCAGCTGGCCGAAGAACGCGCCCGATGGGTGGAACCCCTCGGGGAACGTGATGGCCATCCCGCGGTCTACGCCTGGTTGCTCGAGCCAGATGGCCGCGAGCTCGCCCAGTACCGCTTGTGCAGCCCGAACCGGATCCTCAGTGACGAGGTCGGAGCTCAGCATCGCTCCCACGTTCGGATCGGAGACGAGCGCGGTCACCAGTCCAGACGAGGTGCGAAGAGACGTGATCGGCGGAGGGGCGAATCCGAGGGGCTGGCTCGCGGGCGGCACCGTCGACGGTTCGACGATCAGCAGTCGGACCCCCCGCGCGGCCAGGTGGTCCAGGCTGGCGGGATCGAGGGCCGAGTCCGGTGGGCGCAGGAGGCCCGGATCGGGCTGGCGGCCCAGGATCGTCTGCACGCTGTCCCTGCCCCGCCGGAGCTGGGTGGCGAGGTCCGGCGACAGCCCGCCGATCGAGAGAGAGGGGAGGTTTGGTGCCGCGTACGGGAGCGCCGACAGTTCCACCTCGGGCGCGCCGACGATCTGTCGGAGGTCGGCGATCGCCTTGGCCGCGGCGGCCGCACCGCCCGTCCCCTCCTTCACCTGGCGGCGCTCCCCCGCGTCGATCACCGTGTAGCCGGGACGCATCTGGGCCAGGTCGGCGAGGAGCACCGGGGACACCGCCACGTCGACGGGGGCCTGCGCCCGGTCCTGCGTCATGGCCAGAAGCGCCCGGATCTCCCCGGCCAGGCGCCCGCCCTGCGCGAGAGCCCGCTCCAGCGAGGTCGACGTGAAGACGCCGCTGGGGTCGAACCACACCGGCTCGTGCAGGACGAAGGTCCAGGCCAGGCGGAGTGGCGTTTGGGGTTGGCGAACCAGGAAGATCACCGGGGTCCGCAGAGCGGCGAGCGAGGTGAACCCGGTTCGGAGGTCGATCTTCAGAGGGTAGATCAGGGAGTCGGTCGCACTGATCCCATCGGACTCGAGCGCTATCCGAACGGTGAACACTCGGGATCCGCCGGGCTCGATCCCCCCTTCCTGGACGATGGTGTTCCCTCCGATGGCCACCGCGCTCTCGGGATCGGAGGTCAGCGAGTCCTCGAAGTCCGTTCGGGTGGTCACCGGACCCCACAGCGTCCATCCCACGGACAGGTCGGTCAGCGGCTGGTCGCTGAGGTTCTGGGCCCTGACCTTGACCTCCAGCGTTCGCTCGCTCGTCGAGTTCCACGGGGTCTGGGCCACTAACGTCAGGCGGACAATCGGCTCCTGCGCGGCCGACTCCGGGACCGGGAGCAGGAGGAGCGCGAAGGCGACGAGGAGGAGCCCGGCGAAGCGAGGCATGGTCGGCGGGCCCATCCTACCCGTGGCCCCGGAGCAGGGACGCCAACTCCCGAACGCCGTAGAGGAATGAAATGGCCAGGAGGAACGCGCCGACGGCAACCCGGAGGGTCCCCTCCTTCGCGCCGAGCGCGATCTTCGCCCCCACCCATGCCCCGGGGACGACCCCCGCCGTGAGGACCAGGAAGATCAGCCAGTCGATGTGACCCAAGGCTGCATGCACGATGGTGCCGGGGACGACGAGGGCGGAGATCGTCACCAGCGAGGTTCCGAGGGCCCGCTTGAGCGGCATGCCGATCAACGTGGTGAATGCGGGGACCATGATGACGCCACCCCCGATCCCCAGCAGCCCTGAGACGAAGCCGGCGACCAGGCCGATGGCCGCGTACTTCCAACCGGGCGTCATCCCCAGCTTCCAGGGGACGCTGGGCCGACGGTCCCGCATGACCTCGACTCCGGTCCAGCCGATGAGGGCCGAGGTGATGACCAAGAGCAGGTGGGCGTTCACCACCTCGGTAAGGAACGCTCCGGCGATGGCTCCCGCGATCCCCGGTCCGACCGCCCACCGGAAGGCGCGGGAGCTCACCTCCCCGGCCCGCCCATACGTGATCGCGCCGACGACCGACGTGGGGAAGATCACAGGAAGCGGCGTCGCCACGGCCTGGATGGCCGTGCCGCCCAGCAGGACGTTGATGGCCGGCGTCGTCACGGATCCGCCACCGACGCCGAACAGACCCGACCCCACGCCGGCCACGAACCCGACGATGACGCCGACGATCGCCTGGACCGGCGTCATGCGAGGCGCTCGGCTGCCCGCTGAAGGACCTCGCGCTCACCCTTGTACGTTGCGCGACGAAGCGTGACCGAGAGGGGGAACCATCGCACGTCCTCCATCTCGTGGTCGTGCTGCGAGACGTCGCCCCCCGTCGCGCGCATCAGGAAGAAGTGGACGGCCTTTCGGATCCGCACGCCCTCCCAGACGTAGAAGTATCGGATCTCTCCCAGGGAGGCCTCGACCTCGGCCTCTAGGCCGGTCTCCTCCCGGACCTCACGGACCGACGTTTGCTCCGGGGTCTCGTCCGGCTCGACCAGGCCCTTGGGCAGGCCCCACGCCAGATCGCCCCGTCGCGTCCGCCGGGCCGCGAGGACGATCTCGACGCCCTCGTCCGAACGCCGATAGACCACGCCGCCCGCGGAGACCTCGCTTCGAGTTCTCACCGCCGGCCGCGCCGAGGACCCAACCTATACTTGCGCCCCGTGGTCGATCGCATCATCGAATTCCTGCGTCCGTACCTCTCCGCGCCCTGGGGATACGTCATCGTGGGTGCGGCCACGTTCCTCGAGAACTCGGTGGGGGCGGGGATCATCGTTCCCGGCGAGACCCTCGTCATCATCGGCGGATTCTATGCGCGCCTCGGCGAGCTCTCGCTTGGGTGGGTGGCCGTCGCCGCGTGCGTCGGCGCCATCCTGGGGGACAACGTCGGCTATCTCATCGGCCGCCGGTTCGGTCGAGGGTTCCTGGAGCGCCACGGGCGACGCCTGTTCATCACGCCCGAACGCCTGGAGCGGGCTGACCGGTATTACCGGAGCCACGGGGGAAAGACCGTGTTCCTGGGCCGGTTCATCCCGTTCGTGCGGAGTGCCGGGTTCCTCCTGGCCGGGGTGGCGCACATGCGGTGGCGGAGGTTCCTCCTGTACGACGTCGCCGGCTCGGTGGTGTGGGGGATCGGGAACGCCGTCCTCGGCTACCTCATCGGTGCCTCGTACGAGCGGTGGAAGGGCTATCTCACGCCAGTCGGACTGGGCATCCTGGTGCTCCTGGCCGCTTTCATCCTGGGGACCCGGTGGTGGGGCCGCCGCCGGGAGGCCCAACGCGAGGTGGCCCACCGCGAGGTGGCCGAACGCCCGGAGGCCGAACGCCCGGAGGCCGAACGTCCGGAGGCCGAACGCCCGGAGGCCGAACGCCCGGAGGCAGGTCAGGCAGTAGGGCCCGACGCAGCCGGGGACCTCAAGGTGGACGGGAGGCCCGCCGACGACTGATTGGGAATGGACATCGCCGAGCTGCTCCGCTTCGCCGTTGAGATGGGCGCGAGCGACCTTCACCTCAAGGCGGGCAACGTCCCGTTCATCCGAGTGGATGGCTCTCTCCGGCCGACCAGCTTCGAGTCGTTGACGCCGATCGAGAGCCAAACGTTCGCCGCGCAGCTGATGCCCGACCACAAGATGCGGGAGTTCGCCGCCTCGAACGAAGCGGACTTCGGCTACACGCTGCCCGGCGTGGGGCGGTTCCGGGTGAACGCGTTCCGCCAGCGGGGGAACGTGGGCCTGGCCATCCGGCGGGTTCGTGCCGAGGTACCCACGTTCGAGGAGCTGCTCCTTCCCCCGGTGATGAAGGACCTGTCCGACTCGAGCCGCGGGCTCGTCCTGCTAACCGGTCCCACGGGGACGGGCAAGACCACCACGATCGCCGCGGTCATCGGCTACATCAACCGGACCCGGCGCGCGCACATCGTGACCATCGAGGACCCCATCGAAGTTGTCCACGAGGACGACCTCTCGATCATCCAGCAGCGCGAGATCGGCCTCGACACCGAGTCGTATGCGAACGCGCTCCGCCACGTCATCCGCCAGGATCCAGATGTCGTGTTCATCGGCGAGATCCGCGACCCCGAGTCGGCCCTGTCCGCCATCCAGGCGGCGGAAACCGGGCATCTGGTCATCTCCACGATGCACACGATCGACGCCACCGAGACGATCAATCGGCTCCTCGACCTGTTCCCCCCGCAACAGCAACGGGAGGTGCGCACCTCGTTCGCGGGTGCGCTCCGTGGCATCGTGTCGCAACGCCTGGTCCCCCGGGCCGACGGAAAGGGGCGGGTTCCCGCGGTGGAGGTCATGATCGCCACCGGCCGGGTCTACGAGCGGATCATCGACCCGGAGTCCACGATCCAGATCCGCGACGTCATCGCCGAGGGCACGTACTACGGCATGCAGACGTTCGACCAGGCCCTGGTGAACATGGTGAAAGACGGCCTCATCGCCGAGGACGACGGACGCCGGGCCTCCACCACCCCACACGACTTCAACCTCGCGCTCCGCGGCGTGATGACCCGGGGGTCCCCGCAGCTGATCTAGGCGTCCGGCTCACCGGCCGCTCGACGGGCGGCGCGCTCGAACGGGTGGCGTCGGTACCCGAACGGCACCGCGAGCACGAGATAGGCGGGGATGAACAGCGGGCCCCACACCATGTACTGGCGGACGTGATGGCGCTCGTGCGTGAGGAGCGGTGCATCGAGCGGGACCGCTGAGAGGATGACGAACCCCACCGTCATCGCGCTCCGGTGCATCCTCGACATCACCCAGCTCAGGCCGCGAGGACCGCGATCGAACACGAGTGCTCCGCCATGGATCCTGGGCCGCTGGAACGTGAACACGCCGAGGAGCACCCCGAGCACCGTGTTCGGCAGGGTCCACACGAACCCGAGCGCCGTCGCCATGTGGCGCACGCTATCGCAGGGTGCCCGGTTGCCGAGGGTATCCTGACCGGGTCATGACCGGTCCCACGCGCCCGGAGGAGGGCGCGCGCGTGGAGGTCCCTCCCATCGCCCCGGAACTCGGCGAGCGCTTCCGCATGGCCGGGCACGAGCTGTACCTGGTGGGCGGGGTCGTCCGGGACCTCGTGCTCGGCCGGACCAAGGAGGGCGCCGACCTCGACCTGGCCACCGAGGCACCTCCCCGGGAGACGATCAAGCTGCTCCAGGGGTGGGCCGACAGCCGCAAGCTGGTCGGGGTGAAGTACGGCACCGTCGGCGCACGGAAGGGCGACACGGTCCTGGAGATCACCACGTTCCGAGAGGAGGTCTACCCGGGGGACACGCGCAAGCCGGCGGTCACGTTCGCCCGCGACATCCGAACCGATCTCTCGCGCCGGGACTTCACCATCAACGCCATGGCCATTCGCCTGCCCGAAGGGGAGTTCCTCGATCCGTTCGATGGGGTGAAGGCATTGGTAGCACGACGGCTCGACACGCCGCTCGACCCCGAGATCGCGTTCTCCGATGACCCACTGCGGATGCTGCGGGCAGCCCGGTTCGTCTCCCAACTCGATCTCACCCCGGCGCCGAGAGTGGTGCGCGCCATCGAGCGGATGCAGGACCGGCTGCGGATCGTGTCGGCCGAACGGATCGGCGACGAGCTCGCCAAGCTCCTCCTGACGCCGAAGCCGTCGAAGGGGCTCGAGCTCATGGTGAACAACGGACTGGCTGACGAGTTCCTACCGGAGCTTCCCGCGCTGCGGCTGGAGCAGGACCCGGTGCACCGGCACAAGGACGTGTTCCACCACACGCTCGCGGTAGTCGAGCGGACGGAGCCCGACCTGGAGCTTCGCCTCGCCGCGCTGCTGCACGACATCGGCAAGCCCCGAACCCGTCAGGTGACGCCGGAGGGCGTCCAGTTCCACCATCACGAGACCGTTGGCGCCCGGATGGCCGAGGAACGTCTGCGCGCCCTCCGGTTCCCGAACGCCGTTGTGGAGAACGTTCGCACGCTCGTCGAGCTGCACCTGCGGTTCCACGGGTACGGCGAGGGGTGGACCGACAGTGCCGTTCGCCGGTACGTACGGGACGCCGGCCCGTTGCTCGACAAGCTGAACCAGCTGACGCGGGCCGACGTGACGACGGGGAACCGATTCCGGGCCAAGCAGTTCCAGGCCCTCCAGGACGAGCTTGAGGAACGGATCGCCCGGTTGGCCGAGCAGGAGAACCTGGAGGCCATGCGCCCGCCGCTCGACGGGAACGAGGTCATGGCGCACCTCGGCATCGGGCCCGGCCCGATCGTGGGCGAGGCCCGCGACGAGCTGATGGAGATCCGCCTCGACCGGGGGCCCATCGAGAAGGAGGAGGCCTACCGCCTCCTCGACGAATGGGCGGCGAGGAAGGGGATCCGCGGGGGCTCGGCATGAGTTCGCGTCAGCCTGAGGTCAGGCCACCCGCGTCGCCCGGCGGCCAGATGATCACGAAGGCCCGCCCAACCACGTTGCCTTCCGGGACGAACCCGATCACGCGCGAGTCGGAGGAGTTGCCGCGGTTGTCGCCCAGGACGAACAGCTCGCCGCGGGGGACCGTCACCGGCCCGTAGTTGTTCATCGAGTCCAGGGCTTCCCGCGTGAGGTACGGCTCGGCGATCGGATCCTCGTTCACCATGACCGTGTGATCACGGATCGCGATCGTGTCGCCGGGGAGCCCAATCACGCGCTTGATGAGGTCCTCGTTCTCCGGCTGCTGGAAGCCGAGTCCCTCACCCAGCCAGTGGAACAGGGCCTCGACGCCGTTGCGATCGGGGAGCGCCGCCTCGTTCGGGTTCTCGAACACCACCACGTCGCCTCGATGCAGGTCCCCGAACCGGTAGGCCAGCTTGTTGACCAGGACCCGGTCGCCGGGCACAAGCGTCGGCTCCATCGATGAGGAGGGGATGAAGAACGCCTGGACCAGGAACGTCTTGATGACCAGGGCGACAGCGAGGGCCACCAGGACGAGGACGGGGATCTCACGAATGAACGAGTGCCGGTCCTCGTCCTCCTCCTCGAGCTCCTCGGCCTCGGCGTCGTTCGACTCGGGATCCTGCGGGCGATCTTGGGCCATGGGCTCCGTAAGGGTACCCGGGAAGGCGGAACGCCTCGGTCACTTGCATCAGGATCGGCGGCTCTCAGATCACCTGGACCCGGACCTCGACTGCCTTGAACGAGGCCCACAGCCGTGTCCCTTCCCGGATGCCGAGCCGCTCGACCGATCCCAAGGTCACCTCGGCCACCAGTGGGGGGGACGTGTCGAGACGAACCCTCGCCCGCTCACCTTCCATGCTGATGGAGCTCACGATGCCTTCGAGCACGTTACGGGCCGAGGCACCTTCCGGCGGACGGAGGTGGAGCGACACGTCGGCCGGACGAAGTAGGCCCATGACGGGGTCGAACGCGCCCTCCATCTCCGCGGGCCATGCCACCACCACGTCACCCTCCGGCGTGACGATCCGGCCGGCTCCGGCCTCGAGCGGCTCCAGCCGGCCGGTGAAAAGGTTCACCCCAACGAGCTCCGCCACGTAGGGCGTGCGCGGCGCGGCGCGAACCTCGGCCGGCGTCCCGATCTGCGTGACCCGTCCGTCCTCCACGAGCACCATCCGATCCGCCAAGCTCATGGCCTCCATCGGATCGTGCGTCACGAGGAGCCGAACGCCGGCGAACGCGTTCAACTCACGACGCACTATGGTTCGCACCTGCGTGCGGGCACGCACGTCGAGCGACGTGAGCGGCTCGTCCAATAGGAGGAGCCGCGGTTCGTAGATGAGCGCCCGGGCCAGCGCGACCCGCTGCGCTTCGCCGCCGGACAGCTCGGCGGGACGGGCCTGGGCTCGCTCGGCCAGGCCCAGGCGGGCCAGGAGATCGGCGGCGCTGCTCCGGGCGCGTCGTCGCCCGACGCCGCGGGCTCGGAGCGGGAACGAGACGTTGTCAATCGCGGACAGATGAGGGAACAGCAGGCGGTCCTGGAACACCACGCCCACGGGGCGTCGTTCCGGTGGGAGGTGCCGGCCGGCTGGAACGTCGTCCAGGATCTGGCCGTCGAGCTCGATGCGCCCGCTCGCGGGTGGATCGATGCCCGCCAGCGTTGCGATCAGCGTGGACTTGCCCGCGCCGTTCGGGCCGAGCAGGGCGACGGTCTCACTGGACGCGGCCTCGAACGCCGCCGTCACCGAGAAGTCCCCCCGGCGAGCCTCGACGTCGATCTGCAGGCTCATCGTGCCGCCAGGAATCGTCCTCGGAGGCCCACGATCACGGCGAGTGAGACCGCAACGAGCAGGAGCGAGAGCGCGATCGCGCCGTCCGGATCCGTCTGGAGCCGCTCGAACACGGCCAACGGCAACGTCTGGGTCCGGCCCTGGAGGTTGCCGGCGAACGTGATGGTCGCGCCGAACTCACCGAGCGCCCTGGCCCAGCACAGCACGAGCCCGGCGGCGATCTGGGGCGTGAGCAGCGGGAGCGTCACCCTCCGGAGCACGTACCACCGCGACCCCCCGAGCGTGGCGGCCGCGTCCTCTAGGCGGGGGTCGAGGGATCGAAGGCCGGCCTCGAGCGCCAGCACTGCCAGAGGGAGCGACACGAACGCCGCCGCCAACACCGCGGCCGGCGTGGTGAACGTGAGCTGCACGCCGAAGGCGTCGTACAGCGCGGCGCCGAGGAATCCTCGCCGGCCGAACACCGAGAGCAAGGCGACGCCCCCCACCACCGGCGGCATGACGAGCGGCAGGATCACCAGCCCCCGGACCACCGTCCGCCCGGGGAACGACGAGCGGGATAACCCCCAGGCCAGCGGGAACCCCAGGACGAGGCTCAGCACGGCGGCCGACGTCGCCACCACGATGGAGAGCCGGAGCGCGGTGAGCGAGGACTCCGACGTGAGCACGTCGGCCGCCCTCGACCAGGGCGTGCGCTGGATCAGCCCGGCGAGGGGAAGCGCCACGAACGCGATCCCCAGGATGGCCAGCACGACGAAAACGCCTGGGGTCATTCGCTTCTGCGCGCCCATATCAGGACGGCGGGAGGAATCCGAACGACCGAAGCGTGGTCTGCCCCGGTCCCGCGACGTACCGGATGAACGCCGTCGCGGCCGGCGTGTGGCTCGAGCCGTCGATCACCGCGATCGGGTACGTGGCGATGACGTTCACGCCGTCGGGGATGGCGATCTCTCGGACTTTGGCCGAGATGTCAGGGGTGATGTCCGTTCGGTACACGATCCCGGCGTCCGCTTCGCCGAGCAGGACTTTCTGGACGACGCCCTTCACGTCCTCCTCGTTCGAAACGACGTTGGCCAACGCCTCCTTCTGAATGCCGGCGTTCCCCAGGATCTCCCGGGCGTAGTCGCCGGCGGGAACCCCGACGGCGGCAAGTACGAGCTTCACGCCCGGCCGAGCCAGGTCGTCGACCGACTCGATGTGAGCCGGGTTTCCCGAGGGAACGATGACCGCCAGCGTGTTCCGGGCGAAGTCGACCTGCTCCGTGACTCCGGGTCCATCCGACCGGACCTGGTCCATGTACTTCGGGCTGGCCGGAGCGAAGACGTCGGCCGGTGCGCCCTCCAGGATCTGAGTGGCCAGCCCGTCCGAGGGCCCGAAGCTGAACCGAACCGTGACGTCGGGGGTGGCCCGCTCGAAGTTCACGCCGATCTTCGTGAAGGCGGCTGTGAGCGATGCAGCCGCAAGGACGGTGATCTCCGAGCGCTCGGACACCGAGCCGCCACAGGCGGGCACGAAGAGCGCGAGGCAGGCCAAGCCGGCGAGGGCGCGTCTCATTCCCCCACCTCCACCATGACGTTCGTCGCCTTGACCGTGGCCACGGCGTGCATGCCGGGCTCGAGCTTCATCTCGTCGGCGGCTTCTCGGGTGATGAAGGCCAGGATCCGGTGGGGACCGGCCAGGATCTCGACGGTCGCCGCCAGGCCGTCCCTCTTCACCTCGGTGACGATGCCGGGGAACCGGTTGCGAACGCTCCTCGACGTGACCTTCGGCTGGTCACGCCGCTCGGCCAGGAGTCGGGCGACCTCCTCGGGCGGAACCCGGCGCTGGCCACCCTCCGTCCTGGTGACCCGGATCTTGCCTTCGCCCTCCCACCGACGGAGGGTCTCCACCCGGACGCCGAGGAGCCGGGCCGCCTCCCCGATCCGGTAGCTCTCGGCCATGACGCCAGGATATAGGTTTCGGACCCTGGAACACCAGGGAAACCTCGCGAGATTAGACGGCGAAGCGGACGTGGACGACGTCGCCCTCCCGGACGACGTAGTCCTTGCCCTCCACCCGGACGAGGCCCTTGTGCTTGGCCGCCTCCATGCTGCCCGCGGCCACAAGGTCGTCGAAGGAGATGACCTCCGCCCGGATGAACCCGCGTTCCAGGTCGGTGTGGATGGCGCCGGCGGCCTGCGGCGCTTTCGCCCCTCGCGGCACCTCCCAGGCCCGCGTCTCATCCTCTCCGGTCGTGAGGAACGTGATGAGGTCGAGCGCGCGATACGACGCGTGCACCACGGCGTCGAGGCCCGGCTCGTGGACCCCGAACTCGTCCAGGAGCGCACGGGCCTCCTGCGGCTCCATCTCCGCGGTCTCGGCCTCGATCGCCGCCCACACACCGACGGTCCCCTCTGGGAGTTCGGGCGACACCTCCGTTCCCTCCTCGAGGTTCGCCACCACGACCCACGGCTTCGCGGTGAGTGGGCCGATCGGTCGGAGATCCTTCGCCTCCTCGTCGGTCAGGTCGGCGTCTCGCAACAGCCGCTCGGCGTGCAGCGAGTCGCGCGCCCGTGCGAGCGCGCCCACCTCAGGCGACGGCTTGCCTCGCGCGCGCTTCTCCGCTTTCTCGAAAGCGGAGTCGACGACCGCCATGTCGGCCAGGAGGAGTTGGGCAGTCACCTCGGCCAGCTCGGCGGCCGGCTTCGCGTCGCCCCCGAAAGCCCGAACCACGATGGCCAACGCATCCATCTGCCGCAACTGCGCGAGACCCTGGGCCGACGACGTCCCTCCCGGCACGTCGGTGAACCGGACCTGGGCGTGGACGATCTTCCTCGACCGCTCCATCGTGGCGAGCGTCTCCACCCGCGGGTCGGGAACGGTGGCCACGGCCTGGCTGGCGCTGCCACCCTTCGCCCCCGCGCGCGTGAGCGCGGTGAACAGTGTCGACTTGCCGGAGAAGGGCACGCCGACGAGGCCGATGTCCCTCATCAGCCGCTCGGTGCTACGCGGCCTTCTTGGTCTCCCAGAAGATCTTGTCGATCTGGGCGATCGCGTCGAGAAGGCCCTGGCCCTGCTGCGGGTCCTGCGACTTCTTGGCCAGCCCGGCCTCCTTGGTGGCCTTCCAGAACAGCTCGTGGAGGTTGGGGTACTTCTCCAGGTGCTCGGGCTTGAAGTAGTCCGTCCACAACACCCACAGATGCTCCTTGACCAGGTTGGCCCGCTCCTCCTTGATGATCAGGCACCGAGCCCGGTAGTCGTCCACGGTCTCGGCCTTGGTCTTGAACTTCTCCGGGTCCTGGTACCGGGTCTGGATGGCCTTCACCGACTCGGCCTCGATCTTGGCCTGTGCCGGATCGTAGATGCCACACGGCAGGTCGCAGTGGGCATGGACGACGCGCCTCGGACTGAGCAAAGCTTCGAGGATGGACATACCTCCTCCTTCGAAAGGGGTCCCAAGGAGAACCTATCACCGGGGCCGTCTGAGGCTCCGCCGAGCGGTGGCCGGGGTGGCGGTGGGACTGGCCTTCGCCTTCAGCTTCCTGCGATGGAAGCCGTTCAAGGTGGAGGTCCGAGGCCCGAGCATGGCCCCTACGCTCGTGCCGGGGGACTGGGCCCTCGCGGTGGCCCCGGGGAAGCTCCGGCGGTGGGACGTGGTCGTCGTTGAGCACCCGTCACGCCCTGGGTTCGAGCTGGTGAAACGGATCACCGGGATCGCCGACGAGCTCGCGCCGGACGGGCGGATCCTGGAGACGGGGGAGTGGTGGGTGGAAGGCGACAACCCGGACCTGTCCACCGACAGCCGGCACTTCGGCCCCGTCACTTCCGACCGGATCAGGGCCAAGGTCCGACTGATCTACTGGCCGCCATCCCGGCGGCGCTTCCTGTAGGGCACCTTGCCGCGATTCCGAGCCGTCGCGTAGGATTTGCACTTGCAATGATCCGGACACGGTGCCGCGGGCTCGTGGGGGCCATGATCCCCTGCCGGTGCTGCTGTCCGAAGGTGCCCGGCGCCCGCCTCTGAGCGGCCGCGCCCCGGCACCGATCCCCTTTCCCGCGCACCCACCATCGTCTGGAGGTTCTCGCTGATGAGCATCACCGCTACCACCGTCGACGCCAGGGGGCTCTCCTGCCCGGGGCCGCTCGTCACCTTGCACCGAGCCCTGAAGGATGGCGGTCCGGGTGACGTGTTCGAGCTGCTGGCCACGGACCCCGGGTCGAAGTCCGACGTCCCGTCCTGGGCCACGCTCTCGGGCAACGAGCTCCTCGAGACAAGCCACGAGGACGGCGTGTTCCATTATCTGATCAGGAAGGCATGACCATGGCAGACCCGACCGGGAACGGCTCGACCGACACCGCCGAGCTCACGAAGCTGATCGAGCAGGCACTCGCCGAGCGCGACGCACGCGACGGCTTCAACAAGAAGAACAAGATCACTATCGTGGCCTGGGACGGCCACCTGGACCGGATCTGGCCCACCCTCATCCTGTCGACGACCGCCGCGGCATCCGGGATGGAAGTGTCGGTGTTCTTCACCTTCTGGGGCCTGTTCGCGTTGGTCAAGCCGGAGAAGAGGATGACCGGCAAGGAGTGGATGACTAAGGCCCTCTCCGTCCTCAACCCCGGCGCTATGAAGCGGGCAAAGCTGTCCCGCTACAACTTCGCCGGCATGGGGGGATGGATGCTCGGGAAGGTGGCCGAGGACTACAAGACCCCGCACCCCACCGAGCTCCTGGAGATGGCCCGCGACATGGGCGTGCGCCTGATCCCCTGCCAGATGACCATGGACCTGATGGGGGTCAAGCGGGAGGACCTGATCGACGGCCTGGAGGAGCCGATCGGCGCCGCCACGGCACTCCTGGAGATGAAGGAGTCGTCGATCCAGCTGTTCATCTGAATCGAGCCGTTCCACTTGACCCGGCCAGCTCTCGCCCCGCGAGGACTCCGGGCCGGAGCCACGGGCTCAAGTCCCAGCCCCGCCGTTGCCGACCACAAGGGTGTGATCGGTCACCCGGCGCTCCGTCCCCCGCCGCGCCCCGACATCCCGGTTCCCCAGCGTCCGGATGTCTTCATCCCGCCCCTGCTCCCGGCGCGGGTCCGGTCCCGGTGGCTTCACGGCGGACGATTGCTCGCCCTGGTCCTGGTGGGGCTCGTGGTGGCTGCCCCCGTGGCGGTCGCGGTGGGCCACGACCGACCGGAGGAATACGCATTCATCGCCTCGTCGGACGGGCATCCCTATCGGTGGAACCCATGTGCGCCGATCCACTACGTCGTCAATTTCCAGAACGCGCCTCCCGGAGCCCTGGAGGACCTGAAGGTCGTCGCGGCACGAGTGAAGGCGGCAACCGGTATCAATCTCATCTACGACGGGCCGACCGATGAGCCCCCGTCTCGCTACCGAGACGCCTACGAGCCGGACCGGTACGGCGAGCGATGGGCGCCGGTCCTGATCGCCTGGGTCTCCGTCGTTCCCGGTGACGACTCCGAGTGGTCGCGACCCGGACGCCTCCAGTTCGCGGGCCTCTCGACGCCCCTGCCCGCGCCCGGCGGCACGGGCCTGTACGTGAGCGGGTGGATCGTGATCAACACGGAGCAGATCGGCCCATCGGGATTCGACTTTCCGGACGACCAAGGGCCGGTCCTCCAGCACGAGTTCGGCCATATCATCGGCTTGGGCCACACGTCGGAGTGGGGCGAGTTGATGAACTCCAGTGGCGGGGGGATGACGGACTGGGGGGCCGGCGACCTCGAGGGGCTGACGATGCTCGGCCGTGATGAGGGCTGTCTTCGAACGCCGGCGGTCCCCTGACAAAAGGCGGTTCTATCGCCCGGTCAGCGAGAAGTGCATATAGTCCTTGTCGCCGGACCAGTACCCACCCCACTGCCAGCCGATGGATGCGAACGCTTGGACCACGGTATCCTCCGGGTGGATCATGCCCGGCTCGTGCAAGGAGCGATCCCGGAACGGCCGGGCGTTGTTGTTCCGCACGTACCCGTCGGCGGTGACGTACGGGTTCTCGATGGGGTTGATGTCGATGGCCAGGCCGTACGCGTGTTGTGACCAGGTGGTCCCCGCGCCTCGAGCCGTAACCACCGGCCGGCAGTTGAACCCGGCCGTGTAATCGCGGTCGTCGTTGGGGTCGTAATGGTTTGGCCGGTATTTCACGGCCAGGTGCATCTGGTCGATCGGGAACCGCGCATCGAACAGTTGCCGGAAGACGGAGACCACCCCGCCTGCCACCGACGCGTTCACCACCATGCGGCCCTCGCGCACTCGACGGTCGAACCCCCAGTACCGAAGGGTCAGCAGCTGGAGCCGGCCGATGGCCACGGGACATCCTGGGTGCCAGGTGGTGCCCCGCATCTTGGCCTCGAGGTCCGCGGGGAGCGCCGACACAGCACCCCTGAACCGGGCCGGGAGTGGGGAGGAGCTCGGGGACGGGGATGGGTGGGAGGGCATCGTCTCCGGTGGGGCGCTCTCGCTGGGCGATCCGACGGGGCCGCGGTTCGACCTGTCCGCCGCGGCCGCACCGCACGCGGTCAGCAGGGCGGTCGTGCCCAGCGCGCACGCAGCCACGAGGCCGCGAACCGTTCCCGCACTCACGGGAAGTACTGCTCCTCGACCTTCGTTACGGCTCCGCCCCTCACCGTCACCCAGTACCCGGAGAACGTCCCCTTGTAGTTTCCCGGCGGGTACTTCTGCTGATCGAATGACTCCTGGAAGAGCTGCGGGCCTGCCCGGAACATCGTGTCGCAGCAGTCGGTCCAGTCGAGCAGCAGGATCTGCAGGCGGGGCGCCACCGGTAGCTCTCGGAGCCTCGGGTTGTCGTTGACGATGAAGTAGTCGTTCGGAACCGGGGTCTCCTTGCCCCGGTCCGCTGCGGCCTGGTTCGCCTCGTCGCCGGTCAGTAGGTAGGCGAGGTCGAACACGATGACCTGCGGCTCGGTCGTGAGCTGTGCCGACCGGATGTAGCCGAAGTGCCTTCCATCCTCGAGTGCGGGCGAAGGAGATGCCGAGTGCCGACCCGTCGGGGACGGCGACGTCGCGGTGGGCGTTGGAGGCAGAGGCGACCCAGTCGCGTTCTCGCTCCCTTCATTCGTACACGCGGCAGCGAGCATCGCCATGGACCATCCGACGACCAACAGCGTCCGTTTGCCAATCCACCTCCGGTTCCCCATCCGATCTTCCAGTGTCGCATGCCGAACCCGAGAGAGACGGGCCGGCTCGATCGGCGGTTCCCCCGACCGGGGGTCCTTCAGATAGTTCGTGACACTAATTAGCTGTGCGAACTATACTGGATGATGTGATTGCTACCATCGCGCCGATCGACACGGCAGAGTTGGCCTCCCGCTTGCGCCTGGGCGTGACTCGCCTGGCCCGCAAGCTTCGCCAGCAGGCCGAGCCGGGCATCACCCCCTCGCTCCTGTCGGCCCTGTCCACGATCGAGCGGGCCGGCCCCATGACCATCGGGGAGCTCTGCGCGGTCGAGCAGGTCCAGCCGCCCACGATGACCCGACTGGTGGCCTCCCTGGTGGAGACGGGGATGGTCGAGCGAAGCGTCGATCCGGACGACCGGCGCGTGGCCTGGGTCCGCGTGACCCCGGCGGGCGCAAGATCCCTGGCCCAGACGCGCAAGCGCAAGGAGGCCTATCTGGCCAAGCGGCTCCGCAGGCTCGAGCCCGAACGCCTCGCCGTCTTGGAGGAGGCCGCCGCCATCCTGGACCAGCTGGTGGAAGGCGAGTCGTGACCAAGGTTGGCTTCGCCGTCCACCGGACGTTCCATTCGGTGTCCCACTCCCGGAACTTCCGGCTGTTCTTCGTGGGCCAGATCGTGTCGGTCACCGGCACGTGGATGCAGTCGGTGGCCGCCGCCTGGCTGGTGCTGAAGCTGACGGAGAGCAGCGTGGCCCTGGGGATCCAGCTGGCCCTGAACTTCGGGCCCATCCTGTTGCTCGGTGCATGGGCCGGGCTCCTGGCGGACCGCCGGGACAAGCGGCGCATCCTGATCGGAACTCAGACCGCGTTCGCCCTCCAGGCGCTGGCGCTGTGGGTGCTGGTGTTCGCCGGGGTGGCCGAGCTGTGGATGGTCTACGCGCTCTCGTTGTTCGCCGGGATCGTGACGGCCATCGACAACCCGGCGCGGCAGAGCTTCTACGCCGAGATGGTGGGGAACAAGGACCTCACGAACGCGGTCAGCCTGAACAGCGCGGTCATGACTGGCACGCGCATCGTGGGCCCCGCCCTGGCCGGCGTACTGATCGCGACGGTCGGGCTGGCCCCGAGCTTCCTATTCAACGGGATCTCCTACGTGGCCGTGATCGCGGCGCTCGTCGCCATGCGGCCTGACGAGCTCCATCGCGAGGTCGTCCCCGTCCGAGGGAAGGGCCAGCTTCGCGAGGGCCTTGCCTACGTCCGGAGGACTCCCGGCCTGCTCCTGCCGCTCACGTGGATGGCCGTCATCTTCACGTTCTCGTTCAACTTCTCCGTGCTGTTCCCCGTCCTGGCGACGCGCGTCTTCGACGGTGACGCCGGCACCTACGCGACGATGCTCTCCGTCCTCGGCCTCGGGTCACTCCTGGGCGCGTTGGCCATGGCCCGCCAGCAGGAGCCGAACCCCCGGCGCCTGGCCGTGGCGGCCGTTGCCTTCGGCGCCACCTCGGTCCTGGCGTCGGCCGCGCCCACCTTCTGGTCGGAGCTCCTGGTCCTCGTGCCGATGGGCATCGTCAGCATGGTCTTCATGATCACCGGCAACTCCACCCTCCAGCTGAGCTCGCGAGCCAATATGCGGGGCCGGGTCATGGCGTTGTACGGCATGGTCTTCCTCGGCGGGACCCCGATCGGCGCGCCGATCGCGGGCTGGGTCGCCGACCGGTTCGGCCCGAGGATGGGGATCGCCCTGGGCGGCCTCATCGCCGTGGTCACCGGCCTGACCGGCCTGTGGATGCTGTCCCGTCGGCGCCTTCGCCGGCCTCTCGTGGCGATGGCCAGGCGTGCGGAGGTCGTGGGAGCCCCGGCCACCGGCGGATCCATCGATCCCAAACTGGCCACCGAGGAGGCCGCGACCACCTAGGTCAGTTCGCGTTCCAGGCGCCACGTGCCAGTGCCCTCGGGCCCGGACACCTCGATCACGGTTCCGTCCTCGAGGGCCAGCCGGAACCACCGCCGCCGCTCGCCGTCGCGATCCTCCATCCACGATCGTTGCACCTCGGCGCGCTCCTCGACGCCGCCCCACACGACGGTTCGCGGCCACTCCTCGGCTCGACCGCCCTCGTAGAACCGGACGACGAGCTCCGGCGCGCGGGCGATCCACCTGGGGAGCACCGGGGCGTACAGGACGAACGCCCCCCCGATCAGGGCCACCGAGACCTCCGGGCTGAGCGAGTGAAGCATGGCGATGGCCACGAACGCCGCGATCACCCTCGACAGGTTGTAGGAGACGTCGTAGACGGCGAACACTCGCCCTCGGTAACCGTCGGGGATGGCCTCCTGGACCATCGTGTCGACCGGGATCTTCTTCCACGCGAAGGTCAGGCCCACGGCGAAGCTGCCGAGCAGCAGGGTAAGGCCGGTCAGATGGAGCGAGAGCCCGAGCAGGCAGACTCCTCCCGCGACGAAGGCGCCGGCGACGATCCGTTCCTTGGCCAACCGCTCCTCGAGCTTGCCCACCGTGAGGATCCCGACCAGGACGCCAACCCCGCCGGCGCCGATCAGGTTGGAGAAGGAACCGACGCCCTCCTTGTACTGCTCGCGGAACACGAACAGCGACAGCACGAGCATGATGCCTTGCCCGAACTGATCGATGGTGATCGACGTGATCGGTCCGACCGCCCGAGGGGTCCGAGCCAGTCGACCGATGCCGTCCACGAACTCCCGGGCCACCCGTCGGATCTCGTCGGTCACCGCGTCGGCCGGCGGGAGGTGGTGCGGTGTGAGGCTCGTCGTGATGCGAGTGGCGATCAGCGAGCCGACGAGCCACATCGCGCCGGCCGCCACGATCACCGGCACGTTGCCGAACACGTCGGAGACCCACCCGCCCACGAACACGCCGGCCAGGAGCGCGACGGTCCCTCCGACGGTGGCGATCGAGTTCGCCATGAGCAGGTCCTCGGTGGGGACCAGGCGAGGGACCACGGCCTGGGCAGTGGCCAGGTAGAACCGGTTGACCGAGAACACCAGGACAACGGCCATGTAGAAGGGGACCGCCACCGTCCGGGGGTTCAGCAGGGCGAACCCCACGACCGCTGCGCGGATCCACGGCGTCACCACCAGGATCCTCCGCCTGGACCACCGGTCGATGAACACTCCGGTGAACGGCCCCACCGCAGAGAATGGTAGCGACACCAGGAGCGTCGCGATAGCGAAGCCCAGCGCGGTGCTCTGCTTCTGCGGGTTGAAGACCACCGACGCGATTAGCGCGGCCTGGAAGAACCCGTCGGCGGACTGGCTCACCAACCGGATGGCGAACAGGCGCCGGAAATCATGGCTTCGTAGCGCGTCGCGGGTTCGCGCGAACGTTCCCTTCACGGCCGCATCCTAGGGGGCCGCCGGCCCAAACACGTATACTGAAGGGAGATGCGACCCCGTCAGTGAGGGGAGTACCGGTCAAACGGGTTCGCTCTTCCGATTCCGCCCTTTGGCTGAGTCCCGGCCCAGGGCCTGATACCGCGAGCGTTTCTGCTCTCGATCTGGTTCCAACTGGTGCACGGCGGTCAGGGCACACTACCGAACAAGGGAGAGCACTATGGAACATGTACGGGTCGCAACCTACGGGATCACCAATGGCACCTTCAGGGAAGTCGCCGACGCTGCCCAGAAGGGCATGCTCCACAAGTTCCAATCGGAGCCTGGGTTCGTCCGCTACGGCGTGGCCGATGTGGGCGACAAGACGTGCGTATCGATCAGCTTTTGGAACACGCGCGAGCAGGCCGACGGCGCGTCGCTCGTGGCCGCCTCCTGGGTTCGCGAGAACCTGAGTGATCGGATCGAGCTGCGGTCGAACTACGTTGGGGACCTCGCTTTCTTGGAGGGAATTCCGGCGAGGGTCTGATCCGATCCGCCGAAGTCAGCACGAGACAAGGAGTCCACGTGAGTGGGCTCCTTTCTCTTTCCCGAGAGTCTTCCCGAGATCAGGGAGGGCCCCCCGAGCCTCGTAGGCGAGGTTACGCGGGCTGGGCGTCGAAGAACGCGGTCCAGTCGGCGGACCGGCTGGCCCCGTTGCCCAGGATGAATTCCTCGACCATCTCGTGGGCGATGTCGTCGGTGAACTGGACGGGCGGCGATT
>Ga0184612_10000432_pt1 | contig 19408 bp, 18 predicted proteins | sample PLM3_60_coex_FD_133163 | JGI IMG/M metagenome (GOLD analysis project Ga0184612, IMG submission 133163) | Groundwater sediment microbial communities from an aquifer in East River, Colorado, USA - PLM3_60_coex | ecosystem: Environmental > Terrestrial > Soil > Riparian zone | place: USA: East... | reverse complement strand
GGCGTCACTCGCCGGAGCTCCTCGTCTGCCGAGACCGGAGCCGCACCCGGCCGAGTGGACTCACCACCGACGTCCACGAGCGATGCCCCTTCCGACACCAAGCGGCGTCCGTGCTCGACCGCGAGGTCCGAGTCCAGGAAGCGCCCGCCATCCGAGAAACTGTCGGGCGTGACGTTGAGCACCCCCATCACGGCCGGCCTCGGCCAGCGCTCCTCGAACGACACCCGCTCAGCGCTCACGGCGCGCAGCGTAGCGCCGTCCGAGACGGCGAGGAGAATCCCTCCCCATGAGCACACACACGGGAAACACTGGCCCACTGGGCCAGCCGCGCGGCATCGGCTTCGGAATCCTGCTCTTCATCGTCACGTTGGGGATCTACTCGCTGTACTGGGTCTTCAAGACGCAGGACGAGGTCAAGGAGCACTCGGGTCAGGGAGTGGGTGGCGTTCTCGGCCTGGTCATCTACATCGTGGTCTCGATCGTCTCATGGTTCCTGATCCCGTCCGAGATCGGGAAGATGTTCAAGCAGGACGGTCGCGAGGCGCCTTTCACCGGTTGGACCGGGCTCTGGCTCCTGCTTCCGATCATCGGGGCGTTCGTCTGGTTCATCAAGATCCAAGGCGCCCTCAACGAGTATTGGGCGAGCAAGGCGTCGGCCGTGGCCCCGACGCACCAACCGGGCGTCGCTTAGGCCGCCGGAGCGTACGCAGTAGTACCGCGCGCCCGCTCCTGCGTGCCCTCATACGGGATCGAGCGATGCTACGGGTGATGCGCCTTTGATGCGCTTGCTGGCATCGATCACGCTTCCGTTCGTATCCGTAGGCGTCCTGCCTGGAGCCATGGCAACCGGATCACCGAGCAGCTCGGCATCCAACCCGATCCAGGCTGAGAACGCCAACTCCGGAACCGATCCGGCAGCCTGGCTTCCTCCGCACTTCACGCCGACGAGCATCCAGGGTTACGCATCGGAGGTCAGCGTGCTGCCGGGCGAGACCGTTCACCTCCACGTCGGCACGAACGAGGGCTATCGCTACCGGATCGAGGTGTACCGCCTCGGGTGGTACGGCGGTCAGGGCGCGCGCCTGCTCACGTGTCTTCCGAACTGCAGCGGTGACCGGGCCGGCCCAGGCTTTGGCCCGCCGCAGATTGACGCCGTCACCGACGTCCTCCGCGCCGGGTGGCCGGTCACGGACACACTGTCCGTTCCCACGACGTGGGTGAGCGGCTACTACTACGCGCTGCTGCGTGTGACGAGCGGCGGCGACGACACGGGCGCGCGTGGCTCCATCCCCTTCATCGTCCGCGATGCGCCGACGAGGCACTCCCAGGTCCTCGTGCAGGTGCCAGTGAACACCTGGCAGGCCTACAACCCGTGGGGAGGCAAGAGCCTCTATCCGTTCAACAGCACGGACCTCGCGCCCGCGGTGCGTGTCTCGTTCGACCGCCCGCTCGCATTCACGGCGCAGGGCCCGTTCGACTGGGAGTACAACCTCGTGCGCTTCCTCGAGCGCGAGGGGTACGACCTCTCATACCAGACGAACGTCGAGACCGATCTCCGCCGGGAGAGTCTCCTGGAACACAGACTCGTCATCGTCGCCGGGCACGACGAGTACTGGACCAAGCGTACGCGAGACGCCTTCGGCGCTGCTCGCGCGCTCGGCACCAACCTGGCGTTCGCCAACTCGAACGCCGCCTATTGGCAGATCCGGTACGAGGACGGCGGGCGCACGATCGTGGGCTACAAAGAGGCCGCGCCCGATCCGGAGCCGAATGCGGCGCTCAGGACCGTGCGCTTTCGCCACCTCGATCCCGCGCGCCCCGAGTGCGGCCTCCAGGGTGTGATGTTCTATCGCATCCGAGAGCACCAGACGGGGCCGGTCGACTACACCGTCACCGACGCAGCGACCTCCGATCCGTGGTTCGCCGGAACGGGCTTCACGCCGGGCGACAAGGTGCTGGACGTCGTCGGAAACGAGTGGGACTCCCGGCCGGAGGCGCCTGTGCCGCCGCAGTGCGTGAAGCCTGGCCTCGTGACGTTGTTCCACTTCGAGGGGCAGCCCTCGAACGCCGACGCCGTTCGGTACACCGCCCAGTCCGGCGCGCGGATCTTTGCCGGCGGCGCGCAACAGCTCTCCTGGTCGCTCGATCCCTTCAACACGGGTCGCTTCGGACGGACGCTTCCGGCCGACGCTCGCCTGCAGCAGTTCATGCGAAACGTGCTCGCCGATCTCATCCGCCCCGCTGCCCCGAAGACGCTCGAGGCGACGGTCGACGGGCGCAGGGTGACCTTGACGATCCATCGCCATCCGGATCCGCGAGTTCGGAGCTTCACCATCGTCCGACACCGCGGTGCATCGCCGTTCGCGTTCGACGGCCCGGGCGTCGCTCGGGTTTGTCAGACCACGGCGCTCGCCTGTGTCAATCGGCGCGTTCCAAAGGGGACGTACAGGTACGCGGTCGTCGCCGAGGATCAGTGGGGCAGATCGCTCCCGACGATCTCACGGAAGGTCGTCGTCAGAAGGCCCCCTTGACAGGTCGCCGCTCGCTGGTCGCAATGCTCGGGGTGGCGTTCGTCATCGCGACGCCGGCCGCAGGTACGCCCACCTGGGGCGCGCCCGTCCAGATCTCGACTGGGGACCGAGCTCTCGGCCCCGAGCTGGCCACGAACGCGGCGGGTGACGGCCTCGTCGTCTGGGACCAGGAGGTCGGTGCGGAGTGTCCGACGCGACCCGCCGCTCTCTCCTGCACCCACATCGTCACTGCGGCCGCCCGGTTCCATGGCTCCACTGCGTGGGCGACGCCAGTCGAGATCTCGAGACCCGGTGTGGGTGCGAGACCGCGAGTCGCGGTCGATCCGGCCGGAAACGCTGCGATCGTGTGGGTGCACGACATCGGCCGCGACCGCGTGCTCCAGGCGACGTACCGACACGGGCCCGCCGGCGCCTGGCCCGAACCGAGCGATCTTTCGGAGCCGGTACTCCAGATACGCAACCATCGCATCGCACTCGACGCCGCCGGGAACGCGATCGCCGTCTGGGCCGAGCGGTCAGCGGACACCTTCGTCGTCCGAGGCGAAATTCGGAGCGGTCAATCGGGAGTTTGGGGAGCGCCTGTCACGCTCTCGACTCCAGGAACGAACGTGTCCGCCGGGCCTTCACTCGCGCTCGTGGCGCAAGGGCTCGGCGCCGTCGCCTGGGTCGAAGGAGGCATCGTGCGCGCGAGCCTCATCCACCTGGCGCGGTGGCAGCCAGTTGTGACCGTTTCGCGCCCGACGACCGCCGTAGAGGGAGCCCCGTCAGTCGCCGTCGGGGCGGAGGGGGACACCGTCGTCGTATGGCCCGCTCGGCGAGGGCCCGACGAAGTCGTCGAGGCGGCATTTCTCGCCTACCGCCCGGGCACATGGTCCGCGCCGGTCGAGATCGGCGTTCGGCGACCGACGTTCGAGACGCCCGAGGCCGCTGTCGACCTCACTGGGAACGCGGACGTCGCATGGGTCGGCCCGCGAGGCGTCGAGACTGCCTCCCGCTCGTACGCGTCAGGGGCGTGGTCACGTCCTGTACGAGTCTCGATGCCTCCAGTGGCGCCGTTCGACGTGGGGCTCTCCATTCATGGGCCGGGCAACGCCGTCGCGCTCTGGCGCACAGTTGACGGTCGCGTTCAGGCTGCGCTTCGCCCGCGAGCGTTCGGAACGTGGCAACCGCCGATCGATGTCTCGTCCGGAGGGTCGGCCGCACCGAGCGTCGCGCTCGATGCCTATGGACGAGCCGTTGCCGTTTGGAACCGCATCTCGGGCGAGCGCATCACGGTGGAGAGCACCGACCTCGACGGACGGGGTCCCGTCCTCGACCGACTCGTCGCTCCGAGGGCGGTAGCGCTCGGCGCCCGGGCGCGGTTCTCGATCCGAGCAGCGCCCTGGGCAGTGCCGCTGGCCGGCGTCGCGCACTGGACGTTCGGCGACGGCGACGCCGCTCGGGGAACGGAGGTGTCGCATGTCTTCGATCGCATCGGCCGGTACACGGTCACGTTTACTCACGCAGATGCGCGCGGGGACATCTCCACCGCAACCAACGTGGTACGGGTCGTTGCTCGAGTGCGGAACGTCCGTCGGCCTTCGATCGTGGGCGTCCCGAATGTCCGCGCCACGCTGACGTGCCGTCCCGGGGCCTGGACGGGATCACCCCCGATCACGTTCGTCTACAGCTGGCAGCGCGACAGAAAGCTGATCGCCCGCGCGACGTCCCGTCGGTACCGGCTCGTTCGCCGAGACGCCGGCTCGCTGATCGCATGCCGGGTGACCGCGACGAACCCGGCCGGATCGGTGCGCGCCGTGTCAGCGGCCGTCGCAGTGACGCGTTAGCTGGGCGCGCCTTCGGGCGGCGGCGGCTGCATAGCCGTGCCGGGGATCGGCCGCGGCTGCGGCTTCAGCTTCGGCTTGCGCTCGGCGTCGAGCTCACCGTCCGCGACCGGAGCCGTGACCTCCTCGGGCGGGAAGACCGACTCCTCGGACTCACCCGCCAGCAGGCGCTCGAACTGGTCCTTGTCGATCGTCTCGCGCTCGATCAGGATCGCGGACAGCCGGTGCAGCTCTTCCATGTGCGCCCGCAATACGGCGGTCGCGGATGTATGGGCTTCCTCGATGACGCGCCGAATCTCGTCGTCGATCTCCTTCGCGACCTCGTCCGAGTAGTCGGGCTCCGAGCCCATGTCTCGGCCGAGGAAGGGGAGATCGTGGTTGCGCCCGAGGACGCGCGGGCCCAGCTTCTCGCTCATACCGAAGCGCATCACCATTTGCTTCGAGGTCGCGGTGACACGCTCGATGTCGTTCGCCGCGCCCGTCGTGATCTCGTGGAAGACGAGCTCCTCTGCGGCCCGTCCGCCGAGCGTCATCGCGAGCTCGTCCATGAGCGCCGACTTCGTCGTCAGGTAGCGGTCCTCGGTCGGCAGCGAGATCGTGAGGCCGAGCGCCTGGCCTCTGGACATGATCGTGATCTTGTGCACCGGGTTCGTGTTCTCGAGGAAATGGCCGACGAGCGCGTGCCCCATCTCGTGGTAGGCGATGATCTTGCGCTCCTTCTCGGAGAGAAGGCGCGCCTTCTTCTCTGGCCCGGCGATGACGCGCATGATCCCCTCCTCGAGCTCCAACTGCTCGATCATCTTCTTGCCGTTGCGGGCCGCGAGAAGAGCCGCCTCGTTGATCAGATTTGCGAGATCGGCTCCGGTGAAGCCGGGTGTGCCCGCGGCGAGGGTATCGAGGTCGATATCGCGCGCGAGCGGCTTGCCGCGCGAGTGCACCTCGAGGATCTTGCGGCGGCCGAGGCGGTCCGGCCGGTCGACGACGATCTGGCGGTCGAAGCGACCCGGTCGGAGAAGGGCGGGATCGAGGATGTCGGGGCGGTTCGTGGCCGCGATCAGGATGACGTTGTCCTTCACCTCGAAGCCGTCCATCTCGACGAGGAGCTGGTTCAGCGTCTGCTCGCGCTCGTCGTGACCGCCGCCGAGACCGGCACCACGATGGCGACCGACGGCGTCGATCTCGTCCATGAAGATGATGCACGGCGAGGCCTGCTTCGCCTGCTCGAAGAGGTCGCGCACACGCGAGGCGCCGACGCCGACAAACATCTCGACGAAGTCGGAGCCCGAGATCGAGAAGAAGGGAACGCCCGCTTCACCGGCGACCGCGCGAGCGAGGAGCGTCTTGCCGGTGCCGGGCGGCCCGAACAGGAGGACGCCTTTGGGGATCCTCGCGCCGAGCGCCTGGAACTTCTTCGGGTTCTCGAGGAACTCCTTGATCTCGTGGAGCTCCTCGACCGCCTCGTCCGCCCCGGCGACGTCCTTGAAAGTGACCTTCGGCGAGTCCGGCGACATGCGCTTCGCGCGGCTCTTGCCGAAGCTCATCACCTTCGACCCACCGCCCTGCATCTGGTTCATGAGGAAGATCCAGAAGCCGATCAGGAGCACGAACGGGAGGAAGTTGATGAGCAACGCCCACCAGGCTGACGACCCGGTGCCCTTCGAGTCGAACTTGATGTTCTGCTTGGCGAGCAGATTCTGGAATTGCGTCGCCGATTGCGGAGTCGGGTAGTTGACCTTGACCTTGCCGCCCTCGACGAGCGAGGCCGTGATCTGCTGTCTCGGAGGGTTGAAGACGACGTCGTTGACGCCTCCGTTTCGAACCTGCGTGATCAGCTCGGAGTACGTCATCTTCCGGGTCTCCGAACGCCCGGGCAGGAGCGTCTGACTCGCCAGGTAGACGAGCAGCACGATGATGATCAGCGGGAAGAGCGCGCTTCGGAAAAAGCGATTCACGTCAGCTTTCGGAGGGTAGCACCCTGCTTCTTCGGCACCACGGGTCGACGCCCTTGTCCCCCGTTATGGGCGGATTGTGACGTAAGAGCTCCTAACGCAATGAACGGCCATGTCGATCATCACGTTAGAAGCTCTACGTTGCGTTCGGCACCAGATCCGCGTGGAGCACAGCGACGTACGGAAGGTTCCGGTAGCGCTCGGCGAAGTCGAGGCCGTACCCGATCACGAACCGGTTGGGAATCTCGAAGCCCACGTACCGCACGGGGACCTCGATCTCGCGGCGGTCAGGCTTCGTGAGGAGCGCGACCACCTCGAGCGAGGAGGGCTTGCGCGCGGTGAGGTTGCGCATGAGGTACGAGAGCGTGAGCCCCGAGTCGATGATGTCCTCGACCACGAGAACGTTCCTTCCCGCGACGTTGATGTCGAGGTCCTTCAGGATCCGGACGACCCCGGAAGAATCGGTCGCCGCTCCGTAGCTCGAGATGGCCATGAAGTCGATCTCGCACGGCACGGTCAGCTCGCGCATCAGGTCGGCCATGAAGAACACGGCGCCCTTCAGCACGCCTACGAGCAGGAGGTCGCGGCCTTTGTAGTCGGCGGAGATCTCCGCGCCCAACTCGACGACGCGCGCCTGCAGCGCCTCCTCGTCGATGAGGATTTCCCCCACCCCGCGTTCGAGCTCGGCTGCAGTCACCTCTCCGTATCTTTCCATGCGCGAACGGTGCCTTCCCAACCAGGTGCTTCGGCGATGCCGGGAACCAAGACGATGTCGTCCCCGTAGGTGACGAGCGGCCACTCGTCGCGCTCGAGTCTCGGGACCTTCGCGTCCACGAAGAGATCCTGCACCTTCTTGCTCCGGCCCGCCAGCCGATCTCCTGGCCGGCGCGTGCGCACCGAGAGTCCCGGCCGCGCGCTTTCGAGCAGCCAGGGCCCGAACGTGACACGCCCCTCGAGTCGGAGCTCGTCGTACTCGCGCACCGCCCGAATCCGGTCCCCGAGGTCGACGGACTTCGTGCCCTCGGTCGACGAGATCAGCTCGGCCAGCGATCGTTCGAGCGCCCTTGGCAGGCGTGGGCGCGCGTCGGCAAGCGCGATGAGGTTCCCGTCGGCGCCAGGATGGAGCTGCCGTAGCCGGGGAAGGATCTCGTGACGGATGAGTCCGCGCTTCGTGTCGACGTTCGACGAATCGCGCCGCACCTCGAGCGCGTGCTCGCGACAGTACGCCTCTGTCTCGTCGCGCCAAACGCCGAGCAACGGCCGGACGACGCCGTCTTCACGCCTCACCTTGATCCCCTTCGCCGATCCCGAGGAGACGAGCCGATAGAGGATCGTCTCGACCTGGTCGGAGGCTGTATGCCCCGTCGCGCGAAGGCCACGTCCCTCGGTGAGCCGGTAACGAAGCTCGCGTAGCTCCGCCTCTGTCCCTGCGGGCGGCGCCTCGATCACATCGGCGCCCAGCAGCTCGCCGCAGTGGCGCGCGTCCTTCGCGGACTCCTCGCCGCGGAGGCCGTGATTCACGTGCACGGCCGAGACACGATATCCGAGCTCCCGCAACACGTGCCAGAGGCACGTTGAATCGGGCCCACCCGACACGAGGCACCTGACCTCGCCGCCGGGGGCAATCAGGTCGTCTCGGCGGATCGACGCTTCGATCCGATCTCGAACAGCGCTCGCCATACGCGCATTGTGCCGTGCGTGAGAGCTTCGACCGTGATGGTCGCCCGTCGCTGGACGGATGATGGACTGCGTTAGGAGCTCTGAGAGCGGATGGCCGATGCGTCGACGACCTGCGACGCAGGTGGCAGCGCTATCTCGACGTCCTCGCCGTAGTCCCAGAGCTCGAATGCGATCGACGCATCGCTCGACTCCGAGCTCCCCGGCTTGGTCGCCGAGATCTCCAGGGAGAGCTTTCGGACGAGGCCCTGGGAGTCGAGCCACACGTCCACGGGGACAGTCGCGAGACCGGACTGCGCGCCCATCTGCTCGACGAGCGAGAAGAGCTCCGCGCGCTTCTCCGTCGGCGCCAACGTCGCGTACTCGCGCGGATCGATCAGCGCGCGGTAATGCGTCGTATCGACGCCGTGGAGCTCTTCGCTTCCGAGCGTCTCGATCTCCGCCGACGCCGCCTTCAGAAGGTCGAGCAGCGTGCGCGGATCGCTCGTCGCGATCTGATCGAGGTCGAGGCCCTGCACGTCCGCCTTCCCATCGGTCCGAATCCAGGACTTCCCCGCAGGCAGCCGATCGGCGACCGCCGGGAACCGCACGTAGCTCACCGTGCCGGCCTGCACGGCGTCGATCTGCCAGCCACTCGGGTCGTCGAAGTCCGGGAGGTCCTCGGCATTGGGCCCGGCGAGCCCCGCGACGAAGCCGCCGAGGAGCCTCGCGAAGGACGCCATGTCCATCGAGAACGACGCGCGGTCGGACGCCGCGTCGAACGCGCCTTCGCCCGTGAACGCGAACTGCTCCTCCGCCCCCGGCAAGGACATGGTCATGCTGAACGAGAACCGGCCGCTCCGCGCCTCGGCGCTCGTGCTCGCGGAGCGGGAGAGCTCTTCGAGGCCGACGGGCTCGCCTGCGACGGGCTGCGTGGCGTCACTTCCGCCGCACCCCGCGACTCCGGCGAGCGTGAACGTGGCCACGAGACACGAAGCCGTGAGTCGGAGGCCGTGGATCATCCTCAGGGTGGTCGGCCCCGACGCCGCACTGCTCCTCATCAGATCGAGGGATCCCTACGAGCTCCTAACGGAGTGATCGCCCGACCTGGTCGCTATCGCGTTAGGAGCCCTAAAGCGAGGTGAGCGGCTCCAGTCTTCGAGAAGTGCGGCTGCGGACCGAACCTCCCCTGCTGTCAGCAGGACCGCGTCCGCGTGCTCGACCGGCGCCATGAGAGGGGCCGGGACGAGGCCACCGGCGGCATCGATCACGTACCGCACGGAGAGCGCATGACCGACGTGCAGCACGATCCTCTCGGGCCGCTCGAGCATCCGGCGGAGGCCCTGCGCGAAACGTGCCGCGGCGGTGGCGCGGCTCTCGCCGCCACCGGGCGCAGGCTCGGCCGGCGGGTGCGACGCCGCCCACGCCCGGTATTCGTCGAGCGGGCCGTCGGCGAAGGACCCGAACCCGATCTCGTTCAAGTCGCCGACGACGAGGCGCCGGACAGCACGACCGCCGAGGACGAGCTCGAGTGTCTCCTGGGTCCGGGCGAGCTCCGATGCGACCCCCAGTGCTATCTCCTGGTCGGCGAGTCGAGTCGCCAGGAGGCGGGCTTGCTCGACGCCCTCGGAAGTCAGCCCCTCTCCGGGAACGGCGCACGACGCGATGCGATCACGATTGGAGCCGGCAAACGCATGGCGTACGAGGAGCAACGACTCCATGTGTCAGAGAAGGATGGAACGGTAGTCGAGGACGTGCTCCATGCCGATGGTCTCGTACAGCCGGATTGCCGCCTCGTTCTCCGCGCGGACGAACAGGCAGACGGTCGGGACCTGCTCGAGGAGCACGCGACAGAGGTCCGAGAGGCCACGCGCACCGTTTCGGTGCCGCCGCGCGACCGGATCGACCCATACCTGCTGGAGCTGCACGGCTTCGGGCGTCCAGGCCGAGGCCTCGGCCTTGAACAGGATCACGCCGTCCTCGACCCACAGCCACGACCGCCCCTCCTCGATCTGGCTTCGCGTACGCCAGCGGAACCCGTCTGGATCGCGACGTATCGGATCGATGCCGAGCTCCTCCTCGTGCGCGGCCGAGCACGCGGGCATGAGAACGTCGAGATCATCGAGGCGCGCCGGGCGAAGGCCGGTGTCTCCGGACGGCGGGGACTCTCGGATGACGAACACCGGCTGGCCTGGACGATCTTCGCGCGGACGGGGAAGACCCGACCGGGCCTCGTCCCACAGCTCCGAGACAGCGCGTGCCTCACCTATCAGCATTCGAGGCGCGGCGCGGACGACGTGACGCGCGAACGCATCACACCCGTCGCCCGACGGAACGACGTTTACCCCCATGTGGCACAGGGCAAGCAGCTCGCGATCGTCGACGCGCGCGACGAAACGCCCGAGCCCTCGCCTCGCGACGTCCTCCAGGAAGACTCGCTCAACAGGATCTCGCGCGCAGAAGCGGAGTATCTGGTCGCGCTTGGGGTCGATGAGCTTCGCGCTCACGCGGCAAACTCTAGGAGAGGCTTCGCCAGGCAGTTCGGCATATGCGTCCCAACCGGAACCCGTAGGGTTCGGACGTGCCGATCCACCTCCGCGCGAACCCCGGCGACTACGCGGACGCATGCCTGCTTCCGGGCGATCCGCTGCGTGCGAAGTACATCGCCGAGACGTTTCTTTCCGATGTCGTCGAGGTGAACGCCGAGCGTGGACTTCTCGGGTACACGGGGCGTTGGGAGAGTAAGCCGGTCTCCGTGCAGGGGACCGGGATGGGCTGCCCGAGTGCGACCATCGTCTTCGAGGAGCTCATCCAGCTCGGCGTGAAGCGGCTTCTCCGCGTCGGCACCTGCGGCGGGCTCCAGTCAGACCATGCGCTCGGCGATCTCATCGTCGCGATCTCGGCTGTACCGGCCGACGCGACCGCCACACATCTCGTCGGCGGCGAGCCCCACTGCCCGACAGCGAGCTGGGAGCTCGTCCACGAGGCCGTGCACGTCGCCAAGCACTCGGACCAGGCTCTCCGCGTGGGGCCGATCGTCTCGAGCGACCTCTTCTACAACCCGGACGAGGGCCAGTACGAGCGCTGGTCGAAGCGCGGCATCCTCGCAGTCGAGATGGAAGCCGCGGCGCTGTTCACACTTGCCGCGCTGCGGGGCGTCCACGGCGGGTGTCTCCTCACCGTGAGCGACATCGTCGTCGAGGGCGAATTCGTGCGGATCTCCGACGACGAGCTTCGTGCCGCGGTCGATCGTATGACGCGGATCGCGCTCGACACGGCCACGTCCGGCCGCGACGGCCATTAGAACCCCTTTCACAATGAGCGACCATGTCGCGATGCGGCCCTGGACGCTACGAGGCCGCGTCCTCGGTCGCGTCCATATCGGGTTGATATGGACGCTCCCTGCGTCCTTGCCTCGTGTCGTCCAGCATCCGCCTCGCGACGGGCGATGATCATGAAAGAGGTTCTTAGCGGCGAACGAACCGTCTTCCTCGTCAACCCGGCGTCCGCGGGAGGGTCTACGGGAAAGCGCTGGCCCGAGATCGCGCACCGCGCAGCCGCGCTCGGCCTCACGGGAGACGCCTTCATCTCGGCTGAGCCAGGGCAGCTCAGCGCCCTCGCTGCGGAGGCCGTCCGGGGCGGCGCCGAGCTTCTCGTCGTGGTCGGTGGCGACGGCTCGGTGAACGAAGTCGTCAACGGCGTCGCCGAGCAGCGCGGCTTCGACCTGGCCGTGATCCCCCGGGGCACGGGCGGGGACTTCGTGCGGACGTTCGCGATCCCGCGGGATCTCGACGCCGGCGTCGCCGTCGCGCTGAACGGAATGGCGCGCGAGATCGACCTCGGCCTCGTCTCGTATCGCGCCTGGTCGGGAGCGGACGCGCGCGCGTATTTCGCGAACGTGGCGAGCGCGGGGATCTCCGGTGCGATCGCGCAACGGGCGAACGAGACCTCGAAGGCGCTGGGCGGAAAGATCTCGTACTACTGGGCGACGCTCGCCGTGTTCGTGCGCTGGCAGACCGGCGAGCTGCAGGTCTCCGTGGATGAGGAAGTCAGGCGCGGGAGGATGATCGACGTCGTCGTCGCCAACGGCCGCTTCCTCGGGGGCGGGATGATGATGTGCCCCGAGGCGGAGCCCGACGATGGGCTGTTCGATGTGCTCCTGATCGGCGACGTGACGAAGCGCGACCTCCTCTTCGTCCTGCCCAAGACGTATCGCGGCAAGCACCTCCCGCACCCACGCCTCGAGCCGCTCCGCGGACACGTCGTGACCGTTGAGAGCGACGAGCCGCTCCCGATCGAGCTCGACGGTGAGCAGCCCGGAACGACGCCCGCGCGGTTCGAGGTCGTGCCGCGAGCGCTGCGCCTTCGCGTCCCAGCGGTCTAGCGAAAGAGCCGAGCCTCAGCGGTCGAGAGGCAGACGTTGCGGTGGACTACGCGGGCGGCTTCCGCGTCGTCGATCGTCGTGCGGGCATCGTCGCCTTCTTCAGGGCCGCGAGCTCCTTCTCCAGCTTCGCGACCCTTGCCTCGAGCGCATCGATGCCGCGTACCTTCTTCGTGAGGTCGTCAACGCGAGTGCGCAGGTCGTTCACCGCCGTGAGCGCTCGCTGACCACCCGGAAGCTCTGCGATTCGCTGCAGCGCCTCCTCACCAGCGTCCGCGAGGCGTGTCATGAAGTCCCTCTCGCCGAGCTTTGCGCTTCCTGTAGGGGCCGATCGTTTCGAAGCCGTCTCCGTCATGCCGCTAGTCATAGCAGGCCGCGCCGGATTGCGTGCCGCGATCCCTTGACTCGATCCTCACAAGATCAGCTCGCCAGATGGGTTTCAAGATGCGATTCTCCGCCAGGCTCGCTAGCCGAGCTCGTCGACGAGCGCACCGAGGATCTCGCCCGCCGGTGCGTCGACCTTGAGGACAGCCTGATCGTCGAGAGCGGTCGGCCCACGGTTGACGATCGCGAAGCTGCGAGCCTCGAGCGGAAGCCCCGCGACGGGCCAGACCTCGAGCGACGATCCGACGACGAGCAGGAGCGCGGCCATGCGGGCGAGCTCCGTGGCTCGCTCCAGCGCTCCCGTGGGAAGGAGCTCTCCGAAGAGCGTGACCCCCGGCTTGAGCACGGCACGACACTGCGGGCAGAGAGGAGCGGATCGCTCCGCGAGCTGCGCGAGCACTGCCTCGACCCCCTCGGTCCAGAGGCAGTCGAGGCACTGCGCGGAGCGAATCGAGCCGTGCACCTCGATGACGGTGCGGCTGCCCGCGCGCGAGTGGAGCGTGTCGATGTTCTGCGTGACGATCGCGGAGACGAAGCCTCGCCGCTCGAGCTCGGCCAGTGCCCGATGTGCCGAGTTCGGCTCTGCGTCGAGGAGCAGCTGGATCCGCCGGCGGTAGAAGTCCCACACGCGCTCGGGATCGCGCCGGAACGCCTGAATGGATGCGACCTCGAAGGGATCGACGTCGGCCCAGATCCCGCCCGGCGAACGGAAGTCCGGGATACCGCTCTCCGTGCTCACGCCCGCTCCTGTCAGCACCAGGCACGGCTGCCGCTCGCGAATGAGAGCGGCTAGGCCAGCGACAGACACGCGGCGATCGTAGTGGCCGCTCCGAGAAGTACGCGCCGCCTTCCCGCGGCTGCATACCGGCGCCGGCGCCGTCCTCAGTCGGCCACATGCCTCTCCGGTATTCGGCCTCCCTGCGTCCTGGTCGTGCTCGCTTTTCGCGGTGAATTTCAGTCCGTACTTCTCGGACTGACCACTAGGGTTGCACCCGTGGAAGGATTCTCGTTCTCGACGGACATCCGCATCCGCTTCGCCGAGACCGACGCCCAGGGCATCGCCCACCACGCGTCGTTCGTCGTCTGGCTCGAAGTGGCTCGCGTCGCGTATCTCGCTGCACACGCGGGCGGCTACCAGGCGATCCGCGACGGGGGCGTCGAGGCACTCACGACCGAGGTCTGCGTCCGTTACCACCGGGCGGTGTACTTCGACGAGACGCTGAGGATATGGACGCGTTGCACCGACATGCGCGGAGCGCGGTTCACGTACGAGTACAGCATCGAGCGAGACGGTGAGCTCGTCGCAGACGGTTACTCGCGTCACGCCACCGTTGATCGCGAGACGTACCGTCCGACACGCGTTCCCGCTCGGCTGGCGGAGGCCGTGGCTAGGGTTGAGGTGCCCGGGGAGTAGAGCCTGCCTCGGACGGCGGCTCGGTCGTCTCGCCTGGCGGCGGCTTGGCTGCCTTGGGTTTGTCAACTTTCGTGCCCACGCGAACGATCCTCGTCTCCCCCTTGTACGACGTCGTCCACGTCTCGTCTCGGATGACTGACCCGTCGGGCGCGTACACCGTTCGGGTCACGGACGTCCGGCTCGGGGTCGACCCCTCTTCCTCGACGACCGTCTTGCCCTTCGCGAGCGTCTTGTCCCGGACGCGCTTGATTGGAACCGGACCGGTCACCTCGAACGTGCCGGCCGAGCTCTCGACCTTTCGGCGCTCCCCTCCGTAGATCGCGACGCTGATTCCGTCACTTTCGACGAACCCTTTGACGAGCACCCACGTCTTCGTGTCGTTTGCGAACTTGAGGTCGAGCGATGGCCAGTAGACGGTTGCATCGCGCCCGAGCTGGTAGCGGCTGATGTAGAGGGAGTGGGGATTCCGCTCGGTGATATGGAGGCCCGCCTCCCACGCTGCGTTGAACACCGTGGTCGCCACTTGCGAGGTGCCGCCACCGACCTCTTCGGCGAACTTCGTCCCGATGATGACCGGGGCAGAGCGGAAGCCTCGCTCCACGGTCCGCTCTCCGATCGCGGCGTTGAGCGAGAACGTTCCACCGGGCCGGACGAGCGTCCCGTCGAGCTCCTGCACACCGAGCTGGAGATTGCTGATCCGGTCGGCCGTCCCCGAGTAGTACGTCTTGTATGCCGCCATCCTGCGGTCGATCCCCATGGCCAGTGCCTCTCGGGTCGTGCGCTCGGGCGCCGCACGAACGACCGCGAGCCGCGCACTGCGGTTCGTCGGCCGAGATGCAGCGCGCAGCAACGCTCGCGCCGTCGCGGGAACGTCGAGCGCGAGCCCGTCGCGCGCGGGGACGATACGGATGCCGTCGCCGTACGCCGCGAACTGGGCGTCGGTAGGAGGCTTGTCGACCCGGTGCGAGAGGGCTCGGAAGTACGCGTCCGCGGCCATACTTGCGAAGGCGATCCGCGTAGCGCCTCCATTCGGGAGATCGAGAAGCGCAGCGATGCGCTTCCGGGAGAGACGCCAGCTACGGGATGCTCCCGTCAAGAACACCGGCCCCGAGACGGCGACGCGCGCGCGCCGCGCGGTCGACGCGAGCATCTCCCTCGTGACGGGCGCGGGGGCGACAGCAACGGGGAGGGCAACAGGAACACCCGAGCGGTCGAGCCGTCCCAGCGCTCGAACGATGACCTCGGCGGCGGCATCCCGCTCGAGCCGGGCTCCGGCGACCTCCGGGACCGTCTCGACCCGCAATCGGCGCAGCACGAGCGCGGCGCTTCGAGGAGTGCGATCGACTTGCGTCGCGATCCCGTCGAGGGCGAAGTCGAGCGCCGGGCTCGAGACTGCAAGTCGAGGAAGCACTTCGGCACCGAAGAACCGCGTGCGCAGGCGGCGGAGCCCGCGGATCGGGCCGAAGCCGTCCCCGGCGCGCCCGGCCGCCTCGACCGCAGCTCTCCAGTCGGGCTCGACCGCAAGTTGATTCGCGGCAAGCACGAAGCTCCCGTCTCCGGCCGTGAACGTCACGGGCGTCGCGGCCACCTCGCCGAACCTGGCGTCGAGCCTCGCGACTGCGGCCCCCCTCGAAAGACCGCCCACGTCAACACCCGCCACCTGCGTCCCCTCTGCGAGCTCCTGCCGCGACCCCGAGTACGCCAGGCCGATGAGAGCAGCGACGACGAACAGACCTGCGGCGCCTAGCGCGACAGTTGCACCGCGCGACCGGCTCCGGCCTCGACGACGGCTCGCAGATGAGTAGATAGGTGATTCGGCGCGCACGGGGATCGGCAATTTTACAGCGACCGCGAATGGCACCGCCGCTCCTCGCCGTCGCGCCCGAACCGGGGAAGAATCCGCGCCCTTCGTTGACCATGCGGTCAACACCCATGACACTTTCCGCAGTAGAATTGGCAGCGGGTGGTGGGCTGGGGTGCCCCGTGGGACGCGGCTTCAGAAGACGAAGAGCTCGATCCCCCCTGAGACGTACAACCCGACGCCCGTGATGTAGCCGGCGAGGTCGGAGCAGAGGAACGCGATCGCGTTCGCGATGTCCTGCGGCTCGCCGGGTCGCTTGAAGACCGTGCGAGCTGCGATCCGCTCGTTCATCGCGGAGTTCGCCATGTGGAACGCTTCGGTGCCGATGATCCCGGGGACGATCGCGTTGCACGTGATCCCGTGTCGGCCGCCCTCCATCGCGAGCGTCCTCGTCAGGCCCAGGATCCCGGACTTCGTCACCGAGTAGCTCGCCTGTCCGAACCCGCCGAGCGTGCCGGCGACCGAGGCCATGTTCACGATCCGCCCCCAGCCTCGCTCCTTCATGTGCGGCCAGACCGCCTGAGCGCAGTTGAACCCGCCTGTGAGGTTGACCCGGAGGTCGCGCTCCCACAACTCGGGACTCTGGTCGTGGAACTGACCGACGTGGTCCAGCGTTCCCGCGTTGTTGATCAAGATGTCGACGGCGCCGAGCTCCTCGACGGTCCGGGACACCGCGGCTCCGACCTGTTCGCGGTCTGTCACTTCGCACCGAGCAGCGAGCGCTCGGCAGCCGAGAGCGCGGATCTCCTCGACCGTCTCCTCGGTGTGCACCATGCCCTGCGTTCGAGCGGCGGTGGCCAGCGCGCCCCAGCGGTCGGTCTCCTCGGAGAGCTCGGACTCGACGAGGATGTCGGCGATCGCGACGTCGGCGCCGGCCCGCGCGAGCGTCAGTGCATCGGCCCGTCCGAGTCCGCGCGATCCTCCGGTTACGAAAGCGACGCGTCCGGAAAGATCGATCTCGAGCGCCACGAGCGCCATCCTATGGTGCTAGAAGAGCCGCGTGGAGCGCATCGCGGTCGACGAGCGGCGAGCGCGGCTCGCTCGCCGCCATCGCCTGAGCCCCGGCGAGCGCGCGGGTAGCGCCCTCGAGGCGACACGCGGTGTCGTCGCGCTCCACTCCACCGACCCGGCGACCGTGCTCCTGTCCGTGCACGCGCGCACGTCGAAAATCACGCCCGCGGACATCGAACGCGAGCTGTACGTCGATCGGACCGTCGTGCGCATGCTCGGGATGCGACGCACGCTGTTCGTCGTGCCGCGCGAGCTCGTACCCATAGTCCACCACGCCTGCACGCGGACGATCGCTGCGCGCGAGCGGCGCAGGGTCGAGCGGATGGTGGCGGCGAGCGGCATCTCGACGCAGCCGACCGCCTGGGTGCGGCGGGCAATGGCAACCGCACTCCGCGCAGTCGAAGAGCGCGGGGAGGCCTTCACGTCGGACGTGACGAATGCGGCCCCCGTGCTCGCGAAGCGCCTCCGCGCGGGAGCAGGGACGAAGTTCGAGAGTACGCAGAGCGCGGGCTCGCGCATCCTCCCTCAGCTCGCGATGGAGGGAAAGCTGATACGCGGCCGCCCACGCGGCGCCTGGACGAACGGTCAGTACCGCTGGGTGCCCGCCGCGGACTGGCTGGATGAGGGCATCGTCGCGATCGACCGTGCGACCGCCCGCGCTGAGCTCCTCAGGCGCTGGCTCGAGGCCTTCGGTCCCGGAACGGAGACCGACCTGCGCTGGTGGACGGGTTGGACCGCCAGCGATACGCATGCTGCGCTCGGAGCCGTGCTGCATGTCGCCGTGGATCTCGGCGGGTCGACGGGGTACGTGCTCGCGGACGACCTCGAGCGCACCACCACTCTCGAGCCGTGTGCCGCGCTGCTACCCACGCTCGATCCGACGACGATGGGCTGGAAGGAGCGAGACTGGTACCTGGGGCCGCACGGGTCCGTGCTGTTCGACGGCAACGGCAATGCAGGCCCGACCGTGTGGTGGGAAGGTCGCGTTGTCGGTGGCTGGTCGCAACGTCGTGACGGCGAGATCAGGTATCGCCTGCTCGAGGACGTCGGCTCGGAGGCGGGAGCCGCGATCGCAGCGGAGGCGGCGCGCCTGGAAGAGTGGCTCGGCGAGGCCCGCGTCAGCCCCGGCTTCCTTCCACCTTTCCAGCGCGAGCTCTCCGCCTGAGCTCACTCACCGCGCGGCAGGAAGATCTCCTTGGCGATCACGAGCCGCTGGATCTGCGACGTCCCCTCGTAGATCTGGAAGAGCTTGGCGTCGCGCATGAGCTTCTCGACCGGATACTCCTTGATGTAGCCGTAGCCACCGAACACTTGAACGGCGTCGATCGTCACCTTCATGGCCGTGTCCGCCGCGAACCGCTTCGCGAAGGACGACTGCAGCGTGGCGCGCCTTCCCTGGTCGTGCAGCCACGCCGATTGCCAGACCAGCAGTCGCGCCGCCTCGATCTCGGTCGCCATGTCCGCGATCAGGAAGCTGACGCCCTGATGCATCGCGATCGGGACGTCGAAGGTAACCCGCTCCTTCGCGTACGCGACCGCGTGCTCGTAGGCGGCCTGGGCGACACCGACGGCGCCGGCCGCGGTCCCCGGACGAGTGAAGTCGAGCGTCTTCATCGCGATCTTGAAGCCCTCGCCCTCCAGACCCAATCGGTTCGCCGCGGGAACGGCGACATCTGTGAGCGCGAACGCCGACGTGTCCGTCGCGCGCTGACCCATCTTGTCGAGATGCTTCTCGATCTGGACACCTGGCGTGTTCATCGGGACGACGAAGGCGGAGATCCCGCGATGCCCCTTGTCCGGATCGGTCTTCGCGAACACGACCGTCCACGCCGCATGGCCGGCGTTCGTGATGAAGGTCTTCGAGCCGTTCAGGACGTACTCGTCGCCCCTGCGCTCGGCCGTCGACTTCATCCGCGCGACGTCCGAGCCGGCGTCCGGCTCACTCAGGCCGAAGGAGCAGAGGATCGGCTCGTCGAGCAACGGCGGTAGCCACTGCTCTTTCTGCTCGTCCGTGCCGGCGATGATCACCGGTGCCGCACCCAGGCCGTTCGCGCCAATCGACGTGGCGATGCCCGAGCAGCCCCAGTTCAGCTCCTCCCCCACGAGCATTCCGTCGAATGCGGGCAGTGCGGCCCCGCCGAGCGCCTCGGGAACATGGAGGTTCATGAGGCCCAACTCGTGTGCCTTGGCGATCACATCGGCCGGGTGCGTCGAGTGCTCGTCGTATGCGGCGGCTTTCGGCCGTATCTCCTTCTCGGCGAACTCGCGTGCGAGCGCGCGCAACTCGCGCTGCTCCGGGGTGAGGGCGAACGAGACGCCGCCCGCGACACCGGTCTCGACCTGGGTCATGGTCTGCTCTCCTGATTCGATTGACTAGTCAGTCAATAAAGTGTACGCG
>Ga0184612_10000430_pt1 | contig 19426 bp, 17 predicted proteins | sample PLM3_60_coex_FD_133163 | JGI IMG/M metagenome (GOLD analysis project Ga0184612, IMG submission 133163) | Groundwater sediment microbial communities from an aquifer in East River, Colorado, USA - PLM3_60_coex | ecosystem: Environmental > Terrestrial > Soil > Riparian zone | place: USA: East... | reverse complement strand
TCCCAGCGATCGGCGACAGGCAGTACGTATTAAGTCTCTCGCCTTATGGGTACTACTGGTTCCGACTCCACAGGAAACCGAGTCAGGAAGGCTTCTACGGAATCCAAGGCAGTGTGATTTAGAGCGTTTCCGCCAATCGGATGGAGTGAAGACGATGCGGCTGGAACTTGACGATTACCGGGACATCGCGCCGAAAGGGACGGTCGATTTCCTGTATCGCCTGAGTGATCTCGTCAAGGGACGGAGTTTCCTGCACGTGAACGCTGTCCGGTACGGCGGTGGCATGGCCGAGATCCTGCGTCGCCTGATGCCAATGTTGACATCGCTCGGAGTGGAAGCCCGGTGGGAGGTCCTCGCAGGCGACCAAGAATTTTTCGACGTCACCAAGCGCTTCGTCAACGCTCTGCAGGGACAGGAACAGTCGGTCAGCGAAGAGATGTACCAGACCTATCTCAAGATCAATGACCGGAATGCCCAGGCTCTCAACCTCGACGCAGATCTCGTCATGATCCATGATCCCCAACCCGCCGCACTGATCGAGCATCGCAAAGGAGGGGGAAAATGGATCTGGCGCTGCCACCTGGATCTTGCACAGCCTCAGCGGCGCGTCTGGAGTTTTCTCCGTCGTTTCGTCGTCCGTTATGACGCGGCCATCTTTTCCCTTCCTGGATTTGCCCAACGGCTCCCGATTCCCAAGTTCTTGATGTACCCGTCGATTGATCCGTTGAGTGACAAGAACCGGGAATTGTCACGGACGGAAGTGAACCAGGTCCTAGACCGTCTCGAGATTCCGAGGGACAAGCCAATTCTGTTGCAGGTTGCGCGCTTCGACCGCTTTAAGGATCAGGTCGGAACGATCTCTGCTTACCGAATGGTCAAAAAGCACCACGATTGCCGCCTGATCCTGGCCGGCGGAGGCGTAGCTCATGACCCGGAGGGCGAAGCGGTGTTAGCCAATGTCAGAGCCGCGGCGGATCGTGACCCCAACATCCATGTGCTCCAGCTCCCGCCAGAAGCGGACCTCGAGATCAATTCCCTGCAGAGGGCCGCCACGATCGTTCTTCAGAAATCCATCAAGGAAGGGTTCGGACTGGCGGTCTCCGAGGCGATGTGGAAGGGCAAGCCGGTCATCGGGGGAACTGCCGGCGGGATCGCGGCCCAGATCATGGCCGGTGTGACGGGCTACACCGTCCGTTCCGCTGAGGGCGCGGCCTTCAGGATCAGACATCTCCTGAACAATCCTGGGTCGATTCACCGGATGGGCGGAGCGGCGCGCGAGCATGTCAGGCGGAATTTCCTGATCACGCGTCAGCTGAGCGATTACTTGACGCTGCTGAAGATTTTCACGGGTCCGTGAGCCCAACACGAGGCCTTTCAGCTCTGGTCAGTAAGACGAGCGCACGTGACGGCGTTGGGACAACAATGACTCACGAGACCGCATGGCACCGGGTTCGGGAGCAACTGGGAGATGTTAGGAAGGTCGAGATCCTCGTGGGAATTCCGACCTTCAACAACGCCCCGACCGTGGAGCACGTGGTGAAAACCATCGTGGCAGGGTTAGGCAAGTCATTCCCCCACGCCTCCGTGCTGGTCGTGAATTCGGATGCGGGGTCGCAGGATGCCACGCCCGAGGCCGTGAAACAGGCAGTCGCGAAGAGTATCCCCACCGCGCTCGTCCAACACCTGGCCGGCGGTTTCCATCCTGGTCCCTTCTCGCTGCACACGCTCTCGGAGTCTGGGGTGCCCGGTCGCGAACAGGCGTTTCGGGCATTCTTTAGGATCACGGAAGAGCTTCAGGCGAAGGCCTGCGTCGTCGTTGACGCCAACGTCCGATCCGTGACTCCGGACTGGATGGAGTTCTTGCTCCAGCCGGTGATTGAAAAGAGTGCTGATTTTGTGGCCCCGCTCTTTCGGCGCCCAAGATATGAAGGCAGCCTTACGAATAGCATCGTCTATCCCTTGAGTCGGGCCCTCTACGGAAAGCGGATTCGGTGTCAGAGTGGCGGCGGGTATGGGTTCTCCAGAAAGCTTTCGAGCCTGTACCTGAGCAAGGATGTCTGGGAGGGAGAAGCGGCACGGTTTGGGATCGATACCTGGCTCACGAGCGTTGCCGTCGCGGAAGGACAGGAAGTATGCCAGGCGTTTTTGGGGGCCAAGATCCAAGATTCGAAGCTGAGCGGGGTCGACCTGTCAATGGTGCTCGCGCAAGCAGTAGGGGCCGTGTTCCATTACATGGAAGAGTATCAGGATGTGTGGGAAGACAAGAAAGGGTCGAGCCCGGTCCCTTTGTTCGGTGCTCCCTATGAGCAGGCTACCGAGACTGTCACGATCAACGTCGAGCGTTTGGTCAACGGATTTCGACATGGGCTTCGGGATCTTTTGCCGATCTGGGAGATCATTCTGGCCCCCGAGACGTTGGCCGGCATTCTGCCCCTGGGCCTGCTCGACGTGGACGAGTTCCACTTTCCCATGCCGCTGTGGGTCCAGACCGTTTACGACTGTGCGTTGGCCTATCATGAGAAGGTGCTGCATCGGGAACACCTGCTCAAATCCCTGACCCCGCTTTATCTCGGGCGAACCGCGTCCCTCGTCCTCGAGACGAGACAGGGCGGGCCGAAAGAAGTCGAAGGAGCCATCGAAACGCTCTGCGAGACGTTCGAGAGCATGAAGCCCTATCTGACTCAGCGATGGAGGTTCCAATGAGTGACATGTGGCAAGAGGCCATGGTCGAGGCGTTTCGAGAAACCACCAAGCGGATCGCGCTCTTCTTGCCGAAACTCTTGGCCTTGCACACGTTCCTGGTGCTCGGCCTGGCCGCCGGCTGGCTCATCAAATTCCTCATGTTGCGCATTCTGAAAGCGCTCCATTTTGACCCTTTGTGCGAGCGGTTGGGGCTCGCTCTTGCGTTGGCCAAGGCCGGGATGAACCAGCCGGCCTCCCACCTGGTCCGCCGGTTGTCCTTCTGGGTCGTGTTTCTGTTGTTTGCCTTCATGGGCATCAACGCCTTGGACCTCCCGGCCACGGCCAATCTGATGAGCGTCATCATCGGCTTTCTGCCACATGTGCTCGCGGCGGTGGTGCTCCTCCTATTTGGTCTGCTCCTGGCCAATTTCTTCGCCGAGGCCGCGCTCATCGCCGCCGTGAACGCCCAGATTCAGGAAGCGCGGCTGATCTCCAACCTAATCCGGTGGGGTATTCTGATCTTTACGGCGGCGATGGTGTTGACGCAGCTAGGGATCGCCAAGGAGATCGTGGTCGCAGCGTTCTCCATTACGTTCGGCGGGATCGTGTTGGCGCTCGCCATCGCGCTTGGCCTAGGGGGCCGGAACATTGCCAGAGACCTGCTCGAACGGCGACTCCGTCAGAAGAAGGTGGAAGAGGATGAGATGTCGCATATCTAGATCTCCTGAGACGAAAGGAAGCATCGAGATCGAATCTGTGGAGCAGAACGCGTTAGCGGCGCAGAGGCATCGCTCGAGCCGGGACGAAGTCCATGCGAGTCAGGCTCAGAAGGGAGGCGACACCGCGGATGAAGGATCGGGAAGGAAGATGGCGGACGGTCATTGAAGGAGTAAAGCCGGAGATTGACGGTGGGCATTTCGCCATAAAGCGCACTGTTAGCGAAGAGGTCGTGGTGGAAGCCGATATCTTTACCGATGGCCATGACGCGCTCTCTGCCGTGCTCTTGTATCGAAGAGAGAGCCAGCCGCAGTGGACCAAGGTTCCGATGGAAGTTCTGGTCAATGACCGCTGGCGGGGATCGTTCCGGGTCACGGAGCTGGGCCGCTATCGCTACACCTTGATTGCCTGGGCCGATCATTTCAAGACCTGGCGTCGTGACCTGGCCAAGAAAGCTGAGGCTGGCCAGGATGTCCTCGTGGATCTCCTTGTGGGCGCTCGGCTGATTGAAGAGGCTGGTCGTCGGGCTTCCAAGGAAGAGGGGCAGATCCTGCGGAAGTGGGCGGAGGACCTGCGTGCCGATGCCGAACCACAGTCAGCCAGGATCCGCTTGGCTTTGAGCGCCAAGGTCGCTGCGCTGATGGAGAAGCATCCGGACAGTCGTTTTGCCACGACCTATGAAAAAGAGCTGGCCGTCGTTGTGGATCGGGAGAAAGCCCGGTTCAGTTCCTGGTATGAGATGTTTCCGCGATCGTGCGTCTCAGAGCCTGGGCGTCACGGCACGCTCAAAGACTGCGAGGCACGCCTCCCGTACATTGCGTCGATGGGGTTCGACGTCCTCTACTTCCCTCCAATCCATCCGATCGGGCGTACGCACCGCAAAGGAAAGAACGGCGTGCCCTCCGGAACACCGACTGATCCGGGCAGTCCGTGGGGAATCGGCTCACAGGAAGGAGGGCACAAGGCGATCCATCCGCAACTGGGCACCTTGAACGACTTTCGGCGATTTTTGGACAAGGCGAAAGAACATGGCCTCGAGGTCGCGCTGGACGTGGCTTTCCATTGTTCTCCAGACCATCCCTACGTCAAGGAGCATCGGGAGTGGTTCAAGATTCGGCCGGACGGCACGGTGCAGTATGCGGAAAATCCGCCCAAGAAATATCAGGACATCTATCCCCTGGACTTTGAAACCGAGCAGTGGCAGGAGCTGTGGGAGGAATTGAAGCGGGTCGTGCTGTTCTGGATCGACCAGGGTGTCCGCATCTTCCGGGTGGACAACCCGCACACCAAACCATTTCCCTTCTGGGAATGGTTGATTCAGGAGGTCAAACAGGACCATCCGGACGTCATCTTTCTGTCCGAAGCCTTCACGCGCCCAAAGGTGATGTATCGGTTGACGAAGCTGGGCTTCACACAGTCCTACACCTATTTCGGCTGGCGCAACACGAAGGCGGAACTGATCCAGTACTTCACTGAACTGACTCAAACAGAGGTCCGCGAGTATTTCCGGCCGAATCTTTGGCCGAATACGCCGGACATCTTGACCGAGCAGCTTCAACATGGCGGCCGACCCGCCTTCATGGCTCGCCTGGTACTCGCGGCCACGTTAGGAGCCAGCTATGGGATTTACGGCCCAGCCTTCGAACTCTGCGAGAATCGACCGCGTGAGGCGGGAAGTGAGGAATACCTGGACTCGGAGAAGTATGAGATCAAGCACTGGGACATCGACCGGGCCGACAGCCTGAAGGAGTTCATCGGTCGCGTGAACCGGATCCGACGCGAGAATCCCGCGCTGCACAACGACTGGAGTTTGCGCTTCCACTCGGTGGATAACGACCAACTGTTCTGCTACAGCAAGAGCACGCCCGACGTATCAAACGTGATCCTGGTCGTGGTCAATCTGAGTCACTATCACACCCACTCCGGCTGGGTCGAGCTGGATCTCGATACGTTGGGGCTCGATCCTGAACGGCCTTTTCAGGTGCAAGACCTGCTGACGAACGCCTATTACCTGTGGCAGGGATCGCGTAACTACGTCAAGGTCAACCCGCATTCCGTGCCGGCCCACATTCTCCTCGTGCGCCGTCGGCCCCGCACGGAGAAGGACTTCGATTATTACATGTGACTTCTGATCTCTGACGTCTTGATTGTGGAGAAGCGATGTTGACCGTCACAGAACGCTGGGACCGTGTTTGTGAAGGACAAGGAAAGGCCACTCTGGAGACGGTCTTGCCGAATGTCCTCAGGGCACGACGTTGGTTCGGCGGCAAAGCCCGTGTGATTCAGTCGGTTCGCATAGTCGAAGTTGTTCCCATTCCTGCTCGATCGACGAGCACGAAGCTTCTTTTTATCCGGGTGGAGTATCGAGAGGGCAATCCAGAGACATACACACTACCCGTGACCGCGGCCTTCGGGGAGGAGGCGGCTCAGATTCAGCGAGACTTGCCTCAGGCGGTTGTGGCCCCGCTCAAGGTCCAGGTGAAAGACCGCGAACAGACCGGAGTCGTGTACGATGCACTCTGGAATGCTGACCTGTCGCGCGCCCTCCTCGATGCCATCGGTCAGGGGTGCAGCTTCAAGGGTACGGAGGGCACCCTGATCGCGTCCTCGACGAAGGCCTATCCGGATCTGGTGAACGCCGTTGCCGACCTGGATCCGGCTGTGATGAAGGCGGAGCAGAGCAATACGTCCGTGGTGTACGGCGATCGGGTCATCCTGAAGCTCTACCGTCGACTTGAGAATGGGGTGAATCCGGACTGGGAGATTGGCCGAGTCTTGACCGCCATGACCTTTCCCTATAGCCCCCCAGTGGGCGGAGCGATCGAATACGTTCGATCAGACGGGGAGCCTGTCACCCTGGCGATCCTCCAAGCCTTCGTGCGGAACCAGGGGGATGCGTGGAAGCATACCCTTGAGGCCTTCGATCGTTACCTGAGGCAATCCCGGGCCCAGACGACAGCGCTTGACGGGACACCGGCGCCCCGGAAGCCACTTATGGAGATGGTGCACGAGGAAGTGCCCGCTCTGGCCCATGAGTTAATCGGCCTGTACCTCGAGTCAGCAGAGAGCTTGGGACAGCGAACGGCCGAACTCCATGTCGCTCTGGCGCAGTGTCGCGACAACCAGAACTTCGCGCCTGAACCCTTTTCGTCGGAGTACCGCCGCTCCCGCTATGAGTCCATGTGTCAACTGGCTGAGCGAACGTGCTCGCTTCTCAAGCTGCGACTCAACGATCTGCCATCCACCACGAAACAGGAAGCACGACGCGTGTTGGACTACGAGCCTGGGATCCTGGCTCGGTTCCGCGCTCTGTTAGATCTGGAGAGCAGCGCGCTGCGGATCCGTTGTCATGGTGACTATCACCTTGGTCAAGTGCTGTGGACCGGCCAGAATTTCATGATTATCGATTTCGAAGGTGAGCCGGCCCGTCCGCTCAGCGAGCGACGGATCAAACATCCTCCGATCTTGGATGTGGTTGGCATGCTGCGATCATTTCACTATGCTCCCTATGCCGTCCTGTTAGATCAGCGGTCTGATCCGCTTGCCGAGGACGATTTGGAAACGCTCGAGCCGTGGATACGGTTCTGGTATAGCTGGGTCAGCGCAGTGTTTCTCAAGGCCTATCTCGGAATTGCAGGACGCGCTTCGTTTTGGCCTCAATCACGGGACGAAGTGGAGATCCTTCTCGACGTGCATCTACTGGAGAAAGCGGTCTACGAATTAGGGTATGAACTCAACAACCGACCAGACTGGGTAAAGATTCCACTCCGAGGCATCATTCAGCTCTTGGATAGGGCCAGGGACGCAATATAACGATTGATGAGGCAGAACAGAAAAGATAAGGCTACGAATAGATAGATCTTCAACTGAGCAAGAGGTGGCGCGATGGCAAGTCCTCGATTTGGGATGATCGCACCTGACGACATCACGTTGCTGACCAAAGATGACCTCCATCTCTTCAACGAGGGGACTCATTTCCACTTGTACGAGAAGCTGGGGGCTCATCCCATCCGGCAGGATGGAGTGAAGGGCACGTATTTCGCCGTCTGGGCGCCGGCGGCGGAGCAGGTCTCGGTCATCGGAACCTTCAACGACTGGGAGAAGGGCGCGCATCCCTTGCGCCCGCGCGAGCAATCCGGGATCTGGGAAGGCGTCCTCTCCGGCGTCGGGAAAGGAACGCTCTACAAGTACCATATTCGCTCCCGACACGCAGGCTACCAGGTGGATAAGACCGATCCGTTCGCGCTGTTTAACGAGATTCCCCCCAAGACTGCCTCGATCGTGTGGGATCTGGACCATGCGTGGCGCGATGAGGAGTGGATGCAGAGCCGAAGTCAACGCAATGCCTTGCAGGCCCCCATGGCCATCTACGAAGTGCACTTGGGATCGTGGAAACGGGTGCCCGACGAAGGCAACCGCTCGCTGAGCTACCGAGAATTGGCCGCGACCCTACCGGAGCACGCCCAGCAGATGGGCTTCACCCATGTGGAATTTCTTCCAATCATGGACCATCCGTTCTTCGGTTCCTGGGGGTACCAGACGACAGGGTACTTCGCTCCCTCCGGGTGTTACGGCACTCCCCAGGACTTGATGGCTTTGATTGATGCCCTGCACCGGCATGGGATCGGGGTGATTCTGGACTGGGTGCCCTCGCACTTCCCGACCGACGAGCATGGGCTCGGCTTCTTTGATGGAACCCATTTGTACGAGCATGCGGATCCCCGCCAAGGGTTTCATCCCGACTGGAGTACCTTGGTCTTCAACTACGGGCGGAACGAAGTCAGGAGCTTCCTGCTCAGCAGCGCCCTCTTCTGGCTGGACAAGTACCACATCGATGGCCTGCGCGTGGACGCGGTCGCCTCGATGCTCTATTTGGACTATTCGCGGAAGGAAGGGGAATGGATTCCCAATCAGTATGGAGGGAGAGAGAATCTTGAGGCGATCTCGTTTTTGCGTCGCTTCAACGAAGAGGTGTACAAGCACCATCCCGACGTCCAGACGATCGCCGAGGAATCGACGGCCTGGCCGATGGTGTCCCGGCCCACGTACGTGGGCGGCCTCGGCTTCGGCCTCAAATGGGACATGGGCTGGATGCACGACACACTGGAATACATGAGTCAAGATCCCTATTTCCGGAAGTACCATCACAACAAGCTGACCTTCCGCATGCTCTATGCGTTCCATGAAAACTTTGTGTTGCCTCTCTCGCATGACGAGGTGGTCTATGGCAAAGGCTCCTTGCTGGGAAAGATGCCGGGAGATGACTGGCAGAAATTTGCGAACCTGCGCCTCCTCTTCGGCTACATGTACGCGCAAACGGCGAAAAAGTTGCTGTTCATGGGAGGCGAAATCGGCCAGTGGGGGGAATGGGCCCATGACCGTAGCGTGGAGTGGCATTTGCTGCAGTACGCCCCGCACGCTGGTCTGCAACGGTGGGTAGCGGACCTAAACCGACTCTACCGGAGTGAGCCAGCGCTCCACGAACGTGACCTGGATCCCGCCGGCTTCGAGTGGATCGATTGCAACGACGCGGAGTCGAGCGTCGTCAACCTCATCCGCACGGGGAAGTCCTCGGATGCCATCGTGTTCGTGGCCTGTAACTTCACGCCGGTGCCTCGCCCCAACTACCGCCTGGGCGCCCCGCGGGGCGGCTTCTGGAAAGAGCTGCTGAACAGCGACGCGGCAGAGTATGGAGGAGCTGGGTGGGGAAACCTGGGCGGGGTGGAGGCCGTCCCGATCCCCCTTCACGGCCGCTCGCATTCCATCTCCGTGACGTTGCCACCCCTCGCCGCAGTATTCTTCAAAAGCGAAGGAACCAGGGCATGATGGCGGAAGAGGGGCTAAACTCAGCCGAACGAACGCGCCGCGGAGCGAGCTTTGTGAACAGCCTGCCGCCTAACCACAGGGGCCCCGGATCGAGGCCTTCGAATCGCCGACAAACGCGGATTCCCGGCGAACCGGGCCAAGTGGCTCGCGACGCGAGATGAGATCCACGCCCAGATTATGAGTCTGGGATATAATCGGACAATCGGCGCCTTTGTCCAGCATTACGGCAGCGAAGAGTTGGACGCCAGTGTCCTAATCATGCCGTTGGTTTTTTAGGTGTTGTCGACGGAGCGATGAATGCTGTCCACACTCGACCAGATCAGGGAGCGTTTGGTGTCAGATAGCCTGGTCCGCCGATACCGCATCGGGAACGCGGTACCGGACGGTTTGCAGGGGCAGGAGGGTACCTTGAACCTCTGCACCTTCTGGCTTGTGGAGGCGCTGACCAGAGCCGGCCACTTATCCGAGACCAGGCTGCTCTTCGAAAAAATGCTGAGTTATGCCGATCACCTGGGGTTCTATGCAGAGGAATTGTCGCTAGCCGGAGAACGACTAGGAAACTTCCCGCAGGCCATCACGCACATGGGGTTTATCAGCGCTGCCTACAATCTCAACATGGCTCTCGAGAAGGAAATCGAAACTGGCTGGGGAGGGACGGAGATGCCCCACGTTTGCCGAACGCCAAAGGCGATGCAGAGACCCGTTCCGATTCATCTGGCATGCGACCAGGGTGAGATGGCCCCTTCGACTGAACTCCGGAGGGGAAAAGAGCAGGCGCACGCATGACTTCCGCGGCGACTCCTCTGACTCAAGAGACTGAGCACAAAGTTCATGAAATTGGCGAGACAGATGTTCTGGTGGGCATCCCCAGTTACAACAACGTCGACACGATCGGCCATGTGGTGCGCGCAGTCAGCGCCGGACTGGCCAAATACTTTGCCCGCTCGCGAGCCGTCTTGGTCAATTCAGACGGTGGTTCGTCCGATGGCACGCCTGAAGCTGTCGCCCGAGCGGTGGTGGATCTCGGAGCCCTGCTGATCAGTGAGCAACAGAGTCCGGTTCACAAGATCATCACGCCCTATCATGGAATCCCTGGCAAGGGCAGCGCGTTTCGGACCATCTTTGAGATCGCGCGACGGCTGAAGGCGAAGGCCTGTGCGGTGGTGGACTCGGATCTGCGAAGCATCACGCCTGAGTGGATCGAGTTGTTAGTCCGGCCAGTGCTGGAGGAAAGCTACGATTATGTGGCGCCCTACTATCTCCGCCACAAATACGACGGAACGATTACGAACAGCATCGTCTATCCGCTGACCAGCACGCTATACGGGCAGCGCATTCGCCAGCCGATTGGCGGTGATTTTGGCTTCTCCGGGAGACTGGCGGAACACTATCTGGAGAAACATGTCTGGGAATCGGATGTGGCCCGCTTCGGCATTGATATCTGGATGACCACGGAGGCGATCGCCAGCGGAGCAAGGGTCTGTCAGAGCTTTTTAGGAGCGAAAATCCATAATCCCAAGGATCCGGCTGCTGATCTCTCGGCGATGCTGGTTCAGGTCATGGGAGCTGTCTTCGCTTTGATGGAGGAGCATCAACCAGTCTGGGCTGGGGTGAAGGGATCGAACCCCGTCAAGCTGTTTGGGTTCCAGTACGATGTCGGTGTCGAACCGGTCAACGTCAATGTGGATCGTATGATCAGCAGTTTCCGGCATGGTCTCGCTGACCTGGAGCCAATCTGGAGGCAGATGCTCGGACCGGACACGGTGGAAGGGCTCCTTCCTTTAAAGGACTGTCCGCCCCAGGCATTTCGCATTCCCGACAATCTCTGGGCTCGACTCATCTATGATGTCGCTGTGTCCTATCACCGCCGCGTCATGCCACGCGAGCACCTGCTCAAGGCCTTTACGCCGCTCTATCTGGGACGCACAGCCAGCTTTGTGCTGGAGACGCAGGGACTCACGTCTTCCGAAGCCGAAGGCCGGATCGAGGCACTCTGTCAAGCCTTCGAGGAACGCAAGCCGTATCTGGTGGAACGATGGCAGGCCCCCCTCGCTTGATAATGGAGGCGACCATGAAAGAATTCTGGGAAAAAGCCCTGCTGGGACCGTTGGAGACGTTGAGCAGGAATGTGCTCGCGGTGCTGCCGAATGTGCTCGCTATGTCCATCATCCTGCTGGTTGGGCTCTTGGCCGCCTGGTCGATCGGTCACGTGGTGGAACGGCTGCTGCGCGTGATTGGGTTGGACCTCCTCAGCAACCGGCTCGGCGTGAACGCGGCACTGACGCGTGGCGGAGTGAAGACCGACCCGTCTCATCTGGTTGGACGCGCGGCCTATTGGCTCGTGGTGGTCTTTACAGCAATGGCTGCTCTAGGAGCCTTGAACCTCCAACCGATCAATCAGTTTGCCCAGTCGTTTCTGGCGTATATCCCGCATCTGTTCACCGCCGCGTTGATTCTAGTTGCAGGCTACCTCTTGTCGAACTTCGTCTCACAGGCCGTCCTCATTGCCGCAGTGAATGCCGGCCTCCCACCTGCAAGGCTTGTAGCAACATGCTCGCGGTGGGGGGTGCAACTCGTCGCGGTGGCGATGGCGTTGGAGGAACTCGGCATCGCGCGGAACATTGTAGGCGAGGGGTTTGGCATCGTGTTAGGCGGCGTGGTCCTGGCGGGGGCGATTGCATTCGGGCTGGGCGCAAAGGACCTGGCTAAGGAGTTCCTTGAGCAACGACTTGGCAATAAACCTCGAGACCGCGCTCCCGATGATCTGCGGCATCTCTGAAGAGAGAGATGGATGACATGACTGCAAGAAGAAAGCGTCCGACCGATCGCTTGCCGAGTCGCCCTCCCGATCCACATCAGTCTGACGAATGGTTGGGAGGCGAGGCCCATGTGCGTTTCCAGGGCGAGCGCCGGAGCTGGCGCGACCTGCTGCAAGGCCATCGAAGAGGCCTGACCGGCTTGGCCTTGGCCTTTCTGGTCGGGATCGCAGTCGGTACAGGCGTGACCATCCTGACCCGTCGAAGACGCTAAGCGAACCACTTCGAGAAGGTTCACGCATGGGCATACGGCGTGCTGACAGTCCCTTTCGCTTTGTGAGCTGCATGGAGTTGCGGGAAGTCATGGGCCAACGAGCCATGGACGAGCAACGATTGCTCGAGCTCATCGAGGAGGTCCCCGCGGACAGCATTTACTACCATACCCACAGCTACTATCTGAGACACGCCTATGCGCAGGGGCTGTTCCCGAACGACTTCGCGACCTGGGTGACGCTGCACGCACATGACAGAATGCTGGGAGAACGGCTGGGTATTCTTGACCCCTTTGAGTTCGACGGCATCGAGCAGCTCCGAGGCGAGATCCTGGCGATTATGGGCGAGCATCTGAGCCACATCAAAATCATCCCGCGCGCTACAACCGGCGAGCCATTTGAGTTCGTGCGTTCGCACGTGATCGAGGCTGATCTGGACCTGGAGACCTGGACGCTTCGGGAGTTTCGTGATGCCCTCGCTCACGTGGAGGTCGGGGCAATCTACAACCATGTGTGCGAAGCGCGGTTGCGAAAGGGACGGCTGTCCGGCGATTTCGCCGATTGGCTGTCCGTTGAAGATGGGTTGAGTCTGCCGGAACTGGCTGCGCGGGTTGCTAAGGTAGGCTGTCTGGGATTGAGCTTGGAGGGGATGCGGGAACAGATCGTTCGGTTGTGCGACCGGGAGCTTGCCGCTCAATGAGAGCCCTATCGGGAGGTGCCTCGATGGGAGCGATGCTCGAACAATATCGAGAGGTGGCCCCGCAGGGGACCGTGGAGTTCCTGCGGCAACTCGGCCAGCGGGTCGAAGGCAAACGCATGTTACACGTCAACTCCACCCGCCACGGCGGAGGCGTGGCCGAAATCCTCCAGCGGTTAGTGCCCTTGCTTGAGGAACTGGGGGTCAAGATCAGATGGGAAGTGATGACAGGGTCCGACCTGTTCTATCGGACGACCAAAAGTTTCCACAACGCACTCCAGGGGACCAAGCAGCAGATCACGGCGGAGATGTATGAGGCCTATCTGGAGTGCAACCGCGAGAACGCAAAGCGGTTGGACTTGGAGGCGGATGTCGCCATGATCCACGATCCTCAGCCGGCCGCCCTGATCGATGCTCGTCCTGAGGGCTCTAAGTGGATCTGGCGATGCCACATTGACGTCTCAACGCCCCAGCGATCGGTCTGGCAGTTTCTCCGCCCCTACTTGGTCCGGTACGATGCGGCCATCGTCTCGCTGCCTAAGTTTGCTCAGCGGCTGCCGCTCCCCCAGTTCTTGATCTATCCCTCGATCGACCCCTTGAGCGACAAGAATCGCGATCTGACCCCCGAGGAAGTCGACCAGATCCTCGCAAGGCTAGGCGTGCCGCGAGACAAGCCGATTCTGCTCCAGGTGTCGCGGTTCGACCGGTTCAAGGACCCAGTTGGCGTTGTAGAGGCCTACCGGCTGGTGAAGAAGAGTCACGACTGCCGGCTGGTGCTGGCCGGCGGGACCGCCACTGACGATCCCGAAGGAGCAGAGGTCCTGGCGGATGTGCAGGAATCGGTTGGGACCGACCCTGACGTTCATCTCTTGCTCTTGCCTCCTACAGCAAACCTCGAGATTAACGCGCTGCAACGGGCTGCGACAATCGTGTTCCAGAACTCCACGCGGGAGGGATTCGGGCTGACAGTCGCGGAGGCGCTCTGGAAAGGCAAGCCGGTGATCGGCGGGGAAACCGGCGGCATCACAGTCCAGATCATCCCCGGTTTGACTGGGTACACCGTGAATTCTCCTGAAGGGGCCGCGTTCTACGCGAAACTCCTCCTCAATGACCCGGACCGGATGGCTGCCATGGGCCGGCAGGCCAGGGAGTATGCTCGCCATCGGTTTCTCATCACACGGCACCTTCAGGATTATGTCGGACTTATGATCGCCCTGGATCAACGAGGACGATGAACAGCTCAGAAGGTGTCAAGCCCGGCACCCAACCGACGTTCCCCCGTGGATGCGTATTGGACCTGTCCATGGCGAACAACTCTAGGGAAAGGGCGTCAGGGAAAGGGCAATGCATTGAACGAAGAATTCTAGCGGTTTCCGCTCTATTTGTCGCGACGGTCGCTGGATGTGTGCCCATGACCACCCACATGGAAACCCTTGCGGAGCTCGAGGAGACCCGAAAGACCTCAGCCCAGACCGCTGAAGCGTTCGAAAGCTTCAAGAAGAAATCAGCCGTGGACCTTGAGAGCCTACAGCAAGATAAAGCCAAGCTTTCAAAGGAGCTGACGGCTGCCCTCACTGAGGCTCGTGACAAGGCAAGAGACCTTGAATCCAAGCTAGCGGCAGAGCAGGTGAAAGAGGCGACGCTCAGGGAGGAAAAACAGAAGCTCATGAGCGGAACAACCACGAAGCAGGATGAGATTGCTCGGATCCAGAAGCGCGTCGGAGAGCTTGAGACCGCGGCCGGACGCGTCGGCGATCTAGAGAAGCGGCTCCAGGAGCGCGATCAGGAGATCGGGAAACTGAGGCAGGCTGCAGCTGACCGTGAGCTGTTCGCCTCCAAAGTGGTGGCCTTGACCCAGGAACGTGAGCAACTTATAGCCGAACTTGCCAAACAGCAGGAGGCGATGAAGGCTCAGAAAGACCGGCTGGATGCCAAAAGTGGGGAACCGGGACGTCCAGCACAGGCTCTAGCAGCCAAAGAAGCTGTGAACCAGCGACTCACCAAGATCCATACCGACCTCACCAAGTCCCTGAAAGCCGAGATCGCCAAGGGCGACATTCGGATTCAGCAGGTGCGTGACCGGATGACGATCACGATCATGGATTGGCTTCTGTTTGAATCAGGCGAAAGTCAGGTGAAGCAGGCTGGCCTCAAGATACTAAAGCGGGTTGGCGATGTTCTTAAGAATGTGGCAGGCCAGGAGGTCTTGATCGAGGCACGCACCGATAACGTCCAGGGCGGGGCGAAGCTGACGGAGCGGTTCCCTGCTAACTGGAAGCTCTGCACAGCGCGCGCCACAAACGTGGTTCGTTCTCTTGTTGAGAAAGGGGGATTAGATCGAGCGACCTTATCGGCAGTCGGATGCGTGGACACTCGACCGTTGGCAAGAAACGAGACGGAGGGACGTTCAACGAACCGCCACATCGAAATCGTGCTGCTCCTGAAAGACCTGCCTGAATCCACTAGCCGAACGACACCCCAGTAGATCGGCCGTTACCCGCGCCTTACAGAAAACCGATGTTGAGCTTCGGCCAGCTTATAGCTGAGAAAGAGAGTGGACGATGGTGCCGATTCTCTACTTTGATCAGAAGCGGACGCCGAACGTAAGGCCTGGCATCACGTTTGCGCCAGTTCCTGCTCCGGTGTCGAGATCAGTGAAGTTGAGCAGGAAATCCGCCGTGAGGCTGATGGTCTGGTTCACCGCGAAATCGAGCCCCACTCCGATCGGGATGAGCCAGGACGTATCGTCCCGGAAAAAATCGGAATGGATGAAACCAACTCCGCCTTGAAGGGCCAGCCTGGCGCGGTTGTTGGTCTCGGGAAGATCGATCCAATACTTCCCCTGACCGGAGAAACCGACTTGGTTCATGTCACCGGTGAAGCCAAGCTGCAAGAGAGGACCCAATGAAAACTCCCGAGTGAAGAATCTATCAGCGTTCAGGTTGAACGCAAATGCAGTATCGTCAGGAGTATTGGCCAAGAAACCAACTGCACCACCGCCTGACCAAGTGCCGGCTCTCGACTGAGCGGCAGACGTCGTCTCCCCGATCGGCTCGGCAGCCAGCACAGGTTCCCCTCCCTGGTACCAGAAGAGCCCGATGTTCATCCCTACTATGAGCACCCATGCCAAGATCATTTCTGCCTGTCTCATCCCAAGTTCCTCCTTGTTTTATGGTTTTTTTCGCAGGCCCCTCGCAAGGCGCGTCAAGATCGTCTTGAGAATTGTGCCGGTCCTGCAGTCTCTGCCCTACTACTTCACTCCGCTCGAGAATAGACAGTCGCCAGCTCTCGGCGCGATTGAACTAACCGTTCATGGAGGATCTCGTTCGCCGTTGATTGATCTGCTCGATGATTGGCACAAGGCTCATTTAGCGCTCTCCTGAGGGACCGTTGAGGGGATGTTGGGCCTGCCCGGCACGACCGGCGCCGTGCTATTCTGTGGAATTTGCAACGTAATAGACGTGGCATGCCCCTCTGGTGTGACCCTGGCCTCGATCTTGTCTCCAACCTTCACCTTCACCGTGCCATCCAACTTGGTTTCCTTGTTCACGTGCAGACGCACCTCATGGCCGGTGATATCCTTCACAATGTAGAACTCACCTTCAGTCATTAGCACATCGCCCTTGACGATCTGTTCAGGCATCGCCATCGTCTTGGAAGAATCGGTCAGAATTGGCTCGACCGTACTACTGAGTGCCACCAGTCCGAAGCTCAGCATCGCTGCCATGACGAGAGTCCCTGTGCGCTTCATGCCGACACCTCCTTTGCAGGTTTGGCCTCTGCGCAACGTGCGGCCAAACTGTGCCTCTTGGAGTTGATTCCTTAGAATCTTATGCCTGTGAATCTGGATTCGGTTGGTCCGCTTCGTAGGTGAATCGGACGAAACTCCGCGTCACCTTGTACTTTCGGCTGGCCATATGCGACCTGCTGCAGTGGTTGCTCCTGGAGGATGACCGTGATGTCTTGGTTGGCTCCGTTTCGCAGGATACTCAACGTGATTGTTTGCCCAACCTTGAGCGCCGTGAACACCCTCATGTACTGTTCAACAGTTGTGACATCGAGGCCGTTCACTGCCACCAGAATGTCACCGCCGAACACCCAGGGTTCCCCTTCGATAGTCACGCTTAGTACCCCCGCCCGTAGGCCGGCCTTCTGAGCCGGGCTGTCGTCGTCGATGTGCACAACGAGTAAGCCCTTTGCCAGCGGAATCGCGAAAAGGTCGATGACCTCTTCTGAAAGCATCTTCCCGGTAATGCCAAGCCATGGCCGGATGACATGACCATGTGTTCGCAACTCGGCCATTACAGTTTTGGCGGTGTTGATCGGGATCGCAAATCCGATGTTCTGTCCGCCTGCGAGGATAGCCGTATTGATGCCGATGACACGGCCTCCCGTATCCACGAGTGGCCCGCCGCTGTTACCCGGGTTGATGGCTGCGCTCGTCTGGATGACTCGCTCGTGGAAGGTAGCCCGAGGTTCTGGAGGTGTCCCAAACCCGCTAACCACTCCAGTGGTTAGCGCATAGCCCAACCCGAACGGGTGGCCGATTGCCACGACTTCTTGTCCGATCTCAACGCGGTCGGAATCGCCCAGTTGGGCCGTGGTGCGATGACCCTTGGGAAGTCCTACGCGCAGCAAGGCCAGGTCCGTTACCGGGTCGGTACCCACTAAGGTGGCAGTCAGCCGGCTGCCGTCATGCAGCGTAACCAAGATTTTGGCAGCACCGTCCACCACGTGGGCGTTCGTGAGGATGAAGCCTTGGGTATCCAGGAGCACACCGGATCCAATGCCACTGTTCCCCCTGCCAATCAGGTGTTCAGCCACTAGGGCCGTCTTGATGAAGACGGTGGCAGGAGCCACTTTCTTATAGATACGGACGGGGTTCTCCTGATTTGCCTCCTTGGCTTGCGTAGCCGCGTGGAACCCACCACATGCCCAAGTGGATAAGAGAATGATTAGCGCAAGCGCGAACTGTCGCGAGGTGTTACGCACCATCCTTGTCATCAGGGTATCCTCCCTTCCACGTCTTCTGACTGATGGGATCATCAGCCCTTTGGCTCAGGAGCGATCTTCAGGTCGGGTGCGGTCTTGACAATTTTCATGACCTTTCCCTGCACATCCAGCTCGAGACTGACACGGTCCCCCTTGGTCAGTCCCTTCATGACCTCGGCGTTCGCGACCGGCAGAGACAACGATTCCCCCTGATCGGTCTTGATGGTGACTTTCAAACCAGCCAAGTCAATCTCCTCGATCGTGCTTCCTATAAACGTAGTGGAAGCGACCAGAGTACCTTGGCTCGGTGAGAATGTGACTCCCAAAAGGAGCAGCAGACTGACCATCGCAAAGACGAACGGTTTCATCGGACTACCCCCTTCCTAATTGTTTGCTGATTGGCCACCATAGGCTTAGGATCGGCTTTGTGGTTCTGGCGCGCCATTCGGGGTCGGTGTGGTCTTGACAATCCTGCTGGCGATCCCCCCTCGTCCAGTTCGATACACATATGACCCCCGCGGTCATTCCCTTTGAATTGATCCCGATTCACAGATCCCCTTGGTTGACTGCTATTAAATCTGTTGAGCAAGTGACGGACCATTGCACGAAGGAAGGAACCTTCCCAAGAAAAATGATGAATTCTCAATGGGATAGTGGCTATATCTCTAAGGATACATGCCAAGCGCTGCTCGGCGTCAGCGGAGCATCTTGTCGGCCGATGCCACAGGATGAGGCGTTGGATCTCCCGTAATCACGCGAGATTTTTAGTGATGGACAGGTTGTCCACCAGAGAACAGTCCGTCCTAGGAAAGGAGGAGTTAGGGCAGGCCGTACCGGCGTAGCTTGCGTTGCAGAGTCTTGCGGTGGATGCCGAGGACCTCGGCAGTCCGACTGAGATCACGCTGGTGCGTTTCAAGTGCGCGCAAGATATAGTCCCTCTCGAGAGCCTCAAGGGTCATCCAGCCACCGCCTTGGTTGCCGGTCGCTGCCGCTGCAGACTTAACTTCTTGAGGAAGGTCATCGAGGAGGATGATGGAATGCGGCGTCAACGCTACCGCGCGCTCGATCGCGTGTTCCAGTTCACGCACATTGCCGGGCCACGAGTATTGGCTGAGCAGCGCCATCGCATCGGGTGCGATGCCCGTGACCGGCTTCTCTTTGGAGGTCCCGTATTTCTGGACAAAGGACTGCGCCAGCATCGGAATATCTTCAAGTCGCTCGCGCAGCGGCGGAACGGCGATCGTGACGACGTTCAGCCGATAATATAAATCCTCACGGAACTTGCCAGCTTCCACGAGAGCTTTTAAGTCTTTGTTGGACGCCGCAATGACTCGCACATCGACGGGAATGGTGTCGTTCCCTCCGACGCGCCGAATCTCGCGCTCCTGGATCACCCGGAGCAGCTTACTCTGGAGAGCGGGTGAAATGTCGGCAACTTCATCCAGAAAACAGGTGCCGAGATGGGCCTTCTCAAGCAGGCCCTT
>Ga0184612_10000429_pt1 | contig 19458 bp, 19 predicted proteins | sample PLM3_60_coex_FD_133163 | JGI IMG/M metagenome (GOLD analysis project Ga0184612, IMG submission 133163) | Groundwater sediment microbial communities from an aquifer in East River, Colorado, USA - PLM3_60_coex | ecosystem: Environmental > Terrestrial > Soil > Riparian zone | place: USA: East... | reverse complement strand
CCGGGTGAAGACAAGGAACTAGAAATTGAACTCAGATTGCTGGCCGACGTGGGTATTATCGGTCTGCCCAATGCCGGAAAATCAACCTTGATCGCAGCGATTTCCGCCGTGCGGCCGAAGATTGCCGACTATCCGTTCACTACGCTGGTTCCCAACCTGGGTGTCGTTGGGTATGGGGAGGGAAAGAGTTTCGTGGTAGCCGATATTCCCGGACTCATCGAAGGCGCCCACGAAGGCCACGGGTTGGGAGACAAGTTTTTGCGGCATGTGACACGGACGAGTGTCTTGATTCATTTGCTGGATGCATCGAATGTCGATGAAAAAGATCCGCTTGCCGAGTGGAAGACCGTCAATCGGGAGCTCGAGCTCTTTGATCCGGAACTGGGGAAAAAACCACAGATTGTTGTGGCCAACAAAATCGACTTGCCGGCGGGGAAAAACCACGCCAAACTTCTGGCAAAAAAATTACCGAAAGGCTACCAGCCGCTGCACAGCATATCCGCCGCAACCACAGAAGGGGTGCGCGCGTTAGTGCAGTACGTCGGGATGAGATTGGAAGAGATCAAACAACAGGATGAAACGGGCGGTGACGCAGCTGGATTATAAGAAACAGATCCTGCGCCGCGCGCGCCGGGTCGTCATCAAGATCGGGAGTCAAATCCTCTCGTCACAAACTGGGATAGAGGAGGGGCGGCTCAAGGACTTGGTGCGCGATCTCGCCGGGCTCCATAATCAAAAAAAGGATATCATTGTGGTTAGCTCCGGCGCGGTGGCTGCTGGAATGACGCGTCTCGGCGTCAAGGAAAGACCCAAGACCATTCCACAAAAACAGGCGTTGGCCGCGGTGGGCCAGATCAAGCTAATGGCGTTGTATGAGCGCTATTTCTCGCGCTTCGAGAAGAATGTTGGACAGGTACTGTTAACCCACGAAGACCTTGCCAATCGTCAACGCTATTTAAACGCCAAGCATACGTTTCAAATGTTGCTGGAATCGTCCATCATCCCGATCGTTAATGAAAACGACACGGTGGCGGTGGAAGAAATGAAGTTCGGGGACAACGACCATTTATCGGCTCTTGTGGCAACCCTACTCGAGGCGGATCTCCTGGTGATCCTGAGCGACGTACAGGGGGTTTATGACCGAGATCCGAGATTGTATAGCGATGCCCAATGGATTTCGTTGATAACCGACATTAAGGGAACCGCCCGAAAAATCAGTGGTGAGAGCCAAAGCCGGTTTGGCACCGGCGGCATTGCGACGAAGCTGGATGCCGCGGAGAAGGCGGCCGCGGCGGGAATTCCGACGCTGATTAGTAGCGGCGTGCAAGCCGGAGCGCTTAGCCAGGTCTTTGATGCAACTACAGAAGTCGGCACACTGATTATTCCCGACGAAAATCGTTTGACCATTCGAAAGCACTGGATCGCCTACAATCTAAAGCCGGCAGGCGAGATCGTTGTCGATCAGGGCGCCCGTGATGCAGTCGTCGAGCGGGGGAAAAGCCTGTTACCCTCCGGTTTAGAGGAAATTCGCGGCTCCTTTGGCGTGGGTGAATGTGTGCGCTGTCTTGATCCGCAGGGACGAGAGTTCGCCCGTGGCTTGGTCAATTACAACGCTCAGGAGTTGAATCAGATCAAAGGATTGCATACAAGCAAGATTGACAAAGTCCTGGGCTACAAAGCTTACGACGAAATTATTCACCGCGACGATCTTGTGATTCTATAAGAGTATGTCCATTAAAAACGAATCCATAAAAGACGAAGCGATCCGCTTGGCTAAGCAGGCCAAGGCGGCGTCTCGGCAACTGGCGCCGATCTCATCGGCTGAAAAGGACCGCGCGCTCCATTTGATGGCGGACCGGATTGAGGCGCAAAACAATTACCTTATTGCAGAGAACAAGAAAGACCTAGACGCGGCTGAGAGGGTGGGAATTTCAGAGGCGATAGTGGACCGGATTGCGCTCAATCCCGGTCGTGTTCAGGCGATGGCGAAAGGGCTTCGAGACGTTGCTGCCTTGCCTGACCCGGTGCGCGAAATCGTGAAAATGTGGCGGCGACCCAACGGCCTGCAAGTCGGCAGGATGCGGATCCCCTTGGGCGTGATCGCTATCATTTACGAAGCACGGCCCAACGTGACGGCGGACGCCGCGGCGCTGTGTCTCAAGTCCGGCAACGCAGTCATTCTCAGAGGCGGCAGCGAGGCGCATTTCTCTAACCAAGCGATCGGCCAGATCTTAAGAAAGGCTTGCGCGCAGACGCGCGTGCCGCGGGACGCGGTGCAAATTGTTCAGACTAAAGACCATGCTTTGGTCCAGGAGTTGCTGCAACTGGAGGATTACATCGATCTCGTCATCCCGCGCGGTGGCGAAGAATTGATTCGCGCGGTGGTCGCCCATTCGAAGGTGCCGGTGATTAAGCACTATAAAGGGGTATGTCATGTCTACGTTGATTCCGACGCGTCCCTTGAGATGGCCGAGCGCATTTGTATGAATGCTAAAGTGCAACGCCCGTCGGTGTGCAACGCCATGGAGACGCTCCTCGTTCATGAATCGATAGCGCCCACTTTTTTGCCTTCCCTGATAGCGAAATATCAAGCTGCGGGCGTGGAAATCCGGGGCTGTGAAAAGACCTGCGCGTTGGTTTCCGGAATAAAAAAAGCGACGGAGGCGGACTGGAACACTGAATACCTTGATCTGATTCTCTCGGTACGGGTCGTGAAAGATATGGATGAAGCCATCGATCATATCGAGCGGTACGGCTCGGAGCATACAGAGACCATCGTCACGACTAATTATCAGAGGTCGAGAGATTTCATCGATCGAGTGAATTCATCCGCGGTCATGGTCAATGCTTCTACCCGGTTTAACGACGGCGGTGAATTGGGATTGGGTGCGGAAATCGGGATCAGCACGAGCAAGATACACGCCTTTGGGCCCATGGGGTTAGAAGAATTGACGACGACCAAGTTTGTTGTGTTGGGGGATGGGCAGATCCGGGAATGACGACTCCACTCAGAAAAACCCATCCCTCCCTCGTCAGTTTCGAGTTCCGAGTTCCGGGTTTCGAGTTCGAAAAGAGTTCGAAGATCAATCCTCCTAGCCTCTGCGGTGACGTTGTAGCCCGCCCAATGTTCGCGCGCCTCGCATCTGAGACCTTTTTGAGCGGTCTGCAGAAGAAACTAATTGAAACCCCATGAGGATCGGTCTCTTCGGCGGCACCTTCGATCCGATTCATTGGGGCCATCTTCGCAGCGCCGAGGAGGTCAGCGAGACTTTTGGTCTTGACCGTGTCGTTTTTATTCCCGCCTCGATCCCGCCTCACAAGAGAGGGCAAACCACGACGCCGGCGCGGGATCGCTTAGAGATGGTTCGTTTGGCGGTGGCGGGAAATCCCCGGTTCAAGCTATCGACGGTGGAGATTTCACGGCCTGGGGTTTCCTACTCCATCGATACGGTGCGCCATTTTGCCAAAAGAAAGCACAGAGGCGACTCACTTTTTTTTATTATCGGCCTGGATGCATTTCAGGAAATCGGTTCTTGGAAGAATTTTGCGGAGATTTTTCCACTCTGTAACTTCATTGTGACTTCCCGGCCAGGCAGTAAAGCCAGCGATCCGCTTCGGGGCACCGGCGTTGCCGTAAAAAAGCTCTTTTGTTATGATTTTAAACAGAGAAACTATCGACACGGGAGCGGTAGCGGTGTCTTCTTTACTAAGCTCACGGATATCGCCATTTCAGCCTCGGAAATACGAGGACTAGTAGAAGAGGGTAAATCGATTCGGTACTTGGTGCCTTCGAGAGTTGAGACTTACATCAAAAAACAGGGCCTCTATCAAAGTCGTCGGGAGGAGCGTTAAGAGCTTTGGCAGCGATTAGCTCCTGGGACAAAGCCCTTCTCCTGACGCGCTTCGCCCTGGAGAGAAAGGCTCGTGATCTCGTGGTGCTGGAAGTCCGCGAACTGACTTCCATCGCAGACTATTTCATTATCTGTTCAGGGAGTTCCGATCGACAGGTTCAAAGCATTGCGCAAGGCATTGAAGAGAATCTAAGTGGGGCCGGTCACCCGCCGTTTTCGGTGGAAGGCGTCCATCGCGGCCATTGGGTGTTGATGGATTTTTCCGACGTTATCGTGCACATCTTCTACGAGCCGGTGCGTGAGTTCTACGATCTCGAAGGGCTATGGGGTCACGCGCCCCGAGTCGAGCTGCCTGAACCTTACTCAACCCTGGTCGATCAGTTTCAAGCCGCGGATAATCCGTTATCGTAAACACAGAATGGACGCCGCTTTTATTTACGCTTGGCACGGGCGCTTTCGCGCGGGAATCGCAAAGGAAAGGAAAGCCTCTTGAGCACAAAGCAGCCGGTGATCCTGGTGATCTTGGATGGATGGGGGATCAATCCAAGAAAAGAGGGTAACGCAGTTGCTCAGGCTTCGATTCCGAACATCGATAGGGTGAGTCGGGAGTTTCCGGTATCGAGTCTTTCTATGTCGGGAATGGATGTCGGTTTGCCTGAAGGCCAGATGGGAAATTCCGAAGTTGGCCACATGATCCTCGGCGCCGGCCGCATCGTCTACCAAGATCTCACTCTTATTCACAAAGACATTGATGAGGGGAGCTTCTATAGGAACAGGAACCTTTTGGATGCAATGAGAAAGACGCGGGATAAGGGTGGCCGGCTACACTTGATGGGTCTTTTGGGAGACGGCGGCGTGCATAGCCATCAGCGTCACATGGAAGCGTTGATTGAGATGGCGCGGCGCGAAAAGGTCGGGACCGTTTTTCTCCATCTCTTTCTCGACGGCCGGGACACTCCGCCGAACAGCGCCGAGCAGTTTATGCTCGATCTCAACGAGAAGCTGAAGGCTTATCCGGAGGTTCGGATTGCCACGGTGAGCGGGCGATACTATGCCATGGATCGCGACAAACGGTGGGACAGAATCGAGAAGGCGTACCTGTGCTTGACCGAGGGAGTCGGGAACAAAGCGAATTCGGCGTTGGAGGCTATTCGTAGTAGTTACAAAGACAAGGTTACAGACGAGTTTGTTCTTCCCACCGTCATCAGCGGTGTGGTGCCCGAGGGTTTGATCCGTGACGGCGACGGGGTGATCTTCTTCAATTTTAGAGCGGATCGCGCGCGGCAGTTGACCCGCGCGCTGACGGAAGAGGGTTTCAGAGAGTTTCCGCGCAGGCGACGCGTGGCTCTTTCTGCCTTTGCAACGATGACGCAATACGACGAAACCTTCAAAGTGCCGGTTGCTTATCCGCCTAGGGAAATCAAAAAGATTTTAGGGGAACTCGCGAGTCAAGCGGGGATCCGCCAGTTGCGTATCGCTGAGACGGAAAAGTACGCGCACGTGACCTACTTTTTCAACGGCGGCGACGAGAACAAATTTCCCGGCGAAGAGCGTATTTTGATCCCTTCGCCCAAGGATGTGGCTACTTATGATCTCAAGCCCGAGATGAGTGCCCGCGAGGTGACGGAGGCGCTGGTCAAGCAATTGCGCGAGCAGGACATCGGCTTGGTTATCGCCAATTTTGCCAATGCCGACATGGTGGGCCACACGGGGAACTTCGAGGCGGCGGTGCGGGCTTGCGAAGTCATCGACGAGTGTATTGGCAAAGTCGTGGATGCGGCCATGAGCAAGAAGGGCAAAATGATCATCACTGCGGACCACGGCAACATCGAGCAGCTGATCGATTATGATACGGGCATGCCGCACACGGCCCATACCACCAATCGGGTGCCGGTGATTTTGGTCGACGAGGAGCGGAAAAAGAACCGGCTCAACAAAGGAACCGCCATCGATGTTGCGCCCACGATTTTGCAGTTGCTCGGCCTACCTCAACCCAGGGAGATGACCGGTCACTCGTTGATCGTCGATTCCTAATCGGGTGGGCCTGTCCTCCGCGATTAGGTGGGCGTTCGATTCTATCGTAGACTCTTCTGTTTGCCGTCCCCGATCTGCTAAAGTCGGATCGTTTTATGAATCCGGCTCTGCAACCCAAACTGACGGATCGTCTTGATTGGCTGGTTGATTGGCTTTATCCGCCCCGTTGCCGTGCTTGCGGCGGTAGAATCTACGGCCGCGATGCTGAGTATTTGTGCAGCACGTGTTGGCCTCAGATCCGGCTTGTTGCTCATCCATTGTGCAACCTGTGCGGACGCCCGTTCTTCGACGCCAGCGGAGATGATCATCATTGCGCTGCATGTTTGGCCCGCCAGCCCTATTTCGTTCGCGCTCGAGCTTGGGGCTGCTATCCTAGAGACGAGAGGGCCGAGCACCCACTCCGCCAGGTAGTGCAAAAGTTTAAATATGGGCGAAAAGTCTCTCTCGGTAAACCATTAGGACGGCTCATGGCACAAGGTTGTCAGGAATTCTTAAAGGAGTGTCATGTGGATTTGATTGTTCCTGTTCCCCTTCATCCGAAGCGACTCCGCTGGCGAGGATTCAATCAGTCATTGTTGCTAGCACGGCAGGTGAGTCGCTTATACGAGGTGCCAGTCGATCCCTTTGTTTTATGCCGCGAACGAGAGACGGCACCGCAGACTCAACTGGCGGAAGACGAGCGAAGGAAAAACGTACGGGGCGCGTTCGCGACATATCCCGGGAAACTATTGAAAGGGAGAAGCGTGCTCCTGGTGGACGATGTTTACACTTCTGGCGCAACAGCCAATGAATGCAGCCGCGTTCTGGTCCGAAGCGGGGTGAGGGAGGTCTACGTATTGACCTTGGCGCGAACGGTTTAGACGATCGCTTGGGGCCAGTCTCAGATTCGTTCTTTGGGAAATCAATAATGGCTTTGGATGATCGAGCAAGATGGGATGAAAAGCACGCGGCGGAGCACGCGACTCAAAAACCCTCAAGCTTTTTGAAAGAGATATTCGAAACCGACTCGTGGCCACTCCCAAAAGGTCGAGCATTAGACATCGCCACCGGAAAGGGACGTAACGCGATCTTTTTAGCGGAGCGTGGTTTTCAAGTGGTTGGGATCGATATCTCACCGGTTGCCCTGGAAATAGCGCGCCGGACCGCCCAGGAAAAATCCCTAACCATCGACTGGCAAGAAGCGGATCTAGAGCGTATCGAGCTTTCCAAGGGGGATTACGATCTGGTTGTGAATTTTAATTATTTGCAGCGGTCCCTGGTGCCGCAAATCAAAAAGACGCTCAAGCCCGGTGGATTGGTAATCTTTGAGACCTATTTGACGGATCAATCGAAGATCGGCCATCCGATAAGCTCTGACTATCTCCTTCTCCACAATGAGCTACTAGACTTCTTCCGTGATTTTCGTGTTCTCTACTACCGCGAGAGAAAATTCCTACAATCGGGGGAGGGCGAGTTTCGCGCGGGGCTTTTGGCTCAGAAGGGAAGTTAGAATGAGTTTCGATATTGTACGTAGTCACCGGACCGAATGAGTGCGCGACGCGTGACGGAGCGTGCGTAGAGGTAGATCCAGGAAGTGATGCTCTTGCCGTCCTCTTGGATGATCGTCACTCTTTTGCGCTTGAATCGGTGCCCTTCATATTCGTCCAAAATTTCCAAGGCCCTCTGTGGCTCGCTAAACCGATAGATCTCTCCTATGACGCGATCGGTGTTTCCACGAGACCGTACGACTCCGGGATAACGACCAAGATCGTAAAGCTTTCCTTGAAAGGTGCCGGTACCGACTAGGATGGCGTGCGTCTCCAATAGGCGGTGGAGAGGATCGTTCATTTGACTTCGGAGAGTCCCGTAAACAAATAGATAAACTTCGTTGTCCATGAATGAGTTCGTACAGACTCCCTGTAGCAGGCCGTGCCGCAGGAGGAATTCAAAGTTGGAGATCTCGAGGGGAGCGGTCACGACCAGGAGTTCTGCTTTACCGACTAATCGATCTTATCGTTTAAGACAAGAGCTATCCAAGAGAAATTTGCCATGCTAGGTAAGTCTGCGAATGTCGTTCCACGACAGCTGGGATGGTTACCGCGTAGTAGTTGTCTGAGATGCCGTCGTCCCCTTGCAGCGTGTTATTGCACCGTCGTTGAACCGTTTGAGTCGAAGCCGCGTTTCGTCATCTTAACCCACCCGAAGGAGGCCAAACACAGTTTTGGCACCGGCAGGATGGCGTATCTCTGCATCCGGAACTCGCTACGGATTGAAGGTGCCGACTTTTCCGAAGACGAAACGGCCAATCGTATGATTCAAGATCCCGACTTGTTTTCGGTTGTTCTGTATCCCGGTCCGGGGGCGACAAATCTATCGATGGTGCCCGCCCCTCAGCGGGCGGCGCTCGTTCCGACCGGCAGGGAACTCAATGTCTTCGTCCTCGATGGAACATGGAAGACGGCGGGTAAGATGATCCGCTTAAGCCGAAATTTACAAGTCCTGCCGCTCGTCTGTTTTGTTCCTCTCACCCCTTCGGTCCTTTCGCATTCGGCGACAGCCTCATCCCGACTTTTACTCGACCATCGAAGCGATCCACCACGTTATCGATCTGTTTGCTCCAACAGAGAATGAAAATCCCGCAAAGCCGCGGCCACACGACAATCTGCTCGCGGTATTCGGCACCGCCGTAAACCGCCAACTCAATTACACGGACCGTTCGTAAGCCTCGAAGAATGCCCCGCTCCATCGGACCTTAGGCTCTGGGGTTGCATATCTATCTAAATATCTATATATTGTGATGAGAAGGTATTTGAAATGGACTTTGTTCGTACTCGCAAGGCCTTGGCCGACCCGATACGGCTTCGCGTGTTAGCGGCGGTGGCGGAAGAAGAGTTGACGGTAGGCGAGGTACAGGAGGTGGTTGAGTCGGTACAGTCGTCGGTTTCCCGCAATCTTGCGATTCTCCGTGATGCCGGATTCGTGCAAGATCGCAAGGAAGGGACGAATGTCTATTTCTCTGTCCGACAAGACATGCCTGAACCAGCAGGTGAGTTTTTCAAATCGTTGCAGGCACGAATGGCTGAATTGCCGGAGGCTAAAGGGGACCGGGCGCGTTTAGATGACTGCCGGCGCCGTCGGTTGCATCGCTCACAAGGCTATTTTGAATCGGTGGCCGGTGACTGGGAGCGCATTCGCAAAAACTATTTTGACGATCGGGTCACCTCTCTCACCATCGAAAAGCTGTTGCCTCGCAATCTTGTCCTTGCCGACGTCGGATGCGGAACCGGGAGCTTGACGGTGGAGCTGGCGCGATTCGCCGAGAAGGTCATTGGCGTGGACCTCTCACAGGAAATGTTACGGCGAGCGCGAAATGTCGCTAAAGAGAGACAGCTCCGCAACGTCGAGTTCCGCCGTGGCGACGCTCTGAAGCTGCCGTTGGAAGCGCGCAGCGTTGACGCAGCGTTTTGTGTCATGGTGCTGCACTTTCTATCAGATCCGCAGCAAGCCGTCGCCGAGCTTTGTCGCATCACGCGCGGCGGCGGTTCCGTGATCGTCGTCGACCTCGTACAACACAATCAAGAATGGATGCGCGAGCAGATGGCCCATCGTTGGCTGGGCTTCGAGAGAAATTCCCTGGAAGAGTGTTTCCGCGATGCCGGAGTCACTGAAATCACCTATGAGCTGACCGGCGCCTACGCCGGGGAAAAAATGGCCCGCAACGGCAATCGCCCGGTAGAGATCTTCGTAGCCCGGGCGCACTTACCAATGAGCGAGGGGACTCAGCGAAAGAGAAAAGCGAACAGATGAGCAGCACTGAAAACACACTACGACGACTGTTGGCCCAAAGAATCCTTCTTTTCGATGGAGCGATGGGGACGATGATCCAGCGCCTTAAATTCGATGAGCAGGATTTCCGGGGTAAGCAGTACTCGAATCACAATCGGCCCTTGAAGGGTTGCAACGATTTGCTGAGCGTCACTCAGCCGGAGGCGATCGCACAGATTCACGCGGCCTATCTCGAAGCCGGCGCGGACATCATCGAGACGAATAGCTTTAATTCGACCGCCATTTCCCTTGCTGATTATGGCTTGGAAAGCCAAGCATACGCTCTAAATCTGGCAGCATCTCAGGTGGCGCGCCGTGCGGTGGACGCGTTCAATCTCAAAACGCCGGACAGCCCCCGGTTTGTCGCCGGGGCCATTGGCCCGACGAACCGAACGGCATCTTTGTCGCCTGATGTGAATAGTCCGGCTTATCGGGCCGTGACTTTCTCTCAGTTAGTTGAAACGTATGGCGAGCAAATTCGCGGGCTGATCGACGGCGGAGTGGATCTTTTGTTACCGGAAACGACATTCGATACGTTGAACCTCAAGGCGTGCCTTTTCGCCATTGAGAAACTTTTCGAGGAGAAGAACGTTCGACTCCCGGTGTTCGCCTCCGTGACGATTACCGATCGAAGTGGGCGGACTCTTTCCGGGCAGACACTCGATGCGTTTCTCGCCTCGATCTCTCATGCGAGTCTGACGGCGGTTGGAATCAATTGTGCTTTCGGCCCGGACCTAATGGCGCCGTTCGTTGAAGAGCTTGCGCGGCTCAGTCCTCTGTTCGTCTTCGCCTATCCCAACGCCGGCTTGCCGAACGAGTTCGGCGGTTACGATCTCGGTCCCGGCGATATGGCCGAAGCCTTGGGCGCGTGGACTAAAGACGGGTGGTTGAACTTAGTCGGAGGTTGTTGCGGAACGACACCTGAGCATATCAGCGCGATTGCCGATGCCGTCCATGGGAGCCGCCCGCGCGTGCCGCCGAAGCCGCATCGGTTTACCCATCTCAGTGGATTCGAGAGCCTGACCATCCGTCCGGAATCCAATTTCATCATGGTCGGTGAACGAACTAATGTTGCCGGTTCTCGGAAATTCGCTCGCCTGATTCGCGAAGAGAATTACGAAGAAGCGCTCTCCGTCGCTCGAGAACAAGTCGAAGGCGGCGCTAATATCATCGATGTTAACATGGACGAAGGCATGCTCGACTCGGCAGCGGCGATGAAGCAGTTCTTGAACTATGTCGCCTCCGAGCCGGACATTGCCAAACTTCCCATTATGGTCGACAGCTCCAATTTCGACGTCATCGAAGCCGGGCTGCAGTGCGTCCAGGGCAAGGGTGTGGTGAACTCGATCTCCCTTAAAGAGGGCGAGAAGGAGTTCAAACATCGCGCCCGACTGATCAAGCGCTACGGCGCGGCGGTGGTCGTTATGGCGTTTGACGAAGAAAAGCAGGCCACCACCGTCGAGCATAAGGTCAATATTGCGAGGCGGGCGCACAAAATCTTGACAGAAGAGATCGGTTTCGACGAAGGCGACATCATTTTCGACCCCAACATTCTGACCGTGGCCACCGGGATCGAGGAGCACAACGACTACGCCATTAACTTCATCGAGGCGACTCGGCTGATTAAAGAGTTGTTCCCGCGCTGTCATGTTTCCGGCGGCGTGAGCAATATCTCTTTTTCGTTTCGCGGTAACGACCGGATGCGCGAGGCGATGCACGCAGTGTTTCTCTATCACGCGATCCAAGCGGGTATGGATATGGGAATCGTCAACGCCGGCCAGCTCGCGGTTTATCAGGAGATTCCGGGGGATTTATTGGAAAGGGTGGAGGATGTGCTGTTCAACCGGAGGCCGGATTCCACTGAGCGGTTAGTGGAGTTTGCCGTGCAGGTCAAGGGTTCGGCAAAGAGCGCGGCCCAGGAAGATGATTGGCGAAACGAAACCGTTGAACAGCGGCTGTCCCATGCACTGATCAAGGGAATTGTAGATTACATCGAACCGGATCTGGAAGAAGCGCTCCAGAAGTACGATCGGCCTCTGAAGATTATCGAGGGTCCGCTGATGGATGGCATGAACGTGGTGGGAGATCTTTTTGGCGAAGGCAAGATGTTTCTCCCCCAGGTGGTGAAGAGCGCCCGTGTGATGAAGAAAGCCGTAGCATATCTCACGCCGCTCATGGAGGCGGAAAAACAAGCGGCGAAGCAGGCTGAACACCGTACCAAGCTGGTTTTTGCCACCGTTAAGGGCGATGTCCATGATATCGGCAAAAATATCGTGGGAGTGGTGTTGGGGTGCAATAACTACGAGGTCATCGACCTTGGTGTTATGGTTCCTGCGGACAAGATCATCGAAACCGCGATCCACGAAAAAGCGGATATCATCGGCCTAAGCGGCCTCATCACTCCGTCGCTGGACGAAATGGTGCACGTTGCCGGCGAAATGGAACGCCGCGGTTTGAAGATTCCTCTGCTCATCGGTGGCGCGACGACGAGCAAACGGCACACGGCCGTCAAAATTGCACCGGCGTATGGGCGTGAGACGGTTCACGTGATCGACGCATCCCGCGCGGTGCCGGTGGTGGGCGCGCTAAGCAATCCCGAAGCGCGCAGAGGATTGGACGACAAAAATCGCGCGGAGCAGGCGGAAATGCGAGAGCAATTCGCGAATCGCTCAGCCGCCCAGCTGCTTGCCTACGAAGAGGCGGGACGGCGCAAGCTCCACGTTCCTTGGGACCCAACTCATATTGCCGTGCCCGAATTTACCGGCCGCAAAGTGCTTACCGATTTTCCGATTGCGGAGTTGGTTCCCTACATCGACTGGTCACCCTTTTTTCACACTTGGGAGATGCGAGGGCGTTACCCAGATTTGCTCGACGATCCGGTTCGAGGTCCCGCGGCGCGGGAGCTATTCGCCAACGCGCGGGAGTTGTTGGACGAGATCGTGCAAAAGAAGTTGTTCACAGCGCATGCCGTTTACGGCCTCTATCCGGCGAACAGCGAGGGCGACGATATCGTTCTCTACAGCGATATGTCGCGGGCGAAAGAGTTGACGCGCTTTCACACGTTACGCCAACAGAAAGGGAGCTCGAGAGGGAAGCCGCAGTTGGCGCTGTCTGATTTTGTTGCGCCCCGCGTCGAAGGTTTGATCGATTACATCGGCGCGTTTGCCGTCACCACGGGTCATGGGACTCAAGAACTGGCGGAGCGGTTTGAGCGGGAAAACGATCAATACAACTCCATCATGGCGAAAGCTCTGGCGGACCGATTAGCAGAGGCCTTTGCCGAGTACCTGCACAAGCGAGTTCGCATGGAGTGGGGTTACGGTCAACAGGAGCATTTAACCCATGAGGATCTGATCGCCGAGAAATATCGTGGCATCCGGCCGGCGCCGGGCTATCCAGCCTGCCCGGACCACACCGAGAAACCGATTCTTTTCGATTTATTGAAGGTTCATGAGGCGACGGGTATCGCTTTGACTGAAAGCTACGCGATGTTCCCCGCCGCTTCAGTGTGCGGGCTCTATTTCGCTCATAAGGAAGCCCACTACTTCGCCGTGAGCGCCATTGGCAAAGACCAGGTGGAGTCCTATGCCGTGAGAAAAGGGATGACGGTTGCAGAGGTAGAGCGCTGGCTCGGAACGGTGCTGGGCTATGATCCGGCGCGCCTGTAGAATCAGGCGTGATCTACGCGTAAGGCACGGGAACCAGCTGATCCGTCGCTGAGCGCGAATCTTCTTCCCAGAGTTGGAGTAGCTCTTTGGTGATCGGGCCAGGTTTACCGTCGCCGATAGGTTGTCCATCCCATTGAACCACCGGCGCTACTTTAATGGAGCTGCCGATCAACATCATTTCGGAGGCCTGCCGCCCTTCACTGACAGAAACATCCGCAAGTCGGATCTCTTTGAGGTCACCTTGGGCGACCAGACGCTCGGCGAGCTTGAGCATCCGCTGGACGGTGATTCCGGAAAGGATCGCGTCGAAGGAGGGATGGCGCAACACGCGGTCCTTCGTGACAAAGGCGACATTCATGTTGGAGCTCTCTCCGACCATGCCGCGCTGATCGATGAACATACCATTGTCGGCGCCGTGATCTTTGGCTTCCAGCACGACTAAAACATTGGGCAAATAATTGGTTGACTTGGTGCGCGCAAAAAGTGGCGGCTTGATGGGGATCTGACTGGTAATAACTTTGACGCCTTCGGTGTAATAGCTTTGTGGGTAGAATTCTTGCTTGAAGACGATGACGTAAAAGCTGCTCCCGATGCATTCCGCCGGACCGAGCGCAAAGCCACCAGGTCCGGCCGAGAGCCAGTAACGAACCGAGCCGTCGCGTTTGCCGCTAGCGGCGGCGGTGTCCAAAATGATTTGTCGGAGCTGTTCTCTCGGGAACGGAAGCGGAATGCGCGCCAGCTCCGCAGAACGAAGCAATCGATCCAAGTGAGGATCTACTTGATAGAGCATACCCTGGGTCAAGGTGGCGGTATCGAAGACAGCATGGCCGCGATGGACCATATGATCGTCGAGCGGCAGAACCATCAGCGCTGGATCGGTGACAATGCCGCCGAGAACACTGGAATACATGGAGTAAAAGTTAACCGCTTTGGAATGGACCACCTGACGGAGGTGAGCGATGGCTTCTTCTGTCGTGAAGATCCGAGTTTTCTTCGTGGTCGACATACAAGGATTTGGGAGATTAGGTCAGAAAGACGAGATCAACGGGCTACCTTTCGACCTTTTTGGTCTCTGGCCGCGCCAGCGAGTCAAATTGCATTCGATTGATGGGAAAGAAACAGCAATCAGCTATCGAGTTCCGGTTTCGGAAGCGTAGCGAACGGAACGCCCTCTTCCGCCAGCTCAGCCGTCTCCTTAGGGGTTGCCGTGCCGTGGATGGGGCGTTCTTCAGCCTTACCGTGATGGATCTGCCGTGCCTCTTCGGCAAAGCGAGAACCAACGTCTTCAAAGTTTTGCTTGATGTAGTGATGGACGTGGAGCAGCATTTCTTTGAACTCAGCGGGCGACGGCGGTGTCGGAGGCGTTGCCGCCGGTGGCTCTACCTTTTTCGGAGGAGCCGGCTGTTCTTTTTTGACATGGACGGCGCAGGCATGGGGCATCTTCTCTACTCGCTTGCTGCCGCATGTCGGACATGAGATCAGCTTTTTTTCCGCCTGCTTTTGAAAATCTTCAAAGCTCGGAAACCAGCCTTCAAATTGATGGTTTTTTTTGCAGATAAGGTTGTAGACGACCATACGATCCTGCAGGTATGAATAGGTTTGTTTTACCAGGTTGTCAAGGGAGTAGGGATCTTCTGGCCAGCGAGCAACCAATAATAGTCTTGGCTTCCGCCTAATCTCTGGCGGATTTATCTGTGTTTCCGGTAGTTTGATGAGGCACGTCGGCGTGCTAAGATCGCTTATCGATGAGCAATGAATTGGCAATAAAGATCGTGCGCAAGGTTTCCGCGGTCCCACGGGAGACATGGGATGGTCTGTTGGGTTCTGGCTCACCCTTCATGAAATGGGATTGGTTGGACAGTTTCGAGCAGACCGGCTGTGTCAACGAAGAGACCGGTTGGTTGCCACACCATTTGGTCGTTGAGAAGGGCGACAAAATTGTCGCTGTCTGTCCGTTGTATCTCAAGCTGCACAGCATGGGAGAGTTTATTTTTGACTGGGAATGGGCGGAGGCGGCCCACCGGGTCGGTATCCAGTATTACCCCAAGATGTTGGTGGGAGTGCCGTTCACGCCCGTCACCGGCGCGCGTTTTCTCACGGCGCAGGATGAAGACCGGAAAGCTCTCATTCGCCTCATGGGTCAAGCGCTCGCAAAAGTGGCCGCGGACAACAAAATATCTTCAGTTCATGTGAACTTTTGCTTGGTCGAGGAGAGGGAAGCTCTGGAAGAGGTCGGGTTTTTTGCCAGAGCCGGTCTCCAATTTCACTGGCAGAATCAGAACTTTCACACGTTCGACGACTATCTCGGTAGTTTTCGCAGTGATCGACGTAATAAGATTAAACGGGAGCGACGGGAAGTCACTCAAAAGGGAATTGTCATCCGGGCCTTCGAAGGGGCTGATCTCACGCGAACGCAAATGCGCACCATGTTTCGCCTCTACAAGGGCCATGTCGATCGGCACTACTACGGCCGCCAATACCTCACCGCGGAATTTTTCGATGAGGTTCACCGTCGGTTTGCGCCGCACGTTTGCCTGATGCTGGCCGAGCGCGAGGGGAAAATCATCGCCGGCACTTTCAATGTGCGGGACGGCACGGCGATGTATGGCCGCTATTGGGGTGCCTTCGAAGAGCAACCCTTCTTACATTTCAACGTCTGCTATTACTCCGCCATCGAACATTGCATACGATTAGGCTTGGAGCGTTTCGAAGCCGGCTCCGGCGGCAGTTTCAAACAGCTTCGAGGTCTGGACCCTGCACCTACCGGTAGCGTTCACTACATCGTCGAGGGAAAGTTTCGGCGCGCCGTGGAGCGATTCCTGCAACAGGAACAGGAGCTGATCCGTCAGAAGCGGGACATGCTGCTCGATGGAAGCCAGCTCAAACGCGACACGGAAACGCCATGAAAGGTGTCATCTCCTCGATTTCTTGACTCTCTCGACGTTACTGGTTATCGTGGCTTGCATGTTTCGAAGGGTTATCGCGTGCTTGGTCCTCGGTATGTGGTTGGGTTTGTGGGGGGTAGAATTCTCCGAGGAGCTAGGATTATTCGTCTTCACCAACGAGGACACGGATCAAGCAGCAGCGGATGATGCAGTGGGAAGCCTCGGGCAAGCTATCTCGGCGCCAGATCAACCGTATTTCGCTATCGCGAAACATTGGCTGAGTAAAATCGCAGTTTACCCATTGTCGGGTAGCGCGCTTGCTTACAAACCGTTAGCTCTTTCCAGCCAATATAATCTGGCGGTAACCGTACCCAAACACTATATCCCTATCTACAAGCTTTACCTCGATTTTCGAATCTGATCTGACCTTCCCTAGTCGTAACTCCCGCAAATTTCTGTGGCCAGTTAAGCGTTTGGCTGGCCGTTAGATTTCTTTCTTGGCTGGGATGATTCCACGCCGGGAAAGATTGCGTTCCGCCTTAGGATGCAGTGAAGATTGATCACGGTCCAGCCTTTAGAAAAAACGACAGGATTCTCTTCAGCCCGGGAGGTATTGGGAGAATGCCTCTTTGAACTCATGGGTTCTCATTCTGAAAGGAAAACTTGTAGTATTTCCCAAAGGGGCTGGTGATTGACGGCAGTACCTCATTGAAGTAGCCCGCGAGCGGCGCTGTCTCTTAAAGGCGTCTGCGCTCAATAGCAGCAAAAATGAAATCTAAATCCACCTTAATGCTTCATATGGCTCTTCTCGCCGCTCTGTGCGGAGTTTTGTATTTTGCCTATTTAGGATCCACTCCCTTTTTTGACAAGGGGGAGCCCCGAGAGGCGCTCGCTGTGCAAGACATCGTCCAACGCGGCGAATGGCTGGTTCCGTTGAAAAGGGCGACGGACATCCCATCCAAGCCACCGCTGTTTCACTGGAGCGCGGCCGCCGCATCTCTGGTCAAGGGCGAACTGAGTGAGCCTACCATTCGTTTTCCGTCGGCTGTGTATGCGACCTTGGGTGTGCTGTTTCTTTATGTCCTTGGACGAAAGCTCTTTGGCGGGGAAGTAGCACTCTTAGGAGGAGCGATTCTCGCAACCACGACCATTTACCAAAACCAAGCGGTAAGCGCGCGCGTCGATATGACCCTCTGTTTTTTCGTAACGGTGAGCCTTGGGCTTTTTTATTCGTTGTATCGCGGATTCTTGACGAGGGAGATTTGGTATTACGTTTTCTTTGCGCTCGTGGGCATCAGCGTATTAGCGAAGGGTCCGTTGGGGATTGTGCTGCCCGCCCTCGTGGCTGGGGTGTTCGTGGTATTGAAGAGAAGACGGGATCTGGTTTCGAAGTTTTGCTTGCATCCAGGCGTAGTCTTGATGCTGATCCTCGGCGCAGGTTGGTACGTGATCGCGGTGACGCGTGGCGGAGAAGGCTTTTTTGACCGCCAAATTATCGAAGAAAACCTCAGCCGCTTTGCCGGCGGCTCGGGTCATAGTCATCCTACCTATTACTACATCCCATATCTTTTCGCTCTTGGCCTTCCGTGGAGTCTTTTTCTCCCTTTCCTGCTGTGGGATTCCTTTAAGAAAGGATTTCTCTCGGACGACGACAGCCTCTTTCTAAAACTTTGGTTTTTAGCAATGTTCGTTTTCTTTTCCATCTCAATGGGGAAGCGGCCGGTCTACATTCTGCCGATATATCCGGCTTTATCACTACTGATGGCTATCTGGTTCTATCATCATGGCGCGGTAGCCGGGACGAGACGCGTGCTTTACCGGCTCATGGCGGCATTTGCTGGGGCGGCGGGACTCATGCTCATTGTCGTCACGCTGGGAGCTTTGTGGAGCCATGACCCCGGTTGGTTTTTTTCGCCTATCGAACGCCTTCTCAAGGCCAAAGATCGCGCCAATCTTTTGGTTGTCAAGAATGCGTTGGCGACGTTTGGCTGGTCTTTCACGGTTGTGTCGCTGCTGTCGGGTCTTCTTTGGCTGTCCCTGGCTCGTTTTTTGTGGGTAGGGAGACTTCGCTCCGCGGCCTGGCGACTTGTCCTAATTGCGGTTTCCGTTGCTTTCATTACTCGGGCCGTAGTCATGCCCGTGATAGCCGAAGCAAAAAGTTATCGCGAGTTCATGAGCAAAGTAAATCAACAGGTCACGGCCCACAGTAAGCTCTTACTTTACGGGTCATTTAACAGCGACCCTGTGATTTTTTATCGCGGCGGGCCGATCGAAACGCTCGATCAACCACTGGAGGAACTCGCTTCGAGGATCGGGTCCGGTGACCTGTTTATTATCATGCCCGAACAACTGTTTGTCGAGATTCAGAAACAAAGGCGGGACCTGCCGCCCCCGTTGTTGAAGAGCGCGGGGACGGGTCCCGAGGGCGATGCGCGGCTGGTTCTGGTGCGGGGTGGAGAACTCTGACAAACTAAGGAAGCTCGTCGAAAATGATCCTAAAAAGTAACAACGGCCCCTTTCAGGAGAAACCCCTGCAGGTCAGTTTCCTTGACAGGTTCATAGCTTTCTTCTAACGTCGGCTGCGGAGCTAAAGTCGTGAAACCTGCCGTGAAGAACATCATCGAGCCGCTGATCTTTTTCGCCGTGCTCTTGATTCTGTGGGAGATCTTGGTCGAGGTGATCAAGGTTCCCTCTTTCATCTTGCCGCCGCCGCGAGATTTGTGGACGTCCTTCATAAAGAAATTACCCATTCTGGGCCATCACTCCCTGATTACATTCGTCGAAGCGGTGGGTGGATTTACTCTCTCCTTGGTTCTCGGGGTGACATTCGCCATTGCCGTAGTCTATTCGCGCCATCTCCAGAATACGCTCTACCCGCTGATCGTGATTCTCTACGCCATGCCGAAAAGCGCCTTCGCGCCGCTCATGGTGATCTGGGTCGGTTACGGGCTTACTTCTAAGATTGCGATTGCCTTTCTGGTGGCGTTTTTTCCGGTCGTGGTGAATACCGTCGTGGGGCTTAAGGAAGTGGAGCCGGAGCTTCTGGAATTGGCGCGAATCAACCGCGGGTCTGAGTTCGATGTCTTTAAGAAGATTCGGCTCCCTAATTCGATACCGTTTATGTTCGCCGGGATCAAAGTCGCGATCGTTCTCTCCGTGACGGGCGCCATCGTGGCGGAATTTGTCGCTGCCAACGAAGGGCTGGGCTATCTGGTG
>Ga0184612_10000428_pt1 | contig 19484 bp, 13 predicted proteins | sample PLM3_60_coex_FD_133163 | JGI IMG/M metagenome (GOLD analysis project Ga0184612, IMG submission 133163) | Groundwater sediment microbial communities from an aquifer in East River, Colorado, USA - PLM3_60_coex | ecosystem: Environmental > Terrestrial > Soil > Riparian zone | place: USA: East... | reverse complement strand
AGGAGGCTCCCCACCATGCGTCTTGGCCTGATCGGGTTGGGCCGGATCGGGGCGTTCCACGCCCAGACCCTCACCGACCTCCCGGTGGTGGACTCGCTGGTCGTCACCGACGCCCTCCCGGCCGTCACCGCCGAGGTCGCCGCCCGTCTCGGCGCCGAACCGGCCGACAGCCCGGCCGCCCTGCTGGCCGCCGGGGTCGACGGCGTCGTCGTGGCGGCCGCGACCGACGCCCACCCGTCGCTCATCCTGGCCGCGGTCGAGGCCGGCCTGCCCGTGTTCTGCGAGAAGCCGGTCGCCCGCACCATGGCCGAGGGCCTCGAGGTGCAGCGGCGGGTCGAGGCGTCCGGCGTCCCGGTCCACATCGGCTACCAGCGCCGCTTCGACGCCGCCTTCCAGGCGGCCCGCGCCGCCGTGGCCAGCGGCGAGCTCGGCTGGCTGCACACGGTACGGGCCACCACCCTGGACCCGGCGCCGCCGCCGGCGGCCTATGTGGCCGTCTCCGGTGGCATCTTCCGCGACTGCAGCGTGCACGACTTCGACATCATCCGCTGGGTGACCAGCCGCGAAGTGGTGGAGGTCTACGCCACCGGCGCCAACCGCGGTGACGAGTTGTTCGCCCGGGTCGGCGACGTGGACACCTCCGCGGCCGTGCTCACCCTGGACGACAACACCCTGGTCCTGGTGTCCAACACCCGCTACAACCCGCGCGGCCACGACGTCCGTCTGGAGCTGCACGGCTCCAAGGACAGCATCGCCGTCGGCCTCGAGGACCACCTGCCGCTGCGGTCGGTCGAACCCGGCGTCACCTTCCCCTCCGGGGAGCCCTACCAGTTCTTCATGGACCGGTTCCTGCCCGCCTACCGGGCCGAGTTCGAGGCCTTCACCGAGGTCGTCGCGCGGAGGCGACCCTCACCGTGCACGGTCGCCGACGCCCTGGAGGCCGGCTGGATCGCCGAGGCCTGTACCACGTCCCTGCAGCAGCACAGACCGGTACGGATGGAAGAGGTACGCTCATGACTACCACCGACCCGCCCATCCCGGAGGGCAGGATCGCCGGCGCCCCGATCTCCTGGGGGGTGTGTGAGGTGCCCGGCTGGGGCTACCAGCTGGGTCCGGATCGGGTGCTGGCCGAGATGCGCGAGGTCGGCCTGACCGCGACCGAGTTCGGCCCCGACGGGTTCCTGCCCGCCCAGCCCGACGCCATGACCCGGGTCCTGGAGCACCACGGGCTGCGGGCGATCGGTGGGTTCACCCCGCTGCTGCTCCATGTGCCGACCCATGACCCGGTGCCCGAGGTCGAACGCCTGCTCCGGGGCTACGACGCCACCAGCGCCGAGGTGCTGGTGCTGTCGGCGGTCACCGGCGGCGGGGGCTACGACACCCGGCCGGTGCTGGACGACGACGGCTGGATGGTGCTGCTCGCCAACCTGGACCGGCTGGCCGCGCTGGCCGCCAGCCGCGGCGTCCGGGCGGTGCTGCACCCCCATGTCGGCACCATGATCGAGACCGGCGAGGAGGTGCGGCAGGTCCTGGACGGCTCCTGGATCTCGTTGTGCCTGGACACCGGGCACCTGCTGATCGGCGGCACCGACCCGGCCGAGCTGGCCGGCCAGGCGCCCGAGCGGATCGCCCACATCCATTTCAAGGACGTCGACGCCCGCCTGGCCGGGCGGGTCCAGGACGGCCGGCTGACCTACACCCAAGGGGTTCGCGAGGGCATGTACCGCCCCCTGGGGTCGGGCGATGTGGACGTGGCCGCCATCGTCGGGTCCCTGCGCGCCCGCGGCTACGACGGCTGGTACGTGCTGGAGCAGGACACCATCCTGACCGGGGAACCACCCGGCGAGGGCCCGGTGGCCGACGTGGCGGCCAGCGCCGAGTACCTGCGGTCGGTCCTCCGCGGGACCCGCTGATGGCCGCCCAGTCGCCGGAACCGCTGCGGATCGGCGTCCTGGGCGCGGCCCGGATCGCCGCGCGCGCCATCGTCGACCCTGCTCACACCACCGGCGACCGCCTCGTCGCGGTCGCCGCCCGCGACCGGCGCCGCGCCGAGGCCTTCGCCGCCAGCCACGGCGTCGAGCGGGTCCTGGACACCTACGCCGACGTGGTGGCCGACCCCGAGGTCGAGGTCGTCTACAACCCGCTCGCCAACAGCCTCCACGGCCCCTGGAACCTGGCCGCGATCGCCGCCGGCAAGCACGTGCTGACCGAGAAGCCGTCGGCCAGCAACGCCGAGGAGGCCCGCGAGGTCCGCGACGCCGCCGCCGCGGCCGGCGTGACCCTGCTGGAGGGCTTCCACTACCTGCACCACCCGGTGACCCGCCGCCTGCACGAGCTACTGGCAACGGGCGAACTGGGCCCGCTGCGCCGCGTCGAGGTCGACATGGTCATCCCGGCCCCCGCCGACACCGACCCGCGCTGGTCCCTGGAGCTCGCCGGCGGCGCGCTGATGGACCTGGGCTGCTACAGCCTGCACGCCCACCGGATGCTGGCCCCCTGGGCCGGCGGCCCGCCCCGCCTGGTCGCCGCCCGCGGCGGCGAGCGGGCCGGCCACCCCGGCGTCGACCAGTGGCTGGAGGCCGACCTGCAGTTCCCGGGCGGGGCGACCGGCACCGCCCGCTGCAACATGGCCGGCGACGGCATCCGCATGCCCTGCCGGATCGTCGGCGACCAGGGCGAAGCCACCGCGGCCAACTTCGCCCTACCTAGCATGGACGACCGGGTCACCATCACCACCCCCGCCGGTCGGTCGGTCCAGCACCTCGGCACCCGCCCCACCTACACCTACCAGCTCGAGGCCCTCCGGGCCCACCTCCGCGACGGCGCCCCACTGCCCATCGACGCCGACGACGCCCTGGCCACCATGGAGCTGATCGACGCCTGCTACCGCGCCGCCGGCTTCCAGCCCCGCCCACGGACACCACGAATGCAGCCACCTCCGGGCCTGGCCGCTTGGCCCGCAAGGTCCACGGATGAACCGCGACTCAGCCGCCCACTTGATCCCTCAGGCCACTGACTGCCCTTCGGCCTCGCGATGTGAACCCGAGAGGTAATGCAGTTAAGCCAGCGTTTGCGCTGGTCATCGGCTTGTTGGAGCCCCCCGCCGGAATCGAACCGGCGACCCCATCCTTACCATGGAACCACCGGGAACCGCTGTGCGGACCGCCGTTTCCCCAGGTCGCGCCCGACCGTAAGGGCCGAAGTTCTCGGTTCTCTTCCGGCCATGTTATGCGTTCTCATGCCTGGGACTGATCGTCATTGAGCAGGTCATATTCGGCGCCGGAGTTTACAAGGCTCGGCCGGTCCCCGGCTCGTCGGTCGGTCGAGGCTGGTGTGTCGGTGGACCGGACGCGATGATATGCCCGAGGTCCTGTTGGTTGGCAGGTCGGCTCGACAGCTCGGAAGGTGCCGAGAGGTGGCAGGGGACGGTGCAGTTCCGGATCCTTGGACCGTTGGAGGTCCTGGACGACCAGCATCTGGTGGAGCTGGGACGACCCAAGCAGCGCGCTCTTCTGGCGGTGTTGCTGGTGCACGCCAACCAGGTAGTCGCGCTGGACCGGCTGATCGAGGAGCTGTGGGCCCAGCAGCCACCGGCGCAGGCGACCACCTCGCTGCAGGCCTACGTCTCCAACCTGCGCCGGGCGCTGGAGCCGGGTCGTCGGGCCCGGACGCCGCCGAGAGTGCTGGTCACCCAACCGCCTGGATACCGGCTGGTGGTGGCTGCTGAGGATCTGGATGCCGCTCGTTTTGTGACGCTGGCCGAGGAGGGCCATCGGCTGTTGGAGGACGACCAGCCCGGGCCGGCCGTCCAGGTGTTGCGGGAGGCGCTTGGGCTGTGGCGCGGGCCGGCCCTGGCCGACGTGGCCGACGAGGCCTTCGCCCAGGCCGAGCGGCAGCGGCTGGAGGAGCTTCGCCTGGTGGTTCTGGAGGACCGGCTGGCCGCCGAACTGGCCCTTGGCCGGCATGCCGCAGCCGCCGCCGAGCTCGGGGAGCTGGTCGGCCTCCATCCGTTCCGGGAGCGCCTGCACGGGCTGCTGATGCTGGCCCTGTACCGGGCCGGCCGGCAGGCCGAGGCGCTCGGGGTGTTCCAGTCGGCGCGTCGGATGCTGGGTGAGGAGCTGGGGATCGACCCGAGCCGATGGCTGCGGCAGTTGGAAGGCGACATCTTGCGGCAGGCGCCCGGGCTGGACTGGACGATGCCGGCTGGAGGGGTGGGCCAGCCGCAGGTGGAGGCGGCCGGCCCGGCGGTGTCCGCATCGGCCAGGCCCTTGCCGCCGCCGGCAGACGAGGGTGAGCTGGTGGGGCGGGAGGCGCAGCTTCGTGTTGTGCTCTCACGGCCCTCGGCGGCGGCGTTTGTTGGCCGGGAGGCTGAGCTGGCTGGCCTTGACGCGGCGCTGGATGGCGTGCTCGCCGGGACGGCGGCCGGCGGCCTTGTCGCCCTAGTGGCGGGCGAGGCCGGCATCGGCAAGTCGGCATTGGTCAAGCGGTTCACCGAGCGGCATGCGGCGGATGCTCGGTTCCTCCTGGGTGCGTGTGATCCGCTGCTCACGCCCCGGGCGCTTGGCCCGCTGCACGACATCGCCCGGCAGGCGGGCGGCAGGCTGGCCGAGTTGCTCGCCTCGGGAGGGCCACGGGAGCAGCTGTTCGCCGCGCTCCTGGATGAGCTGGACCAGCCGGCGCGCCCGCAGGTTGTGGTGATCGAGGACGCCCAGTGGGCAGACGAGGCGACCCTGGATCTGCTGGTGTTCCTGGGGCGGCGGATGGAGCGGACGAGGGCGCTGTTGATCGTCAGCTACCGGGACGATGAGCTGGCGGTCGACCATCCGCTCCGTGCGGTCGTCGGCCGGCTGGCTCCGGAGACGGTACGGCACCTGCGGTTGCTGCCACTGTCCGAGGCGGCGGTGGCGGAGCTGGCGCGGCGGGCCGGCCGCCCTGTCGCCGGGCTGCGCTCGCTGACCGGGGGGAACCCGCTGCTGGTCGCCGAGGTGCTCGCGGCGGGCGAGCCCGGCGTGCCGGCCACGGTCCGGGACCTGGTGCTCGCCCGCCTTACCGGCCTGGCAGCGGACGCCAAGAAGGTCGTGTGGTTGGTGGCCGTGGTCCCGACACGGACCGAGCTGTGGCTGCTGGAGGAGGCCCTGGGACCGGAGCCGACGGCAGTGGAGCGCTGCGCCGAGGCCGGATTGCTGATCATAGAAGAGGAGGCGGTCGGGTTCCGCCACGAGCTGCTCCGGCAGGCGGTCGAGGGTTCGGTCTCGGCCCTGGGCCGCAGGGACCTGCACCGCCGGGTCCTGCAGGTGCTGTCGGACGCCCAGGGACGAGGGGTAGATATCGCCCGGCTGGTACACCACGCCCGGCAGGCCGACGACGCCGACGCCGTGCTGCGCTACGCGCCAGAGGCCGCCCGCCAGGCAGCCGCGGTCGCCGCCCACCGGGAGGCCGTCGGGCACTACCGGGCGGCGCTGCGGCATGCCGACCGGCTCTCCCCTCCGGTGCGGGCCGAGCTGCTGGAGAGCTACTCCGTTGAGGCCTACCTCTCGGGGCTCTCCCCCGAGGCGGTCTCGGCCCGCCGGGCCGCCATGGAGCTGCGGGAGGCCGCCGGCGACCGGGAGCGGGTCGGGGAGGGTCTGCGGTGGCTGTCGCGGCTGCACTGGTGGGACGGCAACCGGCGGGAGGCGGAGGCGGCCGCGGCCCGTGCCATCGCCGTGCTGGAGACCCTGCCGCCGGGCCGCCAGCTGGCCATGGCCTACAGCAACCAGGGCCAGCTGGACATACTGGCCTACCGCACCGAGGCGGCGATCGGCTGGGCTCAGCGGGCGATCGAGCTGGCCCGGCGGCTGGACGACCAGGAGACCCTCACCCATGCCCTGACCAGCATCGGCTCGGCCCGGCTCTACCGCGGCGACCCGGGCGGCCGGGCCGACCTGGAGCGGGGGTTCGAGGTGGCGGCCGCCGCCGGGCTGGAGGACCACGCCGCCCGGGCACTGATCAACCTCGCCACCACCACCGCGGAGGTGCTGGACTACCGTCACGCCCGCCAGGACCTTGACCGGGCGCTCGCCTTCGTCCAGGCGCACGAGCTGGCCGGATACGCTCAGCACCTCCTGGGATACCGCGCTCGTGTGCGGCTGGACCAGGGGGACTGGGCTGGCGCGGAGCAGGACGCGCGGACGGCGCTGGCCGAGCCGGTGGAGGGTGGGCCCAGGGTGGTGGATGGCCTGGTGCCGCTGGGTCTGCTCCAGGCCCGCCGCGGCGACCCCGACGCCGCGGCCACCCTCCAGGAGGCCGCCGAGCGCGCCTTCGCCACCGAGCTGCAGTGGATCGCGCCGGTGGCCGCGGCCCGAGCCGAGCACGCCTGGCTGGCTGGCGACGACCACCGGGTCGCCGAGGAGGCCGCCAGCGTGCTCGAGCTCGCCGTACAAGCCGCGCACCCGTGGTTCGCCGGGGAGCTGGCCCTCTGGTTGCGGCTGGCCGGCGCGCCGGTGCCGGAGCCGGCGGTGATGGCCGAGCAGTACCGGCTGCTGCTGGCCGGCGACTGGCGCGCCGCCGCCGACGCCTGGCAGGCGCTCGGCTGCCCCTACCATCAGGCCCTGGCCCTGGCGTGCGGCGACCAGGACGAGGCCCTGCTGGAGGCCTTGGCGCTGCTGGATGGCCTGGGTGCCCGGCAGACGGCCCAGCGGCTCCGCCGCCAGCTCCTTCGGCGCGGCAACCTGCGCGTCCCCCGCGGACCGACCAGGGAGACAACCGCCAACCGGGCTGGCCTCACCGACCGGCAGGCCGAAGTGCTCGGGTTGTTGGCCGACGGGCTCAGCAACGCCGAGATTGCCGCGCGGCTGTCGCTGTCGGCCAAGACCGTGGAGCATCATGTCTCCGCGCTGCTCGCCAAGCTCGGCGTCGGCTCACGCCGGCAGGCGGCCGCGGCCGCACGTCACTTCGAGGTTCCCCCGGCCAAAGCTGGGAGGCCGGGCGCCTGAGCTAGACGAGTTCTTGCCTTGCTAGCACTCTCGGCTTCCTTGCCTCATAGCCTTTGACCTGCAGTTTCGGCGCGTCGCGAGGGATTCGAACCCCCAACCGCCAGATCCGTAGCCTGCTCGCCGCCTAGCCGCCTCGCCGCCTCGCCGCCACAAGCCGCCCAGGCCGAGGCCGTCTTTGCCACCGCGATCGCGGTGGCCCGGCGGCAGGGCGCCAAGCTGCTGGAGGATCGCGCGACCACCAGCCTGGACCGCCTCCGGGCCGCCCAGCGGGCTCAAAGCGCAGGGTAACGCCAGCCGACCTCCATCCCGAGGATGTCCCGAACGTTGTTGAGGTTTGGTGACGGTCATTGTTCATTGCGTCATAGCGAGGAGGACGACGAGGGATGTCGCTGTTGCAGTGCGGGTCGAGCCCTTCCGCGCCGGTGAGCGCAGAAGTTCCTCCACCGACACTCCCGAGACGGGGTGATCACCTGCCCTGGCTGTAGGCGTCGTGGTAGTTCCACCACTGGTACGGCGGGGTTTGCGGGTAACCCTCCGGCGAGTCCTCCCATTCCTCCTGGCGGCCGAGCGCGGTGATGTCGAGGTAGTTCCACGCGCTCCCCATCTGCTCGTCGCCGCGGGCGTTGATGAGGTAGGTGCGGAAGATCCGGTCGTCCTCGCGGATGAACGCGTTGGTGCCGTGCCACTCGTCGACGTCGAAGTCCTTGTCGAAGTCGTCCGTGATCGTGTACCAGGGGATGTGCTCCCATCCGTGGCGCTCCTTCAGGCCCTGGATCTCGGCCTGGGGGGCGCGCGAGGCGAACGCGAGCGTCGTGTTCCGCGCGTTCAGGTGGGCGGGGTCCGCGACCTGGTCGGCGACGAACGAGCAGCCCACGCACGCCCGCTCCGGATACGAGCCGCCCTCCGCGTAGGTGGTGACCTCGGGCCCGTAGAAGGCGCGGTAGACGATCAACTGACGGCGGCCATCGAAGAGGTCGAGCAGGCTCGCCATGCCGTCGGGCCCGTCGAACTCGTACGCCTTGTCCACGGCCAGCCATGGCATCCGCCGACGCTCGGCGGCGAGCGCGTCACGGGCGCGGGTCAGCTCCTTCTCCTTCACGAGCAGTTCCTGGCGCGCAGCGTCCCACTCCTCCGGCGACACGATCGGGGGTGTCTTCATGCGGACTCCTCTCAAGACTTGGGGCCGAGGTCGTCTGAGCGTCCAGCTTCGAGTCGCGACCACTGGGCGGTGGGCGTCCGTTGGTCCGCTCATGCGACTCGTGCAGCATCGCATGCCGGTGGAACAGCTTCGACGTGACGGGCGAGCGCAGCGACGAATGTCGGCATCTGCCGGTAGCCCTTGACCCGGCGGCACACCAGCGTTTGATCATCTTGCCGTCGCGCCACCGCTTCACGTTCTTGGTCGTGTCGCGCGCGATCGAGATCATGCTCTCGATGCAGTTGGTGTTCGTGAGGCTCGCGGCGAGCCGGCCGCCGACACCGAGCCGCCGGACGGTGAACATGTCCTCGAGGCCTTCGCGCAGGCTCGCCGCCGCATCGGGCCAGCGCGCCTCGAGCTGAGCGGCCAGGTCGAGCTCGGAGAGGTCGCGGCTCATCAACTCGTCCAGTTGCGCGTCGGTGGCGGCCGTGAACCGACGGCTCACCGACGAACGTGACGTCGACCTGGCCTGGCGTCGAGGTCGTCGCCGACCAGGATGCCGCACAGCTCCACCGACCCGGCGTCATCAAGCCGTTGTGTGACCCCCACCGCAACCAGCCCTTCCCCGTTCGGAGCGGCGAGGTCCCACAGCCCAAACAGCACGGTCTCGCCAGGCATCCGCACCGTTCCTGGAGGGCCACCGCCATCGGCCAGCAGCCTGTGGGCCCGCCTCGTGCTCAGCCGGCGAGCGGAGCCTGCCAGCCGCTTGGCGGCGACTTGGCGGCTCTCGCCAAGACGGTGCTCAGCAGACGCCAAGTGCCTGCTCGCATGCTGCCGAGGAGATCAGCCGGAACACGAGAGGAGACCGACCATGACGAGGCCGAACCACCGCCTGCCAACTCGGCGCTGGGCCGGCCGCCCCACTGGGCTGCTGCTGGCGCTGCTCGTCCTGTTGGCGACGGTCGCAGCATGCTCGGGCCGGTCAGATGACGCCACGGCACCTGCCGCCTCGCCAACTCCCGCCGTCCCGACCCCCACGATGCCGCCCACTGCGGCGCCGCCGCCCACGACCGCGCCGAGCAGGTCCACGGCCGCCCCGGTCGCGCTTCCGCAGCCGATCCGCGAGGTCCGCCAGGGAGACCACCTGTTCGGGGTGTACTGGGTGGCGGTGTCGCTGGCGGACCTGTCGCCGGTGGAGCGCCGGCTGCAGGCGCTCGGCTACCCGCCCTCCAGCGGCGAGCTGGACTGCGATCGCGGCGCTCGTCGGTGGCTGGGGGTCCCGGCCACCATCACCTCGAGGGTGGCCGTCTACTTCGGCACCGAACGGGACGCCCGGGCGTTCGCCGAGGGGGTGCCCGTTCGGCCACGCCCCCATGGGCATGCCGCCGCCGTCCTGTACTGCCTGGACTGACTGGAGAGCGCCACCGATTCAAGCCGCACAAAGCAAGAGAGGAGCAGGACAATGACACGGCGAACCCACCGCCTGGCACTGGCGTCGCTTGCCATCCTCACGGCGGTCACGCTCACCGCCTGCGGGGGAAGCTCCCAGACGGACGACCCCCAGCCCAACCCGGCGCAGCGGGCACCAGCTGCCCCCTCGGTCACAGCCCCCCCGAAGCCCACTCCGGCCCAGCCCGCGAGCCGTCCCGCCCCGAGCCTCACCACGGCGACGCCGGGCACCGACTTCGGCTTCATCCGCAGCTGGTACGCCAAGACCGGCACCATCTACCTGCGGTTCGACCGGGCCGTGCTGCTCACCGGCAAGGCCGCCGACACCGCCTCGGCCGCTCACGGCGGCGAGTCCCCGGTCCCCAACGACCTCTACATCCAAAACGACAACCCACGCCTCCGCGAGGTGGCCATCGTTGACCAGGCCACCGTGATCGGCAGCCAGCAGCTCACCGGCAGCCCGGGCCCCAACCCCAGCAGCCTCAAGGCCCTGCTCACCTTCGTCCACAACGGCGGCCCCCAGGCCGCGGCCACCCCGTTCCATCTCAGGTACAACGACAACGGCCTCGTCACCCGGGTCCAGGAGCAGTACGTCCCCTGAGGCACGGGACCTCGGGCTACGAGCCAGCGATCTGAGGAGGCCTCATGCATGACAACTCGACCCGCCTCGGTGTGGTTGCCCTCCCCGTGTACGGGCTGCTGGTGTTCCTCAGCACCCTGTCGCACCAGCCCGACTACCGCACCGACTTTCACGCCTACGCCGAGTACGTCACGACCACGAGCTTCCTGGTCAGCCACCTGGTCGGCAGCATCCTCGGCACCACCATCGGCATCTTCGGGGTGCTGGCGCTGGGTGCCATCCTGGCCACCACCGGCGAACGCCGCCTGGCGCTGCAAGGCCTGGTCCTGAGCGTCGCCGGGATGGCATTCATCATGACCCTATTCGGCGCCGCGGCCTTCGCCCAGCCCGCCATCGGCAGGGCCTACCTGGCCGGCCAGCAGGCCGCGGTCGCCATCAACAGCGACCTCTACGGCGCCCCGGCCGTGGTCGTGGGCGTGACCGGCGGGCTGCTGTACTCGGCGGGGGCGGTGCTGTTGGGCATCGCGCTCTGGCGGGCAGGCACGCTGCCACGCTGGGCGGGCCCTCTGTACGCGGTCGCGGTCCCCCTGATCTCCATCGTCGGGCTGGCAGTCGGGGTGGCCCAGCCGGTTGGTGCGGTGCTGCTGATCATCAGCGGAGCGTGGATTGCCAGCACGGTCTGGGCGCGGCCGGTCGGCCCTCGCGCTCCCAGCCAGGCTCACGGCTAGCCACCCTCAACTGGATAGAGCCCTCACATTCCAGTCCTGCGTCCAGGTATGCGTTCTTGACCGCTGTGGAGCCGAGTGACCCAGATGCAGAAGGCCTTGAGCTCAAGCAACGACCCCGGTCAGGACCGTCGACAATCACCGATGGACGACCGGTCGTTTGACCGCATTCCAACAAGGGATGTGCTCTCCAGCCGTCCAACCGGCTCCGAACGCCGCAATCGACCAGCGTTTGCGCTGGTCAGAGCCTATGTGGAGCCCCCGCCGGAATCGAACCGGCGACCCCATCCTTACCATGGATCGGAGACTCAGCGCCGTGCTATCGGGCGTCCTCGCAGGTCGCAGCGCACCATAGATGCCGCAGTTATGGCTCAGTTGCAGTCCTCGAAGCATCGATACTCATGCCCGCCCACCACTCGTTGTCTCGCCCGCGGGCCAGCAGCGGATAGCCTCCCGAGTGGTCCGCGTCCGACTCTTGAGAGGACAGTCCTGCCATGGACATGAAGCTCGAGCTGGTTCCTATCCCCGTCACCGACGTCGACCGGGCCAAGGCCTTCTACACCGATCAGGTCGGCTTCCACGCCGACCTGGACGAGCGCTTCGGTGAACAGTTCCGGGTGGTGCAGCTGACCCCGCCCAGCTCGGCCTGCTCGATCGCCTTCGGGGTCGGGATCGTCGAGACGCCCCCCGGCTCGGTCCAGAACCTCCACCTGGTCGTGGCCGACATCCACACCGCCCGAGCCGAGCTGCTGGAGCGAGGCGTGGAGATCAGCGAGGTCGAGGACATGGGCGCCCCCGGCAAGCCGACGGTCTCCTACGCCTACTTCAAAGACCCCGACGGCAACAGCTGGGCCCTCCAGCAGCTCCCGCATTGATTTGCCGCCCCACTCCCCCGAGGGGGCCATGAGTCTCGGGGTGCCTCGGCCCTTTGCCCACTCCAGGTAGTCGCGGACTACACGCGGCCAAGCGCTGTGCAGGCCACAGGTCATGCAGGTCGTAGACGAGCGTCAGGGCCGCAATATCCTGGAGTGAGCAAACGGCCAGGCTCTTCCTGCAGGTACCGGCCGGCGAGGGGCAGCCGCGCCCGGGGTCCGCCACCGGGAGCTGCCCGGATGCACGGGTCAGGCAGTGGCACCCAGCGGGCTGCCGGGTACCCCCTCCTGACGCGGTGCTCCCCTGTCGGGGAGCCCCACCCTGGCCGCTTACAGTGAAGGTTGGCCGCAACCCGGAGTGCTGCTCAGGTGATTTTCACTGGCGGCGAGATCAGGTCGTTGTCACCGGGAAGCCCGTCGCGGTGGTCGATGATGGTGGCCACGGCCTTGAAACTGACCTTCCCGACCGTCCTATCGGCTGGGGTGATGGTGTTGGTGAACGCAAACCGCGTGGGACGGCCACCGCGTCGCACTGGCACCGACTGGGTGAGGGAACCGACCTGCTCAAAGCCGCCTGGGACGCTCTTGAACAGGTCGACCTGGACCCGCTCGGGGTAGCGGGTGCTGCGTACGTACGCGTTGACCGCGATGGTCTGCCCCACGTGCGCGGCGTTGGGCATGCCGAGCTGCACGACGGCCACGTCGTGGGTCCCGACGTGCACCACTTGCGAGGTCGACCCGGTGCGGCCGTCCAAGGTGGTCACGGTGAGCTCCACGGTGTAGTCCCCGTCCTGCGCGTACTGATGGGTGGGGCAGCAGCCTGTGGCGGTCGTGCCATCCCCAAGATCCCACGCCTGCGGGGCGAACCCCGCTTGCAGTGGGTCGTAGGAAGTGTCCTGGAACTGGACGGTGTCGAAGAGCGAGGGGTCCCCAGGGGTGAAGTAGAACTCGGCCACCGGGTTGGGGGCGACTTCCAGGTGGAAGGTGACCGGTCCGAACCCCCCGCAGCACCGGGCGCCGACCTGGAAGTAGTAGGTGGTGTTCGCCTGCGCCCGGAAGGCGACGAACTGGAAGTCGTACTGCGCGCAGCCGAACTCGGTCAGATCAGCAAGCGACGTGCCGGTGTACACGCCTAGTCCGCCTGTGCCGAACCCAACGATCCTGGCCAAGACGAATTGGGTGGTGGCTGGCGTGAACGCATACCACACCGTGTTCTGCAGCCCAATGCACGACGGTGATGGCTCCGAAGCCTGCGTGGTGGCTGCTGTGAGGTCCGCCGTCTCGCTGAAGGGCACCGAGCCGATCGTGGTCGCGTTGGCGAAGTCGTCGTTCGCCGGTGGCGGCAAGAACGAGAGCGTCAGTTGCAGCGTCCCCGTCCCCGAAGGGTTATAGGCCCCGACCTGCACGTAGTACGTCGTGCCTGCCGCGGCGCGGAACGTTGGCCGATCAGACTGGTACCCGCAGGTGACCAAGGAGAGCGTGGGCAGGCTGGATCCGGTGTAGATGTTGATCGCGTGGAAGTAGCTGCTCGCAGTTGTGTCGACTTGGAAAACGCCGCTGCTTGATGGCGTGAAGGCGTACCAGACCGTCTCGCCAGAGTAGGCGCATCCTCCTGTCGGCTCGTCTGCTTCGGTCGTCGCCCCGGTTGTATCTACCGTGTCGGTAAACGGAAGCGAGGACGGGTCGATGACGGTGGCGTTGGCGAAGTCGTCGTTGGCTGGCTGCGCGAAGGCGGCCGGAGCCGCCAGCATCAAGAGCGCAAGTCCTGTCGTCGCCGCGACCACGAAGCTGACAAGGCGCCTCACGGCCACCACTCCTTCTGGTTGTGCGGGCACGTCGCCCGCAAGCGAACATATCTCAGGAATTCCCGAGCCAACGGGCTGCCAGCTCGGGCACCGTCCGGCCAACGGCGCTGAGCCGACACCAAAGGCGACCAACCAAGGCGCTTGCCGGTCATCTTGGCTCCTCGCTGGCAGCGACCCCCCGGGTCAGGTGATCTTCACTGGCGGCGAGATCAGGTCGTTGTCACCAGGACGCGCATCGCGGTGGTCAAGGATCGTGGCCACGGCCTTGAAACTGACGTTCCCCACCGTCCGATCGGCTTCGGTGATGGTGTTCGTGAACGCAAACCGCGTGGGACGGTCGCCGCGTCGCACCGGCACCGACTGGGTGAGGAAACCGACCCGCTCAAAGCCCTCTGAGACACTCTTGAACAGGTCGACCCGGACCCGCTCGGGGTAGCGGGTGTTGCGCACGTATACATTGATGGCGATGGTCTGCCCCACGTGCGCCGTATTGGGCACAGCCATCCTCACGATGGCCACGTCGTGGGTCTCGACGTGCACCACTTGCGAGGTCGACGCGGCGCGGCCGTCAGGAGTGGTCACGGTGAGCTGGACGGTGTAGTCGCCGTCCTGCGCGTACTGATGGGTCGGGCAGCAGCCGGTCGCGGTGGCCCCGTCCCCCAAGCTCCACGCCTGCGAGGCGATCCCCGCATCCGCCGGGTCGGAGGAGCTGTCCTGGAACTGGACGGTGTCGAAGACCGACGGATCACCGGGCGAGAAGACGAAGTCGGCCACCGGGTCCGGCGTGACCTCCAGGGAGAACACGACCGGGTCGGCCCCCTCGCAGCACCACCACCCGAACTGGAAGTAGTAGGTGGTGCCGGCCTGCGCCCGGAAGATGACCGGCTGGCCGGTGGGGAACTGCGAGCAGCCGACCTCGGTCAGATCGGTCAGCGACGACCCGGAGTACACGGCCAGTCCGACAACCTCATCGAGCCTGGCGGTGAGGGATTGGGTGGTGGTTGGCGTGAACGCATACCACACGGTGTTCCGTAGCGGCAACCCGACGCAGGACGGCGACGGCTCGCCTGGCTGGGTGGTGGCCGCGAAGAGGTCCACCACGTCGCTGAAGGGCAGCGAGGCGATCGTGGTCGCGTCGGCGAAGTCGTCGTTGCCGGGCGGAGGGATCTGGTCGACGGAGAACTGGAGGTTGCCGCCGCCGTTCCCACCGTCGCCGCAGCATCGGGCGAGCATGAAGTAGTAGGTGGTCCCGCCGGCCGCGTGGAAGGTGATCTTGGATTGCAGGCCAATGAAATCGTCGTTGCAGGCGATCAGATTGAGGGCGCCTTGGGTGCCCGTCCAGGCCGACAGCACCGTGTCGTAATCGCTCCCGAACGTATCCGCTTGGATCGGCATATTCGACGGTGGCGTGAAGGCAAACCATACCGAGCCGTTGTTCGAGCACCCGCTGGGGTCGCTGGGATCGAAGGTCGCCTGGCTGGTGTCCTCTGTGGTGGAGAACGGCAGACTGGTGATGACGGTGGCGTTGGCGAAGTCGTCGTTGCTGGGCTGCGCGAGTGCAGCCGGCGAAGGAAGCACCACCAGCGCAAGGCCGATCGTGGCCACAACCACGAGCCAAATCAGGCGTCGTGTGCTAGATGCCGTCACGAGCGCTTCCGCGAGACGTGCGGGCCGTCTCACCGCCACCACCCCTTTGTGTTGCGCGGACTCACCGCCAGCGAACACGCATCCATTATTTGGAGGTTCCTTATCCGTTCAGACCTTTTGATACCTGTGGAGTAGGTGGGCGAAGCGCAGGATGCGGAGTTGTTGGCGGGCCGCTGGTCGCAGGGTCTTCTTGGCGGGATCGATGCACCATGACGCTGCTGCCTCGGCGGACCGGCCATGACCACCCCGTCCAGGACAGGCACGGCATACACCTCCCCACTATGAAAGGGAAGGCTGGACTGGGCGCTATGACCGATCTAGCGTGGATTGGTATATATCCGCCACCCTAGCGCATCACCCTGAGTGGCAAGCAGGGCAGGTCTAGATTGCCGCCGAAGGCGGCGCGGACCGGGAGGTCCGCCAAGAACGCGGCCAGGCCGATGGATCAATTGCGCGAAGCGCACCACTCGGCCTGGCCGCTCCACTCCCCCTGAGGGGGGCCAGTCGGCCGCGGTTTTTGCGGCCGACTGGCCCCCCTACGGGGCCTCTGAGCTGGACAGACACCCTCGGCCACCGAACCCAGGGGTACGCCACCGGCGTGCGTAGGGACTCGCGTAGGGACTCGCGTAGGGACTCGCGTAGGGGTCGAGGCCCCGGAGTTGGGCCGGGTGCGCCGTGTCGCCGGTGGGCGGGGCAGGGCTGCGGAGCTTGCTAGCGAAGCAGCACGCGCCGAAGGCGCGTCCCTCCACCGACCACGGCGGGTGGCCGGCCGGCGTGGTGCCGGGCAGGCCGTCAAGCCTTCGGCTGCGTCTTGGGATGCTGGGTAGGTTGCCGCTGGTGTTGCCTGGGTGGCGTGCGATGGCCCGCGAGGCGTGCCCGCGGGCCATCGGTGGTTTGGGCGGGGCGCTACAACGCGGTGGCGGTGTAGGCGGCCCCGTCGACGAAGGTGGTGGGGTTGGCGGTGCTGGGGTCGGCCACGATGGACCTGCCGCCCCAGATGAGCATCTGGGTGCCGGTCCAGACCGCCAGGTGGCCGGTGCGGCCGCGTAGCGGCGACTTGGGCAGCGGCGACCAGCGGTTGCGGGTCGGGTCGTAGGCCACCCCGTGTGGCGGGGCCACGAAGGAGCCGGCGCGGACGGTCTGGCCGCCCCACACCAGCAGCCGCTGGCCGGTCCACACCGCGGTATGGCCGATGCGGCTGGTCTGCATGGCGGGCAGGGACCGCCAGCGGTTGCTGGCGGGGTTGTAGGCCACCCCGTCGGTGTACAGCCCCGACCGGCCAAGGCTGCTGCGGCCGCCGACCACCAGGACCTCGCGGCCGTCCCAGGTGACGGTCGCGTTGGTGCGGGGCGCGGGCATGGGCGGCAGGCGCCGCCAGCTGCGGGTGGCTGGGTTGTAGGCGGCGGCGTCGGCGAACACGGTGTAGGTGGTGGGTTGGCGGCCGGCGATGCCGTCGCCGCCGACCACGATCAGTTCCTTGCCGGTCCAGACGCCGCTGGTGTGCCGACCGGCCAGCGGCGCCGGCGGCAGCGGCTGCCAGGTGTTGGTGGCCGGGTTGTAGGCGGCGCCGTCGGCTAGGTAGTCGTCGCAGCAGCCGCCGCCCCACATCAGCACCTGCTGGCCGGTCCAAACGGTGATCGAGGGCGCCCCGATCGGCGAGGCGGCCACCGTCCGCCAGCGGTTGCTGGCCGGGTTGTAGGCGGCGTGCAGGCCCATGCCCCAGCCCAGCAGCTCGCTGCCGCTCCACACCGAGTGGTAGCCGCCCTCGCCGTTGAACACCGGGCCGGGCGCGGATGGGAGCTGGCGCCAGCCGTGCGTGGCGGGGTGGTAGGCGGCAAGCACGCTGCGGCCCTTGGGGACGTCGCCGCGGTGGTCGACGACCACCCCAGCGACTAGCAGGTCGCTGCCGGTCCACACCCCGGCGTAGTCCCCGGGCGGGACCGGCGCGGCGGGCAGGCGCTGCCAGCTCTCTCCCCGCGGCCTTGGCGTGGGCGGGATTGGGGGTGTGGGTTCCGGATCTGGTGCGTCTACGACGGTGGTGACCGGCGGGCTGGGTTGGCGGGTGGTGGGGTGGGCCGAGCAGCCGGTGACGACCACGGCGGCGGCGAACAAGACGGTGGCGATGATGCGGACTGGTCGCATGGCGACTCCCCCCGGATGAACCATGACCTTGTGGGTCCAGGGCTTCAGCGTGGGCTGGGCAGGTCACGCTGCCGCGACGGGCAAGCGTCACGGCAGGCGCGAAACGGCCTCGACCCGGTCGCGATCAGCAATCGAAACCAGCACACCGCCTGCACAGGTCAGCCATTGCAGCACCCGCCAGAGGCCACCGAACCGCCACAGCGACCATCGGCCGCGGAAGTGGCGACCATCCCGACGGGCGCCAAGCAACCCGGCATCCAGTCTGCCGCGGCCACGGTCAAGCGCGACAAGGCATGCGGCCAAACTCGCCGGCCGGATGGTGCCGCCTTCGGCGGCGACTCGACCGAGCAGCCGGCGAGCCCGGCCGTCTGATCGCGCTTGACCTCGCGGCATCAGCGCCCGACCTGCACCACCGGTCCCCGGGGTGATCAATTGGCCCGTATCGCCGGGGGGTTGCACCCCCCGGCACCCCCCGCACCTGCGGTCAGGCGGCCGGCTCGGCGGCCGGCCAGGCGACCTGTTCCTGGTAGGCGACTCGGCGGGCAAGGCAGCCGTGCAGGATGCCGACCAACCGGTTCCCCAGGGCCCGGAGCGCCTGATGGTGGGTGGCGCCGCGGGCGCGGTGGGCGTCGTAGCAGCGCCGCGCACCGGGCGAGGCGCTCAGGGCCGCGAACGCCCACAGATAGCAGGCATCCACCAGCCGCTGGTTGCACGCGGCGCGGGCGACCACGGTGGTGCGAAGCCCCGAGGATCTGGTGACTGGGGCGGTGCCGGCGAACGCCTTGCGGCCCTTGGCCGTCTGGTAGCGGTCGGGATCGTCGCCGAACTCGGCCAGCACCCTGGCGCCCAGCACCACCCCGAGCCCGGGCTGGCTACGCACGATCATCGCGTCTGGATGGTCGCCGAACCGGGCCGCTAGCTCCTGCTCCAGGGCGGCGACCTGCTCATTGCAGCGGCGAAGCATAGCCACCAGGGCGACCACCACCTCCAGGTAGGCGGCCGCCACCGGCGCCGACGCGGCAAGCTGGGGCGCCGCCAACCCATCGTGGACGGCCACCACCCGGGCTTGCAGGTTGCGACGGCGGCCCGCGCCAAGCAGCGCGCGCCGTACCGCCGCCCGGGTCAGCTGACGGCCCTGTTCAGGCGTCGGCGCCAGCTCCAGCATCGCAAGGGCCTCCGGCTCCGCGAGTTGGGTGCCCAGCGCTGCAAGCGCGCCCGGGTAGAACTCTCGCAGCGCGCTCCGCAAGGCGTTGACGTGCCGCTGTCGCGCCCAGATCAGGCTCTGATGGGCCCGGGCCAACACCTTGACCGCCTCGGCCAGCGGGCTGTCGCCAGCGACCGGCCGGTGGTTGTGCCGATCGGTGCGGACCAGATCGGCCAGCACCTTGGCGTCACCGCGGTCGGACTTGGCCCGCGAGACCTGGTGGCGGCCGCGGTAGCGGCCCACCACCTGCGGGTTGACCGCATACACCCGGTAGCCCGCGGCCAGCAGCGTCCCGACCAGCAGCCCGCGGTCGGTCTCGATCCCCACCGCCACCTGCTCCGGCTGCTCGGTATGGGCAGCCACCAGCGCATGCAGTTCCCCCGCCCGGCCAGTCCATCGGCGATCCGGCGGGCAGCCACGACGCTGCCGTCCTGGTCCAGCAGGCAAAGGTCATGGTGGCGCTCGCCCCAGTCCACCCCAACAAACAGCACGGCGATCCTCCTCTGCTCCGACAACCTGTCTGTGAGCCAGAGAAGGACCCGCGGCGCCCTAATGGCAGTGCTCACCCGGCACGACATCCCACCAGCCGTCCGCCCTCCCCGAACACCAGCCGGGGCACAGTCTCCCCCCAGAGCTCACGAGCTCCCTTTCCTCCGAGTGCTCACCAGCCGGCGGCTCCGCCGTAGCCTCCCATCGAAGGCTCCTCGGCCCCATTAGAGGCCTCCCCCCGGACCCCCTCCTTCGAGGGCGGCCCAGGGCGCGTAACGAGGCTGCTATGTCTGTCAAGCCGGGGGGCTGCCGCTTGCTCCTGCGGTCGACGCAGGAGTGTCACCTGGGCGCGATAGGTTTCCTCCGGTGTGCTCATCCCTGCGCCGGCGCGTGACCCCACCCCTGCCCGACGACAAGGAGGCCCCCGATGGGACGATTGGTCGTCAACAACGCCATGACCGT
>Ga0184612_10000427_pt1 | contig 19490 bp, 19 predicted proteins | sample PLM3_60_coex_FD_133163 | JGI IMG/M metagenome (GOLD analysis project Ga0184612, IMG submission 133163) | Groundwater sediment microbial communities from an aquifer in East River, Colorado, USA - PLM3_60_coex | ecosystem: Environmental > Terrestrial > Soil > Riparian zone | place: USA: East... | reverse complement strand
GTCCAAGAGCCTTGCACCGCGGAGATCGCGGAGCACGCCGAGTTCGATTGGGAACCCTATGTTTACAAAAGACTGGTTCCGAATCAGCTCAGCGTGCCCTGATGAAGGGCTACTGGACGGCGTTCACGATGTAAAGCGCGGGGGTCAGCGACGGTTGCTAATCGTGGCGCAACGCGGTCGCAGGGTTGAGGCGCGCGATACCGAGTGCCGGCACCAGGCACGCCAGGAGCGCGATCGACAGAAGGAGTACGACGATCGCGGCGAAGGTCGTGGGATCTGGCGTGAAGACGTTCGAGAGCCGGCGAAGGAGCGGGACGGAAGCAAGCGCCCCGGCGATGCCAAAGACGAGGCCGGCGGCAGTCAGCCGCAAGCCTCTGCTCAGCACGAGGCGCGCCACGCCCGCCGGATCGGACCCGAGCGCCAGGCGGACGGCGAACTCCCGCGTGCGCGACGTGACGTTGTAGGAGATGACGCCGTACAACCCGATGGCTGCGAGCACGAGCGCCAGTATCGCGAAGAGCCCGACCAGCCATCGATAGAGGTTGAGCTCCCAGAGCGAATCCGCAACAACCTGCGCCATCGTCTTGATATTGAAGAGCGCCACGATCGGATTCACTTCGCGGACGGCCGCTCGAACGGCGGGCACGATTGCCTCCGGCGGGCCCTCTGTGCGTACCACGAGCGACATGCCGAGCCCAGGCTCAACCCCAGCGTCGCGGTTGATGATTTTGTAGATCTCCGGTACGACCGGACGATTGAGTCCCGCATGGCGCACATCTCCCACCACGCCGACGATCGTGCCTCGATCGGTCGCGCGACCGACCGGATCCTGTCCGGGGAAATGGACGCTTGCCAGCGTTTCGTTGACGAGGAGCACGCCCGGATCCAGGAGGCCATCCCCTACCGTCAAGTTGCGGCCCCGCCGGACCGGCACGCCGAGCGCAGAAAAGTACCCCGGGGTCACGCTGCGCAACTCGATCGTGGGACGCTCTTCGCTGGGCCGGCCGGTGATGTGGAAATCGCCGATCCAGCCCCAGTTCTGCAGCGGCACCATCTGGATGAATCCTGCCGCTCGCACGCCTGGCAACTGCGCAACGCGGTCTGCCATGGCGAAGTAGTCGCGGTCGGGCACACGGGGCGTCAAGTGAACGGTCATGACGTTGTCGATGACCATCCCGGAATCTGTTCCTTCGAGGCGGCTCAGCTCGCGCATGACGCCCGCGACGCCGAGCGACAGCACGAATGCAAGTGCGACCTCCACCACGACGAGGCCATCGCGCAGGCGGCTGAAGGTCCGGGAGCTCGTCGAACGGCCGCCGGACGTTCTTGTGATGTCGTGCGCATCGGTCCGAGCGACCATGACCGCTGGCGCCAGGCCGAAGAGCGCCGCGACGACGACACACACCGCCAACAGAAACGCGAAGGCGGTCCAGTCGAGGGCGATCTCGTGCGCCCGCGGGATCCTGGCAGCGCCCACGCTGACGAGTAAATCGAGAGTCCAGCGCGCGACGATCAGGCCAGCCACGCCACCCGCGAGCGCGAGCAGCAGGCTCTCGACGAGGAACTGGCTGATCAGGCGACGAGGGCTCGCGCCGAGCGCGGCGCGGGTCACCACTTCGTGCGCGCGGGCGGTGGTCCGCGAGAGGAGCAGGTTGGCGACGTTGGCGCAGGCCGCCGCCAGCACCAGTCCGACGGCGCCAAAGAGCAACCAGAGTGATGTGTGCACCGCGCCGAGGACGTCGTCTGCGAGGGGCACGAGCTGAACACCGCGTGCCCGGTATGGCCCCGGCATCGTCACGTCCAGGCGCTGCTCGATCACGTTCAGCTCGGACGCGGCGGCGGCGACCGTGACGCTGGGCTTCATTCGGCCCGTCACGTTTCCAAACCGGCCGCCGGCTCGGCGATCGTCTGGTATCCAGAGGTCGGTTCGCGATTCTGGCAACGCCCCGGGAAACACAGACGAGGCCGCGTAGGGGAACTGAAACGCGTCGGGCATCACGCCGATTATCGTGAACTCGCGCCGTTCGATCACGGAGCGACGCTGAACCGGGTCCCATCGGTTGCCGGTGAACGCAACCGTGCGGCCAATCGCGGAAGGATCGCGATGGAACTGCCGGTCCCACAGCCCGGCGCTCAGTACCACGACCGACGACGGATCCTCCGCCGCGAACGTGCGGCCCATGAGCGGGCCGACCCCGAGCAGCGGGAAGAACTCCCGATCCGAGATGACCGCCCTCACCCGCTCCGATCCTTCGCTGGTCTCGAGAAGTCTCGTCGTCAGCTCGTATCCCGAGAAGCGTTCGAACGACGTGCTCTGCGCGCGAAACTCCTGCAGGTCGGCGAATGCAACCGAACCGGCCCCGCCGACCTGATGGATCTCGGCGACCTGGACGAGCCGATCGGGCGCGGCAAACGGCAAGGGCCTCAAGAGCACACTGTTGACGATGCTGAAGATGGCCGTGGTCGCACCCGTCGCAAGCGCGAGCGACGTGACGGCGATGAACGTGAATCCCGGGCTCCGAAGGAGCGTGCGCGCCGCGAAGCGGACGTCGCGCACGACGCTGTCGACCCAGGCCCAGCCCCAGACGTCCTGCGATTCTTCGCGGAGCCGCAGCGTGTTGCCGAAGCGCAACGGATTGGCCAGCATCGCGCGGTGCGTTTCCATCTCGCGCCGCAACGCGTCGTCGTGATGGCCGCGGTTGACGAGGTACGACAGGCGGCGGACCCACTCGCCGATGACACTCATCGGATCACCTGACTACGCGGTCTCGAGGACCGTCATGATGGCCTGCGACACGCGCGTGAAGTTCTTCCGTTCGGCGTCGAGCTGCTTCGCGCCGCTCGGCGTGATGCGGTACTCGCGCACCTGGCGGCCGGTGTCGGACCGGGCCGGCGTGGCCTTGACCCAGCCCTTGAGCAACAGCTTCTGAAGGGCGGGATACAGGGACCCCTCCTCCACGCTCAGTTCTTCGTTCGAGAGTTGAGAAATGCGCTGCGCGATTGCGTAGCCATGCAGCGGCTGGCTCGCCAGCACACGCAGAATCAGCATCACGAGCGTGCCAGGGGGAAGGCCGTCTTCTCTAGCCATGACTAGGCATAGTTCAACTATGCCTAGTTTTCACCAGCGATGCGTCGGCTGTCAAGTGCGGCATTCCTGTTCGATTTTTGACTTGGGGAAACTGTGGCGGGAACGCCCATGCCGTGGGGCGCCTGAGCGCGGATGACCGACAACGACCTGCGCAGCGTGTATCGCTACCTGCGATCGCTGCCGGCGGTCGAGCACGACACCGGGCCAGCCATGCAGGACAAGTAGCCTCGCACGTCGCACCGTGGTAACGAGGCTGTCTTACTCCTCGGCTTCCGTAACGTCGTCGAGCTCGTCGCCCCAGGGTGACGGCTGGGGGCCGGGGACAATTCCGGCGATGTCCGGGTCTTCCTCGCTGCTGTTCGCCGGCCGGGAGGCCTTGCGCGTCGCGGCTTCCATCCGGCGTGCGGTCTTTTGCTGCTGCTTTTCCTGACGCGCGCGCTCGCGCGCGCGCTTGTTCTGGGTGGGGCGTGATTTCTGCACTGTAACCTCCAGACCGCGACACCAAAGACTCGGTCGCGACGTCTCTATCTGCGGTCGATCGTGTTTCCCCGCGCCGGGCTGAACACGATGCGTTGAAAGACTGTGGGTCGAAGCGCCGCCGTACCGCCCTGCCATCAAGCCGTCGGGGCTCACACCATCCGAGGCGAACCGAACTCTGCAGGTCTCTGGGAGAAGGGGCGCGCGCGGCGCGGGCGGCGCGCCAACCGCCCCTTAAGTATACTCATCCCCGGCCCCGATTGCGACGCGATCCGAGGATTTGCGCCCGACGACTCACCGACGCCACAAGCAAAAGGACGGGCCGAAGCCCGCCCTTTCCTTTCTGTTCGACGTCTTGAACCGGGACGACCGCTCGTTCATTCGTCGTTCATGACGCTCGTTTACTCCTCGCTCATGACGCTCGTTTACTCCTCGCTCATGAAGGGATACTTGTACTCCCGCGGCGGTGCGAACGTCTCCTTGACCGTCCGCGCGCTGACCCAGCGCACCAGATTCAGCTTCGAGCCGGCTTTGTCATTTGTCCCTGACGCGCGGGCGCCGCCGAAGGGCTGTTGCCCGACGACCGCACCGGTGGGCTTGTCGTTGATGTAGAAGTTGCCGGCGGCGTTGCGCAGCGCGCTCATGGCCTGTCGCACCGCGGCCCGGTCCCTGGCGAACACGGCTCCCGTCAACGCGTAGGGTGACGTCCGGTCGACGATGGCGAGCGTCTCGGTCCACTTCGCGTCCGGATACACGTGCGCCGTGACGACCGGTCCGAAGATCTCCTCGCAAAGGAGTCGATACCCGGGGTCGGAGGTCTCGACGAGCGTCGGCTCGATGAAGTAGCCGGTCCCTCCCCTCGCGACGCCGCCCTGGATCACTTTGGCATTCTTCTTCGCATCGTCGAGATACTCGCTGATTCTCACGAACGCCTTCTTGTCGATGACGGCGCCCATGAAGTTGCGGAAATCGCGGACGTCGCCGACCTTGATGTCCCTCATCATCGCCACGGTACGGTCACGGACGTCGTTCCAGAGCGATTGCGGGACATAGACGCGGCTCGCGGCCGAGCACTTCTGACCCTGATACTCGAACCCGCCGCGCGCGATTGCGACCGCCACCTCCTGAGGATCTGCCGAGGGATGCACGACGATGAAGTCCTTGCCGCCGGTCTCGCCGACCAGCCGCGGGTACGAGCGGTACCGGCCCATGTTCTCGCCGACGCGCTTCCACATGCTGTTGAAGACCGACGTGCTGCCCGTGAAGTGGATGCCCGCGAGCTCGGGAGAGTCGATCAGGTGGTTCGAGATCTCCTGGGGATCGCCGGGCAGGAAGTTGATGACGCCGGGCGGCAGCCCAGCCGCTTCCAGCACTTTCAGCGTGTAGTATCCGCTCAACATGGCGGCCGACGCCGGCTTCCAGATGACGGTGTTGCCCATCAGCGCAGGCGCCGTCGTCAGGTTGCCGCCGATGGCGGTGAAGTTGAAGGGCGTGATGGCGTACACGAACCCTTCAAGGTTGCGGTACTCCATCTGGTTCCACATGCCCGGGCTGCTCACCGGCTGCTCGTTGTAAAGCTCCTGCGCGAACCAGGCGTTGAACCGCCAGAAGTCGATCATCTCCGACGCGGCGTCGATTTCCGACTGCATCGCCGTCTTGGACTGACCGAGCATCGTCGCCGCGTTGATCGTTGAACGCCACGTCGTCGCCAGCAGCTCCGCGGCACGGAGGACCACGGCGGCCCGGTCCTCCCACGGCCAGCTCGCCCATTCGCGGCGCGCCTCGGCCGCCGCCGCTATCGCCTGTTGCACGTGCTCGGGACCCGCTTTGTGGTACTCGGCCAGCACGTGCTGGTGGTCGTGCGGCATCACCGACTTCCCGACCTCGCCCGTGCGAATCTCCTTGCCGCCTATGACGACCGGAATCTCGATCTTTTCGGAAGCCATCGACTTCAGCCGCGCCTTCAACTCGGCCCGTTCCGGCGATCCGGGGGCGTAGGTGCGGTTGACGTCGTTGACGGGTTCAGGCACGCGTCGAACGCCGGCAAACGCCGCGTTCAGTGGCGGCGCGGACGTGTCGGGTGCGGCAGTCATGGCTGAGCCCGGGGTTGAGCTTGGTGCGGTTGCGGTCGTCGTTGTCATCGTCGGAGCCTCGAGGTGTAAGTGCAGACTTTCTATGGTACTCGGTCGGCTTCGGTGGTGGCGTTCGTTTTTCTTTTTGCCTCATCAGTCCGGGCTGTTGACTTTCGTCTTATCTTCGCCTACACTCCGTCCTCTTCAGAAGCGGCGAGACATTTCTACAAGACGCCCGCTCGCGAAGGAGGGCAGGATGGATCAGAAAGCGCTGTTCATGAAGTTCTGGGAGAAAGAGGCGGCCGCAACCCGAAAGGTAATCGCTCGAATCCCACAGGAACGCTCGGACTACAAGGCCGACCCGAAGGCACGGAACGCGCGCGAAATCGCGTGGCTGCTGGTCAGGGAGGAAATCGCTCTCGGGGAAGGTCTCGAAAAAGGCGTCATCAGCTGGCAGGACATCCCCACCCCTGCGACCGTCAAGGAGATCCTCGACGCGTACGACGCCCATCACGACGGCGTCACCAGAACGCTGCATCGCTTGGAGCCCGCGACATGGGAGAAGCGCGTTCCGTTTGTCTGGCAGGGACAGGAAATCATGAGCGCGACGGGATACGATAGCGCCTGGGGATTCCTGCTCGATCAGATCCACCACCGCGGTCAGCTCTCGACATATCTCCGACCGATGGGGTCGACCGTGCCGGCAATCTATGGTCCCAGCGCTGACGAAGGGATGTAGGCTCTCGCGATGCAAGACTTGACCACGGGCTCGATCACGCGTCATCTGCTGAAGACGGCGAGCTTCATGCTCGTCACGATGGTGTTTCAGACGCTGTACTTTCTCGTCGACCTCTACTGGGTTGGCCGGCTCGGGAAAGAGGCGGTGGCGGCCGTCGGAATCGCCGGCAACCTCACGTTCATCGTGCTGGCCGTCTCGCAGATGCTCGGCGTGGGCACGACGACCCTCGTCTCGCATGCAACGGGCCGCAAAGATCGCGAGCGCGCGCTGCTCGTGTTCAACCAGTCGCAGGTGCTGTCCATCGTCGTCGGGGCGATCTTTCTGGCGGTCACAATGCTGTTGCGCGGCGCCTACGCCTCGAGTCTCGGCGCCGACCCGCAAACTGCCATACAGGCTGAGGAGTACCTAACGTGGTTCATCCCCGCCATGGCGCTGCAGTTTGCGATGGTGGCGATGGGGGCGGCGCTCCGTGGCACGGGCAACTTCAAGCCGGGGATGGTCGTGCAGACTGCCACGGTCATCCTCAACATGGTGCTCGCGCCGTTTCTCATCTTCGGCTGGGGGACCGGCGTGCCGCTCGGTGTGGCAGGCGCCGCCATCTCGTCGCTCGTGGCCGTCGCAGTTGGCGTGGTCTGGTTGGCGCTGTATTTCATCAAGCCGAGCGCCTACCTGCACTTCGTTCCCGCGCACTGGGTACCGCAGATGCCGCTCTGGGCGCAAATGCTGAAGATCGGGCTGCCGGCCGGGGCAGAGTTCGGTTTGATGGCGGCGTACCTGTTCGTGATCTACTGGATCAGCCGGCCGTTCGGTGCGGCGGCGCAAGCGGGCTTCGGCATCGGCCTGCGCATCGTGCAGGCGGGGTTCATGCCTGTCGTCGCGCTCGGGTTTTCCGTAGCGCCGGTGGCTGGCCAGAACTTCGGCGCAGGTCTGGCCGACCGGGTAAAGAAGACCTACGTGACGGCCGTGTCGATGGCGGTCGGCGTCATGGCGGTCTGGGCGGTCGCCTGCCACTTTGGCGCGGCGCCCATGGTGCGGCTCTTCTCGGTCGATGCGCAAGTCGTGGCGGTCGGCGAGGAATATCTGCGCATCGTCGCGTGGACGTTCGTGGGCTCGGGCCTGGTGTTCGTGTCATCGAGCATGTTCCAGGCGCTCGGCAACACGCTGCCACCGCTTGCCGCCTCGTTCGGGCGGATGCTGCTGACTGCGCTCCCCGCCATCCTGCTCGCGCGGATGCCGGGGTTCGAGCTCAAATGGATCTGGTATCTGTCGGCCGGGACGATCGGCTTTCAGGTGATTACCGTGCTTTTGCTGCTCCAGCGCGAGTACCGCCTGCGGCTCGGGTCGGCCGCGATGTTCGGGACAGCTTCCGCGACTGCTCGTACAGGCTGATCCACTTCTCCATCGGAACCCTGGCGACGGCCTCTCCAATGACGTCGAGCGGGAGATCGTCGAGCGTCTTGAATCGCACGCACGACTTGCCCATGTCGAGCCTCTTGCCCCGTGCCTTGAACTCGGCCCGGAACCACTGCTCCGTCTTCTTGTCGCCGTAGACCGTCATCAGGTAGACGACCATGTAGTTCTTTTGCGACGCCAGCGCCACGTAGCAGAGCGGCTGTCCGTTGTAGGTGTCCGGGAATCGCTCGAGCGGCACTCCGTACACCAGCATTCCTGCGCCCACGGATTCCTGGTAGCCCGGCGGCAGGTTGTCGAGGATCACCTGCCGGACTTTCTTGATTGCACTCTGCCGCTCGAGCGGGAGCTCCTCCAGATACTGTTTCGCGGTCTTGGCTTTGCTCTGCATGGTCCTCCACGCGGCATCGAGAATGTCCCGGGCGGGATTCTACTCCAGACGCGTACATCGGGGGCGCTACGACGCCTGGCCACGAAGAACACGAAGCTCACGCGTGGGGTTTCCGTCAAGGTTGAGGGTCGGTCACTCTATGGATCGCGCAGCACCACCATGGGATCGACGCGCGACGCGCTACGTGCCGGCAGATACGAGGCGAGCGTGGCCACTACGAGGACAGCGACGGCCGTGCCCGCAAATACGCCCGGGTCCGCAGGCTTCACATCGTTCAATAGCGCCGCGACGACTCCACCGAGCAGCCAGGCGCCGGCCGCGCCGATAGCGACCCCGATGGCCGCGAGCACGAGGCCCCGACCGACCACAAGGTTGCGGACGTTCGACTCGCCGGCGCCAAGCGCCAGACGGATGCCAAACTCGCGGCGCTGGCGGCGGACGTTGTAAGACATCACACCATAGACGCCGATCATTGCCAGAAGCCCCGCGAGCACACCGAAGAGCGCGGTCAGCGCCGACATGAGTCGTGGCTGTCCCACCGATCCCGCCACCACGGCCTCCATTGTCTGCACCTGGGTGATTGGGAGCGTGGGATCGATCGACGCCACGATCTGCCTCGCGGCCGGGATGATCGCGGTCGGATCGGCGTTGCGGGTGCGGACCACGACGGCCATCGAGCCGAACGACGCCTGATCGATGGTGCGGTAGAACTCGTACGGGCTATTGCGGGTCAGCCCGAGCGATCGGACGCTGCCGATGACGCCTACGACCTCGTACCACGCCGTTCGGTCGTTGCCCTGACCGAACCGCTTGCCGATAGGATCCTGTCCGGGCCAGAACTTGTCGGCCATGACCTGGTTGATGAGGACGGTGTTCGAACCTTTGCCATCGCGCGAATCGAGGATTCGTCCCTTCAGCAGGGGCACTGCGAGCGTCTTGAGATACTCGCCGTGCATCCAGCGATACTCCACGAGCGGCGCCTGATTGGCGCTCCATGGCGTGTCGCCCTCAATCTGAAACTCTCCGTTCCAGCCAAAATCGACCATCGGCAGGTGGCTGGTCATGCCGGCGCTTTCGACGCTCTCGACCGCCGTCAGGCGCGAATACAGCTCGTGGTAAAACGCCACGACCTGCTCGGGCGTCTCGTACCGCTGGCCGGCCGGCGCAATATTGAACGCCACGATGTGATCGGTGCGAATGCCCGCGTCGCGGGCCGTGAGCAGCACGAGGTTCTTCACGAGCAGGCCGGCGCCGACGAGGAGCGAGAAAGCGATGGCAATCTCGGCGACGACGAGCCCGTTGCCGAGCCGACGGCCGCCGGCGCTCGCCGTCCGCGTATCTCCCTCACGCACGGCGTCCGTCAGGTCTCGCGGGCGCAATCGTAGAAGCGGCCACACGCCGCAGACCACGCCGACGAGAAGCGACGTGACGGCCGTGAACGCGAGGACGCCCCCATCGATGTCGATCGTGGTTGCGCGCGGCAGCTGGTTGCCGGCGAGCACGACGAACACGCCGACCATCCAGCGCGCGAGAAGGATGCCGAGCGCGCCGCCGACCACTGCCAGCAGCAGGCTTTCTGTCGCGAGCTGGCGCGCGAGCGTGCTGCGTCCGGCGCCAAGCGCCATGCGGATCGCGAACTCGCGCCGCCGGGCCATGCCGGCCGCAAGGAGCAGATTCGCAACGTTGGCGCACGCAATCAACAGGACCAGCACCACGGCCCCCATCAGCACCCACAGCGATGTCCGGATGCTCCCGACGACGACCTCGTAGTAACTGCGCACGTCGACGCCGTGATTGTTTCCAAATTCGGCCGCAAGCGTATGGCCGAGCGCGCGCATCTCCGCCGTCGCGCGATCGAGCGTCACGCCCTTCTTGAGACGCGCGTAGGTCGGCATGAAGTGATTGCCGCGCGTCGCGGGATCGAGCTTGCGTTGCAGCGGAACGTAGAACTGCGCGCGCCGGTGCGCGAAGCTCTCCGGCATCACGCCGATGAGCTCGTAGGCCTTGCCATTGAACATCAGCCTGCGTCCCACGACCGACCGATCGGCGTTGAACTGGCGCGTCCAGAAATCGTGCGAGAGCACGACGACCAGTGGTCCGCCAAACTGATCCTCCTGTGCCGTGTACCAGCGCCCGAGCACCGGCGGCACGCCGAAGACCTCGACGAGCGACGCCGTGGTCGCGACGCCCGGCACGCGCGTCGGATCGCCGGCACCGGTCAGCGTGAACGAGACCTGCATGGATCCGCCGATCGCGGCAAATACGGTGTTCCGCGTTTTCCAATCGACGTATTTCGGAAACGACGCCGGGCAGGTGGCGCACGCGGGCTGAGTGTCGTAGACCGACACCAGGTCCTGCGCGTCCGGAAACGGCAGCGGCTTGAGAAGCACTCCGTTGAAAATGCTGAACACCGCGCTCGTCACGCCGATGCCGAGGGCAAAGGCCAGAACGGCGAGGCCCGTGACGAATCGCGAACGGATGAGCGTTCGGGCAGCGAACCGCACCTCCTGCAGCAGACGGAACATGGCAAGGCCCTCTAGCCACCTTTGACGGTGGCCCGGTCCCGCGCGTTGACTGCCAGGACAGCCGCCGGTACACATCCGCCTGGTTATCGCGTAATGTTCATTGCGGAGGATGTATGCGACGCCTTGTGACCGTCCTGATCGCCTTCTGTGCCTGCACCCCGTCCCTGCTGATCGCGCAACTGACGACGCCAACCGACTGGAAATGGCGGCAGGACGCGGCCGCGCCCCTGGCCGCCGGCGCGAAAATGGAGCCTGGATCGTGGGTGTTCGTGCAGATGCCGCCGGGTTGGCACGTCACGACCGGGCCCGGGGTGCTGCTCTATCCAACTACGCAGGGCGAAATCGGCGGCAACTTCTCCCTCGAAGCCGAGGTCTTCCTCTTCCCCGGAGAGAGCACTGACGAATACGGCGTGTTTCTCGGGGGCCAGGACATCGACTCGTCTGCAGCCCCGGACTACTCAGCGTTCGTATTGCGTCGGGATGGACACGCTGCCGTCCTGCGCCGTCGCACAGGCCAGACGACGCCGCTTGCGGCCTGGCAGCGACACGAGGCGATCGTTATCGGAAAGGCGGGCGACGACCCGGTCAAGAACGTGGTCAGGATCGACGTCGACGCGGTGAACGCCGCGCTGTGGGTGAATGGTGCGAAGGTCCTGACGGTTCCTCGAGCGGACCTGCGCGCTGACGGCCGGGTCGGCTTCCGGGTCGGCAAGGACATGAACCTGCACATCACCACGCTGAACGTGACCCGGAAGCTCGCGCCCGTCCCAGCCAAGAAAGGATAGGCTCGACCGCCGCGTTGGCTCAGAGTGGAACGAACAGCGGGGTAAGGTCGCCGGCGTGGGTCTGCCACAGGCCGGGAGACATCGACGCAAGCTCACGAAAGTCGCGCGTCATGTGCGCCTGATCGTAGAAACCACACGCCAGAGCGACGTCAGTCAGGGGACTCCCCTGCCGGACGCGGCGCAGCGCCGCCTGCAATCGGACGATCCGTGAGAAGGTCTTCGGCGTCAGGCCAACGTCCTCCCGAAACTGGCGCTCGAGCTGGCGCTGACTCGTGCCCGCCCGCGCGACCAGCGAATCGATGGAGGCGCGGCCGTCGCTCTGCAGAATCGTCCCGACGACGGCCTCCACGCGGCGCCGCGGCGCCGGACACGCCATCGCGGTCAACCATCCCTCGAGCGCCCTGATTCGCTCGCCGTCATTCCGCGCGTCCGCCAGACGCTCGCGCAGCCGCTTGACCGACGGAAAGATCAGCTCGAGATCGACGAAGCGTCCCGAAACCTCCTGCACCGAAAAGCCAAGAAGAGTCCGCGATGCGGCGGGCTGCAGCCGGATCGCGGCAACGCCCGCCTTCCCGTCGGGGGCGAGCACCACGGGCTCGATCATCTGGCCGACCAGGAGCGACGCCGGCTGCTTGACCGCCCCGCCACTCGCGTCGTGACGCCAGAACGGGCCGCCGTAGTGGAAGACGAGCTCCACGCGACCGTCAGGAATGATCGTGTCAGCGGAGCCGGTTGACGAGCCTTCGAGGAGCCAGAACCGCTCCACGAGCGCGGCAAGCGACGGTGTTGGTGCGTACTCGGCGTATCGCATGAGAACGAAAGGAATTCTTACAGTACTATTGGACGTTTGCCAGGCCTCTCGTCTCTCGCATGAGCCAACCCGCCGGCCAGGCGGCGCCTCGGCGCGCCGCGCTCATTTTCATTTTCGTCACCGTCGTACTCGATGTGTTGGCGCTTGGCATCATCGTACCGGTGCTGCCGGCCCTCGTCGTCGACTTCCTTGGCGGCAATACCGCACGCGCCGCCGAAACCTACGGCCTGTTTGCGACCGCCTGGGCACTGATGCAGTTCGTCTCGTCGCCGATCCTTGGCGCGCTGTCCGATCGCTTCGGCCGCCGGCCGATCATCCTGACGTCTATCACGGGCCTCGGGCTGGACTACATCCTCATGGCGCTCGCCCCGAGCCTGGGATGGCTGTTTGTCGGCCGCGTGATCTCGGGCATCTCCTCGGCGAGCTTCGCGACCGCGGCGGCGTATATCGCGGACGTCACGCCTCCCGACGAGCGCGCGAAGGGCTTCGGAATGATCGGCGCCGCGTTCGGGCTGGGCTTCGTGCTGGGACCCGCGCTCGGTGGCGTCCTTGGCACGGTCAGCCCGCGACTCCCATTCTGGATCTCGGCGGCCCTGTGCCTGACCAACGCCCTCTATGGTCTCTTCGTGCTGCCGGAGTCCCTTCCACCCGAGCGCCGCTTACGACAGTTCTCGTGGGCCCGCGCCAACCCGCTCGGCTCCCTGCGACTCCTCCGATCGCATCCGGAGCTCTTCGGTCTCGCGAGCGTCACGTTTCTTTACTACGTCGCGCACGAGGTTCTGCCGAGCACGTTCGTGCTTTACACGAGCTACCGCTACGGCTGGAACACGGGGACCGTCGGGCTGACCCTCGCCCTGGTCGGCGTCTGCACCGCGATCGTCTCCGGTGGCCTCGTCGGACCCATCGTCGCGCGCATCGGCGAGCGGCACGCGGCGCTGACGGGCCTCATGTTCGGCGCGGTGGCGTTCGCCATCTACGGGCTCGCGCCGCGAGGATCGCTCTTTCTGGCTGGCGTGCCGGTGATGGCGATCTGGGGCCTCTACGGCCCGTCGGCCCAGGGGCTCATGACGCGCCGCGTGACCGCGTCCGAACAGGGACAGCTGCAGGGAGCCATCATGGGCCTGCGCGGGCTGAGCGGCCTCATCAGCCCCTTCATCTTCACCTTCACCTTCGCCACGTTCATCGGCCCGCGGGCGAATCTCCATCTCCCGGGAGCACCGTTCCTGCTTGCCGCCGTGCTCCTGGTCGTCGCCTTCTTCCTGGCGTGGAGCGTCATGCGATCAAGGGATGCGTCAGACCAGTCCCCTACCCGGGTCGAGTTGTCATGAACGCGCCAACCGGCGGTCGCGATGAACACGATGGCACGATGCGCACGATGGCTATCAAGGAGGAATTCATGGTGGCCATCGTGGCATCGTAGCCATTGTGCTAGGCCGTTGGCCCGTGCAGTCACTCTGCGAAACCACCGCAGCGACTGGTTACTTCGGCGGCGAGGTGGCCGCGGCGTTGAACGTCCCCGTCAGCGGCACGCCCATCGGGCCCACCGGGATATAGACCACAGTGTGGTTGGGTGAGTTGACCATCTGCTTTTGCGCCTCGATCGCTTCGTGCTGGATGTACATCGGGCTCAACTGGCCCCGGATGATCTCCATGGCATTGGCGATACCCTGCGCCTGCACCTCACGCTTCGTCCGCTCCTTGCGCTCGATCTCGATCTCGGTGTCCTTGCGCAGGAGCTCCTGCGTCGCCGCCAGCTTGCGTGAGACGGCGTTCGCGACTTCCTCCGGGTACTGCACGTTCCCCACGACGACGCTTGTGATCAGGAAGGGGCTGCCCTCCGCGTACTGACGGATCCGGCCGAGCACCGCATCGCCGATCGGTATCAACGCATCCTTGACTTCCAGTCCGTTGCGCCGCTGGACCTCGTCGCGCGCGAACGTCTTCAATGGCTCGCGCACGAAGTTGCCGTACGCGACCTGGACGATGGAGTCGGGCGCCTTGTCGAGCGCGGTCTGCGCGACCGTCGTGCTGAACCGCTCCATGAACAGCGGGACTCTCGTCTCCTCGACGCGCCACACGGTGTGGACGCGAAACGCGATCTTCAGGTTGTCGCGGCTCAAGACCGCCTCCTCGCCGGTGAAGTTCTCGGTGTAGGTGTAGGGCGTGACGCTGATGTTCGTCACGTCCAGCAGCCATGTCCTCCCGGGCGAGGTGGGTCCTCTCTGTATCCCGTAAAAACGCGACTGGCCCAGCACCGCCCCCTTCGTCAGATATCCGACGTAGCCCGCCGGCGTGAACGGGTTGCGCGATCCGAGGAACCAGACGAAGGCCGTGGCGCCCAACAGCACGACCAGCACGGCGCTGACGGCGCCGCCGAACAGCCGACGACGTCCGGTGTCGTTCGAGACTTGCATCAACGCAGACATGACGAGCTCTCCTTGTCGAGGACTCAGGGCTGATGACGGGAGCTCGAGGCCCTCGCGGCGCGCACGGGCTACGCCCGTACGCCTCGCGAACGCCTGAACGGATCTCAGACCCTCGCAACGCGGTCGACGCGCGCTCTATACGAAGAAGGCGTTGAAGTGAGGAGAGACTCGGACTGAAGAGCCCGAGGGACCCGACAAGCGAAACACGGCAGGCCTCCAAATCGCCGACGGGGTTAGCTGACGGGCTCGAGGTTGGAGTACCTCTACCGGATCACTCCGGATACGCCCCGTGGCGCGGTCATCGCGCCGGTGGGTCCCCCGCGACGCCCTATGGGCGTCTTTGGCTAACCGTACACGCTACGCCTGATCGGTTCGCCCGTCAAATCCCGATGGCCCATTTAGAGACACTGCCTCCGGGACGCGGCGGTTGGCCTGCCGAACACCGCGGGAGTCGATGGTGGGCGTCACACGATGCTTGACAGATAATAAATGAACGGATATTTATATTCAGACCAGCGTCCGATCCAGCACAGGAGGCCGACTTGCCCAGAAAGAAAGCGCTCTCGGGTCACGTGGCGCTCGTCGCCGGCGCGACGCGTGGGGCCGGCCGCGGAATCGCGTGCGCGCTCGGCGACGCGGGGGCGACCGTGTATTGCAGCGGTCGCAGCACCCGCGAGCAGCCCTGTGCGACGGGGTTCTACGCTGGCCGCCCCGAGACGATCGACGAGACGGCGGATATGGTCACCGCTCGCGGAGGCAGGGGCATCCCCGTGCGCACAGATCATCTGAATCCCGAACAGGTCCAGTCGCTCGTCACGCGAATCGAGAGGGACCACAAGCGCCTCGACCTGCTCGTCAACGACATCTCCGAGGGCGATCGGCACGACTGGCAGGCGTTCTGGAAGGTGGATGTGGAGAAAGGCTTCACGCTGCTGCGAAACGCCCTGCATACGCACATCATCACCTGCCGCTATGCGGTCCCGTTGATGGTCAGGCGCCGCCGCGGCCTCATCGTCGAGATCGGGGATGGAGACGGGCTGCACTATCGAGGCACGCTCTTTTATGACCTCATCAAGACGTCGGTGACGCGCCTTGGATGGGCGATGGCCGAGGAACTGCGGCCCCACGGCGTTGCCGCCCTCACGGTGACACCCGGCTTCATGCGCACGGAAGCCATGCTCGATGGATTCGGGGTCACGGAAGCCAACTGGCGAGACGGCGCGAAGAGAGATGCGAGCTTTCTTTATTCTGAAACGCCTCTTTATGTGGGGCGCGCGATTGCCGCGCTCGCAGCCGACCCAGAGGTGCTCGCGAAATCGGGGGGCCTCTACAGTTCGTGGGGGCTCGCCCGCGAGTACGGATTCACCGACATCGATGGCGGACAGCCAGATATCGGGAAGCACTTCGGACACCTGTTCAACGCGCCGACCAGGACAGGGGTGAGATGGGCGATCGGGAACGAAGGTCCGCGAGAATCCGAGGGTTCAGGAGGTTCAAAGGGTTCAAGAGGTTCAAGAGGTTCAAGGAGGCGGTGATGCCAACTCGCCGAAAAATCATCGTGTACATCGCGACGAGCGCGGACGGGTACATCGCTCGGAAGGATGGCAGGGTCGACTGGCTCAATCGACCAATGCCCAAGGGCAGCTACGGAATGGCCGCGTTCTACCGGAGCATCGACACGATCCTCTGGGGTCGCAAGACCTACGGCGTGGCACTCGATCACCCGCGTGACGGGTTCGACACGAAGATCAGGAACTACGTCTTCAGCCGCCACCCGCCGGCGTCGCAGGCTCCCGGCGTCACGTTCGTCTCAGAACCCGTCGCCGACTTCGCGAAGCGGCTTCGAGCGACGCGGGGAAAGCACATCTGGATGATGGGAGGCGCAGAAATCATCGGATCGTTCATCGATGCGAATGAGATCGACGAGTTCATCATTCATGTCATACCGACCTTGATCGGCGAAGGCATTCCTCTGATCGCGCCGCGACATCGCGACGTGCCGCTCAGCCTGCTCTCGGCCAAGCCCTTCTCTGACGGTGTCGTCCGACTCCACTACCTGGTGGCTGGCCGACGCGGGCGAGGTTCATGAGGGATTCATGGCAGACTAATCAGCGAGGGGTGCGCTCTCATGGGAAAGCAAGATCCACGCGTCGATGCATACATCGCGAAAGCGGCCGACTTCGCCAAGCCGATCCTGACTCACCTCCGGCAGGTCGTGCACAACGCCTGTCCTGGCGTCGATGAGACGATGAAGTGGAGCTTTCCGCACTTCGACTACAAGGGCGAGATGATGTGCAGCATGGCGGCGTTCAAGGCTCACTGCGCGTTGGGGTTCTGGAAGAGCAGCCTCGTGCTCGACGGTCCGGGGTCCGAAGACGCGATGGGGCACTTTGGCCGCCTGACCTCCGTCCGCGATCTCCCGTCGGACCGCACGCTCGCCGCTTACGTGAAGAAAGCCGCGAAGCTGAACGACGAAGGGGTCAAGGTCGCCAGGAGGCCGGTGGCGCCGAAGAAGCCGTTGAGCGTGCCGGCAGACTTTGCTGCCGCCCTGAAGAAGAGCCCGGCGGCTCGGAAAGCCTTCGACGCGTTCAGCCCGAGCCACAGACGTGAATACGTCGAATGGGTAACCGAGGCAAAAACCGACGCCACGCGGCAGAGGCGGATGAAAGCCGCCGTCGACTGGCTCTCAGAAGGCAAGAGCCGCAATTGGAAGTACGAGCCGAAATGAGATCGATGTGACCGGGCCGGCGCCCACGACCGTCGTCTTCTACGACGGCGTTTGCGGTCTCTGCAATCGGATGAACCAGTTCCTGCTGCGCCGGGACCAGCAGGCGCGCCTTCGCTTCGCCGCGCTGCAAGGTCCACTGGCCGGGCAGGTGCTAGCACGGTATGGGCTCAACGCGGCCGATCTCGACACCATTTATGTCGTCGCTGATTGGGGTGCACCCTCTGAACGCGTGCTCGCGCGCTCGACAGCGGTCCGGTACGCATTGAGCCAGCTTGGAGGCCCATGGCGGGCGTGGGCGCGGATTGCCGGACTCGTGCCACGGCCTCTCGCCGACATCATGTACCGCACGGTTGCGCGCAATCGATATCGCGTCTTCGGGCGCGCCGATCGCTGCCCGATCCCTCCGCCGGAATGGCGGGAGCGGTTTCTGGATCAGTAGTACCCTTACGCGCGATGAACGAGATCCTTCATCCAGACGGACGAGTGGAGCTGCGCGATACATCGCGAATCGAGCGGAGCCCCCTTTACAATCACGACCTGGCGCCGGTGCCGCTCGCGGCACGCACCTGGTCCACCTACAACTATGCGGCGCTGTGGATCAGCATGGCCCACTGCATCCCGACCTACATGCTGGCCTCGGGCCTGATGGCGAGCGGGATGAACTGGTGGCAGGCGCTCATCACGATTCTGCTCGGCAACACGATCGTCCTCGTCCCGATCCTCCTGAACTCTCACCCCGGCACGAAATACGGCATCCCCTTCCCCGTGTTCGCGCGGGTCGCGTACGGCACGATTGGATCCAACCTGCCTGCCCTGATGCGCGCGCTCGTCGCGTGCGGCTGGTTCGGCATCCAGGCCTGGATTGGTGGCGAAGCGCTACAGACCTTCTTCGCTGCGTTGATACCCGGCTGGCCGCACCTGCTCGGACCCGGTTTCGCGGGTCACACGACAACCGAGTGGCTCTCGTTTCTGCTCTTCTGGGGGCTGAACGTCTTCATCATTTACCGGGGGATGGACCTGCTGCGCTCGGTCGAGAACTGGGCGGCGCCCTTCGTCCTGGTCATGACGGCGGCCTTGCTCGTCTGGGCCGTTCAGCGCGCCAACGGGCTCGGTCCGTTGCTGGCCCAGCCGGGAAAGCTCGCGACGTTCGGCGAGTTCTTCCCCGTATTCGTCCCGTCGCTGACGGCGATGATCGGCTACTGGGCGACGCTCTCCCTCAACATGCCGGACTTTACGCGCTTCGGCCGCAGCCAGCGTGAGCAGATCGTCGGTCAGGTCGTGGCGCTGCCGACGACGATGGCGGTGTTCGCCGCGATGGGGGTGCTCATCACGAGCGCAACGGTCGTGATCTATGGCGAAGCGATCTGGGATCCCGTCAAGCTGGTCGGCCGCTTCGACACGCCGCTCGTCGTCGCCATCTCGATGTTCACAGCCGTCGTCGCGACGCTGGCCGTCAACATCGCGGCCAACGTTGTGTCACCCGCCAACGATTTCGCCAACGCGTTCCCGCGGCTCATAGACTTCAAGACCGGCGGGCTCATCACGGGCCTGCTCGCGATCCTGATGCAGCCGTGGCAGCTCCTGGCCGATCCCTCGGGCTACATCTTCACCTGGCTGCTCGGCTACTCCGGAGGCCTGGGCTCCATTGCCGGCGTGCTCATTGCGGACTATTGGATCGTGCGACGGACCGCGGTACGTCTCGAGGATCTCTATCTGACCGATGGAAGCTATCGCTATTCGAGTGGGTGGAACGGCAAGGCCGTCGTCGCGACGCTCGTCGGCTGTGCCCTCGCCTGGGGCGGCCTCGTCGTTCCGGTGCTGAAACCGCTCTACGACTACGCGTGGTTCGTGGGCTTCGGAGCAGCGTTCGGCGTGTATGTGGCAATGATGGGACGCGCGCCGGCCGCCGTGGTGGCTCCTTCCGCGCAATCACGCTGAGCACGACGTGAAGCGGCCCGGCCGAGCCAGCCCTCGAACTCCGCTGAACCTACCGTTGCCCTCCGGCAGCCGTCGGAGTGACCGGGCGGGCGGACGAGGC
>Ga0184612_10000426_pt1 | contig 19499 bp, 18 predicted proteins | sample PLM3_60_coex_FD_133163 | JGI IMG/M metagenome (GOLD analysis project Ga0184612, IMG submission 133163) | Groundwater sediment microbial communities from an aquifer in East River, Colorado, USA - PLM3_60_coex | ecosystem: Environmental > Terrestrial > Soil > Riparian zone | place: USA: East... | reverse complement strand
CCGACACCGGCTCGGCCGAGGTCCAGATCGCGGTGCTGTCCACGCGCATCAACGACCTCACCGTGCACCTGAAGACCCACAAGGAGGACCACCACTCCCGGCGCGGCCTGCTCCAGATGGTGGGGCGGCGCCGGCGGCTGCTCGAATACCTCCGGCGCAAGGACATCGAGCGGTACCGGACGCTCATCGCCCGCCTGGGACTCAGGCGATAGCACACGAAACGGCGGCGGGGGCCGCCCTGTTCAGAGGAGTGATGCGAACGAGCAGCTGAGACCGGCGGAAGGAGGGGGTCGGTTATCAGTAGCGAGTCCCCGGGCCCCCGGAGGCTCACCACTGACAACTGGCCGAACCTCCCGCCTCCCGACATCACCCGTCGCTCCTCGCGGGCCAACCGCGCAGGACGCACCCAAGGAGGAAGGCCAGTGGCCGTCATCAAGCGCACCAAGACCGTGGGCTCGCGGGACATGACCTTCGAGTCCGGCAGGCTCGCGATGCAGGCGGAGGGATCCGTCGTCGTCACCTACGGCGAGACCCAGATCCTCGCCACCACCACCACGACCACGCCCCGTGAGGGCATCGACTTCTTTCCCCTCACCGTGGACGTCGAGGAGCGGATGTATGCCGCGGGGAAGATCCCCGGAGGGTTCTTCCGCCGAGAGGGCCGGCCGTCCGAGACCGCCATCCTCACCGCCCGGCTGATCGATCGGCCGCTTCGCCCCACCTTCAAGGACGGGTACCACGACGAGGTCCAGGTCGTGGTGACGGTGCTCTCGGCCGACCTGGCCAACCCCTACGACGTCCCCAGCATCAACGGCGCCAGCCTGTCGACGATGATCGCCGGGCTCCCGTTCGACGGCCCGGTGGGCGCGGTGCGGATGGGCCTGATCGGCGGGGAGTGGCGGACCAACCCCACGTTCCAGGACCTGGAGATGGCCACGTTCGACATCATCGTGGCGGGCCGGCGGAACGACGGGGGCGGCATCGACCTGTTGATGATCGAGGGGGAGGCCCCCGACAACACCTGGAACCTGCTCGCTGACGGCGGCGCGGCGGTCGCCCCCACCGAGGAGTCGGTGGCCGAGGGCCTGGAGGCGGCCAAGCGAGCCATCGGCGAGATCATCGACTTCCAGATGGAGTTCCTCTCGGAGCTCCAGGTGGCCCCGAGGCCGTTCGAGCCGAAGCCGCTGTTCTCCGACGAGACCTACGAGGCCGTGGCGGAGTTTGCCTCCAGGCGCATCGAGGCGGCGCTCGTCCCGGAGAAGAAGGCGCGGGACGCGGCACGCGACCAGCTCAAGGAGGAGCTGAAGGCGCACCTCCTGGTGACCTGGGGCGAGGAGGCGTTCGCCGGGCGGTCCGCCGAGATCTCGCCCGCGTTCAAGGAGCTGGAGAAGCGGGTGATGCGAAAGCGCATCCTGGAGGAGGGCGTTCGCCTCGACGGCCGCAAAGCCGACGAGATCCGGACCCTGTCCTCCGAGGTGGGCATGGTCCCGCGGGCCCACGGATCCTCGCTGTTCCAGCGAGGCGAGACCCAGGTCCTGAACGTGACCACGCTCGGGATGCTGCGGATGACCCAGATGATCGATACGCTCGATCCCGAGGACTCCAAGCGGTACATCCACCACTACAACTTCCCGCCGTTCTCGACCGGCGAGGTCGGCCGGATCGGCTCGCCCCGGCGGCGGGAGATCGGCCACGGGGCGCTCGCCGAGCGGGCGCTCGTGCCGGTGGTGCCGCCCGAGGAGGAGTTCCCCTACGCCATCCGGCTCGTGTCCGACGTCCTCTCGTCGAATGGCTCGACGTCCATGGCCAGCGTGTGCGCCTCGACGCTCTCGCTGATGGACGCCGGCGTGCCGATCAAGGCGCCGGTGGCCGGCATCGCCATGGGCCTCATCGCCGAGTTCGACCGCTATGTGACGCTCACCGACATCCTGGGGGCGGAGGACGCGCTCGGCGACATGGATTTCAAGGTGGCCGGGACCAAGGACTGGGTCACCGCGATCCAGCTCGACATGAAGGTCACGGGCTTGCCGGCCGAGGCCCTGAACCAGGCCCTCAAGCAGGCCCGGGAGGCCCGCCTGTTCATCCTGGAGACGATGCTCCGCACGATCGGGGAGCCCCGGAGCGAGGTGAACTCAAAGGCCCCGCGGATCCTCACCATCCAGATCCCGGTGGACAAGATCGGCGAGGTCATCGGGCCCAAGGGCAAGCGCATCAACGAGATCATCGCCGTGACCGGCGCCGACATCGACATCCAGGACGACGGCACCGTGTTCATCGGCTCCCGGGAGGGCGCCGGCGCGGACCAGGCGGCGAAGATGATCGACGAGATCGTCAACCCGCGGCCGCTCTCGGTCGGCGAGCGGTTCACCGGCAAGGTCGTGAAGACCACGACCTTCGGCGCGTTCGTGAACCTCGTGCCCGGCAGGGACGGTCTGGTGCACATCTCCAAGCTCGGCAAGGGCAAGCGCCTGTCCTCGGTGGAGGAAGCGGTGAAGGAGGGCGACACCCTGGAGGTCGAGATCCAGGAGATCGACCAGATGGGCAAGGTCAGCCTGAAGCCGGTCGGGGAGGAGTGGGCGATCCCCGAGGGCATGGAGGTGGAGGAGCAGCCCCGCCGGGAGCGGCGGGACGGCGACTCGCGGGGCGGTCGCCCTCGCGACCGCGACCGCCGGCCCAGGGACCGCGAGCGCCGGGACCGGCCCTCGCAATAAGCTCTCGCCCATGCCCATCCGCCGGACCGAGTTCGAGTCGGGCCTGCGAGTCGTGACCGAACGCATGCCCGGCGTCCGGTCGGTGGCTCTGGGGTTCTGGGTGCTGGCGGGATCGCGGGACGAGCCGCCGCCCATCAGCGGCTCGTCCCACTTCCTCGAGCACCTGCTGTTCAAGGGGACGAAGACCCGAACCGCCCGCGACATCGCCGAGGCCTTCGACGCCGTGGGTGGCGACGTGAACGCGTTCACCGCCAAGGAGTACACGTGCTTCTACTCCAGGGTGCGCGACCGCGACCTCCCGATGGCCGTCGACCACCTCTCCGACATGCTCCAGAACTCCGTGATCCGCACGTCGGACTTGGAGGCCGAGCGCAAAGTGATCCTCGAGGAGATCCACATGCACGAGGACACCCCCGACGACCTCATCCACGACCTGCTCAACCAGACCCTGTGGCCCGACCACCCGCTCGGCCGGCCCATCCTGGGGACGGTGCAGAGCATCACGGCGGCCACCCGCGACCAGGTCCGGCGGTTCTACAAGCGCCACTACGTGCCGGGGAGCCTGGTGATCGTGGCCGCCGGGAACGTGCAGCACGACTCGCTCCTCCAGCTGATCTTCTCCGGCATGCCAACCGGCCGCAAGCGCTCGGACGGCCCGAGCTCGTGGAACCGGCGGCTGGGGGGCAACCCGCCGGCCCCCTCGGGGAAGACCCTGGTGAAGAAACGGAAGACCGAGCAGGCTCACATCTGCCTGGGGACGAACGGCCTGGCCCGCAACGACCCGGAACGGTTCGCCTTCGGCATCGTGAACGCCGCGATCGGGGGAGGCATGTCCTCGCGGCTGTTCCAGGAGATCCGGGAGAAGCGGGGCCTGGCCTACTCGGTGTACAGCTACCACTCGCAGTACGCGGAGGCCGGCCTGTTCGCCGCGTACGCGGGGACTACGCCGGCCCGGGCCCGGGAGGTGCTCGACATCCTCCGGGAGCAGCTGGCCGACGTGGCCGAAGGCGCGCTCTCCGAGGAGGAGTTCGAACGGGCCAAGGGCCACATGAAGGGATCGCTCGTCCTGTCCCTGGAGGACCCGAGCGGCCGGATGTCACGCCTGGGCAAGTCCGAGATCTCGCACGGCGAGATCCTGACCGTGACCCAGATCCTCCAGCGGATCGAGGCCGTGACGCTCGACGACGCCCGCCGGGTGGCCAAGCGCGTCCTGTCGCAGCCGCTCGCCCTGGCGATGCTCGGTCCGTTCAAGAGCGGGAAGGAACCCCTGGCGTGATCAGGGTCGGCGTCATCGGCGCCGCCGGGCGCATGGGCCAGATGGTGTGCCGGACCGTGGCCGGCGAGCCCGACCTCGCGCTGGTCGCCGCCATCGACCGGTCCAAGGTAGGCCAGTCCATCGGGTCGCTGATCGGCCAGCCCAAGCTGGACGTCCCCATCTCCGACGAGCTGGACCGCCTGCTGGAGGCGGAGGTGGAGGTGGGCGTGGACTTCACGCACCCCGAGGTCGTCATGGACGACGTCCGGTGGTGCATCGAGCACGGCATCAACCTTGTGGTGGGCACCACCGGCATCGCGGAGGACGAGCTCGACGAGATCCGCAAGTTGATCGAGGACGAGGGCGGCGAGCCGAACGTGATCGTCGCCCCGAACTTCGCCCTCGGCGCGGTGCTGATGCAGCGGTTCGCCGCCGAGGCGGCCCGGTTCTTCCCGGCCGCGGAGATCATCGAGCTGCATCACGACGGCAAGGCCGATGCCCCGTCCGGGACCGCGCTGTCGACCGCTCGGCGGCTGGTGGAGGAGCGCGGTGGCGAGTACCGGGGCCCCTCGGCCGAATCGATCGAGGGCGTCCGGGGCGGCGAGGTCGACGGCGTGCGGGTCCACTCGGTTCGACTGCCCGGTCTGGTGGCCCACCAGGAGGTCATCCTGGGCGGCCAGGGCCAGACCCTCACCATCCGCCACGACTCCACGGACCGGAGCTCCTTCATGCCGGGCGTGTTGATGGCCATCCGGGCCGTGTCCACCCGGCCGGGCCTGACCGTGGGCCTGGAGCCGCTCCTCGACCTGCCGGCGAAGTGAGCCGGCGGCTGGCCACCGTCTTCGCCCACCCCGACGACGACACCTACGGCGTGGGGGGAACCGTGGCCCTGCACGCCGATCAGGGCATCGAGGTCACGGGGATCTTGGCCACCAGTGGGGAGGCGGGGCGGATCTTCGACCCCAGCCTGGCAACGCAGCAGAACCTGGGCAAGGTCCGGGAGGCCGAGGACCGGGCGTCGTGGGCCGAGCTCGGCGTGAAGACGGCGCTGCACTTCCTCCGGTACCCCGACGGGGGCCTAGCGCGCGTTCCCGGCGACGAGCTGGTCGGCCGTATCTCCGGGCTCCTCGAGGAGGCCCGCCCCGACGTGGTGGTGACGTTCGGCCCCGAGGGCGTGACCGGCCACGAGGACCACATCGCGATCGGCAAGGCCACGACCGCCGCCTTCCACCAGGCCAGGCAGCGCTCCACGGGCGAGGGCTTCGCCCGGCTGCTGTACGTGGCGATCCCGCAGTCGAACCTGGACCGGTGGAACGCGCTCCTGCGAGAGCGAGGCATGGACCCGCTCGATCCCACCCAGCCGTTCGTTCCGCGCGGGGTCCCCGACGAAACCATCGGGGTGATCGTGGACTGCTCGCCGGTGTACCAGCGCAAGCTGGAGGCCCTCCGCCAGCACAAGACGCAGGGTGAGCTGGAGGACGTCCCGTACGAGCTCTGGCCCGAGGTGCTCGGCCGGGAGGCGTTCGTGATGGCGTGGCCGGAGCGGGCGCCGGGGGACCCGGTCCTGTCCGACGTGTTCGAGGGCCTCCCGGCCGCGTAAGCTCGGGGCACCGTGGACGTCCAGATCCGGACCATCGCGCCCCAGGAGTTCGAGGCCTACATCGACGCGCTCACTGCGGGCTTCGGTGGCCACACCAGGCCCGAAGACATCGAGCGCGAACGGATGGTGGCCGAGATCGACCGGTGCCTGGCCGCGCTCGACGGTTCCGAGATCGTTGGTGGCGCCTCCGCGGCCTCGTTCACGCTGACCGTGCCGGGGGGGTCCGTTGGTGCCGCGGGGGTAACGAGCGTGGCCGTGAAGCCCACCCATCGCCGGCAAGGCATCAACTCGGCGCTCATGCGGCGGCAGCTCGACGACGTCCGCGGGAACGGCGAGCCGGTCGCCATCCTGTACGCGTCCGAGGGCGGCATCTACGGCCGGTTCGGCTACGGCCTGGCCTCGTTCCACTGCGCGATGAACGCCGAGCGCACACGCACGGCCTTCGTCCGCGGCTATCGGCCGGCGGGACGGACCCGGCTCCTTGATCGCGAGGACGCTCTCGCGGCCATGCGACCGCTCTACGACCGGCTCCGCAAGGAACGGCCCGGGGGGATCGAGCTCGATCCCACCTGGTTCGAATACCGCTTCGCCGAGACCCACTGGGGCGAGGATCGGAAGTGGTTCTACGCGGTGCACGAGGGCGCCGACGGCCTCGACGCGTACGCCGTGTATCGCATCGAGCACGGCAAGTACGGCGATCACCGCAACGGGCTTGCCGTGGAGGAGGTCCAGGCGTCCTCGCCTCAGGCCTACGCGGACATATGGCGCTACCTGTTCGATGTCGATCTGATCGAGCGGATCGCGGCGTGGAACCGGCCGCTCGACGAGCCGCTCCTTCACCTGCTCCGGGAACCCGACGTGCTCCAGCTCCGGATCAACGACGGGATGTGGGTCAGGTTGGTCGACGTGCCGAAGGCGCTGTCGGAACGAAGGTATGCGGCCGAGGGGCGCGTGACATTCGAGGTCCGGAACCTATTCTGCCCGTGGAACGAGGGGCGCTACGTCGCGGAGGGCGGTCCGGACGGCGCGTCGTGCGTCGCGACGGACGCCGAACCGGACCTCGTGATGAGCGTGAACGAGCTCGGCGCGGCGTACCTCGGGGGGATGAGCTTCCGGCAGCTGCATCGGGCCGGAAGGGGCCAAGAGGAAGTTCCCGGAGCCCTGCCCCGGGCCGACGCCATGTTCGCGTGGGATCCCGCGCCGTGGTGCTCGTTCATCTTCTGAGCCCTCCGTGGCGCGGGCTCGTTAGCCTGCGAACCCTTGCACGATCAGCCACACGCCGAGGGCGCCGAGCGCCACCGCCAGCCCGTCGCCCAGGATCCGGAGCGCGCGTTGGCTTACCCGGTGCGCGCCGGTTCCGAGGAGCACCATGCTCGAGTCCATCAGCGACACCCCGGCCAGCAACGCCGCGACCGTGACGAACGCCAGCGCGCGTCCGCCGTCGTGCGCCGCCTCGGCAACGACCGCGGCTCCCGTCGTGGCCAAGAACACGTAAGCCCCGGGGTTCAGCAGGACGGCGACGACGCCTCGGACCGCCGGGTGGAGCCCGCCGGGCGGCGCGTCGACCTCGTGCGGCCGTCGGCTCTCGCGAAGCGCGTCGATCGCCAGGAACATCAGGAAGCCCCCGCCGATCACCCGGATCGCGGAGAGGAACGCGTCGCCGGGCTCGATCGACGAGAGGCCCGCTGCCAGCAGGACCAGCATCACCCCGAACGTGGCGTTGGCTCCCGCCATGGCCCGGAGCCCGCGGGTCACGCCGCCCCGGGCGGCCTCCGAGAACAGCAGCAGTTGCACCGGACCGGGCGACGCGCCCAGTGCGACGCCCAGCCCGAACGCCGCAGCGGGGTGCGCAAGGTCGAGCGCCACGTCAGGAGAGCCGAAGCTCCTCGACGTCGATCTCCCCGCCTTCCTCGGTGAGCAGCACGCCCTCGCACTCGGCGAGCGGGCGGATCGCGCGTTCGGTGAGGCCCTTGACGGCCTTCTCGATCAGCGGCGTGTGGCCGACCGCCAGGCCACGGCCTCCCTCCGGGACCGCAGCGATGACCGCGTGGAGCACCTCCCCGAGCTGCTCCGGGGAGTTGTCGGTGCCATCGCCACCCAGTCCGGGAACGACGGCGTGCTCCGGAAGCTGGTGGCCGGCGGCCCGCAGGAACCACGCCGCGGTCTCGGCGGCCCGCTTCGCCGGCGAGACGAACACGACGTCGTAACCGCCCGTCATCATGCGCCCGACGTCCTCGGCCTGGACCCGGCCCTCGGGGGACAGCGCATCCGCGTCCGGGTCGCGGCGGGCGTGCCGGCGGATCTCGAGGGTCCTCAACTGCGGCGCCTTCCTCTTGGGCTTCCCGTATGATGCCCGACCGCATGAAGCCTACCCTTCGCGTCGTCGTCGTCCTGTTGCTCTTGGTGGCCGGCGCGCTCGTCGTGGCATGCACGAAGAGCACCGAGGCGGAGCCCCGCGCGAGCGGCACGTGTGGGAGCGGAAGTGGGACGGTCACGCCCGCAGAGACCGCGACCGGCCCGCCCGGGACGGCGATCTATCGGTACACGAACCCCGGGCTGGTGGCCACGATGAGCCTGGACGGCGACTCGGGCACGCTGGCGATCGAGAACGACACGGGCCGCGACCTCTCGCCGCCGGCGTTCTACATCCTCGACGCACGAAATGGCGAGCGGGTGAATGGCCAGGTCAAGAACGCCGCGACCATCCCGAACGGCGAGACGAAGACGTTCAGGGTCTCGTTCGGCGGGCTGGGGATCAAGGACATCGGCCTGGCGATCCTGTTGATCGGCCACGACAACTACGGCGCCTTCGCCCGCCAATAATGTCAGCTTATGAGCAGCGGGAGCCTCGATGAGTGAGTCTGTGGATCGGCTGAGATGGCTGGCCGGCCAGATGCGCAGGCTGTTGGGCGAGTACTTTGCTGGAAACGTTGAAGTCCCGATGCTCGTAGACCGGTTGGAAACGCTAATCAACGCACTTGCTGGTTTCGCGGACAGTACATGGGTTGAGGAGATGCACGTGATTTGGGGCCAGATGGAGATCCCCTACGCGGTCAGCCTGGATGAAGGGCGGTCGGAATTAACTGCAGACGAACGGCGATCGGTTGATGAGGCCGCCGAAGCTCTCCGCGCAATGCTTGAGGAGTACGAATAGAGTTTCGATATCGAGAGCGATGCTGCCTGAAGAGGCAATTGCAGAAGCGAGATCGCAGCAGTTAGGAGTCCAGTGGAAAGGGCCCATCAGTACCATTGCTTGCTCGATATGCGACCAGGAAGGGACTGCTACGAACCGCGGCTCTTGGATTCAGATTCGCCGGCCGCCACGCGAGCCAGGACAAACAGCAGATCCGAGAGGCGGTTGAGGTAGTGCACCAGCTCGTCGTTGACCTCGGCGCCTGAGTCGCGGAGGTCGACAACTCGCCGCTCGGCGCGGCGGGTCACGCTCCGTGCGACATCGAGCGCTGCCGAGACCGGGTTCGCGCCGGGAACGATGAACTCGTTCGGCAGGGGATGCTCGGCCACCAGCTCGTCGATCCGCGCCTCCAGCCGCTTCACCATCTCAGCAGTCACGAGTGACACGCCCGGCTCGAGCTTGGCTCGTTCCTTCGGGTTCGTCGCCAGATCCGCGCCGACCACGAACAGCTCGCGCTGGAGCCCGAGGATTTCGTCCTTCAGGCCGGCGTCGTCTGAGAGCGCTCGGGCCAGCCCGAGGACCGCGACCGCCTCGTCGGTCGTGCCGTACGCCTCGGTCGCGGGGTCGGCCTTGGACACCCTCCCGCCGTACAGCAGGCCCGTGGTCCCGTCGTCCCCCCTCTTCGTGTAGATCTTGGGCACGCGGCTAGGATAGCCGGAGGTTCGGGCGCCACTCGTTCGGATCGGTTGCCCGAGGCCAACAGATCGAGCAACGAAGCGTGCGCGCAACGCGCTGCCCAGGGGCACCTTGCAACGCAAGCGGCGACGAGGGGAACTGGTGGAACCGGTTCGATCGCATGCCAGGCAGCACCCCGAGCCACTCGGTGGTCAAGGGCCCCCCGAGGCACCTACCCTTCCAGAGCAAGAGGAGCCTCCCGAAGCGCACTGGGTTCCTCCACAACCGGGGGGCTGATGTGCAACATGTGACGCATGTGGCTCTTGTGCGGCAGGTGGCACGGTGATACGCTGCGGCCTCAACCGTGGGGCTGGGCGGCCGGCGCAAGCCAGGACGCCTGAGCGGGGCCCGACCGCCCGGCCCGACGTCTCCGGGCCTCCCCGGGCCGCCGTCCGCCGCCGCACCCGGCAGGTAAGGAGGAGGCATGGCCGGTAGGTTCGGGGCGGTCGTCACCGCCATGGTCACCCCGTTCGGGGAGGACCACTCGCTCGATCTGGACGGCGCGCGCAAGCTCGCCGGCCACCTGTTCGAACACGGCTCGGACACCCTGGTCGTGGCCGGCTCGACCGGGGAGTCGCCCACGCTCACCCACAAGGAGAAGCTCGAGCTGTTCGGCGCGGTGATCGAGTCCGCCAGGGGCAGGGGCAAGGGCAAGGTCCTGTGCGGCACCGGGACCTACAGCACGGCCGAGACCCTCGAGCTCTCCCGGGAGGCGGAGAAGCTCGGGGCCGACGGGCTCCTGTTGGTGACTCCCTACTACAACAAGCCGCCACAACGGGGCCTGCTCGCACACTTCACCAGGGTGGCGAAGGAGGTCACGATCCCGATCATCGCCTACAACATCCCCGGCCGGACCGGCACCAGGATCGAGCACGACACGCTGCTCGAGATGGCCAAGGTCCCCAACATCATCGGGGTCAAGGACTCGACCGGGGACTTCCAGTCCATCTCCAAGCTGATCAGCGAGGCGCCCTCTGAGTTCGAGGTGTACTCGGGCGACGACTGGGCCACGTTCGGCTACATGTGCCTGGGGGCGGTCGGTGTGGTGTCGGTGGCCTCGCATCTGGTCGGCGACCGCATCCGGCAGCTGACGGATTTCGTGTCGGCGGGCGACATCCCGGCGGCGCGCAAGATCCACGAGGAGCTCTCGCCGCTGTTCAACACGCTGTTCATCACCACCAACCCCATCCCGGTGAAGACCGCGCTCGGGATCTTGGGCCTTCCGGCCGGCCCGCCCCGGCTGCCGCTGGTCCCGGCGACGAAGGAGGAGCGGGCAAGGATCGAGAAGGCGCTGATGGATGCCCGACTCCTCTAGGCGCTCCTCGAAGGCGCGGGGGCCGGCCCGGGTCGCCTTTCTGGGCGGCGTGGGCGAGGTCGGCCGCAACATGGCCTGCGTCGAGCTGGACGACCGCATCCTCATCCTCGATGCGGGGCTCTCGTTCCCCCACGCCGAGATGCCGGGGATCGACCTGGTCCTGCCGGACTTCGAGTACGTGCGGGAGAACGCGAACCGCGTCGAGGCCGTGGTGCTGACGCACGGGCACGAGGACCATATCGGCTCGGTGCCGTACCTGCTGCGCGAGTTCGAACGGCCCCTACCGATCTACGGGACGGCGTTCACGTTGGCCCTGCTGGAGGGCAAGCTCGAGGAGCATCAGGTCCGGGACCGGGCCGAATTCCACACCGTGGTGCCGGGCGGAACGGCGAGCGTTGGGCCGTTCACGATGCGGTTCATACGGGTGACCCACTCCATCCCGGACGGCGTGGCGGTGGCCATCGACACGCCGTTCGGGTCGATCCTGCACACCGGGGACTTCAAGATCGACCAGACGCCGCTCGACGGGCGGCCCACCGACCTGCACGGGCTGGCCAAGGAGTCCGGGCGGGACGGCGGCGTGCACCTCATGCTGTCCGACTCGACGAACGCCGAGGAGGCCGGGTACACCTCGAGCGAGCGAACGGTCGGCCCGGTGCTCCAGGACATCATCGCCCGTGCCCCCCGGCTCGTCGTGGTGGCCTGCTTCTCCAGCCACATCCACCGGATCCAACAGGTGGCGAACGCTGCCCGGGCGAACGAACGGGTCGTCGCGGTCCTGGGTCGTTCCATGCATCAGAGCGTGGAGGCCGCCCGGCGGCTCGGGCTCCTCCACGTCCCCGATGAGGACATCGTGCTGATCGAGGACCTGGACAAGCTGGACCGCTCGAGGGTCGTGGTGGTCTGCACGGGAAGCCAGGGCGAGCCGTACTCGGCGCTCTCGCTGATGGCGGCGCGGGAGCACAAGTTCGTGGACCTTCACCAGGGCGACACCGTCGTCCTGTCCTCCTCGCTCATCCCGGGGAACGAGCCGGCCATCCACCGGGTGATCGACGGCCTGTACCGGACGGGGGCCGACGTGTTCCACGAGCCGGCCGCGCCGGTGCACGCGTCGGGGCACGCCGCCCAGGAGGAGCTCCGGCTGATGCTCTCGCTCGTCCAGCCCCGGTGGTTCATCCCGGTCCACGGGGAACGCCGGCACCTGGCCCATCACGCCAAGCTGGCCGCCGAGGTCGGCATCCCCTCCGATCATGTGCTGATCTGCGAGGACGGCGACCTGGTGGAGGTGGGGGAGCGGGTCCGGATCGCCGGGCGGATCCCGGCCGGGATGACCTTCGTGGACGGGTTGGGGATCGGCGACGTGGGCGAGGTCGTGCTCCGGGACCGGCGGAAGCTCTCCGCCGACGGCGTGGTGGTCGTGGTGGTGACGATCGACGCCCACCAGGGGGAGATCGTGGCCGGCCCGGACATCGTGAACCGGGGGTTCGTGTTCAACGAGACCTCCGGCGACATCCTTGAAGAGGCCCGGAATCGCGTCATGCTTTCCCTGAAGGAGAGCGCCCAGGCGCACGTCGTCGACCGAAGCGCCATCGAACAGAACATCCGGCGGACGCTGGGCAAGTACTTCTACGAGGTCACCCAGCGAAAGCCGGTGATCCTGCCCGTGATCATGGAGGTCTAGTGCCCGCGAAGACGAAGGGGAGGGCGCCGGCGCGCCCGAAGGCGCGCCGGGGCCCCCCCACCAAGTCCAAGTCCGCACGGCCGAAGGTCCGCCAGCACCTCGCCCCCTGGGCCCGGGACGCCCTGGGGATCGGCCTGATGGTGTTCGCCCTTATCTCGATCCTCGGCCTGTGGTTCGACGCGGCCGGGTTCGTTGGCCGGGGCATCGAGCTCATGCTGGATGGCCTGGTGGGGCAGGCCGCTGTGCTGTTCCCCCTCCTCGCGCTGTACTGGGGGATCCTTCTCCTTCGGGGGACGGCTGAGGACGTGCGGGCCCGGATGTTCATCGGGTTCGCCCTGATGTCGGTGGGCTTGCTCGCGCTTTGGTCGCTCATGCACGGCAACCCCGCGCCGTTCTCCGGCAAGGGGAGCGCGCGGGACGCGGCAGGTTTCATCGGCGCCGTGGGCGCCTGGCCCATCGCCCGCGCCGTATCCCGGCTGGGCGCCGGCATCATCTGGGCCGGGGTCGCCATCCTCGGGGTGCTCATCTTCACCGGCACTCCGCTGTCCGCGGCTTGGGCCAAGGTCCGGGAGCTGTCGGCGGCGGACGACGCCGAAGGCGAGGGCGAGCCCGGGCGAGCGAAGCGCTCCAAGCGGGATCGCCGCGGCCACACCGAGGAGGACATCCCGGTCGTGGTGGATCTCCGCGAGCCGGAGGTGGAACCGGAGCCCTCGGCGTCGCCGTCCGGGCCTGGGTCGGATACCGCCTTCGTGCCCACCCCGGCGCCGAAGGGCGGAGCGTACAAGCTGCCCCCCATCGCGCTGCTCCGCACGGCGCCGCCATCGGCCGGGTCGACCCGGGACGAGGAGCAGACCACGGCGGCCCTGGAGCGCACGTTCCGCACGTTCGGCGTGGCCGCCCGCGTGCCGAAGGCGCACCGCGGACCGACCGTCACGCTGTACGAGGTGGAGGTGGAGGCCGGCACGAAGGTGAACAAGGTCCTGGCCCTGGCCGACGACATCGCCTACGCCCTCGCGACGCCCGACGTCCGGATCATCGCGCCGATCCCCGGAAAGTCCGCCATCGGCGTCGAGGTGCCGAACAAGGTCCGCGACTTCGTCATGCTGGGCGACGTCCTTCGGGCCAAGGCCGCCAAGGACGACAAGCACCCGCTGGCGGTGGCGCTGGGCAAGGACGTCCACGGCCGGGCCCAGGTGGTCAACCTGACCAAGATGCCCCACCTGCTGATCGCGGGGGCCACCGGCGCCGGGAAGTCGTCGCTCATCAACTGCTTCATCACGTCGATCCTCATGCGGACCACGCCAGAACAAGTGAAGCTGGTGCTCGTTGACCCCAAGCGCGTGGAGCTCGCGCACTTCGCCGACCTGCCGCACCTGCTCTCGCCGGTCATCGTCCACCCCAAGCGGGCGGCCGAGGCCCTGGGGTGGGTGGTGCGCGAGATGGAGCAGCGCTACGAGGCCCTGGCCATGGTGGGCGTCCGCGACGTCGACGGCTACCGAGAGGGGCTGGCGTCGGGGACCCTTCGGATCCCGCCCGGCCAGGAGGAGAAGTTCGGCGACCTTCCCTACATCCTGGTCGTGATCGACGAGCTGGCCGACCTCATGCTGATCTCCCCGCGCGCCGTCGAGGACACGATCGTGCGCATCGCGCAGATGGCCCGGGCCGTCGGCATCCACCTGGTGGTGGCGACGCAGCGGCCGTCGGTGGACGTCGTGACCGGCCTGATCAAGGCGAACATCCCGTCGCGGATCGCGCTGATGACCTCGTCCCAGGCCGACTCGCGCGTCATCCTCGACATGAACGGGGCAGAGAAGCTCGTGGGCCACGGCGACATGCTGTACGCGCCATCGAGCGCTTCCAAGCCGACGCGCCTGCAGGCGGCGTGGGTCACCGAGAAGGAGATCCAGTCGGTGTGCGAGTGGATCAGGGCCCAGCGCGAGCCCGAGTACGCGGCGAGCGTGGAGGGCTTGGGGCGGCCCCCCATGGAGGGCGAGGGCGACCTCGCGGTCGGCGACGAGCTCATGGAGCAGGCCGCGGAGCTCGTGATCCGGTCGCAGCTCGGTTCGACCTCGATGCTCCAGCGAAAGCTGAAGGTGGGGTTCGCCCGGGCCGGCCGGCTGATGGACCTCATGGAGGAGCGGGGGATCGTCGGCCCCTCGCAGGGCTCCAGGGCCCGCGACGTCCTGGTCACGTGGGAGGAGTGGGAGGAGTCCCGCTCGGCCCGCACCACCTAGGCTTGAGCCGATGGCAGCGCCCTTCGCGCAGCTCGACTTCCTGTATTGCCCCATCGAGGACGTCGCCGCCGAGGCCACGTACTTCACCGAGGTCCTGGGCGGCGAACTCGTCTTCGCTATCGAGTCCGGTGGAACGAGGGTGGCGGCGGTCCGGCTGACCGCCGGCCCGCCGCTCGTCTTGCTGGCCGATCACATCGAGGGCGAGCGGCCCATCCTGATCTATCGGGTCGATGACCTTCCGGCCGCCCTGGCCGAGCTGGAGGCCCGCGGGTGGAAGCAGGCGGGCACCCTCGAGATCCCGCACGGGCCCTGCTGCTCGTTCCGGACGACGGGTGGGCACCGGGTCGCCCTGTACCAGCTCACTCGGCCGGAGGTCGCGGCCCACTTCGAGGGCCGCCGGGACTTCTGACTCCGCCGAACTCGAGGCCACTGCCTATACTCCCAGGCCAGAGCCCGTATCCCGGAGGACCATGTGCAGCGATCGACGATCGGCGTGGGCCCGGCGCTCCGCAGGGCCAGGGTGGCCCGCGGCGTGACCCTCGACGAGGCCAGCCGCGACACGAGGATCCGCCGCGAGTTCCTGGTGGCCCTGGAAGAGGAGGACTTCGAGCGCCTGCTGGGCGACGTGTACGTCCGGGGCTCGATCCGTTCCTACGCAACGTACCTCGGCCTTACATCCGACCAGATGATCCACGCCTACGCCCGGTTCGCCGCGGAGCCCCCGGAGGCGCCCGCGCCGGCCGGGCCGCCTGCCCCCGAGAGCCCCATCGACGCGCCCCGCCGGCGCGACAGCCACCGGCTGTTCGTGATGATCGCGACGACGCTGCTGATCCTTGCGGCATCGTTCGGGATCATCTCCACGCGGGCCTCGGCCCCTCCTCCGGCGGATCTGTCCTCGGACACGCCGGGCCTGACGGGACTGGGCCCCGGGATCGTGGCGCTGGTGGCGGCGGAGCAACCGGTCGAGGTCACCGTGACGATCGACGCCGCGGCGCCGCAGACCTTCTCGTTGGAGCCTGGCGAGAGCCGTTCGTTCGACGCCGACGTCTCGCTCACGATCCGGCTGGACCACGGCGCCAGTGCCCGTGTCACGGTGAACGGCGACGACAAGGGATTCCCGGGGAAGCGCAACCGTCCCTGGCGCGATACCTACAGCTACGCGAGCGCCGGCCCGACGCCGTCGCCGGCGGCGTGAGCGCGCGCGGGCCGAAGCGCGCGCGAGACCGGTGAGGGCCGAGGTCGTCGGTGTCGGCACCGAGCTGTTGCTCGGCCAGATCCCGAACACGAACGCGCAGTGGATCTCGCAGCGTCTGGCCGGGATCGGGGTCGACGTCCTGCACCACCAGGTAGTGGGGGACAATGCGGAGCGCATCGAGGAGGCCCTGCGGCACGCGCTGTCGCACGCCGACGTGGTGATCGTGACCGGCGGCCTGGGGCCCACGCAGGATGACATCACCCGCCAGGCCGTGGCGGAGGTGGCCGGGGCCTCGATGGTCCGCCGTCCCGAGCTCGAGGAGATGATCCGGGCCAAGTTCGCCCGGGCGGGACGGCGGATGCCCGAGTCGAACCTGGTCCAGGCCGACGTGCCCGAGGGCGCGCACGTGATCCTTCCCGACAGGGGGACCGCGCCGGGCCTCGCAGTGGAGATCGAAGGCACGCGCCTGTACGCGCTCCCCGGCGTGCCCTCGGAGATGCGGGAGATGATGGAGGGGACCGTCCTTCCCGAGCTCGCTTCATTGGCCGGCCCGGCCTCGATCGCCTCCCGCATCATCCGGTGCGTCGGCATCCCGGAGTCGCGCGTCGCCGAGCTGACGGATGACCTGTTCCAGGCCTCGGCCAACCCCACGGTGGCGTACCTAGCGGGCGGGGGAGAGGTGAAGGTCCGGCTGACGGCGAAGGCGACGACCCGCGAGGAGGCCGAGGCGGTGGTCCAGCCGCTGGTCCAGGAGGTGGTCCAGAGGATCGGCGACTTCGTGTTCACCACGACGGACGAGGAGCTCGAAGAGGCCGTGGGGCGGTTGCTGCGCGACGCTGGCAAGACGCTGGCCTGTGCGGAGTCGCTGACCGGTGGCGAGCTCGGCGCCCGCATCACGTCGGTGCCCGGGGCCTCCGACTACTTCCTGGGCTCGGCGGTGTGCTATTCGCCCCGGGCGAAGCGAGAGATCCTCGGCGTTTCGCAAGAGACGATCGATGGGCCGGGATTGGTGAGCGCGGAGTGCGCCCGCGAGATGGCTGCCGGCGCGCGGCGGCTGTTCGGCGCCGACATCTCCGTCGCGCTCACGGGCGCGGCCGGGCCCGAACCCCACGCCGGAGCGGAGCCCGGGCAGATCTGGGTGGCCCTGGAGGCCGAGGGGGGCTGGCACCAGCGCGGGCTCCGATCGCCCGGCGACCGGGATCTCGTGCGGCGGTGGGCCGAGCAGGCCGGCCTCGACCTGGTGCGCCGGCACCTCGAGGGGAAGCCTCTGCCAGACGGAGATCGCGCGGCCTGATGGCAAGGGACCGGGCGTCGCGGCCCGAGGCCAAGCCCTTGCGATTGTTCGTCGCGGTGGACGTGCCCGAGCAGGTCCGTGACAGGGTGCAGGATGCGATCGGGCCGTGGCGCGAGCGCATCCCCCGGGCGAAGTGGGTGCCGAAGCAGAACCAGCACGTGACGCTGAAGTTCCTCGGCTCCACGTGGCCACGGCTGGTGGGATGGGTCACGGAGACCGTGGAGGCGGTTGCCCGGCGGAGCGAACCGTTCGAGACCCGGGTCACGGGGCTCGGCGCGTTCCCTTCGGCCCGCCGAGCCCGGGTGCTGTGGGCCGGGCTCGACGATCCGGGAGGTCGCCTGGCCGCTCTGGCCGCGGCCCTGGAGGGGGGGCTGGCCAAGGAGTTCGAGCCGGAGAAGCGAACGTTCACGGCGCACCTCACGGTGGCCAGGTTCGATCCACCGGTCCCGTTCGAGGAGGAGGAGATCGCCGCAACGGACGTCGCCTCGGAACCGTTCGCCGTGGACCGGCTGGTCCTGTACCGCAGCCACCTGCGGCGCCCCGCGCCGATCTACGAGCCCGTGGGGGAATTCGCCCTTGGGCCCCAGGGTGATTGACCACGAACATACGTTCGGGTAGGGTCCGGGGTTGCAGGTTCCGAATGACAGAGGTGTAATCCGTGTCAGACCTACGCGATACCGTGCGCCCCGACATCGGGGAAGAGCTCACCGGAGCCGTACGCCGGTGGGCGAGGGGTCAGAAGGAGGCTGGGCGGATGGATCGGGACAAGATGCTCGAGGTGGCGCTCACGCAGATCGAGAAGCAGTACGGCAAGGGGGCGGTGATGCGCCTGGGCGAGCACCCCGGCGTCCAGGGGATCACGGTCATCCCCACCGGCTCGATCGCCCTGGACATGGCACTCGTTGTGGGCGGGATCCCCCGCGGCCGCATCGTGGAGGTGTTCGGCCCAGAGGGCTCGGGCAAGACCACCGTGTGCCTCCACATCATCGCCGAAGCCCAGAAGCTGGGTGGCATCGCGGCCTTCGTGGACGCCGAGCACGCCCTGGATCCGACGTACGCCCAGCGGCTGGGGGTGAACATCGACGAGCTGCTGGTGTCGCAACCCGACTCGGGCGAGCAGGCCCTGGAGATCGCCGACCTCCTGGTGCGCTCCGGGGCCATGGACCTCGTGGTGATCGACTCGGTCGCCGCGCTCGTGCCGCGTGCCGAGATCGAAGGGGAGATGGGCGATTCGCACGTCGGCCTCCAGGCCCGGCTCATGTCCCAGGCCATGCGGAAGCTGGCCGGGTCCCTGTCGCGGTTCGACACCACCGCCATCTTCATCAACCAGCTCCGGGAGAAGATCGGCGTGATGTTCGGCAACCCCGAGACCACGCCGGGGGGCCGGGCGCTCAAGTTCTACTCGACGATCCGCCTCGACGTCCGCAAGATCGAGAACCTGAAGGACGGCACCGACGTGGTCGGCTCTCGCACCAGGGTGAAGGTGGTGAAGAACAAGGTCGCCCCGCCGTTCCGTCAGTGCGAGTTCGACATCATCTACGGCCAGGGCATCTCCAAGGAGGGGAGCCTCCTCGACGTCGGCGTGGACCTGGAGATCGTGAAGAAGAGCGGCGCGTGGTTCACCTACGAGGGCGACCAGCTCGGCCAGGGCAGGGAGAACTCCCGCCAGTTCCTGTCCGAGCACGCCGAGATGGCCGGGGAGATCGAGCGCAGGATCCGCGAGGCCGTCGGCCTCACGGCCTTCGGGGACGGTGACGGCAACGGCAACGCTCCGGTCACGGTCGTCCCCGACGTGGTGGTGACCGACGAGCCGCCGCCCCCCAAGTCCAAGGCCAAAGAGAAGGAGCGCGAGGCGGAGCCCGCGCCGGCCCCGTAGCAGCCCGCAGATGGCCGAGACCTCCCGGTCGCGCCGAGCGAAGCGCCCGCTCTCGTGCCACGACCGGGCCCTGCGGCTCCTCGCTGCGCGGCCGCGCTCGCGTCGCGAGCTCGAGACCCGGCTCCGCTCCGCGGGGTTCGACCCCGAGATGGTGGCCGAGGAGCTTGCCCGCCTGGAGGAGGTGGGGTTGCTCGACGACGAGCGCTTCGCCCAGGAGTTCGCGGAGCACTCGCTGGGCCGAAAGCTGTCCGGACGGCGCGCCGTGGCCTCGTCGCTCGCGGCCAAGGGCGTGTCCCGTCCGGTGATCGAGCGGGCCCTCCAGGACATCGAGGGCGACGAGGACGCCAGGGCCGCCGAGCTGGCCCGCTCCCGGGTCTCCCGACTGTCCGGCCAGCCGCCGGAGGTCGCTTACCGGCGGTTGGTCGCCTTCCTGGCCCGGCGGGGCTACGAGGGGGCGGTGGCCAGGCGGG
>Ga0184612_10000425_pt1 | contig 19525 bp, 12 predicted proteins | sample PLM3_60_coex_FD_133163 | JGI IMG/M metagenome (GOLD analysis project Ga0184612, IMG submission 133163) | Groundwater sediment microbial communities from an aquifer in East River, Colorado, USA - PLM3_60_coex | ecosystem: Environmental > Terrestrial > Soil > Riparian zone | place: USA: East... | reverse complement strand
TCAGTTTGAGATTGCCGCCCAAACGATCTTCGCAAGCTTCCAGAGGCCGAACCCTACGGCGATGAGAATGACGACGCCGAGCCAAGTTGGGAAGAACTGAATTGCGAAATCCTGGACGTATTCGTCACCCTGGGCCGCCATGAGTGCCTCCATCATCGCCGCGCTCCATTGTCGCACGGACGGCGCGAGGCTTCATGGGGCAGAATTTCAACCTGATGACCCCCTACGCCGCTGACGAGGCCTTCTCGCTGGAGGCCGACCACAGCATCGTGATGGCCGTGTAGAGGACGACCACGATTACCAGCCAGCGCACCGTCCGAATGTTCAGCGACTCAAAAAACTTCGCGGCTACATATGAGCCGACGACGCCGCCGATGGCCAGGCCGAGGGCATTTCGAAAACTGTAGGCCTGCTCGCGAATGAAGCGCAGGCTGCCGACGGGCATCAGGAACGCACACGAGCCCATCATGATTGGGAACGCGGTGCGTTCGCTCATGCCCAGCAGGCTGACGAGGATCATGCACGGGGCGTAGAGCCCGATTCCCAAGGTCATCAGCGCACCAAGCAGGAAGTTGCCGCCAACGGCCAATACCAGTTTGGCGCCACGCACTCCGATCTCCTCGCTGCCTGCGGGAAACAGACTCAGCTGGCGCATCAGCATGAATGTTGCGGCCGCCAGCAACGCGACGCCCATCCCGATCTGCACCTTGCGCTTGGGCCACCCGGCGACTATCCCTGCGCCAAGCCAGGCGCCGAGGACAGCCGCAGCAATCATCGTGAAGAGTGTGAGCACATCCACCGGAATAATGGCTGTGAAGATGAAGGCCTGCACGACGGTTGGCAGCGTGTGCCCGACGTTGAGCGTCCCTGGGATGATGCGGTCCGGCACCATCTTGAGGAGCCGGAATACAGCGGTGGTCGTTGCGAAAGACCCGATGCCGAGCGCGTCGAAGAAGTTTGTGACAGCGCCGAGGGCTATCTGAAAGGCATTCGGGAATCGCACATCCGTCGCGTCGGACTCACGACGCTCGGCCTGCCCTATCCCCGACACGGCCTTCGCCCAGCCCACGACGTACAGAACCGTCAACACGCCGAGCGCCGCGAGCAGACCGGTGATGGGATTCATGCCTGGAGCATCCTCTGTGTGAGAAGGGTGAGCGCCAAGCGTATCCTGCCGGGCCGCGCTGAAGCAACGGGCCGCCTTATCGGGTCATTCGTTGAATTCTGTGGGACAGACCCTCACGGCTGCGGATTGATGGTGATTTGGCGTGGGAGGATGTTGTTCGTCTCGTTCGACTCGGCGACCACTGCAAAGCCATCCGCGACGGTCAGCAGGAGATAGCGGCCGGCGAGGCCTGTCGGGATGGGGACGATCGTCGTGCCGGTGTTGGTCACGTTGGCGCCGAGCTCCGGTATCGCTCGCTGCGCATCGAGCAGGATGTCGGCCGCATCGAGCGTGCCGTTCACCGACAGATAGAAGCGCGTCGTCGAGGGCGCAGCGGTCTCTGCGCCGTAGTTCCTGATGCTGTCGGTGACGGTGATCGTCGCTCCCGACACGACTGTCGTCGGCGCGTTCACGGTCCAGACGGCCAGGTCGGGGCCGATGGAGAGCGTCGTGAATCGGACGTTGTTGGTCTCCTGGGTCTCGGCGACTTCATGGCCGTCGTCGGCGTTCGCCAACAGATACCACGTCCCTGGGGCCAAAATCGGAAGCGTCACAGCAGTCGTTGCGACGCTCGACGCGCCCGTGCCGAGCGGACCCACGTCGCGCGTGAGACTCAGCCTTGTGTCGCCCGCGTCGAGCGTCAGGTTCGACGACAGGTAGAACGCGGTTGTCGAGGAACCGGCGCCGCCCGCGCCCGCGTTCCTTGTCGTGTCGGTGACGGAGATCGTCGCGCCGGAGACTGCGCGCGAGGGTGCCGTAAGCGCCGACACGATCAGGTCGGGGCCGATGCGCATGCTTACGAAGCGCGTGTTGTTGGTCTCGGTCGACTCCAGAACAGCGTTGCCATCGTCTGCCGCGGCGATGAGGTAGAACGATCCGGTCGTCACCGTGGCGGGAATTGCGACGGTCGTGGAGGCTGCCGTCGAGGCGCCCGGGGCGAGCGGATCGACGCTCCTTGCGTCGAGCCCGATGTCTGCTGCATCGAGCGTGAAATTGGCAGAGAGATAGAAGCGCGTCGAGGAGGCGTCGGCGCTGCCGGCGCCCTGGTTCTTCGTCGTTTCGGTCACGACGATCGTCGTGCCCGGGGCCGCAGCGCCGGGCGCCGTGAGCGCCGTGATCGCGAGGTCGGGACCGATCCGGACGTTGCCCAGGCGCGTATTGTTGATCTCGTTCGACTCGCCGACCACGCCAGGGCCATCCGCCTTGGCGATGATCCAGTAAGTGCCCGCAGTGGTCGCGGCAGGAACCGTCAGCGTCGTGGTGGCGATGTCGTTCATTCCCGGTGAAAGGCCGGGCACTTCACGCGTTCCGAGCAGCGTGTCGCCCGCCTCGATCACGCCGTTCGCTGACAGATAGAACGACGTCGTCGACACTCCTGACGCGCCGGTGCCCTGGTTCCGTGTCGTGTCGGTGACCGTAAGCGGCAGCCCCGCGCCACCTACTGCCGGAACCGTCAGCGCCGTCACCGTGAAATCCGGCGCGACGTCATCGCTGACGATCGTCACGGTTCCCACCGCGGGCCCACCGACGTAGCCAGGCCCGCTGCGGAGCGTGAGGACGACCGTCTCGTTGCCCTCGAGAGTCGAGTCGTCTATGGGCACGACGGGTACGTCGACGGAGAGCGCGCCCGCTGCAATCGTCGCGGTTGCCGGCAGCGTGACGTAGTCGGTGCCGCGCGTAGCCGTGCCGGCGACGGTGAAGTTGACTACGATGGCCGCGTCCGAGACCACGTCGCGGCTGAAGGTGAAGATCCCGTTTGTTGGGCCAGCTTCAGTGGCGGTGGCTCCGGTCACCGTGAGGCTTACGGTGGGTGGCGACGGTGGGGCGTTGCATCCCTGAGGGACCGAGAAATTCGCGCCCACGAGATTGAAGCCGTTGTCGGCGGTATCGGTCGCGCTGACGCCCATGCCGCGCGCCGCGAACGACTCCCAGAGCGCGCAGAAGTTCGCGCTGTCCGGCGAGCCGGGATTCCGCGCCGCGTCGGCCTCCAGCATCGCGTCGCGCAGGTCGAGCATGGTCGGTCGGGGCGGCGACAGCTTCAACCCATCGATGTACAACTGATGCGATTCATTGATCGCCGCACCCTCGCTGCCGCGGACGAGATCGAGCCGGAACCGTTCGCGGATGTCCCACAGGACGTTGACCCAGATCTCGCCGTTGTCGTGCGGCTCGCAGAAGAGCCCCAGCAGACACGTCCAGTCGTTGTAGGTCTTGCCGTTCACTCCCCGCAGGCCTCCGGGGCGTGAGTACTCGGCGAGCGTCGTATCGCCGTTGATCGAGTACGGGAAGAAGTCGCTGCCGCCTTCGCCGATCGCATTGGCCTCGTTGCCGTGGAAGTCCGTGTTCAGGCGGTGGCTCACCCCATGATGAAACTCGTGCAGGACGATATCGGTGTCGTAGTCGCCGTCGATATCCTGCGTGCCGTCTCCGTCGACGTCCTCGGACCAGCAGCCGATGCCGTCCCAGAGGAACATGCTGATCACGGGGCTCGTGCCCTCGGGCCGTGGCAGGAACGTCGCGTTGTTCCGCCCGGCCGCGCGCGCGACGCCCGCGATCGGATCGCCGCCGAGCCCACCGCGGCCGAAGTTGCTGACCTGGAAGTTGCCCGAGGCTTCGTCGAAGCCGAGGTCGTAGAAGAAATCGTGCGCGAAGTTCAGCGAGAAGAAGAGCGCCGTCTCGGCCGACGCGGCGGAGTTGAACGGGAAGTCGAACAACCAGCGCGATCCGTCGAACGTCCCGAGGGCGCCCTCGGTCGCGTCGTTCCCGCGGAAGACGTGGACGTTGTTCCCCGACAGTCGGCCTGTGTCGAACAGGACCGCCGACGGATCCCTGAAGGGCGCGGTGAGGTCGCGGAGCTCGTGATTCACCGGTGGCGGGCAGGCGGCGGCCCCGACCGGCATCTGGTCAGGCAGCCGCGGGTCGATGGCCTGAGTGGCCGTCGACTGCACGACCCGGCCCGTGCCGTTTCCGTCGAGCACGCTGTTGCGGCGCAGGAGCAGCTCGCCGCTCTCGGCGTCGATGAGGACATCATAGAGCTGTGGGAGACCTTCGGGCTCGAGCTCGACGTGCCAGGCAAGCCGCAGGCCGCCGTCCATCGCGAACCAGGCGAGCGACGCCGTCACGTCGCGACCATACTGTCCTCGGGCGAACCGCACTGCATCCTCTCCAGGTGGCGCGGGCGCCGGGCTCCCGACGCGAACGGGGACGAACAAGCCATCCGGGCTGATGTCCCCTGACGCCATCGTGGCGGCCTCTTCAGCAGCCAGCCTCCGATTTCTCCGTCGATTCTCCCCGCGGGCTGCGCTCGACGTGACCCTCACCATCTCGCCGGTCGGGGCCACGTGAACGGTCACCGTCCCGCCAAACACCGGGATGCCGTCGAACGACTGCGCGAACGTCACGTGACGCAGTCCGTTGGACCGGCTGACGTAGTCGCGCACGACCGTCAGGGACTCCAGGTCGCCATCCTCGAGGCCGAGCCGATCGGCGGCGAGCGCCAGCCTGTTCCGGAAGGCCACTGGTGGGGCGGTTCGCGTGGCCGCCCAGCCTGGCGCGTCGAGCACGCGGAGCGCGCCCGTGTGCGGGTCGAGGCGGGATCCGCGGCGGCTGCGGGCCGGCGGCACGCGCCGCAGCTCGGCGCGCGCGCGGGCCGAACCCTGCGCTGGCGGTCGATGTTCGCGGATGTCGAAGTCCGGACGCGCCGGTCGACGACGTTCGGGAGGCTGCTGTCGTGCGGTCAGCGGTCCGGAAAGACCCATAACCGCGGCGGCGACGAGGATGAGGCCGAGACGGGTCCGCAACGCCATGGCGACGCTCCTTCCAAGCGAAGCGAAGTAAAACGAAGCGCGAAACTCCCAGGGCCTGAAACTTGGATTGCGGTGCGAAGTTTACGCCAGAAAGGCGCCTCCCGCCGGTCAACGAGTTGGGGACATCTTACAAGACTGTCCTGACGCTTCCGCATCGCGGATCTCAAGAATGACGGGACGCGGATTTCACTGGGTCGACGGGACGCGGATTTCACTGGGTCGACGGGACGCGGATCACGCGGATTTCACTGGGTCGACGGGACGCGGATCACGCGGATTTCACTGGGTCGACGGGACGCGGATCACGCGGATTTCACTGGGTCGACGGGACGCGGATCACGCGGATTTCACTAGGGCGACGGGACGCGGATCACGCGGATTTCACTAGGTCGACGGAACGCGGATCTCGCGGATTCTATTGATAAACGGGATACCGGTGACGAACAGTCGCCCGCGTGACACGAGTGCCTGATTTTTGAGCAACGTGAGATCCGCGTGATCGGCGTCCTGTGAACTCCCGGTGGAGTCCGCATGATCCGCGTCCCGTGATTCTGCTAGATCCGCGATCAGTGACAGTGGGGTAGAGTTTCTCAATGCTGATCAAGACCCTCCGTCCTGCCGTGGTCGCGCTCGTTCTCGGCGTCGTTGCGCAGGCGTTCGGCCACGCGCAAGTCCAGGCGCCGCAGGCACCACAGGCGTTCACGCCGACATCGGTGATCCCGCTCGATGCGGCGGTGACGACCGGCACACTCCCCAACGGGCTGCGGTACTACGTCCGGAAGAACGCGCGGCCCGAGAAGCGCGTCATGCTGCAGCTCGCCGTCAAAGCCGGGTCGGTCGACGAAACCGATGCGCAGCAGGGTCTGGCCCACTTTCTGGAGCACATGGGGTTCAACGGCACCAGGCGGTTCAAGCCTGGCGAGTTGATTGCCGCACTTGAATCGACCGGCGCGCGCCTCGGCCCGCACGTCAATGCCCAGACGGGTTTCGACGACACGATCTACATGTTTCAGCTGCCCACGGACCGTGCCGGCATCGTCGAGAAGGGCGTGCAGGCGCTGGCCGATTTCGCTTGCGGGATGACGCTCGATCCGAAAGAGATCGACAAGGAGCGCGGCGTCGTCATCGAGGAATGGCGGGGCGGGCTCGGCGCCGGGTCGCGTCTTCGCGACCAGCAGATCCCGGTGCTGTTCGCCAGGTCGAAGTATGCCGAGCGGCTGCCGATCGGCAAGCCCGAGATCCTGAAGACGTTTCCGCCGTCGGAGCTGCGAGCCTTTTATACCAAGTGGTACCGGCCCGATCGGATGGCGGTGGTGGCGGTCGGAGACATGGATCCGGTCGCCGTCGAAGCTCTGTTCAAGAAGGAATTCGGGCCGCTGGCAAAGCCCGCGACGCCGGCACCGGCGCGCGACTACCCGCTGCCCCTGCAGTCGGAAGTGCTGGTCAAGATGGCGACCGACGCGGAGGCCACGCAGTCCTCGGTGTCCATCGTGCGGAAGCGGACACGCGAGCCGCAGGACAAAGTGAGCGACTATCGCCGCACCCTGATCAGCTCGCTCGCCGACGAGATGCTGAACGAGCGGTTCGACGAGATCTCGCGGAAGGCGGATGCGCCGTTCCTGAGCGCGGGCGCCTATGGCGGGGCTCTTACGCCGACGGTCAGTTCATTCACGCTCGCGGCGAGTGTTCAAGACGGCAAGATCGAGCGGGGACTGGCGGCCCTCGAAGTGGAGGCCAACCGCGTCGAGCAGCACGGCTTCGGTGCCGCAGAGCTCGATCGCGCGCGCAAGTGGATGCTGGCCAACTACGATCGCGCTTACGCCGAGCGTGACAAGACCGAGAGCGGATCCTACGTGCAGGAGTATGTGAACAACTTCCTGCAGGGCGAGCCGACGCCGGGGATCGAGTACGAGCACAAGCTGGTGCAGGCGTTGGTGCCGACGATTACGGCCGCGGAGGTGGCGACGGCTGCCAAGGCGACGTTCGCCGACACGAGCCGCGTGATCCTCGGGGTCTCGCCCCTGAAGGCTGGCGTCTCGGTGCCGACCGACGCGCAGCTCACCGCGGCGATTGCTTCGGCTGACGCGGTCGCCGTGACGCCCTGGGCCGACACGGCGACGAGCGCCGTGCTGCTCGCGCGTGCGCCCGATCCCGGTTCGGTCGTCGGCCGGCGCGAGATTCCCGAGCTCGGCGTCACCCTCGTCCGGCTCTCGAACGGCGTCGAGGCCTGGCTCAAGCCGACCGACTTCAAGAACGACCAGGTCCTGTTCGCCCTGACTGCGTCTGGCGGCAGTTCGCTCGCGGCGCCGGAAAAGTACATCGAGGCGCAGCTTGCCACTGGACAAGTCGAGTTGTCCGGCGCGGGGGGCCATCGCGCGGTCGATCTGCCGAAGTTGACAGCTGGCAAGATCGCGTCGGCCCAGCCCTTCATCTCGCTGTCGTCTCACGGCATCCAGGGGTCGAGCACGCCGGCCAATATCGAGACGGCATTCCAGCTGCTCAACATCAAGTTCACCGCCCCTGGCGACGACCCGGACGCTTTCGCCCTCATCAAGCGCCAGCTCGAAGCAGCGGTGGTCAACCGCCTCAGCAGCCCCAGCGCGGTTTGGGGCGACAGGCTGGGACAGGTCTTGACCATGGGGCACTACACGTCACGTCCGCTGACCGTCGAACGGATCGGCACGCTCGACCGCGCGGCGATGGCGTCCTTCTATCAGGAGCGGTTCTCGAACGCGGCCGATTTCAGCTTCTTCATGGTGGGCGCGTTCACCGTGGATGACGTGCTGCCGCTGCTGACGCGCTACGTCGGGTCGTTGCCGTCGGCGAAGACGGCGACCAGCCGCTTCAAGGACGTCGGCATCTCGTTTCCGCCCAAGATCGAGCGGGCACGGGTCGAGAAGGGGAAGGAACCGAAGAGCCAGACGGTCGTCAGCTATTTTGCCGACCCGCCCATCGAGGAGAACGAGCAGACGCGGGTCGAGGCGGTCACCGAAGTGCTGGAGATCGCGCTGCGCGACATTCTCCGGGAAGAGCTGGGCGAAACCTACAGCGTATCGGTGGGTCTATCCCAGGCGACGCCGCAGCGCGGCGGCGGCCACATTGACATCTCCTTCAGCGCCTCACCCGACAACGTCGACAGGATGATTGGCCGCGTGCAGCAGGAGGTGGCCCGATTGCAAACTGCCGGTCCCACCGAGGATCTGACCACGCGAGCGAAGGAGACGGCGCGACGCGCGCACGAAACCTCCGTCAAGCAGAACGGCTTCTGGCTCGGCCGGCTGCAGTCGGCCAAGCTGCTCGGCCGTGATCCGCTGCTCATCCTGAGCCGCCTCCAGCGCATCGACGCGGTCACGCCGGCCGTGCTGCACGAGACGTTCAAGAAGTACTTCCCGGCGGACCGCTACACGGTCGTCACGCTGGTTCCAGAGAAGCCGCGTCCCTGAGATTCTCACCGTTTCTTGTATCTGAACTGCACGACGGTTTCCTCGTCGACGACGAGCGGCTTGAGAAAGCGGTGTGATGTCCCCGCGCGCGGGACGTCGATCCGCACCGGCAGCACGCCGGCTGCTCGCCGCTGCAGGCTCTGGACGTTCAGCGACGGCTCCTGTGGCTGTGCTTGTGGCGCGACTGCCGGCCGCCGCGATACTTCGTCGCGCGTCCGGTTGTTGCTGTTGCTCGGCGCGTTCATGAAGTTGTACGTCTGAGCGATCTCCGAGCTTCGCATGTCGATGAGCGGCGCCTCGGCCTCGACGTTGACAGTCTCCGCCAGGCTCCCAACGGCCATCTGAAAGTCGACCTGTCGCGGGCGCTGATCGTAAGCCAATGAGCGCTGCGCGGTCCTGAACCCCGAGAGCTGGCTGCTGACCGACAGCGGACCAGCTGGGAGGTTGGAAATGACGTACTGGCCATCGGCCCCCGTGACAGCCGTTCGCCGCTGACCCGACACTTCTGCCACGATGGTTGCGCCAGGCACCACTGCGCCCTGCGAATCGACCACGCGTCCCACTATCTGACCGGGCACGACCCCTCCCGCGGCGATACCGTCGATGCGTGTCACTGATGCGGTCGCGCCCAGCGACGAGTCACCCGCGAAGTACGCCGCAATGGCCGTTCCCGCGAATCGATCGGCGCGGTACTGATCCGGCACGAAGAGCTCCCATTCGACGACGCTGACCGGGACATCCATTCGCGGCAGTGTCATCTGCATCTCGCCTTTCTTCGCGAACGCCGGTCCCGCGTGGAGGTACACGAACGACACGGTGTACGGCCCCTCCGGCCGGAAGCCGGGTCGCAGAAGCGGCACGCGCATGCCGTCAGCGCCTTCGGCAGGTTTGGCTGGCGACCCGGCGACATCGACCGACAGCATCGAAGCGCCCGGGGGCAGCGACACTTTCATGAACGGCTGCGCGCGGTTCCGAAGCCAGAGCGAGACTTCCGTCAGGGCACGTCCTTCGCTCGTCACGAGCGTGGTCGCTACGGCCCGCTCGGCAATTGCGGCAAGCACCGCGGCGTCGGGAAAGCGCGTGACGTTCAGCGCGAGCGCCGGCACGCCGGTCGCGGATCGCTGATAGCGGTATGCCGAGAGCAGGGACTGTCGCGCCACGGACGTCAGCGCCTGATCGACTTCACGAACATCCATCCGTCGCAGCCCGGGAATGTCGGCTGACGAGATCTCGAGCGTCCCGAGCCCCTCGATCGCCACTTCACCCGTTTCGCGCTGCGCGGCGGGCACGTTGGGAAAGCCCGTCTCGAGCTTGAACGATCCGCCCGCGCTCGGACGCTCGAGGCTCAGCAGGAACTGGTGTCGCCGTCTCGCGGGCGCGGAGACGACGAGCAGCACCCGGTCACCCTGCTGCTCGCTCCGATCGAGCGAGCTGCCCGTCACGCCGGCGAGCTCGTAACCGGAGGGAATCCGCACTTCGAACTCCGTCGGCTCGCCCTGGACGACAGTCAGGTCAATGAGCGACAGGAGACGCAGATCGGCATCGCCGATGGTGACGAGTGTTTTCACGTCTGCGAGCATGCGCGCGTCGCGCGGCAGTGCCGTCGGTCCCGTTTCTCTCGACGACCACCAGACCTGCGTCGCCGATCCAGGATCCAGCGTCGCCTCGATGATCGTGCGGCCGCCCGCCGACGTGCGCCGGAGCACCAGGCCGGGCGAGACACGAAGATCCGACTGCTCGCCGGGCACGTCGAACGTGGCCGTGACGCTTCCTGCGGGCGGCACCGGCAACACGAACGATCCTCGTCCGGGGCTCGTAGTAACCGACGATCCCCATTCGAGCGTGGCAGAAAAAGACGCCGGGCCGGCGACGACGGCGACATGAGCATTGCCTTCGGCGACGAGCGGCAGCGGGCGATCGGCGGTGCGCGCATCGAGCAGCGTCGCGTTGCTGATGAGCGGCACTTTCACGCTGCCCGACTGGAATACTTCGCCGTCCACCGTCATCGTCGCGCGCACGGCACCCGCCGCCACGCGGGCGCGGATGTCGGCCCGCGTGAGCGCCGCCGGCAGCGGCGCGCCATCAGGCGGGCGGGGCTGCCGGCTGGCGAGATCGAGCAACCGATCGTAGTCGGTGCGCGAGAGCGTGACCGTGCCTGTGGGCCCGCGTTCCTGCGCGAGCGTGGTGGCGGCCGGAAGGAACGCGCACGAAAGCAGAACAGCCGTGAGTTTCTTCATTCTTGGCATTCTCACCATGGCTCACCTCTCGCTCAGCCGCTTGTACTGGATATCGAGCGCCGGCGCGTGTGCTTCGGCCGTCAGCTCTGCTGCGACAAAAAACGATGGGCCGATGTCGGGCACGGTCACATGAACCGGAATCGCTCCGGCCGACGTTCGACCCATCTCCTTGCGAAACCGATCGACCAGCGCCTTGGCGCTTGCGGCGTCACGGTCGCCCGCCGCCTGGGCGGGTGGTGGTGGTGGTGCTGGCGCTTCGGATCCCGACCTCAGCGCCACAGTCTCGTTGCTTCGAAGCGCCGCGCTCCAGGGCTCCTGGCGAGACTCGGCTCGGAAGGCCCCAGGTTTGGGCTCGACGTGAAAGCGAGGCGAGTAATTGATCACCAGCCCGGTGCGCGAGACGGGGAGATCGACGGCTGGCAGCTCGACGCGTGCCTCTCCTTTTTCCGTCCAGGCAGGCGTACGTTGCAGGTACACGAGCTCGACGGCGAACGTCGGCGCGGCTTCCCCCGCCCGCCCCTTGAGCAGCGGCAGAAGGTACCCGCCGTCGGCTGAAACGCCGGGGCGCACCGGCCGGCCGGCCAGCGCCGCGCTCCAGAGAACCGACTGCGCGGGCAGCTTGAGCGCGAGAAACGCGCGCTGGTTGTTCCGGACCGCGAAGCGCGCGCGCACGAGCAGCTTGCCGTCTTCGCCGACGAGCGCCTCGTAGCGCGCCTCTTCGACGTTCGCAACGAGGACCGCTTGTGGCGTGTATCGCGAAACGGTGACCGTCAGCCCCCGCGCCGCGCTGCCCGCCAGCGGCTTGAATCCGAAGGCCACCATCGACGGAGACTCCCGCCCTTCGAGGATGTCGCCGAGGTCGCTTGGATCCGCGGGATCCACCCCGCGAGGCTGCCGATCGGTGATCTCTCCCGCGCCGATCACGTCGACCGCAATGCCCCCGGTCTCCCGCTCGGCGGCCGGCATCCTGATGATCGGAATCGTGACCGACCCTTCTCGCGGAGCCCGGACTTCGGCGGAGATGACGAGCGAGGTCGACGTCGCGATCGGCTCGAGAAACGACACCGTCAGCGATCCGGATTCATGCTTCCAGTCGGCGACGGTCGTCCCTGAGACCTGGTTGACCGAAACGCCTTCCGGTATGGTCAGGACGACGTCGCGCGCGAGACCCTGGACGACCTCGACGCTCACGCTCACCGTGATCTGGGAGGCATCCTCGCCGAGCGCGACAAGCTCGGTGATCCGTGCCTTCGCGCGCAGCGGCAGCGTCGATCGCCGATCGTCGATCTTGCGCTTCCAGGAGAACCTGAGCGGCCGTCCCGGCGCTCCGTATACGGTCCATCGGTTCTCCGAGTTGGCTTCCGTCTGCTCCGCGACGAAGCCTCCGCTCACCGTCAGGTCCATGCCCGTGCGCGGCACGATCAGCGTGACCGCCGACAATGCGGACGCGGACGCTGGCAGCGTCATCGATTCGATGCCGCTCGCAGCTTCGATCGGCACCACGATTTCGAGCGCGAGAATCGAGCGGCCGGGACGCGAGACGAGCACTCGCGGCGGGTTCCCGTCGACTAGCGCAGTGGGACGTCCTTCGAGTCGTGCGCCGCGCACGAGCAGCCCTGCGGGCATCTGGATGCTGACCCACCCTTGCTTCAAGACGTCGATCGTCAAGCGCGCTTCGCCACTCACGGTATCGCCGTTGACACGTAGCTCGTAGTCCACACGCGTCAGCGTCGCGTCGACTGGAGGCGGCAGCGGGTCTGGCGTCGATGGAAACGCCCGGGCCCTGAGCGCGCGGTAGTCGTCGAGCGCCAGGACCACCCAGCCGTCGGTGCGCGCAGGCTCCTGCGCGCGCACGACTTGCGGTGCCGGCGCGGCCGTGCCGATCACGAGAATCCCGATGAGCGTTCGCGTCCGCATCAACATCAGCCGCCTCCATGGATACCGCGTTGCGCCGTACAAACGCCGGCTCTGTACAGAGAACGGGGGAACTGAGAAATCTTGCGGACCCGTCCGTCCGCCCTCAGAGTTCAGACGACCGTGCGTCTGATTCCGTCTGCATCGTTGTCAGATCTCGCTTTTGTAAGAGCGAGCACGTTGCAATCATCTGGCCGCCCGCTGGTGGTGCGTTGAATTTGCCGCGACATGAGATCTCTCCAGCGCTGGGCGCATGCCGCGGCTGCGGCTCGCCGCCGACGATCCAGGGATGCAGATCTGCAGATCCGACAGGAGAGATCGGATGCGGGCGCCGCCGCCGCATGTATATACAGTTTCGTATATACTTCCGGAGACGATGGCTCCCGACATTCGCGGCCTCGCGCCACACTGGTTCCAGATTCTTCTGACCCTGGCCGATCGCGACCTTCATGGGCTTGCGATCACAAAGGAGGTATTCGACCGGACCGACGGACAGATGCACCTCTGGCCCGGCAAGCTGTATGGCGCGCTGAAGAAGATGGTCGAATCGGGCCTGATCGTCGAAAGCTCCGCGCCTGCGGGATTCGAATCCGGGGGAGGCCGGCCCCGTTTTTACCGCCTCACGTCGTCCGGCCGGCGAGCCTGCGCAGCTGAAGCGTCGAGGCTCGCACGCTTTGTCGATGCCGCCCGAACCAAGCGCCTCATCAAGCGTCCGGGCACCATCTGACATGCGGACCCTCCTCTATCGCGCGTTCCTTCGCTTGTGTCCGCGAGACGTTCGGCGGCAGTACGGTGCCGAGATGGAGGCGCTTTTTGCGCAGTGCGTGGAGAGGGAAGGGCGCCGCCGCGGCAAGTGGGGCGGCAGGCGTGCCTGTGTCGAGGGACTTCTCGATCTGATGCTGTTCGCGGCACGCGCCCGCTGGGAACAACTCAGGTCACGCCGGCCGGAATCAAACTGGAAGGCAAACGCACCGAACGTAAGGAGAACCGCTGTGATGGTGCACGACATTCGCGGAGCGTTGCGGCTGATGCGCGCTCAACCCCTGCTCTCGTCCACAATCATCCTGATGCTCGCACTCGGCATCGGCGCGAGCACAGCGATCTTCAGCGTCGTGTACGGCGTGCTCCTGAAGCCCCTTCCCTTTCACGAGCCAGACCGGATCGTGCAGGTATCCGGTTCACGGCTCGACAGGGGATGGAACAGCATCTCGCTGACCGAGGCAAATTTCTGGGACCTGCACGATCGCAACCACACGCTCGAAGAGTTCGGCATGCTCAGTTTTGCGAGCTTCAGCCTGACCGGCTTTGCGTTGCCTGAGCGCGTGTCCGGCGGGGAAGTCACGCCAGGATTCTTCCGAAGTCTGGGCGTGCGTCCTGCCGTCGGACGTCTCTTCGAGAAGGGTGAGGATCTGCCTGGCCGCGGCGAGGGCCTCGTGCTGCTGGCCCACCGGTTCTGGATGCAACGATTTGGCGGTGACACGTCAATCATCGGACGCCAGATCACGCTCGACAACCGCGCCTACTCGGTCATCGGCGTGCTGCCACCCGGAAGCCCGTGGCTCGACGTGGCGCAAGTCTTCGTGCCGTTCGTCAGGCGGGCAAACCCGGATCGAAGCAGCTTCGAGTACACGGCGATCGGACGACTCAAGCCTGAGGTCACCTTCGAAGCCGCCCTCGCCGACCTGTCGGCCATCTCGAAGAATCTCGAGGCTGAGTATCCAGGCACGAACAAGGGTCTTGGCACCACGCTCGATCGATCTCGCTCGTGGATCGCGACCGACCAGCTCCGCCGTACGCTCTGGATTCTGCTTGGAGCGGTCGGGCTGCTACTCCTCATCGCCTGCCTGAACGTGACCAACCTCCTCCTCGTTCGCGCATCGGCTCGCGCGCGTGAAAACGCCGTGCGCGCTGCGCTTGGCGCGAGCCGCGGGGATCTGGTCCGTGAGCGGCTCACCGAATCGCTGATGTACAGCGTTGCCGGATCGACGTTCGGCTGGTTCCTGGCGTCGGGGTTGTTGCGTGCGCTGAGAGCGCTCGAGCCCGCCGGGATTCCGCGATTTGACGAGATCGGGCTCAATGGCTGGGCGTTGGCGTTTGCGGCCGCGACCACCCTCGTTGTCGGTCTCGTGACAGGGCTCGTGCCGGCGTGGCGTACGCCGATGGGCAACATCGTCCCCGCCCTGCGGCAGGGTGCCCGCGGTTCTGCCGGCGACCGGGCACACTCCCGGTTGCGGAATGTGTTCGTGGCGGCGGAAGTGGCGCTGGCGTTGATGCTGATCGTGGGTGCCGGTTTGCTCGTGCGGAGCCTTGTGGGTGTGCTGTCGGTCGATCGCGGTTTCAAAACCGAGAACCGGCTCCTCGTCACCGTGAGCCTTCCGTCGTCGTACGACCAGGCGCGGCTCGTCCAGACCAACAAGGATGTGATTGCCCGGTTGAAGGCGCTGCCCGGCGTCGAGTCGGTCGCGGCCATCAACGTGCGGCCGCTTTCGCGCGGCAGCACAGGTCTCGGCCTCGCGGCTGCGGACAAGCCCGATGCGCCTGACGCCCCCGTGCCGTGGGCAACCTGGCGCGTGGTGACGCCGGACTACTTCAAGACGATGGGCTTGCCCCTTCTTGCTGGACGCGAGTTTACTCCCGAGGACGTGATTGCGAAGCCGTGGCGCGCGATCATCAGCAAACGCGCCGCGGACCAGCTGTGGCCCGGTCAGGACCCGATCGGCCGCACCGCGATTCTCTGGAAGGGCCAGAACAACAGACCTGGCGAGGTCATTGGCGTCGTGGGCGACATGCGCGAGCGGGGCCTCGAGAACGATCCGACGCTCGCCGTGTATTTCCCCGCCGGCGGTGCGATGGGCGCGACGACGCTGCAACTGGTGATGCACACGCGGGGTCGGCCGCAGGAAGTGATACCCGCCGTGCGTACCGTCGTCAATGGCGTCGATCCGAATCTTCCGGTGTCGAACATGCGCACTCTCGACGAGATCGTCACAGCATCGGTCGCGACGCGCCGGTTGACGATGTGGTTGCTCGCCACGTTCGCAGGCCTTGCGCTCCTGCTGGCGCTCGCGGGGGTGTACGGGGTGCTCGCGTACTCCGTTGCGCGACGGACGCCAGAGATTGGAGTTCGCCTTGCGCTCGGCGCCGAGCATCGAATGATCCTGCGCTCGGCCGTCGCAGTCGGGATGCGGCCGGTGGTCGTTGGCGGCGCTATCGGACTTGCCGCAGCGATCGGGCTCTCGCGGCTCATGTCCAACCTGCTGTTCGAGGTGCAACCACACGATCCGGTGACGTACGTCGCGGCAGGATTGACCGTCACGCTCGTCGCCATGCTCGCGTGCTATCTTCCGGCGCGGCGGGTCCTTCGTGTCGATCCGGCCATCGCGCTCAGGACCGAGTAAGCTGCTGAGTACCGATGGCGACGCCGACGATTGCCGATCGCCCGCTCATCGCCGACTGAACCGTGGCTGACGACTTCATGCAAGCGGCGATCGACGAAGCCGAGCGCGGCCTGCGCGAGGGTGGGATTCCCATCGGCTCGGTGCTCGTGCATCGCGATCGCATCATCGGGCGCGGGCACAACCGGCGCGTCCAGCAGGGCAGTGCCGTCCTGCACGGCGAGATGGATGCGCTCGAGAACGCGGGTCGTCAACCCGCGGCGGTGTATCGCGAGTCTGTCCTGTACACGACGCTGTCGCCGTGTTCGATGTGCAGCGGCGCTATTCTTCTGTACGGCATTCCAAAGGTGATCATCGGCGAGAATCAGACCTTCCTCGGTGAAGAGCAGCTTCTTCGGTCCAGGGGCGTGTCGGTTGAGGTGCTGCAGGACCCCACCTGCACGCGCCTCATGTCCAGCTTCATCGAGGCGCATCCGGAGCTGTGGAACGAGGATATCGGCGTCTAGTGAGACGGTAAACAATTACAGAGATGCGGGGACCGACGACAGGATAGGACACTCAACCGTATTTGCGCCATTTCCGTCATACCAACGTAAGCTTCAGTATCTGAACGACTTGGATCCTCGAGCAAGATCCCGGCACGCCGCGTGAAGGGTCGGACGGCGTGCATCTGCGTACATCGGCCATTGCAGTCGTCTGCGCCGCGGCAGTTGTGGTCCTCTCTGCGGCAGCACCTCCGGTCCTCCTCGAGCCGTTGACGGGACGTCAGGTGTTCCCGTCGACCAACTGGTGGAACCAGGACGTCAGCGCCGCGCCGCTCGATTCGAACTCGGCGCAGTACGTGTCCTGGATCGGCGCGACGCGCCGGCTGCATCCCGACTTCGGTCCTCCACCGTACGGCATTCCGTATGTGGTCGTGGCCGGCGATCAGGCGCGCCTTCCGGTGACCTTCGGGTACGCCGATGAGAGCGACACGGGTGTGCCGGGCCTGCCCGGCTATCCTGTTCCCGATGAAGCCCGGACGCAGCCCCACTACATCGAGGGCGACGTCCCTGGCGGAGGCACGTCAGGGGATCGACACCTTCTCATCATCGACCGCGATCGCTGGCTGCTGTACGAACTATTCGCCACGCAGTGGAACGCGTCGGCGGGCCGATGGGAGGCCGGGTCCGGCGCGATCTTCAACCTCAACACCAACGATCGTCGCCCGGATACGTGGACCTCGGCAGATGCGGCCGGCCTCGCAATTCTACCGGGGCTCGTGCGGTACGAGGACGTGTACGGCGCGGGCGAGATCACGCACGCGTTTCGCTTTTCGACGCGCGCCACAAACGGCTACGTCTGGCCGGCTTCGCACCGCGCGGGATCGACGACAGGCGCACCGCCCATGGGCGCACGGATGCGGATGAAGGCCTCACGCGACATCTCCGCCTACTCGCCCGAGATGCAAAAGGTCTTCCGCGCGATGAAGCGTTACGGCCTCATCCTCGCCGACAACGGATCGGACATGTACATCACCGGGACGATGGACGCGCGCTGGAACAACGACGTGCTCAACCCGGCGTTCCACTCGCTGACGGCCGACGACTTCGAAGTCGTGGAGCTCGGCTGGGGCCGCGGCACGCCGCCCGCGCCGCCAACCGGTGTGCGGATTGTTCGGTAGGCAATTCCTCGAACGGCCCACACGCTCTCAGTCGATCGCGATCACCGGCCGGACGGGCCCTGGGCCTGAATCGCCTTTGTAGCACACCCGTTCCAGAAACAGTCCCGCGGCGGGTGCCGTCAGCTCGGCGGGGGTGACGGCTCCTGGTCGTGCGCTGCGAGCGCTGAGCAACTGCGCCGCGTCGGCCGGCTTCATGTCCCCACGGCCGACGGTGGCCAGCACGCCGACGATTCGACGGACCATCTTCCAGAGAAAGTGCGAGCCTTGCACGCGGACGAGCACGAGCGCGCCGGCCTCGACCAGGTCCAGGCGCTCGAGGACGACGACCGTGGATTTCTCCTCGGGGTCGTCATCGGAAAAGGCCGCGAAATCCTGGCGGCCGACGAAGGCGTCGGCGGCGCACCGCATGGCGGCGAGATCGAGCGGCTCGCGGATCCACCAGACGAAGGGTTTGGCGAACGCCGTGCGCCGGCGCGAGATCTGATAGAGATAGCTGCGGGAGACGGCATCATGCCGCGCGTGAAAGCGGTGCGGCGCCTTCTCGATCGCAAGGATGTGGATGTCGGCCGGCAGCTCGTCGTTGAGGCGCCGTCTGAGCGGTTCCGGGGCGAGACTCGTGTAGAGCTCGAGGTGCGCGACCTGCGCGAGCGCGTGGACGCCGGCGTCGGTCCGGCCCGACCCGTAGAGCTCGAACTCCCGACGTCCCGCGACCTCGCCGATGGCGCGGTCGATTTCGCCCTGGACCGTGCGCGCGTTCTTTTGAATCTGCCAGCCGCTGTACCGCGTGCCGGCGTACTCGATGACGAGCTTGAATCGCGGCATCAATGCTCGGCGTTGAGGGCCCCGGCGATCTTTGCTGCCACGCGCCGCGGGACGAACCGCACGCTCTGGGCGCCGATCTTGTTGGCCACGCCCGGAATCGCGAGCGCCCGCCCTGCCATCATCGCGTCGTAGCCGGCGCGTGCCACATCGGCCGAGCGCATCACGCTCGTCACCCGAAACAGCCGCGACTTGTCCATCTGCGCACGCTCCTGAAACCCTGTGCGCGTGGGACCCGGGCACAGGCACGTCACGGTGACGCCGGTGTCTGCCGTTTCCTCGGTCAGCGCCAGCGAGAGCGACACGACGTAGGCCTTCGAGGCGTAGTAGACCGCCATCCGCGGGCCGGGCTGGAAGGCGGCCGTGGACGCGACGTTCAAGATCCGGCCGCGCCGCCGCTCGATCATGCCTGGCAGCAGGAATCTCGTCAGCATCGTCAGCGCAACGATGTTCAGCTGCAGCATCCGCAGCTGTTCCTGCGGATTCTCGCGCGCGAACTCGCCGAACGTGCCGAAACCGGCGTTGTTGACCAGCATGTCGATGTTGATCCGCCGCTCGGCGAGCGTGCGCGCGACCTCGTCGGCGGCGCCGGGTTCCGACAGATCCATTGCCAACACCGTCGCCGTGATCTTGTGAGCGCGGGACAGCTCATCAGCAAGCGTCTGCAGCTTCGCCGCGCTGCGCGCGAGAAGGACGAGGTCCCGCCCCCCGGCGGCGATCAGACGCGCGAGGTCCTCGCCGATTCCACCCGACGCGCCAGTGACGAGCGCGATTTCTGACATGAGGGCGATTGTACAGAGTTTGGGGATTGGAGAGCACAGAGGATCAGGAGACGGGGAAGACGTCGAGGGCCTTCATCGACGCTCCTTGCGCCAAGAGCCTTTCACCGCCGAGAGCGCCGAGCACGCAGAGAAACAAAGCTATTGGTCTACCGGAGTGGTGAGGAACTTGATCTGACGGGACGCGGATCTTGCGGATGGCCGCGGTCGCGATACCTGTGTTGAGTGTCACCGAAACGACCGTGTGCGACCGGTCTAATCCGTCTCTTGCCGTCTGCGTGCTCCGCGATCTCCGCGGTGAAAG
>Ga0184612_10000423_pt1 | contig 19574 bp, 14 predicted proteins | sample PLM3_60_coex_FD_133163 | JGI IMG/M metagenome (GOLD analysis project Ga0184612, IMG submission 133163) | Groundwater sediment microbial communities from an aquifer in East River, Colorado, USA - PLM3_60_coex | ecosystem: Environmental > Terrestrial > Soil > Riparian zone | place: USA: East... | reverse complement strand
GTCGGGTCGGGCTTGGCGGAAAGGAAGGCCACGAGCATCTTCGTCGGATCGATCGCCGAGGTGACGAGCGTGTTGCCGTCGACCACTGCCTCCATCTCGTCCCCGGTCCGGACGATGACAGTCACTTCGAGGTCGAGTTCGCCTGCGATCCGGCCCTCGATGGCGCTCGCGACCTTGTCGCTGGACCGGGTGGTGCTGTCGAAGATGGCATTGCCGCTCTGCAGGTGGGTCCTGACGTCGGTGTATCCGAGGTCGGCGAGCAGCGCGCGCAGGCGAGCCATCGCGATCCGCTTGTGCCCACCGACGTTGATGCCACGCAGCAGGGCCACGTACGTCGTCACCGGTCGCCTCCTGCGTCTTGCTGCCCGACGTCAGCTGGTCCGGCGATCGCAGCGATCGCCTGTGCGGCCGGCGTGCCCGACCCGTCCCGGCGGCCGTTGGCATCGGCCAAGGCGATCGGGACACCGCTGGCCGCGGCGGCCTTGGCCGGTCCAGATCCGGCCCATGCCAGGAGCAGCGTGTCCTCGTTGCGCAGGAACCGGTGGCAGCGCACCCCGCCGGTCGCGCGACCCTTGGCAGGGAATTCAGTGAATGGCGCGACCTTCACGGTGCCGCGCTGCGTACCCGGAAGCGCGGCGGACGAGCCCGCCACCGTGACGACGACGGAGTCCCGGCCTGGCTCGACTGCACCAAAGAAGACGACCTGCGCGCCGGCGCCGAGCCGGATGCCCGCGACGCCGCCCCCGCCTCTGCCCTGGGGCCGCACGGAAGCGGCGTCGAACCGCAGCAGCTGGGCGTCGGAGGTGACGAAGACCAGGTCCTCCGACCCGGTGCGGAGCTCGACGGCTCCCGCGACCCGGTCGCCGTCATCGAGCCGGACCACCTCCCAGGTGTCCTTGTTGGCCGGGTGGTCCGGCACGACCCGCTTGACGACCCCGCGCTCGGTGCCCAGGACCAGCCCTGGTGACGCCGGGCCGAGGGTGGTCAAGCAGAGGGCACATTCGTCGACGGGCAGCTCGACGAACTCCTTCAGCGGCGCGCCGCCCGTCAGCGTCGGCGCCTGGGCGGTCGGAGGGAGCGCGGGAAGATCGAGGACCGGGAGCCGGACCAGCCGGCCGGCGCTCGTGACGGCGCCGACGTGGCCACGCGCCGTCGCGGTGACGGACGAGACGACGACATCGTGCTTGGCTCGCTTGCCGCCGTCGTGGAGCGGGTCGTCGGTCGTCGTACGGGCCAGCAGACCGGTCGACGAGAGCAGGACGAGGCAGGGGTCATCGGCGACTTCCATCATCGAGGCGGGGATGGCTACCGCCGCGCCCGCCGACTCGAGGAGGACCGTGCGGCGGGGAGACGCGTGTGCCGCCGCTATCGCGGCGAGCTCGTCTGAGACAACCTGCCGCAACAGCGTGTCGTCGTCGAGGATCGCCGTGAGTTCGGCGATCTCGCGGCGCAGCGTCTCGCCTTCGGTCTCGAGCTCCAGCCGGTCGTACTTGGTCAGCCGCCGCAGGGGGGTGTCGAGGATGTACCGGGCCTGTGCGTCGGACAGGTCGAAGACGCCCATCAGCCGCTCGCGTGCGACCGTGGAGTCCTCACTGGATCGGATCAGCTGGATGACCTCGTCGATGTCGAGCAGCGCGATCAGCAGACCGTCGACGAGGTGCAGCCGCTCTTGCCGCCTCCGGCGCCGGTGCTCGGACCGGCGCCGGACGACCTCGAGGCGGTGCGCGACGAAGACCTCGAGCAGCTCCTTCAGACCGAGCGTCCGCGGCTGACCGTCGACCAGCGCGACGTTGTTGATCGAGAAGGAGTCCTCGAGCGGCGTGAGCTTGTAGAGCTGCTCGAGGACCGCCTCGGGGACGAACCCGCTCTTGAGCTCGACCACGAGGCGGAGCCCGGTGTTGCGGTCGGTGTAGTCCTCGACGTCGTTGACGCCCTGCAGCTTCCGGCTGCGCACGAGGTCGGCGATCCGCTCGCGGACCCGTTCGGGACCGACTGCGTACGGCAGCTCGGTGACGACGATGCCCTTGCGGCGCGGCGTGATGTTCTCGACCCGTGCGCCGGCCCGGATGCGGAACGAGCCGCGCCCGGTCTCGTACGCCTCCCGGATGCCGTCCAGGCCGATGATCCGGCCGCCGGTGGGCAGGTCGGGTCCGGGCACGAAGCGCATGAGGTCGTCCAGGGACGCCTCGGGGTTGGCCAGCAGGTGCCGCGCCGCCTCGATCACCTCGCCGGGGTTGTGTGGCGGCATGTTGGTCGCCATGCCCACGGCGATGCCAGTAGCACCGTTGACCAGGAGGTTCGGGAAGGCCGACGGCAGTACCTCCGGCTGCTCGAGCGTGCCGTCGTAGTTGGGGACCATGTCGACGACGTCCTCGTCGAGCGACCCCGTGAGCAGTGTCGCCGGCTCGGCCATCCGGCATTCCGTGTAGCGCGCCGCCGCCGGCCCGTCGTCCGGGGATCCGAAGTTGCCGTGCCCGTCGACCAGCGGAACCCGCATCACCCACGGCTGGGTCATCCGGACGAGCGTGTCGTAGATGGCGACGTCGCCGTGGGGATGGAGCTTGCCCATGACGTCGCCGACCACCCGTGCACACTTGACGTGGGCGCGGTCGTGGCGCAGACCCATCTCGTTCATCTGGTAGAGGATCCGGCGCTGGACGGGCTTCAGGCCGTCGCGGGCGTCGGGGATCGCCCGGGAGTAGATGACGGAGTAGGCGTACTCGAGGAAGCTGCCGCGCATCTCCTCGGTGACGTCGACGTCGAGGATGGTCTCCTCGAAGTCCTCGGGTGGCTTGGTGGTCGTGGTCCGGCGTGCCATGCGGGTCATTGTCGCGGTCGGCGTCTCGGCCCGCGATGAGCGACCCGCGCAGCCGGCCGGATCGCGTGACGACGCGCGCCATTTCCCGGACTCCGCAACCTGGTGAAGCAGCCGCCGCGCGCTACCGTCGGCGTCATGGTGGGGTTTCCTGCCTCCGGTGGGTATCCGGCGCACTGGGAGGCCGATGTCGTCCTGATTGATGGGGCGACGGCACATCTGCGCCCGATCCGGCCCGACGACGCCGCACGGCTCGTCGAGTTCTACGACCGGACCAGCGACGAGTCGAAGTACTTTCGCTTCTTTGCGCCCTACCCGACGTTGTCGGACGCCGAAGTGGTGATGTTCACGCACGTCGACCACGCTGACCGGGTCGCCCTGATCCTGCTCAGCGGCGACGACATGATCGCAGTCGGACGGTACGAGCGGCTCGACGATTCGCAGGCCGAGGTGGCGTTCCTCGTCGAGGACGCGCATCAGGGCCGCGGTGCCGGCAGCGTCCTGCTCGAACACCTTGCGCAGGCAGCTCGCGAACACGGCCTCCGGCGATTCGTCGCCGACATCCTGCCGGCGAACCGCAAGATGATCAGCGTCTTCTCCGAGGCCGGCTATTCGGTCGGCAACACGTTCGAGGACGGCGTGGTCCACGTCGAGTTCGAGATCGGCCCCACCGATGGCTCGCTGGACGTCATGGCCGCCCGCGAGCACCGGGCCGAGGCACGCTCGATCGAGCGGCTGCTCACGCCACGCTCCGTGGCCGTCATCGGCGCGAGCCGGTCGCGCGACAAGGTCGGCCAAGCGCTGATCCGCAACCTGGTGCAGAGCGGGTTCACCGGACCGGTCTACGCCGTCAACCCGGGCGCAACCGCGGTGTCGGGTGTGCCGGCCCATCCCAATGTCCGCGACGTTCCCGGCGGCGTCGACCTCGCCGTGATCGCCGTCCCCGCCGAGTCGGTCATGGACGTGGTGCTCGATTGTGCCGCCAAGGGCGTCAAGGGGCTCGTCGTGGTGTCGGCAGGGTTCGCCGAGTCGGGCGCCGACGGGCGCCGGCGCCAGTTCGAGCTGGTCCGGATCGCCCGGTCTCATGGCATGCGAGTCGTGGGCCCCAACTGCCTGGGGATCGTCAACAACGATCCCGACTACTCGCTCAACGCCTCGCTGGCACGCGTGGTGCCTCCACCCGGCAAGATCGGGTTCTTCTCACAGTCCGGCGCCCTCGGCACGGCGATCCTCCAGGCTGTCGCCGCACGTGGGCTCGGGTTGTCGACCTTCGTCTCGGCCGGCAACCGGGCCGACGTGTCCGGCAACGACCTCCTGCAGTACTGGCAGGACGACGCCGCAACCGAGGTCGTGCTGCTCTACCTCGAGTCACTGGGCAACCCGCGCAAGTTCTCACGGCTGGCCCGCCGGGTCGCGGCGGCCAAGCCCGTCGTCGCGGTCAAGAGCGGGCGCTGGACCCAGGGCGTGCCGATCGGCCATACGGTGCGGCCGACCGGAGCTCCCGCAGCCGCTCTCGACGCGATCTTCCGGCAGTCCGGCGTGATCCGGGTCGACACCCTCGCGGAGATGTTCGATGTCGCGCAGGTGCTGGCCTATCAACCGCTGCCGGCCGGGCCTCGCGTCGTCGTGGTCGGGAACTCGGACGTGCTGGGCCTGCTGGCTGCCGACGCCGCCGCGAGCGCAGGGCTCGAGGTTGCCGGCGACCCGCGCGACCTCGGGCCGGGAGCGTCGGCACAGGAGTACCGTCGCGCGCTCACGGAAGCGGTCGACGACCCGGGGATCGACTCGGTGGTCGTCGTCTTCGCCCCGACCCTCGAGTCAACGCGGGCGGACAAGGTGGCGGGTGTCCTCGCCGAGCTTGCGGCACAGCTGGTCAAGCCCATCGTGACGACGTTCCTCGGCAGCGGTGGGGTGCCCGAGCCGCTTCGACTGCCGGACGCTCGAGGCGTGCCGGCTCGTGGATCGGTGCCGTCCTACCCCTCGCCCGAGGAGGCCGCCCGGGCGTTGGCCCACGCCACGGCTTACGCCGCGTGGCGACGCCGGCCGCACGGAGAGGTACCGCAGGTCGACGGTTGTCACCCTGACGCGGCGCGGAGCCTCGTCGGGAGGCTGCTCGCCGAGCAGCCCGCCGGCGCCGCCGTCGAAGGGCCGGCTCTGCGGGAGCTGCTCGCCTGCTACGGCGTCGACCTGCTCGAGATGGTGCCGGCCGGGACGGTCGAGGACGCCGTTCTGGCGGGGGAGCGGCTGGGCTGGAATGTCGTCCTCAAGGCCACCGCTCCACACCTGCGGCAACGTCCCGACCTCGCCGACGTCTGGCGCAACATCGACGGTGCCGAGGAGATGCACCATGCCTGGGCCACCATTTCGCGCACGCTCGCGGGCGGGGACGAGGCCGCATTCGTGGTTCAGCCGATGGCTCCGCCGGGCATTCCGGTCCGAGTCCGGGCCGAGGAAGACCCCTTGTTCGGTCCCGTCGTCTCGTTCGGCGTCTACGGTGTGGCGACCGAGCTGCTCGGCGACCGGTCGTACCGCATCCCGCCGCTGACCGATGTCGACGCCGCGGACATGGTCCGCGAGGTCAAGGCCGCGCCCATGCTCCTGGGCTACCGGGGCGGTGCGGTTGCCGACCTGTCGGCCATCGAGAACCTGTTGCATCGCGTGTCAAAGCTGACCGACGACCTGCCCGAGGTGGCGGATGTCGAGCTGAACCCGGTGCTCGTCGCGACGGAAGGGCTTGCCGTCGTCAACGCGTCCGCCAGGGTCGCTCGGCCCTACTCCAGGTCCGACTGGTACACGAGGCGGCTGCCCTGACCGGCGCGGGCGTGAGCCCCGGGCACCGTGCAAGGATGGAGGCCATGGCGGACACCGGCACTCACGAAGGGCTTCGCCTGGCCATCCAGCAGGCGGGCTACTACCCGAACCTCGTCGCGGACACGCTCGAGACGGCTCTGGCGGGCGAGCCGGTTCAGTCTTACGTCGTCCACCACGAGCCGCACTTCGACCGCGACGAGCTCCGCCGCCATGTCAGCGTGCTGGTACTCACACCTACCAGGCTGGTCGTGGGGCACACCGACGAGTACCCGTCGGACGAAGCGCACCCGGTGCCGTACGCGACGACGTCGACCGAAGCCGTACCACTCGACCAGGTTTCGTCCGTAGTCGTGAGCCGCACGGTCACCTCGCCTGCCTCGTATCGGGTCGGCGACCCACCGCGCGAGGTCGTCCTCACCGTGGGCTGGGGCGCCATGAGCCGTGTCGACCTCGAGCCCGCCGGGTGCGGCGACCCGGACTGCGAGGCCGACCACGGGTACACCGGCGCCTTGACCTCCGACGACTTCTCCCTCCGGATGAGCGAGGCCGCCGACGGCGGCAACCGGGTCGACGACCTGCTCACGTTCGCCCGCGGACTCTCGGCGGCCACGGTGCGGGTGCGGTGAGCCGAGCCGGCTCGCTTCCCGACAGGCTGGTCCTTCCGCGTTACGGCGAGGCGTCCCTGGCTGACCTCCTGCCGTCGGTGCTCGGCGCGCTAGGGGTTGCCCGCGAGCACGACATCCTCGGCCTGCCTCCGTCCCGTCGCTACTGCGTGCTCCTCCTCGACGGTCTGGGGTGGAACCTGTTGCGCGCACACGCGGCGCAGGCGCCGTTCCTGACGTCGCTCGCGGGCCGCGCGATCACCGTAGGCAGCCCGACGACGACGGCGACGAGCCTGACCAGCTTCGGCACCGGTCTGCCTCCGGGCCGGCACGGCGTGCTCGGCTACACGACCCGGGTCCCCGGAGGCACGGGACTGCTGAACGCACTCCAGTGGGATCCGTCGGTCGATCCGGTGGCCTACCAGCCGCATCCCACGCTGTTCGAGCGCGCCGGCCGAGCCGGTGTCGCCGTCACGGTGGTCGGTCGGCGCCGGTTCCGGACGTCGGGCCTGACGACGGTCGGGCTGCGGAGCCCTGGCTTCGTCGGCGCCGACAGTCTGGGAGAGCGGGTCGCGGCCGCGGCGTTCGGAGCCCTCGACCGGCCGTCGTTGGTCTATGTCTACGACGGCGACCTGGACTACACCGGGCACAAGGCCGGCTGTTCGTCGGCCGCCTGGCGATATCAGCTGGCCATGATCGACCACTTCGCCGAGGAGCTCCACTCCGCGCTGCCGCCGGATACCGTCCTGGTGGTCACTGCCGACCACGGCATGGTCGACGTCGACTCCGCCGATCGCGTCGACGTCGACGACGTGCCGGCGATGCGCGATGGCGTGGCCCTGGTCGGGGGAGAGGCGCGTTTCCGCCACGTCTACGCCGAGGACGGCGCAGGGCCGGACGTGCTGGCCGCATGGCGTGGCGTGCTCGGCGACCGCGCCGTCGTCCGCTCGCGCGCGGACGCCGTGACCGAGAACTGGTTCGGCGCCGTCGAGGGACGCGTGCTGGACCGGATCGGCGACATCGTCGTCTCCGTGAACGGCTCGTGTGCCGTCGAGATGCGCAGTGTCTTTCCGGTCGAGGCCACGCTGGTCGGCCTGCACGGTGCCCTGACCGAGGACGAGATGCTCGTACCCCTGCTCCTGGCGGAAGGCTGACCGCTACCTCGCCCCGACCTCTACCTCTTTTGGTTTCGTGCGAACCGCTTGCGGCTCGCTAGCAGGTCAGGAATGCCCGCAGGTGACATGCGGTGTCCGGCTGTCTGCAGGCTTTGGCCCGCAGAGGCGCCTACGTGGCCACCCGCAGGTAGGCGAGCACCGCGAGCACGCGGCGGTGCGAGTCGGGGTCTGCACTGAGATGAAGCTTGAGGAAGATCTGCTTGACATGCGCCTCGACGGTGCGCTCGGTTATGAAGAGACGTCCCGCAATCGCCTTGTTCGAGAGGCCCTCGGCGACGAGGCCCAGCACTTCTCGCTCCCGTTCGGTCAGGGTACCGAGCGGGTCCCCTTGGCGGCGACGGCCGAGCAGGCGCGAGACGATCGTCGGATCGACGACGGTCTCGCCGTCGGAGATACGGCGAAGGGCGTCGATGAGGATCGCGACGTCGAAAACGCGCTCCTTCAGCAGGTACCCGACCCGCTCGGGGTGTTCCTCGAGCAGACGCATGGCGTAGTTCGGCTCGACGTACTGCGAGAGGACGAGCACGCCGACGGCGGGATGCTCGCTCCGGATTGCCTGGGCCGCGACAATGCCCTCATCCGTGTGTGTGGGCGGCATCCGGATGTCGATGATCGCCGCGTCCGGCCGTGCGAGGCGCACATTGCGGAGCAGCCCCTCCGCGTCCTCAGCCTCGGCGACGACATCGATGCCTGCGTCCCGGAGAAGGCGGACGATCCCCTGCCGGGTGAGCATGACGTCATCCGCGACGACTACGCGCATGGGATCTCTGCCCGTAAAGCCGTCGGCTCGACCTCGAGACTGCCGCCGACGGCGCCGACGCGATCGGCGAGGTGGATCATCGTTGAGGTCCGCGCCGAGCCGTCGTCGTCCACCTCGACCACGAGACGCTCATCGCGCCGAGGAGCGCGGATGGTGGCGCAGCTCGCGTCCCTCCGCGCCGCATCGTCGATCGCCTCAGCGACGACGAGGTACGCCGCCGTCTCCACCGCGGCAGGGTAGCGCTCTCCGGCCGTCTCGCCGATCTCGACCGCGAGCGGTGCCGCATCGGCGAGGGTCTCGAAAGCCGGGGCGAGGCCGGCCTCGGTCAGGATCGCCGGGTGGATGCCGTGGGCGAGCTCGCGAAGCTCGCCAAGGGCGGCCCGCGCATCGCCGACCGCCTCCGCGAGGAGCGAAGCGGTCTTGACATCGCCCTCGGCCTCTGCGCCCGCGCGTGCGACGCGCAGGTCATATGAGAGGGCGAGCAAACGCTGCTGAGCGCCGTCGTGGAGGTTGCGTTCGAGCCGGCGCCGCTCGGCATCTCCCGTTTCGACGATGCGCGTGCGCGATACGCGGAGGTCGTGGAGCTGCGCCAGGACTTCCGCCTGCAGGCGCTCGTTCTCTAGCGCGAGCCGAACGGCGGCACCGATCTCGCGTTCGAGCTCGGCGAATGCCGCAGCATGTGCGACGAGGGCGACTCGCCGACTGCCCCGCACGAGCGCGGTGACCGCGCGCCCCGAGGCGGGCACGGGCTCGTCGACCGGACGGCCGCGACCGTCGACATAGCGTTGCGATTCCGGCAACCAGTAGGCGATTCGGAGCTCCGGATCGCCCATCGCCCTGGCGAGGGCCGGCTCGAGCGAGCCGGGAGACGGCGCCTCGCCGAGCTCGGCGACGATCCGTGCCACGGAACGCCGTTGAACTCGGGCGCCGAGGACGGCCCACAGGAGGCCGAGGGCGAGGACGACGACTGCCACGCAGCCGACGAGGAAGATGGACAGGAACGCTGGGTCGCTTGGGTCCTCGAGCGGCACGCGGTAAAGGGCGACGGAATGCGCGATTGTCGCTGCTGCGAGTGCGATTCCGCCAGCGAGCACCGGCCACAGCGTCCGGCGGGCCGGGGCGCTCGCCACCGCGAGCTGCCAGACGCACATGGTCGCGAGCGCCGCCGCCGCGGCGGCGGCGAACCACAGGTCGGCGTCTTGGATGCCGCTGGCAATCCCCGGGAGCGAGCGGACGAGGAAGACGTTGTCCGTGCAGTTGTCCCAGCAGTTCGGGTCGAAGAACGGATCGCGGAACAGCGCACGACCGAGCGCCGTGAGAGCAGCTTCGAGGTAGACGGCACCGACGAGGGCACGCGCACCTTTCGAGCGCAGCCTGCCACTCGGGTACGCGAGGACGAGGTGGAGGAGGAGCGGAAACACGAAGCCGGCGGCAAGCGTGCCGAGGCTCAGGACGAGCGGTGGCCCGCCCCTCCAGCCAGCCCAGAACGGCGCGAACCAGACAAAACCAGCTAGCAGCGCCAGGTCGCCGATTCGCCCGGCCGGCCGGGCGAATGACGTGACGAGGCCAGCCGCCACGAGCGCAAGACCGGCGACGACGGCGAGAGCGGCAGCGATGTCGGAGCGCCCAGCGTAGGTGGTGAGCTCGCCCGGGCCGCGCGCGACGGCGAGAGCGCCTAGACCGTAGGCCAGCGCGACCACGGCGGCTGCGAGCCGAGCGACGTTCGCCGGGCGGACCGGGACGCGCGCCACCACCCGATTGTGGCATCTCCCACGACGGGCACATTGGTGCTGGCAACAACCTCACTCTCGGGCCAGCAACGATGTGCCTGGCTCTACCCGCTCCTAGCGTGGTCTCGATCTTCGATGGAGGAGTGAGACCATGGACGGAATAAGGAATCGAACCGTGCTCGCCGCACTCGTCCTCGCCGTGACTGCTGCGCTCGCCCTGGCGGCCTGCAGTAGGGGCGGTAGTGCCGGCGAGGACAAGGCCGGCGGCTCGGAGCCGGTGGTGCTGCGACTCGCCAACACCAATGGCAAGATCGACTTCACGCCCGCCGTCGAGTACTTCGTGAAGCGCGTCGAGGAGCTTTCCGGCGGCGACTTTCGCATCGAGGTCGCGGATGAATGGGGAGGCTTCGCCTCCGACGCCGAGCAGCAGGTCGTCCGCGCCGTGTCCGCTGGCGAGGTCGATCTCGGCTGGGTCGGTACGCGCGTCTTCGACACGCTGGGCGCCACGAACTTTCAAGCGCTCACGACGCCAATGCTGATCGACAGCTACCCGCTCCAGAATGCGGTCATCGAGGCCGGAATCACCGAGGAGATGATGCCAGGACTAGACGGTCTCGGCGTGGCGGCACTGGGTGTCGTGCCCGACGGTCTGCGCAAGCCGATCGGCGTCGACGGACCCATCCTGAGCCCGGCAGACTGGCAGGGCCTGACGTTCGGCACTTTGCTGTCCGACGGGCAAGCCGAGGCGATCCGCGCACTAGGGGCCACTCCCGCGCAGGTCAACGGGACAGAGCGCGAAGCAGGGCTTGCAGATGGGACCATCCACGGGTTCGAGACGAGCATCTGGGTCCACCAGCACAACCCGTCGTTGCCGCGACTCGCTCCGTACGTGACCTCCAACGTGACTCTCTGGCCGCAGATGGACGTCCTCCTCGGGAACCCTGCACGCCTCGACGAACTCGCTGCCGACCAGCGGGAGTGGATCGAGCAGGCGGCCCAAGATGCGGCGACTCGATCAGCCGTTCTTGCCGAGAAGGATGCCAAGGCGGTCGGCGACTCGTGTGACGCCGGTGCCCGCTTCGCGGAAGCCTCGGCCGAGGATCTCGCAGCGCTCGAAGCGGCCTTCGCCCCCGTATACGCGAACCTCCAACAGCACCCGGAGACCAAGGCCTTCATCGGCCGGATCCAAGCGCTCAAGGAGTCCACCCCGCCGGGGCCCGGGCTCTCCATCCCGTCGGACTGCACCGGTACGGCCCAGCAGCAAGCCACTGGCGGCTCGGGGTGGGCGCCGTACCTGAACGGCATCTACCGCTACATCCTCACCCAGGAGGATGCGGACAAGGTCGGAGACCCAGAGGAATATCCGCTGGTCATCACGGTCACGCTGAAGGACGGCCAGGTAGAAGGCGGCTGCTTCGGCGCACTCGGCGGGACATACTCGATCGAAGACGACCGGATCACGTTCGACAGCGTCGAATACGACCCCAACGTCACCGTCACCTTCGCCGTGGACGACCAGGGCAACCTCCACCTCACCCCCGTCCCTCCCATGGATCCGGGCACCGCGTTCACCTGCTTCTACAAGCCCTGGATGAAGATCGGGTAACCCGGGCTCAGCCCGCCTCGCCGCCGAGGGGAATCTCGGCGGCGAGACGTGTTCCCCCGCCCGCGTGGCTCTGGACGTGGAGAGTCCCTCCGAGGGCCTCGACCCGGTCTGCGAGACCTCGCAGGCCTGTTCCTCGGCCTGGGTCGGCGCCGCCGATACCGTCGTCCTCGATCTCGATTCTTACTCGGCCGTCGCCGGTCGTCACTGATACCGAGACCCGGGATGCGGAGGCGTGCTTCGCGATGTTCGCCAGTGCCTCCGAGCAGAGAAAATACGCGGCTGCCTCGACTTCCGCCGGTAGCTTGCCGGTCTGCGCCACCAGCTCGACCGATACCGGGGCCTGTTCTGCGAGCGACGCGAGCGCGCCCTGGAGCCCGAATTCGGCGAGAGCGCGGGGATGGAGCCCCTGGGCAAGCTGACGGAGCTCGTCGAGCGTGCGCTCGAGCTGAGCATCGGACCGATCGATTCGCTCCCTGCCGGCGGTAGTGCGGGCGGAGAGCCGAGTCTGGCGAAGTTGCCCGGCAAGCTGTGTCAGCCGTTGCTCCGCACCTTCGTGTAGGCGCCGCTCGAGACGTCTGCGTTCCTCATCGCCGGCTTCGAGGATCCGTCGACGTGACTCCCGTACCTCGGCCACCTGGGCGCGCACCTCTGCCTGGAGTCGAGCGTTCGCGGCCGCGAGCTGGGCCGCGGACGAGACCGCCTCGCGGAGGCCGGGATCGTCGAGCACAGCCGGGTCATGGACGAGCGCGGCGACCGGCGACCCTTCGCCCTCGATCATGGTGACCGAGCGGTCGGAGCCCAGGTCGGGAAGGGCAAACGGGCGGCCCTCGGAGTCGACGAACGCACCCGCATTCGGAAGCCAATAGCCGACCTCGAGGGTCGGATCGCCGAGCGCACGGGCGAGCCGGCCACGCAGAATCCCCGACCTGCTCTCGCCGAGCTCGACGACGAGATCGGTGACCGCCGACCGCTCCCAGGAGGGTGAGAGGAGCCCGGCGAGAAGCCCACCGGCGAGGGCGCAGAGCGTCACCTCGAGCACGAGGAGCGACGGTTCATTCGCGTCCCCGGCGGGCACTGCGAGGCGAGCTGCTGCACCGCCGGCTAGCACCAACCCCAGGCCGGCAGCAGCCCGCAGGGCCAACAGCCGCGCCCGGCGCGAGGGGCCGACAGCCCGGAAATAGGAGCGAGCGCATACGACGACCAGCAGGACGGCGAGAACGATCGTGGCGATCTCGCTCCGCCAGACCGGAGTCACGACCGCCGCGGCGTATCCGACGGCGACGGTGGCCCGGTCGAAGCGCGAGGAAAGCCGCCCGCTCGGGTACGTGACCAGAAGGTGGATGAGCGGCCCGCGGTAGAAGTAGACGGCGTTAGCCCCGAGCCAGTCCACGGGGGCGACGTCGGTGGTGGCGAAATTCCCAAGGAACCAGCTGAAGCCGGTCGCCGCCATGAGAGCGCCGATTCGACTGTCGGGGCGCCGCGACCACGCGATCAGCCCGCAGGCGATCAGGGTCCAGCCGGTGATGAGGTCGGGTACCCAGTGGCGCGGGTCGCCCCAGCCGAAAAAGATCCATTCGGCGGCGATGCCGATTACAGCGCCCGCCGGCCAGAGGAGCAGCCGGAACCAGCGCATGGGTGGGTCAGTCCACGAGAGCGGCGAGCGCCGAGCCGGAGAGCTCCCGCTTCGGGATGAATCCCTGCGCAGCCGCCGCCTCGAGTCGAGGGCCGTAGGCCGCCGCCTCGCGGCTCGAGATGAGCACGATCCTGGGCGGATCCGGCCGCGCTGCCAATTGCTCGGCCACCGCGAAGCCGTCCAAGCCGGGAAGCTGAATATCGAGCAGCACGACCTGCGGTCGGAGCCGCTCGACCGCGGCGATTGCCTCGTCGCCATCGGCGGCTTCACCGATGACCGCGAAACCCTCCGTCTCGAGCAGCGCGGACGCGGACTCCCGAAACTCAGGGTGGTCGTCGACGATCACGACCGTCGGGCGCATAGGCGGATCGTCGCAGAGCTCGCGCCCGGATGCACTGTTGCTAGCCGCAATCCGGCGCGTGCGGATTCTCTGGCCTGCACGGAGCGAAGACTGTTGCCCGCCGCATTTCGCGCGCAGCCGGCCGCTCATAGCGTCGAGACGAAGGCAGTCACCGACGAATGGAGCACACCATGCGCAAGCCAATCGTTCTCGGTCTGCCCGCCGGTTTCGCCGCGCTGGCGGCCCTGACCGCGGTACCCGCCGATGCGAAGGTTCCCGGCCCGAGCGGCCGGATCGCATTCGCACGCTTCGACCCGGCAATGGGCGGCACGGTGACCTACACGGTGAATCCGGACGGGAGCCAGGTGGAGCAATTGTTTACCCGCGGCCAATCGGAGTTTCCCCATTGGTCGCCGGACGGCAGCGAGGTCTCGATCTTCACCTGCACTGACGGCGAAGAGGACTGTGCGGCGACGATCGTGGATCCCGACACGGGAGCCTTCGGTCAGTTCAAGTGGCCCGACCCGACGCTCGCGACGCACTGCGGCCAGTGGGCTCCGGACGGCCAACGACTCGCCTGCGCGAGCTTCGGGGTGAGCGACCCGAGCCGCAACGGCATCTACTCGATCCGCTCCTCCGACGGCGGCGGCCTTGCGCGGATCACGTCCAATCCTGGCGGTGACGACATCCCCGGCGACTACTCGTCTGACGGCAAGCGCCTCGTTTTCGTCCGCTCGGACGAAAACGGCCCCGTGGGCATCTTCGTGACCAGGCTCAACGGCAGCGGGCTGCGGCAGATCACGCCGACGGGCATGATCATTGACGGTTTCTTCGGCGGAAGCTGGTCGCCGAGCGGGAACAGGATCCTGTTCGCGGCGCGCAGCGCCCCGGATCACCGTCTCGCGATCTGGGTCGTCCATGCGGACGGCAGCGGGCTGCACCAACTCCCGATCGCGCCTGCGTGCGGCGGTGCGTTCTCGGATCCGAGGTCGGTATCGTGCTTCGAACCCGGCTGGTCGGCAGACGGCACGAAGATCGCCTTCACCCGCATCAGCGCACACGGAACGCAGGAGAGCATCTACACCGTGAACGCCGACGGGAGCGGCCTCGTCCAACTCACAAGGTCGGGCGAGAACAGCCAACCGGACTGGGGGCCGCACCCGCTGATCCCCTAGAAATCCGCCGAACGTCGGCGATCTCGCGTCTCAGAGAGCCTTCCACCGAGGGCTCTCTGATGTTCGATCTGATCGACCCCGAGAGACGAAGAACTCTTATCGGACGTATGGCTCCAGCAGTGACATGACGGCCTCGGGATTCTCGACGTGTGCGTTGTGTCCGAGACCGGTGAGGGTGACCCGCCTGGACCGCAGCTCATCCAGCTGGTCGTCGGTGACCATGGCATCGTGCTCGCCCCTGGCCAGGACGACGTCCGAGCGGGCGGCAGCCAAGAGCCCCGGCATGTCCGGTGCGCCGACGGAGAACACGGCGGGGTCCATGGCGAGACGCCATCGTCCGTGCTCCTCGACCAGGCCGGCATCGACCGCGGCATCGTCGGTCGCAAACAGATCGGTGAGGCCGGAGACGCGCAGGTAGCGAGACGCGGCCTCGTCGCGGGAGGTGAACCAGGTGACCGGCCGCTGCGCCAGAGCCCGGGCCCGCTCGAGGTCCTCGGTCGTCCAGGTCACCTTGATGCCGACACCGACGACGGCGTCGACCGGCACGCCGAACCAGCCGCTGGCCAGGGTCAGCCCAAGAACGCCGCCCAGCGAGTGCCCGAGCACGACCATCCGCTCCTCGGCGCTGACGAGCTCAGCCAGGCTGGCCGCGAGGGCACCGAACGAGTAGCGCGGCAGCGGTGCGGAGCCGCCGTGGCCGGGGAGATCCGGTGCCAGCCACCTCCCCGGCCAGTGCTCGGAGAGGAGGGCAGGCCAGCGGTTCCAGACGTCGCTGGTCGCTCCCAGGCCGTGGACGAGGAGGAGAACCGGCCCGCCATCACCCCCGGTCTGCAGGCGCATTTCCCTGAGCATGCCGAGCAGCCTGCCATCACCCGATCGTCGACTCAGACGGTGACCCAGCTGGTGACGACCTCGCGCTCCGCGGGGTCGGCGAACCGGCAGGCGAGGCTGATGGGGCCAGGTGGTACGCGCTCGGCCCGGAAGCGGCCGAACTCGTCGGCCGCCACGGTGAGCGACCCGTCTGCATGTCGCACCTCGAGCTCGGCGGCACGTGGGGCCACGATCTGTCCCAGCAGGCGGCGGCCGGTCGCCGGGCTGGGATAGGGTGTCGCGACCTCTACCACCAGCGTCGTCGCGCCGGCCGTGAACGTCAGCAGTCGCGGAGTTCGCGTCGACCGGACGGCCGCTCCATCCAGGATGGAATCGGCCGTGAGCTCCGCGAGCTCGGCATCGACCGTGCGCCAGGTGAAGCTGGCCCGAGCGACGTCCAGAAGGGTGGCGGGCACCGGATCGATCTCCTCCAGCATGTCGCGCAGCAGGGCGAGAAGCTCACGCTCGGCGGGAGAGTCGTCAGCCATCGTCACCCACCTCCCTAGGTCGTCGCTGTCTGTTCGTCGAGTAGTCCGCGGAGCTGTTGCAGGCACCGGCCCCTGGTCGGGCCGATGCCACCCACGGGGATGCCGAGGGCCCGTGACACCTCCGCGTAGGACAGCGCCGGCTCGGCGACGACCAGACGTAGCAACGCCTGGCAACGCTCCGAGAGCTTCGCGAAGGCCGCCGCCACGGCGGCCCGCTCCTCGTCGGCGAGCAGTGCCGACTCCGGACTGGGCTCGCCGACAGAGTCGTCGAGGCCGAGTACGAGGCTTTCGGCCGGACGCTCCCTCCGGCCCAGCCGCAGAACCCGGAGGCACTCGTGCCGCGCGGTCGTGGACAGCCAGCCGGCGAGCAGCTCCGGGTTGCGCAGCCGGCCGAGATGCTCGACCAGCCGGAGCCATGTCGTCTGCCAGACGTCCGCAGCGTCCGCGTGGGCGAGACCATGGCTACGGGCCACTGCCCATACCAGCCGGGAGTAACGCTCGACCAGCTGGTTCCACGCTCGCTGGTCGCCATCGGCGGCGTCCCTGACCAGGTCGCTTGTCGATGGGTCGGCCACGCGCCGACCATACCGGCCGGCTCGTCCGGCACGGCGCGGGCCGTCGGTGGCGGGTACGATTCCCCGAGCGCGGACCTCCATGCACGGCATGGTCCGCAGCCTTCGTACCCGCCACCCCCCGTGATCACGGATCCCAACGGTCAGCCCCCCTAGAGCGGGCGGACGAGGGTTCGACGCCCTCGCCGCCGCCACTTGGCCGCAACGATCCGTACGACGCGGTCCCTGCGATGGGCCCGCTCGCGGTCGAAGGCTTGGCCCGCGTCGTAGACGAACGCGGCAACCACGGCACGTCGCCCAGACGTCACCATGACCCCCTGCCGTCGTCCCTGCACGACGCGATCGGGGGGCCCCGACCACGGGATGCGATGCATCCACCTGTACAGAGGGGGTCGAGCGTCTGCTGATACGTGGAGAGCGGGGCGGATTCCGGCGATCAGTCGGGCTTGCGTCGTCGACCGAACATGATCTCGTCCCAACTCGGAACGCTCGGCCGCCGGGACCGGGCGGATCCCGCTGCGCGCCGCGCAGGCACCGCCTCGGTGGGCTCCTCGTCGGCGGGCTCCTCGACGGCGCGTCCGTCGTCCACGATCTCGATCCGGCTCGCGATGTCGGACAGCCGCAGCCGGTCGCTGGACGGTTCGTCGTCGTCGACATCGGCCGGTGACGACCACAGGTCGGCACCGGACTCGCCGGTCCGGGAGCCGCTGCGCCTGCGCTCGCCGCGGCCGTTGCGTTCTCCGACGTCGCGGCGGCCGCGCCGCGCGGTGACCGGCACCGGCGCGGTCGGCTGATCGTCGGGGTCGGGCCCGGCCTCGGGCCGGTCCTCGTCCTCGACGACCGCGATGTCGGGCGGGCTGGTGCTCGCGGACTCGTCGTCGTAGCCGGATTCGTCGGTGTCTGCGCTCACGACGCCCGCAACAACCGAGAGCCGGGCCGGCCCGGAGGCCACGACGGGCTCGGACGCACGTTCGCCCGCGATCGCGTTGGCCTCGTCGTCGTCCGGCGCGACCGACCGGCCGGCCGGGTCGAACGCGAAGCGTGCCGAGCGGGCACCGGCGCCGTTCTGCCAGCTTGCGCTGACCTGCCATCGCCCGTCGTCTCGCCGCCACGCGTCCCAGACCACGGAGTCCGGATCGATGTCGGACTGCCCGACCCAGCGCGCGATCGCGTCCTCGAGCAGCGGCGCCGGGCCGTCTCCACCGGACCGGCGGATCGTGGCGCGGCGGGCACGCCCGGCAATGTGCTCACGCTCGGCGAGCACTGCCCCGGCGTAGCGCATCACGCGATCAAGGGGCACACCGGCCGCGGCGGCCACCGACTCGACGCTCTCGCCCGACCGCACCCTGGCCTGGATGTCGCGCGGGCGCAGCTGACTGTCCATCTGAATCTCCAGCTGCCCTAGGCGCGCGCGATCGCCACGCATCGCGGCGTGCAGTCGTTCGTCGACGGGTAAGGCCATAGGGGACTCCTCGCCATCGGTACGGAGAATGAGGCGAGTGCCGTCCTCGCTCACGGCCACCAGTCGCAGCTCCCGCATCCTCGTACCTCCAGTGCACGGCTCACCCCATCGTGACCCGCATGCCACGCCGGACCAAGTCGCCATGCCGTTGGTTGTTCGGAAATCAGGTTCAGTTGCCGAGGACCTGCCGGAGGTAGTCGTTGCCCATGACCCGGTGCGGATCGACGCGGTCGCGGACGGCGCGGAAGTCGGCCAGCCGCGGACAGACCTGCTGGAGGTACGACGCGTCGCGGGTATGGAGCTTGCCCCAGTGCGGACGGCCGTCGTAGGAGACGAACAGCTCCTCGACCGCGTCGAACCATCCCCGGTACTCGGTTCGTGGATACGCATGGCAGGCGACGTAGACCGTGTCGCGTCCGTACGCCGTGGACAGCCACACGTCGTCGCCGGGTGCCAGCCGTACCTCGACCGGGAAGGCGATGCGCCACGGACCGTTCGACGTCAGCTGCCGGAACTCGCGCAAGGCCGCGACGGCGACGGCGCGGGGAAGTGCGTACTCCATCTCGTGGAAGCGGACCCGCCGGATGCTCGTGAAGACCGACGGAGCGGCGTCGACGTAGTCGCGGCGCGAGATCAGCCTGGCGCCGAGTCCGTTGACGGTCCTGGTGGAGCGTGGGATCGCGCGGGTGACCCGCTGGATCAGCCCGACGCCGGCGTTCTCGATGACATCTCCTTCCCACCAGGAGCGGAATCTCCCCAAGGGTCGCGGCGGGCCCTCGCTGCGGCGGTAGCGCTTGAGCTGGACCGCGTCGGTGAACGGCAGCCAATGGAACTCGACATGCTCGCTCTCGGCGTCGTCGCCGAAACGGTCGAGGATGTCGTCGAGGCTCCCACGCTCCACGACCGCGTGCAGCAGGAATGCGGGCTCGACCTGGAACGTCAGGGCCGTGACGATCCCGAGCGCGCCGAGTCCGAGGCGGGCTGCGTGGAAGAGCTCGGCTTCGTGGTCGGGGGTGCAGCGGACGACCGACCCGTCGGGCAGCGCAATCTCGAGGCGGGTCACCTGTGCGGCGAGGCCCGCGACGGCGCGTCCGGTGCCGTGGGTGCCAGTCGCAACCGCACCCGAGACGGTCTGGACGGCGATGTCACCCATGTTGGCCAGGCCTAGTCCTTGCTCGGCCAGTTGCGCGTTGAACACATGGAGTGGGGTCCCGGCCGCGACGGTGGCCTCGCCGCGGCCGGTCGAGGGGTCCAGGTCGACGTCGAGGAGCCCGGTCATGCGGTCGAGGCGGACGTGGATCCCGTCCGTGACAGCGACCGGCGCGAAGCTGTGCCCCGAGCCGACCGGCTTGACGCGCACCCCCTCGCGACGGGCCGCGACCAGGAGTGCCGCGACCTCCGTGGCGTCTTTCGGCACTGCCGTCCGGGCCGGTGTGGCCTCGACCGTTCGTGCCCAGTTCCGCCACCTGCCTGCCCGTTTCGACGCTGGCGAGGTCATGGCGTCATACGCTCTCACGCGCCCTCGTTCGGTCGAG
>Ga0184612_10000422_pt1 | contig 19578 bp, 17 predicted proteins | sample PLM3_60_coex_FD_133163 | JGI IMG/M metagenome (GOLD analysis project Ga0184612, IMG submission 133163) | Groundwater sediment microbial communities from an aquifer in East River, Colorado, USA - PLM3_60_coex | ecosystem: Environmental > Terrestrial > Soil > Riparian zone | place: USA: East... | reverse complement strand
CGGTCGTTCTTCGCAGCATCTTCGAGCACCTCCGGAGTCTCGACCCGAAGGCCGCCTCCTCCAGGGAGGACTGCCGGTGGGTCTGCTCTACGCCAGGAAGCCCAACTGGGACCTACTCCCGACGATCACTCCCCGCTGAAATCCGAAGCGCCCGTTTCCCCTGGGTCGAGCTGCAGTCGCCCGTCGGAGCGCTGGCTGAGTGCCTCGCGCAGCACCGCACGGGAGGTGAACCCGAGCACCTGCGGCGCCTGGGCGGCGAACTCCCCGTTGGGGTCGGTCGTCAGGTGCAGCCGGGAGGTGACGCAGCCGCCGGGGAACTGGTCGTACCAGGTGGCAATGAACTCGCCGGTGCTGGACTCGATCCGCTGGTAGTGGCGCACCCCCTCCGTCGGCGACGGGCCCTCCACCGCCCCGCTCGGGTCGCAGGTGGCGGCCAGCCGCACGACCAGGGCGCGGTCGCCGGCGCGGTCGTGGTCCAGGGTGAGCGTCGAGCGGCCGTCGTTGACGGCTACGTTCCCGACCGACCAGCCGACCGGCAGGGCGCGCACGCACGGCACCTGCGACGCCGACGGCACCGACTGGGCTATCAGCCACAACGTCTCGAGCTCGGTGCAGCCCACCTCGGTGCGGTTCAGCGGCGTGTTGACCGCCACGTCGTTGTTGAGCGCGGAGGAGATTGTTGGAACGCCGAGGACCACCACCAGCGCGGCGATCAGCGCCAGCAGCCCGACACGCCGGGCGCTCCACCGCTGGATCGAGACCGGCTGGGGCGGGGACGGCAGCAGCCGGGTGAACTCGGCGTGCAGGTCACGGCCCTGGGCGCGGAGCATGTGGCGAAGCTGAGACGGCAACGCCAGCCCACGGGCGGCCGCGAACCCCTCGGTGATCTCCTCCACGCTGAACTGCCGCAGCGCCCGCTGGTACACGCGCTCGGGGCTGGACCGCAACGCCAGGCACAGCATCATGTTGGCCAGATCGACCGCCTGCCGCCAGGGGCTCGGGCGGGACTGGATGAAGGCCACGTCGATCAGCAGCATGCGGCCGTCACGCACCAGCAGGTTGGCGGGCTTGATGTCGCGGTGGGCGAGGCCGGCGTCCCACAGCTTGCGGATGATCGACAGGCCGTCGTCGATCGTCCGCTCGTCGACGTCGGCCTCGCCGAGTTCGGTGGCGCCGTCGAAGAACTCGGCGACCAGCAGGTACTCCCGTTCGGGTGTCAGCTCCACGAACCCGTGGGGCGCCGGGCTTGGCAGCCCGGCGTCGCGGCACAGCCGCAGCGCGTAGTCCTCCTGCTGGACCAGCCGCCGCACGGTGTTGAACGGCTTCTCGTCCTCCAGCCGCCCGTACAGCAGCTCCCGGCCGAGCTTGTACCAGCGGTCGGCCCGCAGGTGGCTGCGGGCGTAGAGCTTGCCGAACAGGTAGGTGGGCGGGTCGCCCTTGACGGTGATCCGCAGGGGGGTGGAGCCGGCCGAGCCCGACAACCCGAACGGCTTGACCTCCTGCACGTTGAGCCCGAGTTGATCCTCCAGGCCCCGGCGGATCGCCGTGCCCCGCGTCCCGCCGACATCCAGGTGGGCGGAGCGGCCACGCCGGTAGACGATCGGGAACACCTCGCTGGGGATGAACAGCCGAAACGCCAGCAGCGGCAGGGTCACCCCGATGACCACCGCGAGCAGCACGTCGGTGGGCGCCTCGGCGCCCAGGGAGACACGGCCCAGCGCGGTCAGCGCCACGAGCGCGGTCGCCACCCACTTGCCGGTGTTACGCCAGCGACCCTCCGGCACCATCGTGTACAGGATCGTGACCGCCGCGAACGCCAGGAAGGTGATCTGTAGCGACGGCAGCGACCAGCCGCCCCAGCCGGCCTGGATGGCCACTCCGAACGGCCGCGGCCGCCGCGCGGCCGCTGCCACCACGTTCTGGGCGACGATACCTAGCAGGTTGACGACGACGTAGAAGACGATCAGCTGCCGGAAGCGCTTGAGCGCCAGCAGCGCCAGCACCAGGCCAAGCGCCAGCCCGTTGAGGACCCACCAGGAGCTGATCGCCGCCAGCGCCCGCCAGACCCCAACCAGCCCTGGAACGTCGAGCCCGTTCAGCCAGCTGACCACCGCGTCGTCGACGACGGTCACGGCCACGGCGGCGCCGCGCAGCCCCCGCGCGAAGACCACGATCGTCAGTGCGACCAGCACGACCGCGGCGATCAGCCATCTGACCCCGCTGGTCTGCAGGTGATGCGGCAGCGGCGGCGGCTCCCCGGTGGGCCGCCGTCGCCGCGCCCGCCTGACCGTTCCAGGCGGGATCGGCTGGGAGACCGCCCGTGCCGACTGGTCTGTGGGTACGTCCATGGCCCCTCCCAACCCAAGGCGACCAGCAGCCGCGCGACAGCGTCGCACCCATCGCCCAAACGATCCGGCATCACGACAGTGCGATGCGCCGATCACGGTCCAGCCTAGACGCCCTCCCGCGAAACCAGAAGCGGCCTCCATCCGGAGGTGCCCAGGAGTCCTGGTGAGGCGACTGCCACGACTACCGCCAACGCGACCGCCGAGCACCAGGTCGCCACGCAACTTGCTGGCTCAGCCCGGGTTGTCAGGCCCTCGCGACGGTGCCCGCGTTATCGTGCTGGCATGCCACCACCATCCCAAGGCCCCGAGGGGCGCGACGCCTGGGGGACCAGCCGCCGCTCCAGGCTGTTCCCCGGGCCGTGGCTGGTCCACGCCGACCTGCACAACCACACCTGGCTGTCGGACGGGGCAGGCGATCCCGGGCATGCCTTCGGGTGCCTGCGGGCGGCCGGGCTGGACGTGGCCGCCATCACCGACCACAGCCGCTGGGCGTCGGCGTTCCTGGGTCTTGTCGGCGCGCCCGGCTGGACCGGCATCGACGGTCGGGCCTGGCGGCGGACCGCGTCCCTGGCCGACGCCGCCAACGCCGACGGGGAGTTCGTGGCCCTGCGCGGGTTTGAGTGGTCGCACTTCCTGTACGGCCACATGAACGTGTGGGGCAGCCAGCGTTTCACCGACCCGCTGCGCACCTTCCCCACCATGGGACGGTTCTGGCGCTGGCTGGAGGCCCGTGGAGACGAAGGCCTGATCACGTTCAACCACCCGGGGACCGGGCGGCTGCGCTTTGGCCGCTTCGGCTACCGGCCGGCTCTGGCCGACCGTCTGGTCGGCCTGGAGATCTTCAACAAGACCGACGAGTACCTGTTCAAGGACACCGACCGGGGTGGGGAGTCGCCGCTCAACCAGTGCCTCGACGCCGGCTGGCGGGTCGGGCTGCTGGGGGTGACCGACGAACACGGCGCCGACTGGGGCGTCCCGGAGGGCAAGGGCCGAGCCGGGCTGTACGTGCGCGAGCTCACCCGCCGAGGGGTGTTGGAGGCGCTGGCGACCCGACGGTTGTTCGCCAGCCGCGTCAAGGGTCTGCGGGTCGACGCCGCGCTGACCTCGCTGGCAGCTGGCTCTAAGCCAGCCCGGGACCGGCCCGCCGCCCGCATGGGCACCACCGTCGCCCACGGCAGCGGCCCGGTACGCATCCAGGTTGACCTGGACCGCGGCGAGGAGTGGTGGGGGCGGCGGCTGAACGTCCAGGTGCTACGGCCCGGGCCGCGCCTCCCCGCCCTGGTGGCCGCCATCGACGTCAGCCTGCCCAGCCCCGACGAACCGGTGATCGCCTTCGAGGTCGACCTCGACCCAGGCGACGGCAACTGGCTGGTGCTACGGGTCAGCGACCCGAGCCAGCCGGCCGACCCGCGGGCCACGGGCCAGTACGCCCGGCTGGGCCGGGGCATCGCTTACACCAGCCCCTTCTGGCTCCAGCCGTCTCCCCAGCGGGTCTGATCATCCCGCGCTGTCGGCGGCAGAGGGACTCGAGCAGGAACAGCCGGTCGTCGCCCAGTCGCCGAAACTCGTGCTTGGCCTCACGGCGCAGCGCCTCGCCGAAGAACCACACCCCGGCGTAGAAGTGCCGCCATGCCACTTCGATCAGCGCGTACGGACGCTGTGGGCCGCCCAGCAGCACGGCGTACTGCTCGCCCGCGCGGTCGGGTCCCACCCTCGCAGTAGGTGACGTCCAGTTGCTCGGCCGGCGCCATCACCCACGCTCTCGTGCTCGCCCGCCCTACCCCGGGCCGGCGCTCGTCATGGTCGGCGACAGCGACGAGGAGATCCCCATCGACCACACCCTCGCCCTCCACCGCGGACTGCCCAACGCGCAACTGGCCGTGCTGCCCGGCACTGGCCATGAGGCATCGATACCAGGATCGTCATCAACTTCATGACCGAGCGAGAGGAGGATGCATGATCGCGCGAACCTGGACGGGCACGGTCCACCGAGCCGATGCCGAGGAATACGCCGGGTACATCAGAGCGACCGGCTTCGCCGAGTACGGCCAGACTCCCGGCAACCTCGGCGCATGGCTGCTCCGGCACGACGATGGCGACCGCACCGAGTTCATCACCTTGTCGCTGTGGGACTCGGTCGACGCGATCCGCGCCTTCGCCGGCGACGACATCGACGCGGCGGTCCTGTACCCGGAGGATGCGCGCTACCTCGTCGGCGAGTCGACGGTCACCCACTACCAGGTGGTCGCCCAGGTCCAGCCCGCCCCAGGTCAAGCGAGGGAGCCTCATGACGAGGAACGGTAATCAGGTAAGAGGTCTTGATCCGGCACCACCCCCATGAGGAAGGGGCTCGGATCGGACCGCCTCGCGTTTTCGCTGGTTGTTGCTGGTGGTGGGCCTGCCAGGACTTGAACCTGGGACCTCATCCTTATCAGGGATCGACGGGCAAGCGCCATGTTATCCAGCATTTCCCCAGGCCATGCCGCACCGTAAGTGACACAGGGATGGGGTGAACTGCGGGTCTGCTGTGGCGGCTAGCCGGGACTGGCCTGGGGCTTGGGTGCGCGGCGAATCGGCGCCACGGTCCGCACCGGCTCGGTGGTCAGGAAGTCGACCACCAGCTTGTTGACCAGGTCGGGCTTCTCCTGGGTGAGGAAGTGCGAGGTTCCCGGGACGATGGCCAGCTCCGCATTCGGCAGCGCGTCGTACATCTCGACAGCGTGGCTCAGGGTCACCAGGTCATCGTCGGAGAACATCACCAGCGACCGTTGGGTCACCTTGGCCAGCTCGGACGCTTGCAGGTTGGGCTCCACGGCGGCCATCTTGCCGATCTTGGTCGCCACCACCTTGAAGTGGTCGATGCCATCAGGGGACACCTCGCCATAGGCGGGACCCAGGAACTCGGCCAGCTGGTCGACGTTCCACTCCGCGTCCGGGGCCGCCTCGCCGGCCTTGTTGAAGCCGCCTGAGATCATCACCAGCCGCTTGACCAGCTCTGGACGCTGGATCGCCACCAGCATCGCCACAAACGCCCCGTCGCTGTGGCCGACCAGGTCCGCCGGCTGTCCGACCACGGTCTCCAGGAAGGCGATGGTGTCGTCGGTCATGAGCTGGTAGGTGATCGGGCCCTCGACGTCGGGGGTGTGGCCATGGCCGCGCCGCTCTGGGGTGTAGAGGTGGAAGTGCTCGGCCAGCGCGGGGAGGTTCGGCTGGAAGAACCGCGCGTCGGCCAACCCGCCGTGCAGCAGCACCAGTGGTTGGCCCTGGCCGTGCTCGTCGTACCAGGTCTTGACCACACCGAGCTGCACGTAGGTCGCCATCGCTGCTCCCTTGCTCCCATCCCGATCCTGGTCCACTCAACACCCTAACCGGGAGGGTGGGATAGCGCCGAACGCGCCACGCTGAGTGGCAACCGTGTCGCCTGGGATGGTCGCCTGGGCATGATGACCATCCATGACCCACCGCCTTGCCCACCAGCACCATCCGGGAATCTGACCGCGCCGTCGGTCCCGCGGCGTAGATGATCCTCAGACGGTGATGACCACCTTGGGGCTTCGCGGAGCTTGTGCAACCTGCTGCTAGACGCGTTGCTTGCGTCGGAGGAGCGCCAGCCGCACCGCCAGCACCAGGAAGGCGAGCGTGGACAGCAGCCCGCCGACGAGATCCTCGACACCATCGCCACCTACTGCCAGCGAATCAACGACTCAGGACACTAGGCCAGGGCCGCGGTGGGTGGCAGCGAGATGACGGCTAAGGTGGCATCGTCGCCCGCTCCCTGCTGCGCGGTCTCCGTCAGCCACCCCTCCAGGCTGCCCGCCACGGCGTCGAGGCCCTGGCGCTCGACGATGGGTAGCAGATCGGTGCCGACCTGCTCGAACCCGCCCTCGTCGCGAAACGAGTTGGCGTAGCCGTCGGTGCACACCAGGACCATCCGGGGCAGGTGACCCGCCAGGTCGGCGGCGACGCGGAACTCCCTCCAGGCGTTGTCGAGGCAGAGGGAGGTAGTGTCGTTGCCCAGGAGCCGTTGATCGACTGGGATCGGCCGCTGGACCTCGCCACCCGGCCAGACGGTCAGGATGTCGCCGTCGCCAAGCTGCAGGTAGTGGACGGCCGTTGGCGTGACCGCCACCGTGATCAGCGTCGACCCGTACGCAAGCAGCGGGTTTCGTTCCAGCTCGTCGGTCCCGCCCATCGCTTGCTCCTCCAGCGGCTGGAGCTCGCGCTCGGTGAAGGGCCGTTCGGCCAGGTCCGCGCGCGCCGCCGTCGCCCAGCACCCGGTGATCTCTCGGAGCAGCGGCGACAACGATCCTGGGCGCTCATCGGTTGTCTGCGGGTGGAGGTCCGGCACCCGTTCGACCAGCACGTCCATGGCGACGCCGACTGCCAACCTCGCGCCGATCTCGCTGCGGAAGCCCTTGGAACCCCCGTGGCCGTCGGCGACGGCGACGACCAGGAAGTCGCCGCTGCCGGACGGCGGCCGCCAGGCGAGCGCATCCTGGTTCGGTTGACCGGCGCGGCTGTGCATCGGGCCGCGCACGGTCGCGCCGACCACCTGGGGGACGGCGCTGGCGGCGTGGGCGGACACGGAATGGCTCACCAGGTGGGGGCCACATCGGCAGGTGGCGCCGATGGCGGTGTGGGGATCGCCACGCCGACCGGCGGACCGGTGGCGGCCGGGTCGATGCGGGGCGACGAGGCCGACTGCAGGACCGCCGTCGAGGCCCAGTTGATGTACCGGACCAGCTCATCCGGATGGTTGGCGGTCAACGGGTTGATCTTTGGGTTGCCGATGAAGCGCTCGAGGACCTCGTAGTCGGTGTCGCGCCCGATCGCGATGGCGATCCGGACGGCTCGCTGTCCCCATGGCTCGGCCAGGAGCTCGGCCAGCCCCTGCTCGTGGTTGTCGGTCGGTTGGCCATCCGAGACCAGCACGAGCACCGGAGGGAGCGCCCGGCTGGTCATCGGCGGCACGTGGAGCTCCTTGGCGACCATCGACAGGGCCGCACCGAGATCGGTCACCCCTCCGGCCTCGAGGTCGACCCAGGAGAAGCTCGCCACCGGCGTCGGCTCGGCGACCAGCCAGCGCGCGCCACTGGAGAAAGCCAGCAGGCGCACGAGCACGGCGGCGTTCGGGTTCTCCTCGGCCACCCGCCGCATGTTCGGCAGCGCCTCGCGGGCCGCGTTGTTCAGCGACTGGATCTTGCCGTCGGCGCTCATCGACCCGGAGCAGTCGGCAATCCAGAAGAAATGAAGCGCACGGGCCGCGAGCGGCCCACCTGGTCGTTTCATACGCTACGTCTGGTGGGGCGGCCTTCGTAGGGTTGGCGTACTCTAGCATGCTCCTGCAGAGCGGTGGCCTCTGGCAGATCGGCTCGAAAGCGACATTGGCGGCTTGTGCCATGCAACCCATGCTGCGACCGGGACAGATCGTGCAGCTCCTTACCTACCGGGTGGTGGGCGAGGTCGACAGCCTGCTCGGGGCGGGCGGCCAGGGGGAGGTCTACCGGCTCCGGGTGCCACAGCCGGCCCCGGCTCGTCACTTCGCCCTCAAGTGGTATTACCCGCAGTGGCGCAGGAGCGACCAGTGGGAGACGCTGCAGCGGCTGGTCAAACAGAACACGCCCAATCCTCGCTTCCTCTGGCCCCTCGACCTGGTCACCGCCGAGGAACCCGGATTCGGCTATCTCATGCGGCTGCGTGGCAGCAACTACCGCAGCATCGCCGAGGTCATGAAGGGCGTCGTGTCGCCGACCTTCCGGTCGCTGGCAACCGCCGGGTTCGAGCTGGCCGACGGGTTCCTCCAGCTCCACTCCGCGGGCTACTGCTACCGCGACATCAGCTTCGGGAACATGTTCCTCGACCCGGCCAGCGGTGAGGTGCTCATCTGTGACAACGACAACGTCGGGATCGACGGCCGGGCGGCGGTCGGCGTCCGCGGGACCAACAAGTTCATGGCCCCCGAGGTGGTCTGCGGCGAGGCGGTCCCGAGCACGGCGACCGACCTCTTCTCGCTCTCGGTCCTGCTGTTCTACCTGTTGATGGTCCACCACCCGCTGGAGGGACGCCGGGAGCTGGCGGAGCCGTGCCTGGATGCGGGGGCGAGCTACCGGCTGTACGGCGAGCGGCCGGTCTTCATCTTCGACCCCGACGACCATTCGAACGAGCCGGTGGTCGGCGCCCACGACAACGCGCTGACCTACTGGCCGCTCTACCCGGGGTTCCTGCGCGACCTGTTCGTCCGGGCCTTCACCGTCGGGCTGCGGGATGCCCGCAACGGCCGGGTCCGCGAGACCGAGTGGCGACGCGCGATGGTGCGGCTGCGCGACGCGATCGTGTACTGCCCCCGCTGCCCGGCGGAGAACGTCTGGGACGAGGACGCCCCGGTGATGCCGAGCTGCTGGCGGTGCCGGGCGCCGGTCAAGCTCCCTCCTCGGCTGGTCGTCGACGGCGACGCCGTGATGCTGAACCACGACACCCGCCTGTTCCCGCATCACCTGCGCCTGCGGCCCTACGACTTCAGCCAGGCGGTCGCGATGGTGGCAAGGCGGCCGGAGCCCCCGACAGTCTGGGGCCTGAAGAACCTCGGGGACACGTTGTGGACGGCGGTCACACCCGACCACGGGATCGTGGACGTCGCTCCCGGTCGCAGCGTGACCCTGGTGCCCGGCACCCGGCTGCGCTTCGGCACCGCCGAGGGGGTCATCACGGCGGACTGACGCCGGTCGAGCCGCCGTGCGGGTCGGTCCCGTCGGCGAGGATCGTCTCCAGCTCGCGGATCAGCACGCCCACATCGGAGGCCGGTCCGGCATCGTCGATCACGATCGCCTGGCGGCGGGCGAGCGCCCTGATCTGCTTGGGCAGCTCTTCGGGTCGCGGCATCACCGCTCCCTGCACCAGCACCGGGATGACCCGGATGCCGCGTTGCAGCGCCGCCGCGATCTCGATGCGAACGAAGTCCCGGGGGTCGTCCAAGCGGCGGCGCCCGTCCGGCGCCGCGGCGTCGGTCCAGTGCCGCCCGATGAGCACCAGCAACGTCTGGCAGGAATCGATGGCGCGGTTGATCCGCAGGACGAAGTCGGTGCCCGGCCGGATGCTGGTCCTGTCCATGAAGATCCGATCGTTGCCGAAGTGGGTGTTGAGGCGGTCGTGGAGCCAAAGGGCGTGGCCAGAGGCGTCCTCGCGCCGGTAGCTGAGGAAGATGCCGGACGGCGCCGAGACCACCTCGAGCTCGAGCGGTTGGCCCTGTCCGACCCCGCCGAGCCAGACCGCCACCCGGCCCGTGACAACGGTCCGGGTGACGCGCTTCCCGTCCACGAAGGTGCCCCGCTTGCTGCCGGTATCCATGAGGACCCACTCGGCGCCCTCGAACCGAAGGACCGCGTGCTGCCGGGAGACGAACTGGTTGTCGCTGTGGACATCCATGCCCGGGGCTCGACCCAGGCGCACCTCCTGGTCGTCGGGGAAGACGACCTCCCGATTGTCGATCCGGATCAGGATGTCAGTCATGGGTGGCCCCTGGGCGCGCGCGAATTCCCTTCTCCTCGGACCGGCAGAATCGTATACTCCGACTGGTTGCGCTGAAAGCGTTCATTGGGGGGATCTGGCGCAGCTGGCGGCGAAGGGATGGGGCCATGAACCCGCTGCCTCGCGAGACGCTCGCCGAGCTGGTGCAGACCTACGGTCCGGCGCTGCTGGACGACGCTCGGCGGGTGCGCGCCCTGCTCTACGACACCTGCCCGGGCGACCGGCGTGAGGTGGGCGTCCTGGTGGCGGCCGTCGAGGAAGGCATCCCGCTCAGCATCAGCCGCGCCTCGGAGAGCATCTCGGTCCCGGGTGAGCTGGATCGCCTGACCACCGAGCTGGAGGACACCCGGGGCCTCAGCTATGACGCGGCCCGCTGGGCGGTCCGGTCCTGGGCGTGGGTCCTTGGCATGGCCGACCCGCCTGTGGACCAGGAGGGCGGTGCCACGCGCGAGCCGCCGTCGGAGCCATCGGCGCCGCCTTCGGTTCCGCCTGTCCCGCCTGCGCCTCCTGTCCCCCCGACCGTTCCGCTCCCTGGGCGGGTGGACGGCGACGCCGTGACCCGCCGTCTCCCCCCCAGCCCGAGGGGTCCCGGCGGCTCCCCGCGTCGCCGTCCGCGTCGCCCCCTGGTCCTGGCGGCGATCGCAGCGGTGCTGCTCGTCCCGGCCATACTCGTCCCGGTGGCGGTCGCGACCAGCAGGCGCAAGCCGCCCCCACCCGCCACCACCGTGAACGGCCTGACGGCCGCGCCGACGACCGTCGCCTCCGCCTCGAAGACCTCCCCGCCGAAGGCAACTGCCGGTCGCACCACCCAGTCGAGCCAAACGACCGGTACACCTCCCACCTCGGGGCCGCGGCCCAGCACCGACCCGGTGCGCTTTGGCAAGGTGACGACTACGCCGTCGGGCAACACGACCACCCTCGACGTCGCCGAGAGTGACCGCAGGGCGCTCACCGCGGTGTTCTCGGACCGTGAGGTTCAGGTCGGCGGGAACGAGCCCGGCGACAGCAAGTCGTTCTCCATGACGCTGCCCCTCACCGACGGCGCCAAGGGGGAGACGCTCAAGGTGTACGTCCAAGGCTACGCCGTCGTCCAAGGGGGCGCCCGCGCACAGCTGACCCTCAAGGTCAACGGCCAAGGCACGGTCAGGTATTACCCGACCGGCTTTGATGACGAGGTCTTTGAGACGCTGGAGGTGCCGGCGACCCCGGCCACGACCTACCGGCTGGAGGGTGTCGTCGAGGTCCACCAAGTCCCCGGCACCAACGGGGACGCCTACCTGAACGTTCTCTCCATCGACGCCTCGATCAGCTGATCCAGGTCGCTGGAGAGGCACGCAAGGCCGGAATGTTCAACGCCAGGACCGTACGCCCTCCAGGCGTCCGGGCGCTGCTATCCTCCGCCGTCCAGGCGCGCTGCTGGAGCCGGCCCACCACCACGACCCGGCTGCCCTTGGCCAAGGACTGCGCGGCATGCTCGGCCTGGTCGCGCCAGACGACCACGGTGAAGAAGCTCGGCTCACTGTCCCGGCTGCGACCCGACACGGCCACCCGGAACATGGTTCGGGTGATGCCGCCGTCGGTGTGGCGGACCTCGGGGTCGTCGGTGAGGTTGCCGGCGAAGCTGACGCTGGCGTCTGGCATGGTGCTGCCTCCTGGGATGCCTGGCCGGGCGGACTGCCTTGCCCCTTGGAACCGGGGCACGGTGGACGCCTTGGCATGCCGACAGGCCGCCGGGGGCAAGCTGTGGAGCGAACGAGGTCGGCCCGAGTGGATCAGGTTGCCGGCCGTGGCCGGCTCAGGTGCCGAGTTGGTTCGGGGGAGTGGCTTGCGGTTGGGGTCGGGCATGCCACCACCGTCTGGCCAGATCCCTCCACCCTGGGCGCGGTGGGAGATAGAGGCTCCCGCCGCGAGCGCCGCGACCGGCGCGTCACAGGCGCCGTGCTGGTTGCGGTTACCGGTGTGCCAGGAACAGGTAACGGTTGAGGCTGAAGAAGTACTGCCCTTCCTCCCCGAGCCGGTAGAGGTCTTGGGTCCAGGCGTCGGCCTCGTCGCGTGTGAGCCGACCCTGGGTGACGGCGAAGTCGGCCATGATCTCGCCATTGGCGACGCTGTAGGCGTTGGGGTCGTACTCGGGGTTGAGTAGTACCAGCACGTCCCGCCGGTCGACCTGGAAGCCAGCGTCACGGAGCCGGCGGCCCAGGGTCCGGGGCAGGTACGGGTCGGCGAACCGCTCCCTCCACGCAGCCAGGAGCCGCCCCATCTGCTCGGCGTCGGTGGCGTGCCAGACGATGGAATCCCAGTCGGTGTCCAGGATCAGCGCCCGCCCACCGGGGCGCAGGACTCGGTGTAGCTCGGCCAGCGCGGTGGGCAGGTCGGCGACGTACTCGTAGACCTGGGTGGACACGGCCACGTCGAAGGCCGAGTCAGCGAAGGGTAGGGCGGTGGCGTCGGCCTTGATGAAGCTCGCCCGCCCGGCGCCGGTGAGGTCTACGCAGCGCCGTTGTCCAAGCGCGAGCATGGCGTCGCTGACGTCCAGCCCGGTGACGTGCCCGGCAGGGCCGACCGCCTGGGCCATCTCCGCCACTAGCAGGCCCGGCCCGGAGCCGACATCGAGGACGCGCTCACCTGGGCGTAGCGCCAGCGTGTGCAGGGTGGCGCGCCGCTGCTCGACCACGTCCGGGGTGAGGTAGGCGGCTTCGAGCTTGCGGGAGGCAGCGGCATCGAACACGGACTCGGTGGGCATGGGCCAGCTCCTTCTCACGCACCGGTCGCCGGGCCGTCGCCGGACGCGTCGGCATTGTCCTCGCCATCGCCGCTGGGGGCTGTCGTGAGGGATACCCAGGCTGCGAGCGATCTGGTCGGCGGTCTTGAACCCAATGCCCCACACGTCGGCGGCCAGCCGGTACGGCTCGCGGCGGACCACGTTGATCGCCTCGTCGCGGTAGGTCTTGTAGATCCGCACCCCAAGCGACGTGGACACACCCACCCCAGCCGCAGGCGCTCCCCGGGTTGGGCCCCCAGCAGCGGCCCGACCACCGTCAGCAGATCGCTGGACCGGTCGGTGGCCACCCGGGCCGCCGTGTAGCCCGTCTCCTGGTTGGCGTAGGTGATCCGCTCCAACACCGCCTCCAGAGCGGCGGGCGGCGCCCCGGTCTGCTGCATGGCGGTGACTGTAGCGTCCGCACCCGACCGTGTCGCATCTGCATGCCCACCGCCCGGAGTGCGGCCACCCGGCCAGCAGGAGGCCACAGGCCCTGGGCCGGTTTGACCCTTAGACGTGCCCCTCCCCCGACCAATCAACCCGCTATGCTCCCTGGTCACGGCACCACCGCACGTAGGAGAAGGCATCATCGCAGTGGAGCGGCGTCGGCGTTGCGCGCCTTGCCAGTCCGAGGGCATAGCTCGCCCGGTGCTGCCACGGGGGAAGGGAGTGGGTCGGCATGGACGAGCGGGACGCCCGTCAGGTGGCCGAAGCGGTGTGGAAGGCGCTGCAGGCCGGCGACTGGGGTGCCGCCAGCGGCCTTCTGCACGAGGACTTCGTGCAGGAGTGGCCGCAGTCAGGCGAGCGCATCGTCGGCCGCGACAACGCCATCGCCATCAACCAGAACTTCCCCGGTGGCCTGCCCACGATGCGGTTCCGCCGCACCCTGGCCGGCGGCGACCTGGCCGTGCTCGAGCTCGAGCTCACCTACAGCGACGGCAGCCGCTACCTCGGCGTGAGCGTCATCGAGTTCCGCGACGGGAAGGTCGCCAAGGAAACCGATTACTTCGCCCAGCCGTTCCAGGCGCCCCAGTGGCGGGCCCAGTGGATCGAACGGATGTGACCCGCCGGTGAGCGGATCGGTGGGGATCGCCGGGGCATCCGCCCTCACGCCCGCACGCAAGCGCTGGACGCTGGTCGCTGTCATCCTCGGGTCCGGCATCGTCTTCCTCGACACCTCGGTCGTGAACCTCGCGCTGCCCAGGATCGGCGAGGAGCTGTCCTCCGACCTGTTCGGCACGCTGGAGGCGCAGTCCTATGTCGCCAACGGCTACTTCGTCACGCTGAGCGCGCTGCTGATCCTGGCAGGGGCGCTCAGCGACTACTTCGGCCGCAGGCGCATGTTCGCGATCGGCCTTGTGGGCTTCGCCGGCACCTCATTGCTGTGCGGGATCGCCCCGACCATGGAGTTCCTGATCGTCTGTCGGACCCTACAAGGAGCCGCCGGCGCCCTGCTGGTGCCTGCCTCGCTGGCGATCATCACCGCCACCTTCCAGGGCGAGGAGCAGGGACGGGCCTTCGGCCTGTGGGCCGGCGCGTCGGCCGCGACGACCATCCTCGGCCCATTTGTCGGGGGCCTGCTGGTGAACACCATCTCGTGGCGGATGGCGTTCCTGATCAACCTCCCCTTCCTGCTGATCGCCTACATCGCGACCGTCCGGTTCGTGCCGGAATCTCGCAACGACGAGGCCAGCGGACGCTTCGACTGGCTCGGCTCGCTCGTGGTCGCCCTCGCCGTCGCCGGACTCGCCTTTGGGACGATCCGCGGCCAGCAGCACGGCTGGAGTGAGCCGATCGCCGTGGTGAGCTTGGCGATCGGCGCGGTCGCGGCGGTCGCCTTCCCGTTGCTGATGACCCGGCGCAGCGACCCGCTGGTGCCACCGAAGCTCTTCCGGTCCAGGAACTTCACGGTGACCAACATCTCCACGTTCGTGATCTACGGCGCGCTGTATGTGGCGCTCACGTTCCTTGGGATCTTCCTGATCGGCACGCTGGGGTACAACGAGCAGGCCGCCGGGATCGCGGGCGTGCCGGGCACGCTGTTCCTTGTGCTGTTCTCGTCCCGATTCGGGAAGCTCGCGGCCCGGTTCGGCCCACGGCTGTTCATGACCCTCGGCCCGGCGATCATGGCAGTCGGCTTCGTGTGGCTCGCGCAGATCCCGGCCGACAGCCAGGGCTGGGTGCTCGGCGGCGGGTCGGGATCGATCCTGCCGCCGGCCGACTACTTCACCGACCTGCTCCCCGGGCTGGTCGTGTTCGGGATCGGTCTGTGCATCATGGTCGCCCCGCTGACGACGGCGCTGATGACCTCGGTCCCGGCACGCAACTCGGGTGTGGCCTCAGCGATCAACAACGCGATCTCGCGGGTCGGATCGCCGCTGGTGAACGCCTTGATCTTCGTGGCGGTCGCCTCCAGCTTCTACGCCTCCATCGGCGAGCGCGTGCCGGGCGTCGACACTGGGTCCCGCGAGTTCCGCAACGCCGTGGCCCCGCTCAACCAGCCGTCGGGGGACGTCTCGCCCGAGGTCCGCGCCGCCGCCAAGCAGGCCTCCACCGAAGCGTTCCACCTGGCGATGCTGGTGGCCGCCGGCCTCATGGCCGCCGGTGCCGCCGTCAACGGCTTCGGGATCCGCAATCCAGCACCCGCCGGCCGCCATCTTGGACCAGGCGCCGAGCAGCCGCCCCCCGAGTCTGGGTCGGGGACCCCCAGCGGTCCGGTACAGGTTGGAGCCGAGGAGTTCAGGAAGCAACAACCGCAGGCCGATCGAACCGGTCCCGCCCGATCCGACTGACTACCTCCTTGCAGCTGACCGTCGCCAAGGGATGCGCTCTCCCACCGCCATGCGGCCCAGCGCACCACTCGGCAGAACCCAAAGCGGTGGACGAAAGCGCTGCTCAGACGGCTTGTGCAGGATCTCAACAAGGTGGGACTGGTAGACCTCATCCCGAAGCAGGATGTGTCCTCACCTGTGGCGGCAAGATGAGCAGGAAGCGTTTCTGCTGGTCAGAGGGCTTGTGGTGGGCTTGCCAGGACTTGAACCTGGGACCTCATCCTTATCAGGTATCGAGGGCTAAGCGCTGTGCGGACCGGCGTTTTCCCAGGTTGCGCGCGAGCGTCACGCTGAAGGGATGCGTTCAAACGCCGTAACTGTTCAGAGCCCTGCTGGGGCTGCTAGCCAGGGCTGCCCTGCTGGAAAAGCTGGCGGAGGGCGGGTAGCGGATCCACCTCGTGGTTTCGGGCGGTGGAGACGTAGCTGCGCACGGTCAGGAACGCCGGCGCGCCGGCCAGATGCGCCAGCAGCCAGAGATCGTCTGCTGCAACGTCACCATGCGAAGCTCCCGCTCAGCCTGGTTGTTGTCGACCGGCACCCGCATCTCGTCCAGGAACCGCAGCACCTTCGACCCGATGGCGGTCCAGCCCTGACGGCCACCTCGGTACGAGGACCTCGTGCAGGACGCGGCCGGTGTGCTTGCTCGACGCGGCCGCTCGAGCGCGGCGATGAGCGTCGGCTAGGCTTGCCCGCACTCGCCGGGGAACCAGGGAGGTGCCAAGGTGTCCAGCGCCAGCTCCAGGACCTTCGAGGACGTGAAGGTTGGCGTCCGATGCAAGATCGCGGCCCTGTGGATCGCGATGCTGTTCCTGTTCGCCTATGGCGACATCTTCGGATTCTTCAGCCCGGGCCAGCTCCAGGAGGTGATGGCCGGCGAGCTCTCGGGGACCGCGATCACCCAAGTCTTTCTGTTCGCGATCTCGCTCTACATCGCGATCGCGAGCGTGATGGTGTTCCTCTCGCTGGTCCTCAGCCCGACCGTCAACCGCTGGACCAATATCGTCTTGCCGAGCCTGTACGTCGTCTCCATCGTGGCGGCGGCGATCGGGGAAACGTCGGCGTACTACTGGTTCTTGAGCATCGCCGAGAGTGCCCTGCTGCTGGGGATCGTCTGGTACGCATGGACGTGGCCAAGGCGGGAGGGAGCACCCTGAAGGCCGCGAACCCTCTGGTCGACTCCCGCTCGCTTCTGAAGTGCGCGTGGTCAGGCTGAAGGCCGAGGTAGCCGCCAAGCGTCGCCGGCGCAACGGCCGGCGATGATGGAAACAGAGATACCGCTTATCTTTCGTATCTGTTAGGACCCTGCCGTAGCTGGTAACCAGGGGGACCCTCGAACAGTCTGGCGGAGCACGCGACGCCTGCTCGTCTGCACGAGGGCTATGCTGGCGACGGCGTGAGCGGATACACCAGGCAGGAGGTCGCCCAGCGGGCTGGGGTCGACCCCGACTACGTCGACCGGTTGGTCGAGCTCGGGTTCCTGACGCCGCCTGCGGGAGAGGCGTTCTCGCCGGGTGACGCGCTCAGGGCGCGTTGGCTGCAGAGCTTGGAGCGGGCCGGCGTGCCGCTGGAGGGACTGGCCTCCGCTGTCCGGGATGGAGTTCTCTCGTTCTCCTTCCTGGATGTAGGCGCGTACGATCGGTTCGCCGGGCTCAGCGGCACGACCTTCCAGCAGCTGAGCGCAAGCACGGGTATCCCGCTGGAGCTGCTGCTGGTGGTCCGCGAGGCCTTCGGCTTCGCAGAGCCACGGCCGGAGGACACCGTCCACCACAACGAGCTATCGGTCGTGCCGCTGATCGAGCTGCAGCTCGCCAAGGGGTTCCGGCCCGTGGTCATCGAGCGGTGGCTTCGGGTCTGTGGGGACAGCCTGCGCCGGATCGCCGAGACGGAGGCTGCCTGGTGGAACAGCGAGGTCGAGATGGCGCTGCTGGAGTCCGGCATGACGGAGGGCGAGATGCTGCAGGCCCAGGCCGACCTCGGCTCCCAGATGACCCCCCTCATCGACCAGGCCCTGCTGGCCATCTACCACGGGCAGCAGGAACACGCCTGGAGCCAGGTGTTCGTCGAGCACGTCGAGGGCGCGCTGGAAGCGACGGGCCTGTACCGCCGGTTGGACCGTCCGCCGGCAATGTGCTTCCTCGACATCACCGGGTACACGCGGCTGACCGAGGAGCAGGGGGACGAGGCGGCCGCGGACCTGGCGGCGCGGCTGGCTGGCCTGGTCCGGCGGTCCTCCCAGGTGCACGAGGGGACGCCGGTGAAGTGGCTCGGCGACGGGGTGATGTTCTACTTCCGGGAGCCAGCAGCTGCCGTGCTGGCCGCGGTTGAGATGGTGGAGGTGGTCGGGCGCCACGGCCTTCCACCGGCGCACGTCGGGATCCACGCGGGGCCGGTGGTGTTCCAGGAGGGTGACTACTTCGGCCGGACCGTGAACCTCGCGGCGCGGATCGCCGAGTACGCCCGACCCGGCGAGGTGTTGGTCAGCCAGGAGGTCGTCGACGCGGCGGACGGAGGGCCGGTGACGTTCACCGAGATCGGGCCGGTCGAGCTCAAGGGCGTCCCAGGGACGCTTCGGCTCCACACCGCCCGCCGCCACGCCTGAAGGGCACAAGACCAGCCCCCCGGGATCCGTGGTCTGTATGAGTAGACCCGGACTGGCTCGCCGAGTTCACGCACAGGCTGGTCCTCGATCGGTTCTGTGCCGCTGGCCATAACTTTGCCCCTATCAGATCCATCTATCGATGGCAGGGGCAGGTCTACGACAAGCCGGAGGCCCGAGTCGCGCTCCGCACGCGCCGTAGCCTGCTGCCACAGATCATCGAGCGCACCAAGCGGGAACACCCTTACGAGGTCCCGAGCGTCGTCGCAGTTCCGATCATCGACGGCAGCCCCGACTACATCGGCTGGATTCTCGAGGAGACCGAAGCGAGCTAGAGGCGGTCTCCAGGGCAGAGCCGCCGATGGGCCTCGCGGGCGCGCGCGTCGGCGGCAGAGGCGCCGTAGCGTTGCAGCATGGCGCGGGACTTCCAGCCGGCCAGGCGCATCAGGTCGGTCTCGCTGCCGCCCTGCGCCAGCCACTCGTGGGCGAATGTGTGCCGGAGCTGGTGCGGGTACAGGCCGGGGAGGCCAGCCTGGTGGCCGCGCCGGCGCAGCATCATCACCAGGCCCCACTCGGTCAGGCGGCCCTTCTCCCCAACCACAGCCACGGCAGCCCGCGTCCTTGTGGCGGGCGCGGACCCGCAGGTAGCGATCAAGGACGACGGCGCTCTTGCGGCCGAAGGGCAGGGCGCGCTCGCGGCGGCCCTTGCCGAGGACCAGGAGTACGTCCAGGTCGAAGTCGACGTCGGTGACGTTGAGGCCCATCAGCTCGGCCCGGCGGGGTCCGACGTCGACCAGCAGCAGGATGAGGGCGGTGTCGCGGCGTCCTCGAAGCTCTTGCCGGCGCAGGCCGTCCTCGGGCACGACCGGGATGGCTGCTCGGGGACGATCGGCGGGCGCATCTTGGCCATCGGGTTGCCGGCGATCTCGTCTTCCTCCTCCAGCCAGCGGTACAGGATGCGCAGCACCTTGTAGCGCGTGGCCGCGGTGGCGGCGGCCCGGCGTTCGAGCAGCCCGCCGAGGAACGCCTCCAGGTCGGCCCGGCCAGCCGCGGTCAGGCCAGTGCCGCGGGCGGCGAGGAAGGCCTCGGCCTGGCGGGCGCTCTCCAGGTAGGAGGCGATGGTCCGCTCGGAGCGGTTCTCGGCTCGCAGGTGTCGCTCGAAGGAGCGGAGCAGTGGGCTGAGGGGTGGTGCGGTCCATGCGCCAGAAGATGGCACAGTGATGCGTTCTTCATGCGTTATGCGTTCTCCCCGCAGGGCCCCGAACGTGAAGGTGGCCACCGTTTGCGCTGGTCATGGGTTTGTGGTGGGTCTGCCAGGACTTGAACCTGGGACCTCATCCTTATCAGAAAATACAGGGAACCGCTGTGCGGCAGCCCGTTTTCCCAGGTCGCGCTGAGGTATGACCTGAAGTTGTGGATCGGGTCTGGAGATGTGAGTGCGGCGTACCTTCCTGGATGACAAGTCCTGGAGCGCCGGCGAGGTGAACGCCGGCGAGGAAGGAACGCCGCATGCTGAGT
>Ga0184612_10000419_pt1 | contig 19700 bp, 21 predicted proteins | sample PLM3_60_coex_FD_133163 | JGI IMG/M metagenome (GOLD analysis project Ga0184612, IMG submission 133163) | Groundwater sediment microbial communities from an aquifer in East River, Colorado, USA - PLM3_60_coex | ecosystem: Environmental > Terrestrial > Soil > Riparian zone | place: USA: East... | reverse complement strand
TCACCTGGCGTTCCGCGAAACTGAGCCGCTTCCCCGCCATTGCGAACCTCCCAACCTCGAGATCACCACCCCCCTTCCCAGCACCTTGATCAATTGCAGCCACCGGTGGAAACCGCCTGCGGCTTGTCGGAGTGGTCCACTAGACTCGAACGTATGTTCGAAGAGACGGTCGTCGAGTGGGAGCGGCTGCCGGCGCCGGAGCTGGCCGCGGAGCTGGACCGGGTCGACCCGGCCCGGCTGAGCGGGTTCGCGCTGGTGGAGGTGGTCCGGGCCGCCGAGCGGCTGCGCTCGTGGGCGGCGGCGGTGCAGTGCGCGGCGATGGCCGAGCTGGCGCACTGCGCTGACGAGGCGCTGCTGGAGACCAGCCCGACGCCGGGTGCGCGCACCGCCGCGGTCAACGACGTCGCGGTCGACGAGATCGCCACCGCGCTGCGGATCGGCCGGCCGACCGCGGCCCACCGGCTCGATGTCGCGCTCGACCTGGCCGGGCGGCTGCCGGCCACCCTCGCCGCGCTGCGGTCCGGCACCATCCACGAGGCCCAGGCCAGGGTGATCTGCGATCACACCGCCGTGCTGCCCGCCGACGACGCCCAGACCCGGCGGCTGCTGCGCGAGGTCGAGCGGCAGGTGCTTGCCGACGCGGCGGAGCTGACCCCCGGCAAGCTGCGCGGACGAGTCGACCGGGTCGTGTGCCGCGCCGACCCGGCTGCGGCCGGCCGGCGGCACCAGCGTGCGGTGGCTCAGCGCCGGGTCGAGCTGTGGCCGCAGCCAGACGGCATGACCACCCTCGCCGCCCTCCTGCCCGCCGACAAGGCCCACGCCGCATACGGCGCGGTCGACACCCTCGCCCGAGCCCTCGGCGCCGACGACCCCCGGCGCATGGACGCCCGCCGCGCCGACTGCCTGGTCGACCTGATCGCCAACGGCACCGTCGAGGCCCTCCGGACAGACGGCGTCCGCACCCCCGCCGACACCGACTCCGACGCCAACCAGCCCTGCACCGCTGACGACGGAACCATCACCGACGACGACTGGACCGCCACCGACGACGGTGCTCCCCACGCCCGCGGCGGCAGGCCCGACCCGGCCGACCCCGCCGACCCTGCCAGTCGGTTCCGGCGGCCGGCCCGGACGGTCGTCCACATCACCGTGCCGATCTCCACCCTGATGGGCGTCACCGACGACCCCGCCGAACTCGCCGGCTACGGGCCCATCCCGGCGGTGATGGCCCGGCAGATCGCGGCCGACCCGGACAGCGTCTGGCGACGACTACTCACCGACCCGGCCAGCGGCACCCTGCTCGACTACGGCACCACCACCTACCGACCACTCGCCGGCCTCGACCGGCACGTGCGGGCCCGCGACGGCACCTGCCGGTTCCCCGGATGCCGACAATCGGCCTGGAGATGCGATCTCGACCACAGCGTGCCCCACCCGCGCGGGCCGACCGCTGAATGCAACCTGGCCGGCCTATGCCGCCACCACCACCAGCAGAAGACCAGCGGCCGCTGGCACCTCACACACCGAGCCGGCGCCATCCTCACCTGGACCAGCCCCACCGGCCACCGCTACCAGACCACCCCAACCGCCCTCCACCCCGAGTCCACGCTCCACCCCGGCCCGACCGCCAAGCCGGAGCCTCCGGCGAATGACCAACAGTCCGCCCGTGAGGACGACCGACCCGAAGCCGCCTGAGCAGGCAGGCGCCGCCAGTGCTCCACACGGACGAGTCAGCCAGCCGCCCGCGACGAGGCGCTCAGGCGCTCGCAGCGCAGGAGGGCAGCGCGTCCGTGTCCCCCGCGGCCGCCGCCTCGACAGCGGCGATGGCGTCGTCGAGCGTCTCGATCCGCACGACCCTCATGTCGCCGTTGTCGGCGCCGACCGCCTCGTCGCAGTTGTCGGCGGGTGCCAGGAAGAGGGATGCGCCGTCGTCGGAGGCCGCGGCGATCTTCTGCTCGATGCCACCGATCGGGCCGATGTCGCCGTCGGCCGAGATCTCGCCGGTGCCGGCGACGTGCATCCCGTCCAGCAGCGCACCGGGCGTCAGCGTGTCGTAGATCGCCAGTGCGAAGATCATCCCGGCGCTGGGGCCACCGATCCGGTCGTCGATGTTCACGTCGACCTGGACCGGGAACTCGTAGCCGATGGTGGGGCTGAAACCGACGATCGCACGGCCGTCGTCCTCGGCAGCTTCGGTGGCGATCGTCTCGGTGAGCTCGCGGTCATCGCGCTGCACGACGAACTCGACGGTCTCGCCGGGACTGTGCACTCGAACGGCGTCGACGACGTCCTGCGGGGTCGCGATGGTCGTGCCGTCGACCGACACGACGACGTCACCCGGCATCAGCACACCGTCGGCAGGCGCTCCGTCGAGCACGGAGTCGACGACCACGGACTCGGCAACCTCGTGCCCGGTCTTGCGCAGCGCAGCGACCTTGGCCGTCTCCTGGGACCGCTCGAGCAGCTGGGCGTTGGCCTCCCGCGACTCCTCGGCGGTGATGTCCTCCGGATATACGAGCTGCCGCGGGACGACCGCGCGGTCCTGGTCCACCCAGGCCTGTAGCGCGCTGACCAGGTTCAGCTTGCGATCGGCCGGAGTGACGCCGACTGTCGTGAGGTCGAGGATGCCCTCGGTCGGGTACGTCTCCGCGCCGTCGATCTCGATCACGGGTTCGCCCTCCCACTCGCCGAGCGTGTCCTCGACAGGGCCGGGCGAGTAGACGACGTACGGGACCGGGAGCAGCGACGCGACCGCGACCAAGGCAACGAGGAGAGCGCCGGCGACGGCGAACGTCGCGGAACGACGGGTCATGCGGGCGCAGGTTCCTCACTGGTCGGTCCGGGCGGGCCACCGGCCCAGGGACGGCTCGCGGCCCGGACAAGCGTACGTCGGGCTCCGTCGTAACGCGCGCAACACCCGTCACGGTTCCCGGCGCGCGATCCAGGCAGCCGGGAGGGCACCGTCTCACGGGGAGCCGACCCACTCCTCGTCGCCGTCGGTGAAGAGCTGGTGCTTCCAGATAGGGACGCGGCGCTTGAGCTCGTCGATGAGCCGACGGCACGCGTCGAAGGCCTCCCCCCGATGAGGCGCGGCCACCGCGACCACGACGGCGACGTCGCCCACCGTGAGGTCGCCCACCCGATGAACCGCTGCCAGCGCCTTCACCGGGAACGCGGCTACGACCTCGTCAGCCACATCGCGCAGGACGTCCCGCACAGTCGGGTGGGCCGTGTAGCCGAGCCCGGTCACCCCGCGACCGCCGTCGACCTCGCGGACCGTGCCGACAAAGACACACGTGCCGCCCGCGCTCTGGTCGCTCACCGCGGCCAACACCTCGTCGACGGACAGCGGCTCGTCGCGCAGGTCCAGCAGCCGAACGACGCCCACGCCCGCGAACCTACCGCTCATGAGCGACGGCGACGCCGAGCGCGGCGGACCACTGCCGCAGTACCGAGCACGGCGACGGTCGCACCTGCAGCGCCCAACGTCGCCGTCTCCCGCCGGCCGATCCGACGCGATGCGACCGCATGTCGTCCGGCAACCTCGTCCAGAAGTGCCTCCAAGGCCATCGCATTGTCGTACGACGGCCGCCAGCCGGCCGCGAGCAACCGAGCGGAGGACACCACCCACGGGTGCGTGACGTAGTGCAGCTCGCTGGCCGGCGCCGGCGTGAAACCGATCCGGTGCAGCCGCTCGGCCGTCCCGAACGCGAACGACGCCGGCAGCTCGATGCCCGCCTTCCCCGACAGCGCCTCGACCTCAGCGCGCCCCAGCCACCCGTCCGACCCGACCGTGATCGGGCCCTCGAGCCCGCGCAGTACCACGGTCTCCAGTGCGGACGCCAGGTCCTCGATGTGGCAGAACTGCCAGGCCGGGTTGCTGCCCCGCACGACCAACAGGCGGGGCGCCTCGAAGTGGCGGGTCAGCACGGTGTCGACGCCCGGTCCGGCGAGCGCTGCCGGCCGGACCACTGTGACAGCCATGCCGGGGTGCGAGCGCCGTGACCGTGCGCACAGCGCCTCGATCTCCAACAGGTCGCTGATCAGCGCGCCGTCGGCCGTCGCCCGGAGCGGCGCGTCCTCCGGCAGCGGCAGCGGGTTGTCGGGCAGCGCGCCGTACACCATCGCACTGGTGACGACGACGACCCGCTTGACGGCGGCCGCCGCCGAGGCGGTCAGCACGGTCTGCGTGCCGCGCAGGTTGTGCCGCGACCGCTCGGCCGTCTCGTCCGTGACTGCGACGTCGACGGCGGCGTGCACGACCACGTCGCACCCGGAGAGCCGCGAGACCAGAGCCGGATCCGTGACATCGAGGACCCGCCACGTGACGCCGTCGACGTCGCCCCGCACAGAATCGACGGCGACAACCCTACGGACGTCGGCGCGCGCGGCCATGCGCGAGGCCAGCACGCGGCCCGCACCGGTTGCGGCGCCGACGATGCCGACCACCGGCGCCAGGGAACCGTTGCGCCGAACGCGAACCACGCCCGGCCGCCTGCCCACGACGTCTCCTCCTGCTACTACCGTGGAGCACATGAGGCGCTCCGCACCGGTTCACATCCTGCCTGAGGCCGCGCGATGAGCGACGTCCCCTTCGGCTTCGGCTCCGGCGACGACCCGGACGACGACACCGGCGTGCCGGCGCAGCGCCCCGGCGACGACGCGGCGGGGGCAGGCGGATCGAACCCGCCGACCGATCCGTTCACGCAGCTGTTCGGGGCGCTGGGCTCCGGCGGACCCGGAGGCGCGCCGGACATCGGCGCGATGTTGCAGCAGCTCGGTCAGATGCTGTCCTGGAAGGGTGGGCCGGTCAACTGGGATCTGGCCAACCAGTCGGCCCGCCAGGTCGTCGCCGCCGCGGGCGACCGCTCGGTCAGCGCGTCCGAACGGCGCACGGTCGAGGACGCCTTCCGGCTCGCGGACACCTGGCTGGACGACGCGACGTCGTTCCCGGCGACGGGTGGCTCGCCGCGCACATGGAGCCGGGCAGAGTGGGTCGAAGGCACGCAGGAGGCATGGCGGGGACTTGTGGAGCCGGTGGCTGCGCGGGTCTCAGAGGCCATGGGCAAGGCGCTGCCCCCGGAGATGGCCCAGGTGGCAGGGCCGTTGGTCGGCATGATGCAGCAGGTGGGCGTGTCCATGTGGGGTGCGCAGGTAGGCCAGGCCATCGGCCGGCTGGCCGGGGAGGTGGTGGGCTCGACCGACGTCGGTCTTCCGCTGGCCGCCGACCACCCGGCGTTGCTCCCCGCGAATGTGCGCGCCTTCGGCGAAGGGCTCGGCCTCGACGAGCGCGATGTCACGCTCTACCTGGCGCTGCGCGAGGCCGTGCACCTGCGCCTGTTCGCACACGCGCCCTGGCTGCGCTCACACCTGGTATCGCTCGTGGAGGAGTACGCGCGGCACGTCACGGTCGACACCGAACGGATCGAGTCCTCCCTGCGCGAGCTCGACCCACAGCGACCTGAGGCGATACAGGAAGCCCTCGAAGGCGGCCTGTTCGACCAGCCCACCACCCCGGAGCAGAACGCCGCCTTGGAGCGCCTCGAGCTCGCCCTCGCCCTCGTCGAGGGCTGGGTCGACGACGTCGTCACGCAGGCGACGGACGGCCGACTGCCGTCGGCTCCGGCGCTGCGCGAGATGGTGCGCCGACGCCGAGCGACCGGTGGTCCGGCCGAGCAGACGTTCGCCACCCTGGTCGGGCTCGAGCTCCGACCGCGGCGCCTGCGTGAGGCGTCAGCCTTCTGGACGACTGTCCGCGAGGTGCGCGGCGTCGACGGCCGCGACGCCGTGTGGGCTCACCCCGATCTGGTGCCGTCCACCGACGACCTGGTCGACCCGGCCGGCTTCCTGGCCCGCGACGAACTCGACGTCTCGTCGCTCGACGACACCGGCCCGACCCCCGCTCCTGACGACGAACCCGAGTGAGCCTGCACGACGACGCCGTCCGGACGCTCGAGTCCTGGGCGGCGCCCGATCGGGACCAGGACGTCCTGCGTCGAGACTTCCTCACCCACCTGTCGACGCATCCGGATGGCCTGGCGCGCAGCTGCGTTCCGGCCCACGTCACGGCGAGCGCATTGATCGTCTCGCCCAAGCGTGGCGAGATCTTGCTGATGCTGCACCGCAAAGCCGGAATGTGGCTGCAGGCCGGCGGTCATTGCGAGGCCGGCGACGCGACGCTTGCCGGGGCGGCGCTACGCGAGGCGACCGAGGAGAGCGGCATCCTCGGGCTCGTCCTCCGTGGCGATCCGGTGCGCCTCGACCGGCATCCGGCTCCGTGCCGACCCGGTGTCGTGGAGCACCACCTCGACGTGCAGTACCTGGCGATCGCGCCACCGGGCAGCGTGCCCCGGCGGAGTGAGGAGTCGCTGGAACTCGCATGGTTCCCGTACGACCAGCTCCCCTCGCCCTCGGATGTCGACGCGCTGGTGGCGACGGCGACCGCCGCTTACACCTCGACGTCCGCCGACCACCCGTCGTCGTCGATGCCGGCGGCATGGGTGAGGCCGTCGAGGAAGCCGCGGGCACGCTCGGACCGGGGGTAGCGGTCGACGAGCGACCAGAACGCCGCATCGTGGTCGACGACCAGCAGATGCGCGAGCTCGTGCACGAGGACGTAGTCGAGCACCCACGGCGGGACACCCTTGAGGCGCTCCGACACGCGGATCGAGCCGTCGGCAGGCGTGCACGACCCCCAGCGCGACGTCTGGTCACCCGACCAGCGCACGCTGCGCGGGTCGGCGCGCCCGTCCAGATGGCGGCGCGAGAGCCCGCGGGCGCGGGTGAGCAGCTTCTCGTCGCTCGGCCGCCGGCGGCTCTCCCTGGCTGCCAGCCGCTGAAGCATCGTGTCGACCCAGCGGCGCTCCTCGGCCTTGCTGAATCGCGCCGGAAGGCATACCACGACCCGCCCGCCCTCGCGGTATGCGGTGACCGTGCGTTGCCGCCGAGCCGACCGGCGAACCTCGACAACTGGCTCGTCCATGGGCGAACCGTACCGGCCGGTCCGGACAGAAACTTCTCGTCCACACCCGGTGGATTGTGTCCGGGCAGGTCAGCGCCCGTTCTCACGATCCGGCCTCGCCGTCGTCAACAGCAGTTCCCACTGCCCATCCACAATGAGCACGGGGTGCTACACAGGAGGTCCACAGAGTTTTCCACAGGTAGTGGACGGATCTGGACCGTTCGCGTTGACCGAGTCACTGCGCCGCCATACGGTCGCGAGCGACGGGCCCCCTCGGTCCGTCGGCCGGTCGCACGCACGGGGAAGGCGCGCAGAGCGGTTGACGGGACGGGAACCCCGCCGCATGCCGGCCGGACGGCCGCCTCGACACCCTGCAGTCGGGCGGCCGGACGGCCGGCAGCACGTGGGGCACAGTCCGGGCGCGTTCAAGCAGCCGGCACCGAGGCACCGCGGAAACGGAGGGTTGACTGTCGGGATTGCGGGAATCGTCCGGACTGGCCCAAGCTTGCGGCTCCGCGGGGTAGCGGTTCGTTCGCCCGCTGGCTGCCGTAGGGTGTCGCCGACGAACGGGTCCCGCCGAGATCCGGCTCCCCGCTCACCGACAGCAAGACGAAGACAGGAGGCCACCATGGCCGAGACCGAAACCGAGACCTACTCGGGCGAGTTCTACTGCGTGAAGTGCAAGGCGAAGCGCGAGGCGACCGGCTACGTCGTCGTCAACGACAAGGGCACGCGGATGGCCAAGGCTGTCTGCCCGGTCTGTTCGACGAATCTCAACCGGATCCTCGGCAGGGCCTGAGCCCAGCGCGGCTCGTTGGCGAAGGGGCGGCACCCGGTGTGGGTGGCCGCCCCTCACCATGCGGCCGTCCTGTGGATGACACGGGCGTCCGCCGGCGCCGACCGGCAGGATGGCTACCCGTAGACGGCTCGCGTTGTCCGGGGGAGGTACGCCGTGCGCCCGCTCGTCCACCCGGCCCTGTCCCAGGTATGGCGCGACACGACCACGGTCCAGATCGGCCTCGACCCGATGCGGGCGATCGTCGTGGCCGGGCTCGGGCCGGTCGACGCGACCGTGTTCCGGGCGCTCGACGGCGCACACGACGAGCGAGCATTGCGTGATGCAGCGCGGCACGCCGGGGGCGATCCGTCGTCTGCAGATCGCCTGATCCAGATCCTCCACGCGGGCGGGGTTCTGGTCGACGGTGACGTGACCCACCCCACCGACCTCGACGACGTCCTCGCGCCGGACCAGGCCAGCCTCGGGCTGCTGACCGGTGCGCCAGACGGCGGCACCGCGGCAGCCGAAGCCCGTCGACGAAAGCACGTCGAGGTGCGCGGCGCGGGCCGGGTCGGCGCCGTCGTCGCAAGGCTCCTGGCGGCGGCCGGCGTCGGGACGGTCACCGCCGACGACGACGCCCGGATCACGTCGGGCGACCTCGCGCCCGGCGGCCACGACCGCCGCGATCTCGGCCGTTCGCGTGCTGCCGCACTCGACGAGTCACTGCCGGACCGGGCCGACGATTCACCCCACCGCCCCGACCTCGTCGTGCTCACGCCTAGCCGAGGCACCGGACGCGACGATGCGATGGCACTGCTCCGGCTCGGAGTCGCCCATCTGGTCGCCCGCGTTGTCGAGACGACCGGGGTGGTCGGGCCGCTCGTCCTGCCCGGACGGTCATCTTGCCTGCGTTGCCACGACCTGCACCGCGCCGACCGCGACCCGGCGTGGCCCCGTGTCCTCGCCCAGGCCGACAGCCAACCGCCGGGTGTCGCGGCATGCGACGTCACGCTCGCGACCCAGGTCGCCGCCCTCGCCGCCCAGCAGGTGCTGGCGCATGTCGACGGATTCACGCCCGCCGCGCTCGACGGAACCGTGGAGATCCGCCTGCCCTATGGGCTGCCGCGACGTCGAGGCTGGCGCCCCCACCCGGCGTGCGGGTGCACGTGGGCGGCGTAACCCTCCCGCGCCGCGTGGCCGCACCTCCCAAGCTCGGTCAGTCGGAGAGAGCGGGGGCGGGCCGGTTCGCCGCGGGGACGACACGTACCTCGAACACCGTCGGCCAGCGCTTGCCGGTCAGCCAAAGCCGGCCGGACCCAGCGTCGACCGCGATGCCGTTCAGCACCTCGTCGGGGTCGGTCGAGCCGACCTCGTCTACCAGCGGGGACGCGTCGATCCACCCCGTGACCTCGCCGGCCGCAGGGTCGATCCGCACGATCCACGGGCTCATCCAGACATTGGCGAGGATCTGGCCGTCGACGAGCTCGAGCTCGTTGAGCAGCTCGACCGGTACGCCGCGGTCGCGGACCTCGACGGTCCGCGTCACGGCGAAGGTCTCCGGGTCGTGCGCAAACAGTCTGCTTGTCCCGTCACTGCGCCACAGCACGTCTCCGTCTCCCGTGAGCCCCCACCCCTCGCCGTCGTAGGTCATCCGTTCGAGCTCGCGCAGCGTGCAGCGGTCCCGGACGAGAACCTGCTGCTCGCGCCAGGTGAGCTGGTACAGCCGGCCGGCGTGGCCGGCGACCCCTTCGCCGAACATCGAGTCGGGCAACGGCTGCTCGACCAGGACGTCTCCGCTCCGCGGCCGCACGAGCCGGATCGTGGAGGCTCCGTACTCTCCCGTCCCCTCGTACAGGAGGTGATCTGCGTGGACCAGCCCTTGGGTGAACGCCGTCTCGTCGTGCGGAGTCCGACCGACCACCTCGACGGTGTACACGGCCGGCTCCGCACCAGGTCGCGGCGGTACGACCTGCGGGCCGGATGTGCTCACAGCCGGGTCCAGCTCCGGGCACAGACGGTCCGCGGACGCGTCGCCGGTTCCGTCACCACGCCGTCCGTCGACGATGGCAACGGCAACGGCCCCCACGGCGCCGAGAGCCACCATCACCGAGAGGCCTAGTACTGCCGCCCGCACGGCATCAGGCTAACCACCGCGCGGAGCAGGCCCGTTTCACGAGAGAATGGCGAGGTGAGCGACCTACCGCGCAGAGCCGTAACGCGTACCGCCAAACTCGCCGCGCTCCCGTTGGGCATCGCCGGGCGCGCGACGCTGGGGTTCGGCAAGCGGCTCGGCGGGCATCCGGCCGAGCTCGTTGCCGCCGAGGTTCAGCAGCGCACCGCCGAACAGCTGTTCAAGATCCTCGGCGAGCTCAAGGGCGGCGCGATGAAGTTCGGCCAGGCGATGTCGATCTTGGAGGCCGCGCTCCCCGAGGAGCTCACCAGCCCCTACCGCGCGACGCTCACCAGACTGCAGGACGCCGCGCCGCCGATGCCGGCAAAGATGGTTCACGGTGTCCTGAGGGAGGACCTCGGGCCGCACTGGCGGCGCAGGTTCCGGGATTTCGACGACGTTCCCGCGGCAGCCGCCTCGATCGGCCAGGTCCACCGGGCGACCTGGCGTGACGGCCGCGATGTCGCCGTCAAGATCCAGTACCCGGGCGCCGGCCACGCGCTGCGGGCCGACCTGGGGCAGCTCACCCGACTCGGCCGGGTGTTCGGCTCTCTGATCCCGGGCCTGGACACCCGTCCGTTGCTCGACGAGCTCAAGGACCGGGTCGTCGAGGAGCTCGACTACCGGATGGAGGCCGACGCGCAGGACGGGTTCGCCTTCGCCTACGCCGACGACCCGGAGTTCGCCGTCCCCGGTCTCGTCCACGGCACCGAGCATGTCCTCGTGTCGGACTGGCTCGAGGGAAGGCCGCTCTCCGACGTGATCGCCGCCGGCACCCAGGAGGAGCGCGACCGGGCCGGCCTGCTCTACGTGCGGTTCCTGTTCTCCGGGCCGGCGCGGGCCGGCTTGTTGCACGCTGACCCGCACCCGGGCAACTACCGGATCACGCCCGACGGGCGGCTCGGAGTGCTCGACTACGGTGCCGTCGCCCGGCTGCCGGAAGGGCTGCCCCGCTCGATCGGCGAGCTGATGCGACGGGCCCTGGCCGGGCAAGCCGACGAGATGCTCGAAGGGTTGCGCGACGAGGGCTTCGTCAAGCCGCACATCCGGATCGACCCAGAGGCGCTGTACGACTACCTGGCACCGTTCCTGGGGCCTGCAGCGGTCGAACGGTTCCACTTCGACCGGCCCTGGATGCGTGGGCAGTTCGCGCGGATCAACGACCCTCGGCGTCCGGGATACACGATCGGACTCAAGCTCAACCTGCCTCCGTCGTACCTGCTCATCCACCGTGTCTGGATCGGCGGGCTCGGTGTGCTCTCCCAGCTCGACTGCGAGGCGCCCTTCCGGGCCGAGCTCGAACACTGGCTCCCCGGCTTCGCCGCCTGAGCGGTTCGCGGTGGCCCGTCTCCGTCACCACCACGCAGGGTCGAGCCGCGCCTCGATCGCGCGCAGGTTCTCGCGCGAGCAGATCTCGCAGTAGTGCCGGGCGGCGCCGTTCTCGACGCTGCTCACCCAACCGAGCGGCACGTCGTCGCCGACGGCCTGGATTCCGCAGTTATCACACGTGACGCTCATCGCTCCCCTCCAATGGTCGTCTCATCGTTCCATCCCCTTGCCCAGATACACGAATCCGGGTCCCTCGTCGCGGAACCGAACGCCCGCCGACCAGAGCGCATCGTCCCAGTCCCCGCGACACGTCGTATCCGCCCCTTCGAACCCATGGTCCGCCGTCAACAGGATGACGACGTCGTCCGCCACGCCGATCAGGTCCAGATGGTCGAGGAACGCGCCCAGCCTACGGTCGGCGTCGCGGAGCGAGTCGCGGGCGATCGGCGAGCGCGGCCCGCCGGCATGGTGACCAGCGTCGGTCACCGCATGCGACCACCAGGTCAACGCCGGAGCGTCGGACGGTCGCTGCCAGAGCGTGAGCATCTGGTCGACGCCGGCGTCGTCGACCTGGGTCGCCCACGCGTAGTACCCATCCGCGACATGCTCCCGCGTGCCGAGGTAAGGCGACCCGTCCGGGTTCGGCAGCGCCCGAGCGAGACTGGTCGCGCCGTCGGACGAACCGCTCGCGCGAATGACGGCCATCGTGGAGTACCCGGCCCCCCGGTCCACCGGCTCGTTCACGCAGGCGGTCGCCGCCCCTGGGCGCGCCCTGGACACCTGCTCGAAGACCGTCGCCACGCCGGGCCGCAACCACTCTCCGGATCGATGCCAGGTGGTGGCGTCGTTCGCGTTGACGGTGCGTCCGGTGTCGCGGTCGTGGAACCGGTTGCCGATGATGCCGTGCCGGCCGGGACCGACCCCGGTCAAGATCGACGTGTGATTGGTCAGCGTGAGGCTCGGGAACTCGGCGACGGCGCCGCCGAGCAGCGCACAGCCTCGCCCGAGAAGGCGCGCGATCGCAGGCAGCTCGCCCTGCGAAGCCAGGTGCAGCAGATCGCCGCAGTGAGCACCGTCCCACAGGATGCCGAGCACCCAGCGGGCACCGCGGCCGACCAGCCCGTCCAGAACCGCTCCGTCGACCGGTACCCCCGCGGTGTCGAGCAGGCGTCCCGTCGACGCATCGGGCGTCGCCCCGGCCAGCCAGGCCAGCGTCGGGCCGACGTCGCGCAGCCGCGCGTGGTCGTCCACCAGGCCGGTCGCCTCGACACCGGGACCGGACAGCAGCAGCGGCGCCCGGGACTGCACGACGTCGAGGCTCCCGTGCTCGCCCCGGTGCCCGCCCACCTCGGGGAAGAAGTGCCGGGGCGTGTGCACAACGGCGAGATCGGGCGCGCGCGCGGTGTCGGCGAAGAGCGAGAGCAGGCGCTCGCCCGGGTACGGGTACGCGTTGCCCGCGTTCGCAGGCGACGGGTTGGCGCACTCCTCGTCATACGGGAGAAAGGCCATCGGGTCCTGATTGGCCACCGGGCTGACCCCTTCGACCAGCTCGTCGGGCTCACCGGGCCGCAGCCGAACGGTGCCGCCGGCATTGGACACGACGACCGCACCGTCGTCCGGCCAGGCGACGAGATCCACGACCTCGGCGAGAACAGGGTCCGTCAGCGCATCCACGGCGCGGTCACGCAACGAGTCCACGACAACCCAGTCTTGTCGAACCGGTGCGTCGATCTGCCACGTCCCCACCAACAGACCGCGAACGTTGGGCCGTGCGGGCGGAACGGAAAGCGGGACGGCCGGATGCGTAGGCGGGCGTCTAGAGAGCGTTCCGTGGCATGCTTCACCGCCACGGAACGCGGAGCCCGCCGGAGCATCCGGCCATCCCGCGGGTGGGTGACCGGAACGGAAAGCGGGACGGCTCGATGCGTAGGCGGGCGTCTAGAGAGCGTTCCGTGGCATGCTTCACCGCCAACGGAACGCCGAGCCCGCCGGAGCATCCGGCCATCCCGCGGGTGGGTGACCGGAACGGAAAGCGGGACGGCTGGATGCGTAGGCGGGCGTCTAGAGAGCGTTCCGTGGCATGCTTCACCGCCACGGAACGCGGAGCCCGCCGGAGCATCCGGCCGTCCCGCGCAGGGGCTGGGCCTTACACCGAGCGTGCTACCGCCATGCCTGCCAGCCGGCGGGCGCGCTGGGCGGCGCGCTCGGCCCGGCGCTTGTGCCGACGGGCGGCTACCACGCGCATGGCCATTCGCTCGTGCTCAGCCTCCGCGAGGAGCTCGCGATACTGCGCGCGCGCAAGGGCTTCATTCATCAAACTCATCTGAGTGCTCCTGAGAATCGGGTCGACGTATTGGCGGACTTTGGTGATCGGGTCGTAGCGATGGGTCGGGCTCATCGGATCTCTCGTTCTGTCGGGAGCGCGGGCCTGTTGCCCGTGCCCTTGTCTCGCAGTTGGACGAATGCGGACGCGCCATTGCGTTCATGGTCGGTCACGCTGCTACCTCGGTCTTGCGTGGACGGCCACGCGGCCGCTTGCGCGCGACGACGACGCCGGAGACGAACAGTTCGCCGCCCCAGACGCCCCAAGGCTCGCGCCGGTCGTGCGCGCCGGCCAGGCACTGTGATCGGACCGGACACTCGTGGCACAGCGACTTGGCGAGCTCGACGTCAGCGGGCGACTCGGCGAACCACAGCTCGGGATCGGTCCGGCAGGGGATCGCCGCGTCGGTGTCGACTGCACGGTCGAGGACGCTCGCCAGCATCACGATGGTCACCTCCCTTCGTGTCTCGGTCCGGACGGGACATGGAAAAGGCCGCGGATCCCGGGTTTCGGGTTCCGCGGCCTGGAAGGCGCCGGCGTGATGGAGCTATACCGGTGGACTCCAGGTCCGGGCCCCCGAGAGGCCCTGGTCCTGCGCGACGGACGGCGTCATGGCGGCCTTGACGGCTGCCTGCGAACGCACTTCACCCGTCGACAGGACCGAATCGGGTGCAATGAAGCGCTCCTTGACGCGCTCGACGCCGAGCGGGCGGTTGCCGGAGGACACCGGCGCGACGAACCCGCTGCCGTCATGCGGCCCGTAGAAATCGGTCATCTTCACAGGTGCCTCCTCTCGTCGTCTCGATGGCGCGGGACCCCGTGGCGCGGCACGGGCGTCACGAAAACATTAGACCTGGTTCTGGTAAGGAGCAACACATTTATTGACTCAGATTCGGCAGAGCTCCAGCACGTCGGAACCGTATCGGTCGAGCTTGGTGCGACCGACGCCCGGTACGGCCGCCAGCGCCTGCTGGTCGACCGGTCTCGTCTCGGCGATCGCGGTGAGCGTCGCGTCGGTGAAGACGACGTACGCCGGGACCCTCTGCTCCTGGGCGCGCTCGAGCCGCCATGCACGCAGCCGCTCGAACAGCGCCTCGTCGACCGAGGACGGGCAGTCGGCACAGCGACCGATCTTGCGATCCGCTGCCGCAGACAGCGGCGCACCGCAGACCCGGCACCGCTGGAGGGTCCGGGATCGGCCTCGGCGCGCACCGTTCGGAGGAGCAGTAGGAGCATCCGACCACGCGACGCCGACCGGCCGGACGCCGTCGAGGAACCGGCTCGGCCGCCGCGAGCCACGGGCACCAGGCGTACGGGCCAGCGACCACGAGATGCGAAGCCACCGCCGCGCCCGAGTGATGCCGACGTAGAGCAGCCGGCGCTCCTCGGCGAGTTGGGTGGACGTTTCCGCGTAGGCGAGTGGCAGCGTGCCCTCGTGGCAGCCGACCACGAACACGGCGTCCCACTCGAGGCCCTTGGCTGCGTGCAGTGACGCGAGCGTGACCCCGTCGGCGACAGGCGCGTGCTGGGCCGCCGCCCTGGACTCCAACTCGGCGAGGACGTCGCGCAGGCCGGCCACCGGGGCCGCGGCAACGACTTCCTCGGCCAGCGCGACCACAGCGGCGAGCGACTCCCACCGCTCTCGCAATGCGCCCGCTGTGTTCGGCGGCTGCACGGACCAGCCAGCCGAACTCAGCACGGCGGCCGTCGCGGCCGCGGCGTCCGGCGCGGCCAGGGTGTCGTTCGACGGAGCCGGAGACGTCGCGTCCGTCCCGCCATCGCCCGAGCGGACGGCGGCGCGCAGCAGCATCGTCGCCTGCCGGACCTCGGGGCGCTGGAAGAAGCGCACGGCCCCACGCACGACGTACGGGACGCCGACCTCGGCGAGTGCCTGCTCGTAGGCCTCGGACTGCGCGTTGACCCGGAACAGGACCGCGATCTCACGCGGCGTCGTGCCGTCGGCGATGAGCTTCGCGATCTCACCGGCCGCCCAGGCGGCCTCGGCCACCTCGTCGGCGTGCTCGGTGAAATCGGCGCGCGGACCGTCAGGCTGCTGGGCCTCGAGCCGGACACCGGCTCGGGACGCAGCATCGGTGCCACGCAGGAGAACGGCATTGGCCACGGCGACGACCTGAGGCGTGGACCGGTAGTCGCGGACCAGGCGGACGACGCGAGCCTGCGGATAGCGCCGCGGGAAGCGCACCAGGTAGTCGGGGCGAGCGCCCGCGAAGGTGTAGATCGTCTGTGCGGGGTCGCCGACGACGCAGACGTCGTCGCGCTCCCCGAGCCAGAGGTCGAGGAGCTTCTGCTGCACGGGTGAGACGTCCTGGTACTCGTCGACGACGAGGTGGTGGTACTGGGCCCGGACGGCTTCGGCGACGCCCGGCTTGCTCGCGAGCAGCCCCACCGCGGCCAGCAGGATGTCCTCGAGGTCGAGGAGGCCGCGGTCGGTCTTGACGTCGTCGTACGCGGCGTAGACCCGGGCGACGGTGTCGGCATCGACGCCCGCGACCTCGCGGTGGGTCGCAGTCGCCGCCCGTACATAAGCCTCGGGCAGCACGTTGCTGACCTTCGCCCACTCGATCTCCGAGGCCAGGTCGCGCAGCACGGCCCGGTCGGTAGCGACGCGGCACCTGCTCGCCGCGGCCCCCACCAGCGGCAGCTTGGTAGACGTGATCTCGGGCAGCTCGCCGCCGGTGACCTGGGGCCAGAAGTAGCGGGCCTGGCGCAGCGCAGCCGAGTGGAAGGTGCGCGCCTGCACCCCGTCGACACCGAGCGTGCGCAGCCGTCCGCGCATCTCTCCGGCTGCTCGCGTGGTGAACGTGACGGCGAGCACCCGGCGGGGGTCGTATGCCCCCGAGATGACGCCGTGCGCGATCCGGTGGGTGATCGCCCGCGTCTTGCCCGTGCCCGCGCCTGCGATGACGCACACCGGGCCGGTCAGCGCCGTCGCGGCCTCCCGCTGCTCGGGATCGAGCGCGGCGAGGACGGCCTCGGCAGAGCTGGACACGGCGCCCATCCTGACAGGCCATTCCGACGGCGTGGGAACCAGCGATACGGGCGTCCGTGAATGGGACGGAGGAACACCGGCCGGACGGGGCGCGTTGTCCCGTTCGTCCGTGTAAGAACCGGTCTGGAGCGTTGATGTCCTTCACCGTGTACAGCACGGCCTGGTGCGGTTACTGCCACCGCCTCAAGCGTGTGCTCGAACGTGACGGCATCGAGTTCGTCGAGATCGACATCGACGCCGACCCGGCCGCGGCGGCGCTCGTGCGCTCGGTCAACGACGGCAATGCGACGGTGCCGACGCTCGTCTTCTCCGACGGCTCCGCGCTCACCAACCCGAGCGCCGACGAGGTCCGGGCCAAGCTCGCCGCGACCGCGCATTGACCTTGGCTCACGGCTGGAGCTCGGCGCCGTACCAGCCCTCGATGAGGCGACGCGAGATCGCTGCGGACGGAGACAGCACCATCTCACCCGAGCCCAACGCGGCGAGGAGCTCCGCGCGGGAGTACCAGTGCGCCTCGACGACCTCGTCGCCGTCCGGGCGGGGTTCGTCGCTCTTGCCCCGTGCGTAGAAGCCGATCATCAGGTTTGACGGGAACGGCCACGGCTGGCTGCCGGCGTACGCACAGGACGTGACGACGATCCCCGTCTCCTCGGCAACCTCGCGGACAACGGCCTGCTCCGGCGACTCGCCCGGCTCGACGAAGCCGGCGACGGTGGAGAACCGGCCGGGTGGACTGCGGACGTTCCTCGCCAACAGACAACGGTCGTTCTCGTCCACGACCAGCACGATCACCGCAGGGTCGGTCCGTGGATAGTGCTCCGAGCCGTCATCGGGGCACCTGCGGACGTGTCCGGCGTACGTCACGTCGGTCACGGCCCCGCAGCGCGAGCAGTGCCGGTGGTTTCGGTGCCAGTTCGCGAGCGCCACGGCATGGACCATGAGCCCACCGTCCCGGGCGTCGAGCGTCATCGCCGCCTCGCGCAGTGTCACAGCGCGTGGGTCGGGGTGCTCGGCGTCGACGTGGACGGCGAAGTAGGCGGCGCCCGCCTCGTCCACCCCGAGGAAGAACCGCTCGCCTGGCGGTGCGTCGCGGGTGGACCCGAGCTGGAGACGGCCGTCGTGCACAGGCGCCTTGCCCCGCGCGACCACGAACATGGCCGTCCGAGGGTCGCTCCATGCCGCCGCGAGCCACGCGTCGTCGGTGCGTCGGTGTGCGGCGCGATCCACCACGGACTGCGAGAGCGCCAGGGGGGCGAGGAGGGAATGCGTCGGCGCGGCGTCCACGGCTGTCGACCCTACGGGTAGCCGGCCGGAGAACGGCCGTTAGGCACATCGTCCGGGCGGCGCCCGATACGGTCGTCGCTCGTGAGCACCCACATCGCCGCACGTCCCGGTGAGATCGCCGATACCGTCCTGCTCCCCGGCGATCCGCTCCGTGCGGAGTGGATCGCACAGACGTACCTCGACGACGCCGCCTGCTACTCGCGCACCCGGAACATGCTCGGCTTCACCGGTAGCTACCGCGGCCACCGGGTTTCCGTGCAGGGCACCGGCATGGGCCAGCCCTCGCTCGCGATCTACGTCCACGAGCTGCTCACGGAATACGGCGCCAGCACCCTCGTTCGCGTGGGTTCATGTGGAGCCCTGGTGGCGAAGGTCGCGCTGCGCGACCTGGTCGTCGCCATGAGCGCCTGCACCGACTCGTCGATGAACCGGCTGCGGTTCGAGGGGGTCGACTACGCACCGACGGCCGACTACGGGCTGCTCCGCACCTGCGTCGACGAAGCCGAGCGCGCCGGGGTGCCGGTGCAGGTCGGCCCGATCGCCTCGTGGGACTCGTTCTACTCCGACCGGCCCGAGCTGCGGAAGCGGCTGGGTGAGTACGGCGTCCTTGCGGTCGAGATGGAGACCGCGGCTCTCTACACACTCGCGGCCAAGCACGGCGCCCGAGCGCTCACCGTCTGCACGGTGAGCGACAGCCTGGTCACCGGCGAGCACACGACGGCGGAGGAGCGAGAGCGCACCTTCTCGCCCATGGCCGAGATCGCCCTGGCGACCGTGACCGCATAGCCGCCCGGCACCGGTTCGTGGCGTAAGGGCGCGGGCTGCCCCGCATGTCCGGCTCGGTGTGACCTCGTAGCCTCGTGGCCGTGGCGACTCTGCGATTGGCGACGTTCAACCTCCTGCACGGCTCGGGTGTCGCGTCCGGGGCCGTGCGCGAGGCCGACCTGCGGGATGCCGCAGCAACGCTCGACGCAGACGTGCTCGGCCTCCAGGAGGTGGACCGCGGCCAGCCCCGCAGCGGCAAGACCGACCAGGCTGCCGTCGTCGCCGAGGTCCTCGACGCGCCCTGGTGGCGGTTCGCTCCAGCGTTGACCGGGACACCCGGGCAGCGCTGGGCTCCGGCCGATCCGCTCTCGGATCCGGTTGGTCCGGCCTACGGCATCGCGCTCGTCTCACGGCTGCGGATCCTGCGTTGGCAGGCTCGCAGCTTCCCGGCCGCCCCGGTCAGGCTTCCGCTGAACGTCCCCGGCCGGCGAGGGCTCACGCCGGTGGCGGACGAACCTCGGGTCGCCCTCGCCGCGGTCGTCGTCGGGCCGGACGGCCCCTTCACCGTCGCGACCGCGCACCTGTCGTTCGTCCCGGGTTGGAACGTCCGGCAGCTGCGGGCGATCGTCCGCTGGCTGGCTCCGCTGCCCGGGCCTCAGGTGCTGCTCGGAGACCTCAACCTGCCCGGGGGGCTGCCGGGCACGCTGACCCGCTGGGCCGAGTTGGCGCGCTCACCGACCTACCCGTCATGGCGGCCGCGCGTGCAGTGGGACCACGCGCTGGGCCATGGCGTCGGCCTCGGTGCCGTCCGGGCTGTGACCGCGCGGCGGCTTGCCGTCTCCGACCACTGCGCGCTCGTCGTCGACGTCGACATCTGACGCCTCAGCCTGTCGGTGCTCCGACCTACGCTGCGGACATGACCGAGACGCAGACCGATCTCACCGGCATCGGCGACCTCCGCGGTGACTATCAGCACCACCCCAAGCTGATCACTCCGGGCGACGGCATCGCCCTCACCGGCAGCTACCTCAAGTGGTACGACGTCCGCCGGTCCGAGGCCGTGATCTCCGACGAGGTGAG
>Ga0184612_10000418_pt1 | contig 19711 bp, 11 predicted proteins | sample PLM3_60_coex_FD_133163 | JGI IMG/M metagenome (GOLD analysis project Ga0184612, IMG submission 133163) | Groundwater sediment microbial communities from an aquifer in East River, Colorado, USA - PLM3_60_coex | ecosystem: Environmental > Terrestrial > Soil > Riparian zone | place: USA: East... | reverse complement strand
GTTCCTCGACGCCGCCCGCGCCGATACCTCCCGACGGCACCGCGAGGTACGCATCGAGGGCGAGCCCATGCCCGGACCGGTCGAGGCAGTGGACGACACGCTCCAGCTGTACTTCCTGTGCGCGCACCCCTCCTTGACACCGGCATCGGCCGTCGCGCTCACGCTGCGCGCGGTCGGCGGCCTGACCACGCGTCAGATCGCGCAGGCCTACCTCGTGCCGGAGGCGACCATGGCCCAGCGGATCAGCAGGGCCAAGCGGACCGTCTCGGGCGTCCGGTTCAACCAGCCCGGTGACGTCGCCACCGTGCTGCGCGTGCTCTACCTGGTCTTCAACGAGGGCTACTCCGGCGACGTCGACCTCGCCGCCGAAGCGATCCGGCTCACTCGCCAACTGGCGGCCAAGATCAACCACGAGGAGGTCGCGGGCCTGCTTGCGCTCATGCTGCTGCACCACGCACGGCGCCCGGCACGGACCGGCCCCGACGGCAGGCTCGTGCCCCTTGCCGAGCAGGACCGCAGCCTGTGGAACACCCGCCTGATCGTCGAGGGCGTCGACGTGCTCCAGACAGCCCTCACCCGCGACCGCCTGGGCGAGTTCCAGGCCCAGGCCGCCATCGCCGCGCTCCACGCCGACGCCCGGACGGTCGCGGAGACCGACTGGGTGCAGATCGTCGAGTGGTACGACGAACTGGTGCGCCTCACCGACAGCCCGGTGGCCCGCCTCAACCGGGCCGTCGCGGTCGGCGAGGCCGACGGCCCGCGGGCCGGCCTGGCCGCCCTGGCAGAGCTCGACCCCGCCCTGCCCCGCCACACCGCCGCCGCGGCGTACCTGCACGAGCGTGACGGTGACCCAGTGACCGCGGCACGGCTCTACGCCGAAGCCGCCCGATCAGCGCCCAGCCTCCCCGAACGCGACCACCTCACGCGACAGGCCGCACGGCTCAACGCGCAACTGCGCAGTTGAGCGGCGGGCGCCAGGCATTCACCGCCCCGATAGGGACGGTCTGCTCACCCTGTTGGCCGGCCGGACCGCGTCACTTGCCGTTCAAGAGGCCGTTATCCCGTGCACCTCGCTCCTGACCAGCGATCACCGCAAGAGGAACCTCCTGCGGCAACGTCACAGGCCAGCGAGCGTGCGCCCGAGGTCGGTGTCCGCATGGCCCGTCCGGCGATGTGTTCCGGTGACGGAGCCCTATCCGGACACCCATTGGCCTACTTGACAGGTGCAGAGAACAGGAGCGGACAGATCCCGGGTCGCGAGCACACGAGCGAGCGAGATCAGGGCGTCGATCAGACCGACGGTGACGCCGACCTCGCTGCGGCAGTCCGTGTGACTATCCATCAGGCCGGTTTGCCAGCATGAATAGTGCGCATCCGGATATCACCTGTTACCAGTCGTTGGCCTTTGGTGTTATGCGCCGTATCCCAGGGTTGGATTAAGCATCAGTCGACAGCGTCATCCACGGACAACCATGGTCGGTCCGTATGTCCTCCGAGCTGTAGGATCAGCCCGGACGGAGCGGTCCGAAGGTGCTTCCCAAGCTCGCGTGGATGCGACTGTCAGAACACCCTGAGCGTTGACTGGTTTGGGTAGCTCTCAACCGCCCGCTCCGCCACGTGGAGCACGACCGTCAGGCGTTGCTGGATGGCATCGAGGGCGCGGGCGGCCATCTCCGGAGTGGTGTGCCGGTACTGGGCGCCCATAGCGCTGCCTCGCTGCTCTGGCGGCTGCGACCGGTCGCTTCGTGGCCCATCAGCTCGTCAATGACGCGGGCCGTGCGGCGGGGGAGGGCAGCCGCAGCCATGGGCATTACGATCGAGCAGCACGAAGGGGCTCACTCCCTGGCGTGCATGCCGGGCGGGAGCTGCAATCTCCCGCCCGGCGCCAATGGTCGAACGTGTGTACGGGCCGAGGATGCCTGGGAGTCCGGTCGCTTCTCAGCCCCGCCGCGGGCTCCCCTTGGTCTCATCCAGGTCTCGTCTGCGTGTTACGCTGCCCGGGGGACCTCACCGGCCGAAGAAGGTCAGGTAGCACCGTGGACACGAGACCGACCTTGCTGAAAGAGCTACTCACGCACCAGCATTTGCAGCGGTACGAGACCTTCCGCGCTGAGTACGAGCGGGTCGCCGGCCAGCTCGCGCCGGACCTGCGGCACACCGCGCCGAGCAGGGCGCAGTACTACCGCTGGCTGAGTGGCCAGCTCAAAGGCCGCACCCCATACCCCGACGCCTGCCGTGTGCTGGAGGGCATGCTGCCGCCCTGGACCGCCGATGACCTGTTCGGCCCGCCGCCGCCGAACGGCTGGCAGCGGCGGGATGGGGAAGCGCCCGCCGCCGACTGGCTGCTGGGGTCGGTGCCGCCCAGCTTCCCGGCCGAGGCGCTGGTCGGCGCCTGGGTGACCTCCTACCGGTTCAGCACCCCGCCCAAGCGGCATGTCGACGTCGCCCACCTGGTCGCCGACGGCGACCGGAAGCTACGGGCCACGAACTACCCACCCCAGCCGCGGACCGAAGGGCACCCGGTGCCGTTCCGCAACGTGATCGAGGGGCAGTTGGTCGGCCGCCACCTGGTCGGCCACTGGCGCAACGACAGCGACGCCCGCTACTTCGGCGCCGTCCAGCTCGCCGCGTCGCCTGGTGAGAACGTCCTGGTCGGCCACTACACCGGTTACGCCAGCGATATCGAGGTCAGCGTTGGCCGCTGGGTCTGGGTCCGGCTCGACCCGGACAGCCTGGACGGCGTCGACCTTGGCCGGGTCACCCTGCGCGACCCTCAGGACCTGGCCGGGCTGCTGGACGCCCACAGCCAGCCATACGACCCGCCCCTGCCCCTGGCCGCCATCGTGGAGGAACCCAAGACATGACGCTCAGCAAGCAGCAGGTCCGCGAGGTCCTGGACGTCTACATCCGCGCGTGGGAGGACCAGGACCCGGCCCTGATCGTGACGATCTTCACCGAGGGCGCCACCTACCACGAGCGGGTGATGGGCGAGCCGATCCGGGGTCGTGACGGCATCCGGGACTACTGGCAGACGAAGGTTGTCGGGGGGCAGGCCAACATCACCTGCGAGCTGCTGAACCTGTACCTCGACGACGGGACGGCGATCGCGGAATGGGAAGCCAAATTTGATGACCGGGCACAGCAGGTCCGCAAGCGCATGCGGGAGGTCGCGCTGCTCACCTTCGACGGACCCCTGATTTCCAGCCTGCGCGAGTACTGGGCCTCGGAGGAGCTGCCGGCGGCTGCCCTCGCCCACCAGCAGCGCAGCCCCAACGGCCAGTAGCAAGCTATAGCGGCATGACAAAGGTCTATCTCGCCCTCCTCCGTGGTATCAACGTCGGCGGCAAGAACAAAGTACCGATGGCGGAGTTGAAGGCGTGCTTTGAGGAGCTGGGCTGTGAGAACGTTCGAACGTATATTGCAAGCGGCAATGTGATGTTTGAGTCAACTAAGAGTTCCGCTGAGCTGACTGAGGAGATTCAGGAAGCTCTACCAAAGAAATTTAAGTTGGATAGCGAGCTTATAAAGATTTTGGTACTTTCACGCGATCAGTTACAGAAGGTCATTGACCAAGCTCCCAAAGGCTTCGGTACTGAGCCTGGTACGTACCACTCAGATGCCATTTTCTTGATGGGCATCCCCTCGGATGAAGCTATCAAAATCTTTAACCCAAGAGAAGGCGTTGATAGAGTCTGGCAAGGAGATTTGGCCATCTACTCGCAGCGCCTCTCCGCTCAACGTACTAGAAGCCGCCTTTCTAAAATCATGTCCAGCCCACTCTATAAACAGATTACCATCCGCAGCTGGGATACCACAGCAAGACTCTTGGAGTTAATGAATGCTATGGAACGCTAAAGAGGCTCGCCTCTTCGGATGGGCTCCGGCTCCCTGACCTGGGGTGGGGGAGGAGGCCGAAACTGCATGGCATGCATGCGGTCAGAGGACCGAGTCATCCGTTGTTGCGGTCGGCGGATGCCTGCCGCTCGGTGACCAGGTCCTCGGCGACCTCGGCTTGCCGCTCCAGCCACGCCAGCCCCGGCTCCTGATACATCCTCGCCGGCGGCCAACCGCTGGCGCATGACCGCGATCACCCGACGGTTCGCGGCTGCCTTGGTTTCTAGCACCCAGGTTGGCAGCAGGCCCAGGCCCACCCGCATCTCGGCCCTGGTCATGGCGGGGTAGGGCCCGGTGCCGTGCCCACGGGTAGCCAGGCAGTCGACGTACATGAGGACCGCGAAGACGCCTTCGACACTGCTGAACGGGCCGGTGGTCGAGCCGCAGACCGAGCAACGCGCAGCCATCGCATCTCTCGCACTACCGAACAGGTGTTCGCTCTACGCTCGCACGAGCGATCATGGCTGGCGACGCGGGACATCCACAGGTCGCAGGGATGGGCTTGGCTGGGGGCGGCTGAGGTGATTGTATCCTTTTGTATGTCTTGCATGTCTCCGGCCCGTTCGACCGAGGGGTGGACGAATGCACGAGCTGTTTCCGATCGTGAGCGGCCTGCTGCTGGGCGCGGCGCTTCCGCTGATCCGGCCGCAGATGCGTCTCAAGGTGGGCGTGGGCGTGTCCGTCGTGCTCGGCGCGCTCGCGACGATCATCAGCGGCGAGTACAGGATCGGCTGGGAGTTCCTCCTTGTCGACATCCCGCTGGTCGCCCTCTGCTCTGTGACCGGATTCGCGACGGCGCGCGCGGTGCGCCGGAGGCTCGCGACCAGGGCAGCTAGGCCGCGGTGAGGCCGGAACGTCGCGGTACGCGTTCGCGCCGAAGCAGGCGAGTGGGCGGCGGCGTCTTCCTCGCCGTCCGGCGCGTCACTCGTGCGATGACGGCCGCGGAGGACTCGTCACTGACCGCGCTGCGCGCGCCGGGCAGCTCGAGGCACGCCGCGAGGAGAACCGCCGGAGCTGACCGCCTACCGCCAACACGGAGGCGGGCGGCCCCCTCCTTACCCCACAGCTGAGGGAGTCCGCGCATGGTCACCATTACTGATGTTAGCCCGACCAGGTCCAACATGGACTTCGGACCGAATTGGCAGGACGTGACCGGGCGGATGCTGTCGCTCGCGAGCTCGGACGACGGGAAGCTCGTCTTCGCCGGGTCGTTCTCGAGTGGCCTGTGGGTCTCCGAGGACGGTGGCCAGTCCTGGGTGCAGCTGGCGTGGGAACAGCCCGCTCCCGATCAGTTCGGCGTGCCGGGCGCCCTCGGCGGGTGCTGCATTCCGTCGGTCGCGGTTGGGCCGGAATCCGCCCGCTGGTTCGTCGACCGGCATCCGCGGTTCCTGGCTGACATTACTGGGGACGGCCGGGCTGACATCGTCGGCTTCGGCGACACAGGGGTGTGGACGGCGATCACCAACGGGGACGGCACCTTTCAGCCCCCGCGGGTTGTTCTGGCGGACTTGGGCTATGAGGCCGGTGGCTGGCGGGTGGAGAAGCATCCGCGGTTCCTGGCTGACATTACCGGGGATGGCCGGGCCGACATTGTCGGGTTCGGTGATGCCGGGGTGTGGACGGCGCTGAGCAATGGCGATGGGACCTTCCAGGCGCCGCGGTTCGTGGTGGCGGACCTTGGCTATGAGGCCGGTGGCTGGCGGGTGGAGAAGCATCCGCGGTTCCTGGCTGACATTACCGGGGACGGCAAGGCCGACATCGTGGGGTTCGGTGATGCCGGGGTGTGGACGGCGCTGAGCAATGGCGATGGGACCTTCCAGGCGCCGCGGTTCGTGGTGGCGGACCTTGGCTATGAGGCCGGTGGCTGGCGCGTCGACCGGCATCCGCGGTTCCTGGCCGACATTACCGGGGATGGCCGAGCTCACATCGTGGGGTTCGGGGATGCTGGAGTGTACGTGGCGCTGGCAAACGTCGACGGCGCCTTCCCGGGACCAGTGCGGTTCGTGCTGCCGAACTTCGGCTACCTGCTGACCGTCCTCGCCATCGCGCGGAGCGACCGCGAGATCCAGGACGCAGGCGTCTGGCGTTCCAGTGACGGTGGTGGGACCTGGTCGCTTGTTCACTCCTTCCCGCGTCAGGGAGGGGGCCCGCCCGCCGCCGGTCAACTGGTCTGGGCGCAAGGTACTGCCCACCTCGTATTCGCCGCCGGCCAGACTTCCCTGGCTGTCAGTCGGGACGCCGGTGCGACCTGGCAGACCGCCACACGCCAAACCGGCCCCATCGTGCCCCCAACCCCTGTGCTAGCCAACCATGTGGCAGTCGCTGCCACGCCTGCAGGGACCCTGCGTCCGCCGGCTGTCTACGCGCTGGCTAGCAATATGATCCAGGTCTCTTTGGATGGTGGCGATACCTGGGTTCCCGATGCCGGCGCGCCGCCGGGCCCGATTGGGGGCGCCGTCGGTCTGGCCAACTCGAGCAACGAGTGCGTCATGGTCGTGTCGCCACGCTCCCCCTTCGAGGTGTTCGTCACGCGTGATGCGAACGCACACCCGAACCTGCCCCAGCTGTGGCGCGGTGACTATAGTGATTTCGCGCAGACGATGGCGTCGACGTGGCAGGACGTGCCGATCCCGACGGTCGGCGGCCAGGACTCCGGGAACGTGTGGCTTGCCATTACCCGGCCGGGTCAGGGCGAGGCTTTGTTCTATGGGCCGCAACGCTTCTTCGGGGACAATCTCGGCGAGGCCTCGGTCGCACCGCTCGATCCCCAGTCCGCGTCGGACTGGCACCAGCTCGACACCACAGGCAAGGTCCATGTCGACCTCCATGGCCTGTTCCTGTCTCCCGATTTCCACGCCGGGTTCGATGGCAGCAGGTACGTGGCGACCGCGGGGACCGTCTGGATGCTGAGCGACGGCGGCGTCGACCGGAGTACCGACGGCGGTATCACTTTCCACCCAGCTGGGAGCATCAGTTCGCTGTCCACGGTGAACTTCGCGGGTGCCGCGGTCGCAGGCCAGGGCCCATTGCTGTCGCTCAACACCGGTGACAACGACGGGTTCGCCTCCCGCGACGGCGGACAGCACTGGCGCACGCAGCAGTACGGCGGCGGCGACAACGACACCTCCTGGGCCGACCCGTTGCGGCCGCACTCGATGCTCATCTTCACCCCACGCTGGGACCAGACCTTGGCGCTGTACGAGACCCAGCCCGGCAATCTCCCGGACATCAGCTCCTCCAGTCATCGACAGGTCATCCCCGGACCCCCGTTGCGACCGGGAAGCAAGATCTGGAACGCCACCAACGGCACCAACGCCTTTCCCATTCGTGGCTACCGTCCGCTCATCCACAACCTGCCATCGGAGGACCCGTCGCTGCCCACGGACTGCCTGGTCATCCGCTTCTTCGGCAACTTCAAGAGGGAGGATCCGCCCACGACGTACTTCGACCACCTCGCCGTCCTCCTTCGCGCCCGTAACCTCCGCAACATTAAGAAGCGCACGGACTGGGACACTCCGGGAGGGTGGCTAGTTAACCGGCACCCGCGCTTCCTGGCCGACCTGACCGGGGACGGCCGGGCCGACATCGTGGGGTTCGGTGATGCCGGGGTGTGGACCGCCCTCAGCAAGGGTGGTGGGCTCTTTGCCGATCCCCAGTTCGTGGTGGCGGACTTGGGCTATGAGGCCGGAGGGTGGCGGGTGGAGAAGCACCCGCGGTTCCTGGCCGACCTGACCGGGGATGGCCGGGCCGACATCGTGGGGTTCGGTGATGCTGGGGTGTGGACGGCGCTGAGCAACGGCGACGGCACCTTCTCCCCGCCGCGGTTCGTGGTGGCGGACTTGGGCTATGAGGCCGGTGGGTGGCGGGTGGAGAAGCATCCGCGGTTCCTGGCCGACATCACCGGGGACGGCAAGGCCGACATCGTGGGGTTCGGTGATGCCGGGGTGTATGTGGCCCTGAGCAACGGCGACGGGTCGTTCGCCTTCACCCCGCAGCCCGCCCTCGAGGATTTCGGCTACGAGGCCGGTGGCTGGCGGGTGGAGAACCACTCGCGGTTCCTCGCCGACGTGACCGGCGAGGGGAGGGCCGACATCGTGGGCTTCGGCGATGCCGGGGTGCTTGTCTCGAGGGCTCTGGCGGGAGGCACTTTCCGGGAGCAGCCGCTGTTCGTCATCCCGAACCTCGGTCACCGCAAGAGCGGCCCCGTCGAGCAGGTGGGGCCTTTCCTGCCGGATCCGAGTATCGGCGTCGTGCAGGCCTCGGGTGGCCACGAAGGCCCAGTGTTCTACGTCGGCGGCAATATGAGCAAGCGGCTGTGGAAATGGACGGAGGGAATGGCCGCCTGGCAACAGCTCATCCCGGGAGGGGGCGCCAGCCAGACGAAGCGCTTTTTCGTTAGTCCTTACGACCCGAACCTGCTCTACGTGATCGACGGCGCTCGCATCAAGCGCTCTGATGACGGCGGCACCACCTGGCAGGTGGACGAAAGCCTGGAGCGTATGGTCACGTGCAACGGCCGGATCCCGGCTGATCGCGACGAGGTGGGCGACACGACCCAGGTCGTCCTGAGCGACATGCAGTTCGACCCGTTCGACGGGGGCAGACGGTTCGCGGTGGGGGTCGCCGGGGCCTTCATGACCATCGACGGTGTGACCTGGCAGCGTGTGCTGGATACCGGAGCGATGCGCGGACTGCCGACGAATTGCTTCTTCGACCAATGGTCGGCGCCGTCGGATCCGGCCTTGTACGTGGGGTTCGCGGGACGAGGCATCGTGAAGGTCAGCGAGCTCGGGCTAGGTGGGGGAGTGATCCTGCGCCCGGCGATCCCCGCCGCCGAACCCGAACCTGGGCCGCTGGAGCGACCGACAACCCGGGTCCGCATCGCTGATGGCCGGCTGGGCACCGCGGAGGCCGGTCCTGACGAGCGCTTCTTCATCACTCTCGACGACGGACAGTCCATCGTGGTCCACGCCAGCGAGGTGACAGTGTTGGATGCCTCCGCCTCGGTCAGTGGCTGAGGCCCTACACGGACGACCATGCAGGGTCCTTGCCAGAGATTTGCCAAGAATGATGCCTCGCTACGCCATACACAGCACTGTGTCGCCTCCGCCCGCTACAGCCGTTGAGCTGCGACGTTGTGGTGCGACGCGGGGTGCCGCGTGGGTGCGCATGGGGGCCGCGCTGCGTTCACACGGCAGAGGCCGCAGGTCCCCGCCAGCGACGGTGGCTCTTGCCGCGACCGATGCGCGGGCAGCAGACGGGCAGCAACGCGGCAGCAACCTAGCCTGACGAGCCCACACGAGCCATCACGAACAGTCCGTGCTCCGCTGCAGTGATGTCCTGCGACGCGGGGTCTTGTGGTGGGTGCTGTCCAGCGGGTTCCTGGATGGCATGCAAGAGGTCAGGGGTTCAAATCCCCTCAGCTCCACCCCAGTCCAGATCAAACCGGCTCTGACCACCCCTGTCGACACTGCCTCCGGGAGGATCGCTTCGACGTCATCGCGCGATCCAGAGGGGTCCGCGAGCGGAGGGGACCGGGCCGACGCCGAGTAGTTCGTCCACGCGTGGACGCCCACTGAGCGGCGGAATGTGCGGGCGCCGGTGCGTCAAGCCAGGTCTTGTCCTGGACCATATCGAGCGGTATGAATGACTCGGCCGCTACAACGCTGCGCTTGCGTGGCACGGGGGGAGGGCCGGATGCGGACGAGGTGGCTGGCACTGGCTGCGGTGCTGGCGTTGACGCTGTTGGTGCCCGCGAGCCATCAAGCTGCCGTCGGCGCGGTTGCGGCCCCGCCGGGGGCGCCCAACGTGCTGGTGATCGTCACCGACGACCAGCGGAACGGCACCATATTCGCCATGCCGAAGACGCTCGCGTGGCTCCGGGCCGGCGGGGTGGAGTTCCGGCAGGCCTACGTGACCACGCCGAGCTGCTGCCCGTCGCGGGCGTCGATCTTCAGCGGCCGCTACGTCCACAACCACGGGGTCCAGCAACAGCGGCTGGGCGGCAACCTCGACCACCGCTCCACGATCCAGCGGCACCTCAAGGACGGCGGCTACTTCACGGCGATGGCGGGGAAGTTCCTCAACCGGTGGACCCTCGGCACCCGGCCGCCGTTCTTCGACCGCTACGCCGTCGCCAACGGCGGCTACAACAACGTCAACTGGGGGGTCGACGGCGCGGTCCGGCGGATCCAGGGCTACACCACCACGATCATCGGCGACAAGGCCATCGAGTACCTGAACGCCTTCGAGGCCGCCGACGACGCCCGACCGTGGTTCGCGTACCTGGCCACATTCGCGCCGCACCTGCCACGCATCCCGGAGCCGCAGTACGCCAACACCACCTTCGCGCCCTGGGCGGGGAGCCCGGCGGTCAACGAGAACGTCGCCGACAAGCCCCAGTACGTCCGCTGGCGCCCCACGGCCACCGACGCCGCCATCCAGCAGGTGCGCACCGAGCAGCTCCGCACGCTGAAGTCGGTCGACGACATGGTCGACCGGGTGCTCCGCCACCTCCAGACGCTGGGCGAGCTCGACAACACCCTGGTGCTCTACACCTCCGACAACGGCTACATGTGGGCGGAGCACCGCATCCTCGACCTCAAGTTCGTGCCCTACACCGAGTCGGTCCAGGTACCGTTTTTCGCCCGCTGGCCAGGCCACCTGACGCCCGGGACCACCGACGACCGGTTGGTGGCCAACATCGACATCAAGCCGACCGTGCTGGCCGCCGCCGGCGTCCCGCCCGACCCGGCCTACCCCGTCGACGGCCGCTCGTTCCTGTCACCGGGCGGCCGCACCCGCATGCTGACCGAGTACTTCCTCGACGACGCCAACCTGCCCAACCTCCAGACCTGGGCGTCGACGCGGACCCAGACGTACCAGTATGTGGAGAACTACAACCAGCCGGAGCTCGGCGGCGGCACCTTCCGGGAGTACTACGACCTGGTCAACGACCCCTGGATGCTCACCAACCTGTACCGCGACGGCAACCCGAACAACGACCCGCCGGTCGGCCCGCTCAGCTCGGCCCTGGCCGCCGACCGGGCATGCTCGGGAGCAAACTGTCCCTGAACCACACGGTGGCGTCGCGACGGCGCTCGCGTTACCTGCTTGTGCAGGGTCAAGCATCCCGGCTGGTCGGTGACCGGCAGGAGTTCCCTCCGGGAGATCGGGGCAGGCCGTGGGTGAGGCGAAGTCTTCAACGGCAGAGGCCATAGGTCGCCGCGGCAGCATTGGGGCAGCAACCCAGCCGACGAGCCCACACGAGCCACCACGAGGCCGACCTCCTTGTGTTGCTGTATCGCCCAGGTCAACCAGCGGCTCTACGAGCCTACCTGCTCAAGGAGGAGCTGCGGCTGGTCTTCAAGGTCAAAGGACCGCGAGCGGTGGCGCTGCTGGACGCCTGGATGGTGTGGGCCCGGCGCTGCCGCATCCCTACCTTCGTCGCCCTGGCCCGCTCGGTCACCGCCTACCGCGACACGATCGTGGCCAGCTTGCTGCATGGCGCCTCCAACGCTCGGGTGGAGTCGGTCAACACCCGGCTGCGGCTGCTGGCCCGGATCGCGCTCGGGTTCAAGTCCCCCCAGGCGCTGATCGGCCTGGCCATGTTGGCCCTCGGCGGGTGTCCGCAGCTGCCCGGACGCGCGTAATCGGACCCACGGATGCAGCAGAAGAGCCCATTTTCGGTGGCGGCCCGCAGGGTCTCGCTCTCCATGGTCAGCTATCCTATCTTGCGCTCGGCCTGCTTTAGCGCCCGATCGTCGGCAGGCCGGTCGGGCCGCTGGTCCTTCAGCCCTTCCTTGCCGCCGGCCAAGAAGTCGTCGCGCCAGGCGGCCAGCTGGTGCGCCTCCACCTGCAACTCCCGCGACAGCTCTTCGAGGGACTCGCCGCGCAACAGAACCTCCGGTGAACCCGGAGCCGTTCAGAACTCATTGTTCACCGCTATGACAGGCATCTTCACCCCTGCCTATCCGGTGTCCAAGAACCGGGAGCGATGGAGGATCCATCAACGCCCACCGGCGCGACCGCCTTCAAGAGAATCAGGCGCCAGGCCATGGGAGAGTGACGCGGTGCCTGCGATCTATGTACGGCAGTTGGGGGATTGTGTTCTATGCGCCCTTAGGTGTAGATGACAAGAACACGAAAGGGGGGGCGCCAGGACGCCATCGCAGCGCTTGTGCTGTTGCCACTGTCACCCCGGTTGCCTAGCAGCAACCGTGAAATCAAAGACAAATCCGGGCTAGGCCTGGCGGTCAATAGGCTTGCTGCGCCGACGTACTCGTGCGTGTTCTCGCGTGCCCGACCAGGCACGTGACCATCGACTTCAGCTTCGCGAGTGGCAGACGGATGGCGGGTGAGTGACCGGATGAGTGACGCAGGTGTCCAATTCCTCGTGCTTCGTGCGGAGGATCTTGTGGTCCTCGGGGTCGGATGGTCCGACATGCAGGTGGTGGGCTCGGTCGGCTCTGGACCCACGGTGTTGGAGGCGACGTCCGACCAGTCGGTGATTGTTCTGGGCTTCCCGCCGCAGCACATGGCTGAGCAGGTGTTGGCGACTGGCTCTGGTCCGACGCTCGTCGACGGGCTGCGGGTGTTTCAGTCGCGGCTGGCCGGACCCAGTCGAGTGGCCTTCCACCTGCCGCGCGGGCGGCGGGTCACCCTGACCGTCGAGGGCCTGCTGGCGGGCTGCGGGGGGCGCCGCTTGTCGGGGGTGGCTCAGGGTCGGACCGGACCGCGCTGGAGCTGCCCTACCGGGTGATCCTGGCGCCAGATGTCGGATCCGCCTCGGCGTTCCTGCACCCACAGGGCCTCATCACCTCCCCCGCTGGGGCCGTCGGCCTTTGGCACACCACGCTTACCCCCGCAACGCCCGGTGGGCGGCTGTCGGTGACGCCGGTGTCGGTCGACCTCGGCATCGATCCGTTTCCGCTTCCGCTGGCCCAGGCCGACCGGCGTTCGATTGACAACGGCGGCGTCCCGCTCACCGCGTCCTGCCAGCGGCTGGAGCTCAGCGCCCTCGGTGGATCGCTTACCGCTCACGCCAGGTCGGACTCGTTCGACTGGGAGGAGCAGGTCGCGGTGGGCCGTGATGTGCACGTGCGCACCGCCACCGTCGTCCGGTTGTACCCGTTCAACCATCGTGCGGTGTTCATCGAGACCACCGACAGGGTCTTCGACGCTCTGGGTCCGGACCAGGCGGCGTTGAAGAAGGACAGCCGGCTCATCATCCTCGAACACATTGTCGAGCTGCCGGTGTCCGACCGGCTGGGCCGGCAGTTCCCGTTCCATCGGGTAGAGATCCTGGACTCGGTGTTGCCGCAGGTGGCTTCGCCCAGTGCAGAGACGACCAATCCGAACGGGAAGTGGAGGAAGAAAACACGCCCGAGCCTCATCCTGGAATCGCTGAGGACAGACCGCGCGAACCTCCAGGGCAGCCGGGACGCCAACATGCAGGCCATCGGCCCGGCGCTCGCCGCCCCTCGCACCGAGCAGGAGCTTCGCGACCAGGGCTTCCCGTCGCTGGTGACGCTGGACGACATCAACGGGCAACTGTTTCAGCTCAACACGGAACTGGGACCGGCGCAGGAGGCACTGGACGCGGCGGACCAGGCAGCCGAGCAAGCCGACAGACTGCAAGACGAGATTAGGAGGCTGGAGCTCACTCCGTTGCTCCCGGACGGGACGTTCCCTCCCGACATCCAGGAGCGCATCAACGCGCTGCAGCAGCAGATCGCCGAGCTGCAACCGACCATCAGCAACGGCAACCCCCAGCTCGTGGCCAACTTGAAGGCCCAAATAGCCACCCTGGAGACGCGGGCGGCGCCACTGCGGCAGGCGGTCGACGCGGAACTGGCCCGGCCCCGCACCGTCGGCGAACTCGCCGCGGCCGGGGTCTTTGAGGCCCAGGAGGTCCTTCGCCTGGACCAGGAGATCGACATCCTGCAGGTCGAGATTGCCCAACAGGAGGCGGGAGAGAAGGTCGAGACTAACTGGTTCTTCGTCCCCACCGACAGTCAGGGTAACAGTGTGCGGTTCTCGCTGCGAGCCAGCGGGTCCGCCGGTGACCTGACCCTCAGCATGCCGCTGATCGCCGTGAACGATGTCTCGCTGCCGGCGGCGCCGGGGTTCGCGGAGTTCATCGCACTGACCGACCCGGACACCGGGACGAAGGTGACGAACGAATGGACCAGGCTCAACGCCGGCGCCCTCGAGATGCCGCCCACGCCGGTCGGGCTCGTTCGGGCCGCGCAGCCGCGCCCCGGCGACGTCCAGGAAGTGCGCGGCCTGACCATCGAGGGCGCCATGGCCGGCGTCGGGTTCCGCCCGAAACTGAGTTCGTTCCAGGTTGGGCTGCCCGAGCTGCGTACCTTGCTGGGCCAGATCGAGGAGCCCACGCTGGCGTTCACCGACGACTTCCTCGACAAGGGTGACGTGGAGGACCTCGCGTTCCGGTTGCTTGCCGGCACCGACTTGACGGTCGACTTCGTCACCGCCGCGGACAAGTCCGGCGGGCTGGTATCGCCTCGGATCATGGCCGATGGCATCTCCCGCGAGTTCGGCCCGGTGGTCTCGGACGGAGTGCGCGAGCTGGCCGCCGGCCGGGTCGACGCTCGCAAGCTGCTCGCCGACGGCGCCACCCTGCTCGGCTTCGACCTGCGTGATCTGGTCAAGACCATCGACAAGCCACCGGCCATCGTCTCGGACCTGGCCTCCGGCGGGGTGCCGGTGGTGCGGATGCAGTGGCGGAGCATGCCGCTGCACAGCAGCAGGTCGTTCATCGCTAAGCCCGGTGCGGTGCTCGATCTGGACGTGGAAAGCTCGCCGTCACGCACCATCACCACCTGCACCGTCAGCAACATCGCGCTGTCGCTGCCGACCCCCGACACCGAGCTGCTGCGGCTGACCTTCGGCCGGATCGTCTTCACCCAGGAGCCCGGGAAGCCCCCCAGCTTGGACGTCGATGGTCTGGACATGGAGTTCCTCGGCGAGCTGCGGTTGCTGCAGGTGCTGCAGCAGGCTGTTGATCTCGGCGACAAGGGCCCCAAGGTCGACGCGTCCCCGACTGGTGTGGTGGCGACCTACTCGCTGCCGGTCCCAGAGGTCAGCACCGGGTCGTTCGTGATGCGCAATATCGTGTTCCGGGCCGGTGTCGAGGTGCCGTTCACCGGCGATCCGGTGGTGGTGACGCTCGGGTTCGCCAGCCGCGAACAGCCGTTCAACCTCAGCGTGCTGGCCCTGGGTGGGGGCGGCTACGTCCAGCTGCAGATCGACCATAGCGGGCTGCGCGCCATCGAGGCGGCGTTGGAGTTTGGCGCGACCGTGGCGGTCGATTTCCTGGTGGTGGTCGCTGAGGTGCACGCCATCGGCGGTATCCGCTACACCCAACTCCCGGACAAGACGGTGGATCTGGCCGGGTACATCCGGATCGGTGGGAGCGTCGAGCTGCTTGGCCTGGTGTCGGTGTCGGTGGAGTTGCTGGTGGTGCTGCATTACGAGCAAGCCAGCAACGAGATGGTCGGCCGCGCCACCCTGGTCGTGGATATCGACCTGACCCTGTACTCGCACAAGGTGGAGCTGGACAGTGGCCGGTGGGCGATCTCCGGCGGGGCCCTGCCGGTGGCCGGGCCGCCCTTGGCAGGCCTCCGGCTGGAGGCCGAGGGGGCGGTGCGATTGGCGGCCGAGAACGACCGTGCGGTCTGGGAGCAGTATCGGAAGGCGTTTGCGTCATGAGCGAGATCCTGTTCGTCGCGGTGCCCGGCGGCCGTATCGGCGCCGATCGGGCGCTGATCCAAGTGGTTGTGGTCCCCCGCCTCACCGGGCCCTGGGCTGAGGCCGGGATGGCCGACTGGGCCCACGATGTCGGGCAGGCCACGCTGACCGTGGAGCGGGTCGTCGCCGGGCAGCTGGAGATGGTGCCGGTGACCCGGCTGTCGGTGCCCGACGTCGACCTGTGGCGGTCGACCTTCCCGGCCGGGACGCTGTTGCGGGCGTTCGCCGCCACCGAGTACGACCCACCGGCCGTGACGCCGACCGCTCAGCATGCCGAGGACATCGGTACCACCTACGAAGAGTCGGCCAAGGCCATCGCCGGCGCTCCGGACGCCCGCAGCGGCGACGAGCAGGTCCGCCGCCAACTCCAGGAGCATTGGCAGGGCACCGCCGGGCCAGCCACCCCCGATCGGACGAGCGAGCCCGCCTTCGTCGCACCTGACTTCCACGAGACCGTGGCGTTGCTGCGCGAGCATCCCGCGGTGCTGCGCGAGCTCGGCCTGATCCTGGAGCTGTCGGTGCCGCTGGGAGCCCTCGGCGGAAGCGGCAGCGCCGGGGCGGTCCGGGTGCGCTGGCCAGAGAACCCGCTGGTGGTGTCGCCGCTGACCGAGTACGAGCGCTCCGGCGGCTCGTTCCTGCCCGCCTCCCGCGGCGACATCGTCGCCGGCATGGTCGACCTCACCCGGCCTCACTGGGCCACCAGCACCGTCGACATCGATGGCGCCGTCGGACGCCTACAGGCCACCGCCGAGACCGTCGCCGCCGGCGCGCCGCCGACACTGCCGACACTGCGAAGCGGTGGAGTCGCCCTGCTGCGGAAGGACCGGCAGGAGGTCTTCGAGCGCCGCCGGACCGCCGCCGCCCGAACACCGATCACCTCCCAGACGGCCTTCGGCGCCGATCAGCTCGTGCTCGGCTATCGGTTGGATGTCCGCGAGCAGGGCGGAGGGTGGCGGTCGTTGTCCAGCCGCCGGGCCACCTACACGCTGAACAAGCGACCAGTGGGTGCGCCCAATCGGGTCGAAGAGGGCCACATCAAGGCCAACGCCATGACCAGCAACGGCCCCGGCGGTGTCCTGCAGGCCACCGAGACGGTCGCCCGGTGGAGCGGGTGGAGCCTGGTGGTGCCACAGCCGAGCCTGAACGGAGCGGGCTCAGCGACCGGTCCCCAGTTGCCGTTGCCGTTCGACTTCCAGTACGGGTTCGAGGCCGAACCGGGGTCGCTGCCCACCCTGCGGTTCAGCCACCCCTACCAGCTACGGATCCGGGTGGCCGACCTGGCCGGCGGCGGGCACACCTTGGACGATCCCGCAGGCGATGACTTCGCCACCAAGTTCGAGACCTACCGCCGCTTCGAGCCGGTCGGCCCGCCGGTGCTCGCTCCTCCTGACGGCGGCCTCGATCCTGGTGCTACTCCAGATACCTTCGTGCTGCGCAGCGACCGCGGTGTCAGCGTCGCCGACTTCGCCGCGCAGAACCCGCGGTATCCGCGCACCGCCGACCGGGCGCTGACCCCACCGAGGGTCGCGCTGGCCATCGCCGAGCAGCACGGTGCGCTAGACGGCACCGAGGACGACGGGTTCGCGCTGGTGCGACGGGCACTGGATGAGGGTTCGTTGCCGGATCCGGCGGCCCAGGGCGTGGTGCTGTTCGGCCGGGCCGAGCCGGGGGCGGTCGGTGCTGGCGCCAGGGTGGACCAGTCATGGAGCGGCCGCTGGCCCGACCTGGCGCCCAAGCGCCTGCGACTCATCGAGGCGGCGGCCGGCAAGCCGATACTCGCCTGGGAGGGTGAGGTCGGCGCCGAGGTCGGCGTCGTCCGCTTGCCACAGGCCGGGCAGCTCACGCTCGAGGTGTCGTCACTGATCGAGCCGAACCACGTGGACCACTTCGAGATCTCGCACTGGCTGCGGGAGCTGCCCGACCCGGCCATCAGCGCCGGCCGGCACCCGATGGCCACCCCGGCGCGGCTGGTGCACTTCGTGCATGCCGTCCGCAAGCCGCTATCCGACCCGGCCGGGTCACTAACTCCCCGGCGCGGCCAGGGTGATACCGCCGCGGTGCTGGAGCCCTCCACGATGCAGGTAGAGCTCGGTCTCGACCCGTCGTCCACGGTGCAACTCGAGCTCGGCGTCGATCCCTCCTCCACGGTGCAGCTTGAATTGGCCGCGACCTGGGATGAGTGGGGCGATTTCAAGGACTCGGAAGGCCATCACAAGGACTCGGTCGCGAGGACCGATGTGATGCCCCCAATCACCATCCCACTGGGCGCATCGACACTGCCGGAGCTGCGGCACGAGTTCGGTGACACCAAGCACCGGCGCATCACCTACACCGCCACCGCGGTGAGCCGGTTCCGACAGTTCTTCGCCGCCGACGAGGAGGAGAAGGCGTTCCGGGCCGATGGGGTGCTGCCCGAGGTGCGGGTGCCGAGCTCGGCGCGGCCGCCACGCCCGGTGGTCCGGTCGGTGACCCCGTCGTTCCGCTGGAGCGGCCTGGAGGTGCCGGCCGGCTGGACCCGGCTGGAGCGGGTCCGCCGAGGCGGAGGACTGCGGGTCGAGCTGGACCATCCCTGGTACGCCACCGGCCAAGGCGAGCAGCTCGCCGCGCTGATCTTCGCCGGCCCCGCCCTGCCGCAACGAGGAATGCTGGTGAGCCGAGCCGGCCGGGACCCGATCTGGCCGACCACAGCGGTACAGGGCATCCCCCGCCCCGACGCCCTCGCCGGTGAGTCCGGGCCACGGTTCACCAGCGGCGACATCGTCGCAGTGCCCTACGACGTGTGGTTCGCCAACGACCACTGGTACGCCGACGTCGAGGCCCCCGGCATCGCTAGCGCCTCCTACAGCCCATTCCTCCGGCTGGCCGTGGCCCGCTACCAGGCCGACAGCCTCGACGGATTGCGGCTCTCCGAGCCAGTCGCGGCCGAACCGGTGCAGCTGCTACCCGACCGCACCCTGACCCTCACCCGCGAGGCGGGCACGCTCACCGCCCAGCTGGCCGGCATCGGCCCAGGCGGCTCCGCGCCAAACACTGTCGAGGTGTCGATAGAGCGTGCCGACGCCCCCAACGCCCACCTCACCCGGATCACCGACCCTGGTGATGTGCCTGGCTGGTCCCGCATCGGCGGCGCCAGCGGCGTATTGGGTGCGGCGATCAGCCTTCCGCTGCCCGATGATGGCAGCACCCACCGGATCGTGATCCGCGAGGTGGAGCCCCTCAGCACCGATGCCCCGCCGCCAGCCGCCCATCCGGAGTTGGTCCAACGCTCCATCTTCCTCGACATCATCCCGATGCCCTAGCGCAGGTCACGCCGACGAGCTACCGAGCGGACGGTGTTCACTCAGGTGGTGCTCCTGATCCAACGAGGAGGTAACGTGTCAGCGCAGTTCGATGCAGTGACCATTTGGTTTGTCTCCTTCATTCCGATGGCATCCCTGGGCGTCCTCGGCACTTGTTTCAGTGGGGACAACCGGACCTTCAGCTCTGATCAATCAGAGGACCGGTTCCGGACGCGATCGGAGATCATCGTGTCCGGTTTCCTTTCGCAATCTCCGGAAACCACCGAATTCCATCAGTGCGGCGAGAGCCACGAGATCGATTGTGAAACGGGCAGAATCCTGCGAGCGGAGACCGCAAGCACTGATGGTATGGTCTTCCACCACTTCAGCGTAGGCAATACCTTCCCCGATCCAGAGGGAGGAGTTGTCGACAATCCCAATGAATTCTGCGCAAACGTTCTCTATGATGGCGTGGCGAACAATCCGCTTATACTCTCACCAGACATTGACATGAACTTTTTTGTTACAATTGATCCAGTAGGTCGAACGATATCGCTGCGTGGCGCTGTTAATGCATTTCCGGACTATGAAGCATATGCGAGCGTAGATGGCGACCCTTCTGTCATGCTCTTCCAGCATCCCCATTCGGATGCTCTTATGGCTTGTCAACCGGCCGGATCGGTCAAAATGGCGTAGAGCTCTCGCGCGATGTAGCGCTTCAAACAGCGGATGATCTCGGCCTTGGTCTTGCCCTGGGCGGTCCGCCG